>LNFM01006433.1_pt1 | contig 25559 bp, 23 predicted proteins | sample 596031 | NCBI WGS metagenome assembly LNFM01 (sample SAMN04254537, study PRJNA301005) | activated carbon metagenome | isolation source: dual media filters at the Ann Arbor, Michigan drinking water treatment plant | place: USA: Ann Arbor | reverse complement strand
GCCCCTTGCCCACCTGTTCTGCGTTGGCTTCGACGTGTAGGCGAAGAGCACGGTTGCATCAAGGGCGGCTCCGGTCGCCGTTAAGGGGAGTTAAGGGACATGGACCGCAGCGGGATATTCGCCGGAGACAACCCGTTCGCCATTGCACAGGCCTGGCTGACCGAAGCTGAACCGGTGGAACCGAACGATCCGAACGCGATGGCACTGGCCACGGTGGATGCCGACGGCCTGCCCAACGCGCGGATGGTGCTGTTGAAGGAAATCGAAACCGCAGGCAGGGGGGGCGGTGGATTCGTGTTCTATACTAACTACGGCTCGCGGAAGGGCCGCGAGATCGAGGCGGCGGGCAAGGCGGCTTTCGTCATGCACTGGAAGAGCTTGCGCCGTCAGATCCGGGTGCGTGGGCTGACCGAACGCGAGGACGGCCCGCAGGCCGATGCCTATTACAACAGCCGCAGCCTCAAATCACGGCTGGGCGCCTGGGCGTCGAAGCAGTCCGAGCCCCTGTCGTCACGCGAGGCGTTGATGGCGGAGGTGGCAAAGGTGACGCTGGCGCAAGGCCCGATGCCGAAGCGCCCGCCGTTCTGGGGCGGCATCCGAATCCGGCCGCTGGAGATTGAATTCTGGGCCGATGGCACCTTTCGGTTGCACGACCGATTTCGCTGGACTCGCGCCACCATCGATAGTCCATGGTCCGTCGAGCGGTTGAATCCCTGAACCATTTGCGAACCAATCAGGCGGGGACAGGTTATTGTCCGGTCAGGTCGATTTCCACTTGAAACCGCCGCCGTATTGACCGCAATTGAGGGCTTAAGGGCTCACTTCTGGGGAGAAGGCTCTGCAAATGACTGAAGAAGAAGAGGTCATGCACGAAGTGCATGGTCGGGTTAAGTGGTTTGATCCTACAAAGGGTTTTGGCTTCATCGTGTCTGATGAGGCGCAGACCGACGTTCTTTTGCATGCGAATGTCCTGCGCAATTTCGGCCAGGGTTCGGTTGCAGACGGCGCCGGCATCACGGTGCGCGTGCAAAAGACACAACGTGGCGTCCAGGCGGTCGAGGTTCTCAAGATCGAACCACCCGAAGGCGTCGTCTTTCCGTTGGGCGACGACGCGGGCCAGCTGGCCAGCGAAGACATCCTTGCCCTGCCGCTGGAACCAGCGCGGGTAAAGTGGTTCGACAAGGGAAAAGGCTTCGGCTTTGCCAATGTGTTCGGCCGCAGCGAGGATGTGTTTGTACATGTCGAGGTGCTGCGCGTCTCGGGCTTTGCCGATCTGGCGGCGGGCGAGGCGGTGGCCTTGCGCATCGTCGAGGGCAAGCGCGGGCGCATGGCCGTTCAGGTGGTGTCATGGGAAGCTGCAACACGAAACACGCCCTGATCGGGCTTTGTCTGTCGGCCTTCGCAGGGCCGGCAGCAGCCGAAGCGACCTGCGCCACCGACCGGCTTGACCTGCGGTGGGATGGCGGGCGCGAAAGCTTTGCCGTCGAGCTTGCCGACGACACGGCGGAACGGGCCAAGGGATTGATGTTCCGCGAGGAAATGGACCCCGCCGCCGGGATGCTGTTCGTCTATGAAAATCCGCGCCCGGCGCAATTCTGGATGAAGAACACCCTGATCCCGCTGGACATGATCTTTGCCGATGCCACGGGACTGGTGACGCGGGTGCATGCCAACGCGATTCCCGGTGACCTCACGCCGATCGACGGCGGCGACAATGTGCAGTTCGTGCTGGAAATCAACGGCGGCCTCGCGGGCCGGCTTGGCATCGCGGCGGGGGCCGAATTACGCCATCCAGCCATTGGTCCGGACGCCGTCTGGCCCTGCGAGGGCTGACCGCGCGGGACGGGGACCGAACGAAGTCACCGTCGCCACCGCTATGCGCCTTTTCAAGCCGGAAAAAGCCCTGTAAGGGAGGCATCGTCGGGGCGTAGCGCAGCCTGGTAGCGCGACGGTTTTGGGTACCGTAGGTCGAGAGTTCGAATCCCTCCGCCCCGACCACTTCCCTTGTTTTGCGGTTTTGTCCGCTTGCCGGATCTGGCCGAAAGGCCCATATCCTTGGGCAAAGGGGCCTCAGCCATGACCATAGCCTTCGACAATTCCTATGTCCGCGACCTGCCCGGCACCTATCTGCGGCAGGCCCCCGATGTAGCCCCTGCCCCGCGTCTTCTGGTATTGAATCGCCCCTTGCTGGCTGACCTCGGGCTGGAGATGACCGACGCCGACGCCGCCGCGTGGTTTTCGGGTGCAACGGTGCCGCCCGGCGCCGAGCCGGTGGCGCTGGCCTATGCCGGCCACCAGTTCGGCGGGTTCTCGCCGCAGCTTGGCGACGGGCGGGCGCATCTTCTGGGCGAGATACTGGGGCCGGACGGGCGGCGCTGGGACATCCAGTTGAAAGGTTCGGGCCGCACGCCGTTTTCGCGCGGTGGCGATGGCAAGGCAGCCGTCGGGCCGATGCTGCGGGAGTATGTGATCTCCGAGGCGATGCACGCGCTCGGGGTGCCGACGACGCGGTCGCTGGCCGTGGTGGCGACAGGCGAGGACGTGGCGCGCGAGGCGTGGTTGCCGGGGGCGGTGGTGGCCCGCGTGGCGGCCAGCCATATCCGGGTCGGGACGTTCCAATTCTTCGCAGCGCGGGGCGAGCAGGCCCAGGTCAAGGCGGTGGCCGATTACGCGATTGCGCGGCATTACCCGGACCTTCTGGGCGCGGCGAACCCGTATCTGGCGTTCTTCGATGCCGTGATCGCGCGGCAGGCGGCGCTGATTGCGGACTGGATGGGTCTGGGGTTCATCCACGGCGTGATGAATACCGACAACATGGCGGTGTCGGGAGAGACCATCGACTATGGCCCCTGCGCCTTCATGGAGGGCTATGCGCCCGGGACGGTGTTTTCCTCGATCGACCGGACGGGGCGCTATGCCTATGCGAACCAGCCGGTGATCCTTGGCTGGAACCTGGCGCGGCTGGCCGAGACGCTGCTGCCCTTGTTCGACGTGGACGGCGACCGGGCTGTGGACCTGGCCAACGCGCGGCTGGAGGGGATTGCCGGGCGCTACCGCGAGGCGTGGCTGACGGTGATGTGGCGGAAGCTCGGTCTGGTGGGGACCGATGCCGACGATGCGACGCTGGCCGATGATCTGATGGCGGCGATGGGGGGCGCGGACTGGACGCTGACCTTCCGGCGGCTGGGCGATGAGGCGGCGCTGCGGCCCTTGTTCGACGATTTCACCGCGATGGCCGCGTGGTTGCCGCGCTGGCGGGCACGGGCGGGTGACGGGGTCGAAGCGCGGTTGCAGGCGGCGAACCCGGCCGTGATCCCGCGAAACCATCAGGTGGAGGCGGCGCTGACCTCGGCAACCGAGGGCGACATGGCGCCGTTCGAGGCGCTGCTGGCCGCCGTGCGCGAACCTTTCGTGGAGCGGGAGGGCTTCATGCTGCCCGCGCCGACCGGCTTTGGCCCCTATGTCACCTATTGCGGCACCTGATTGACGCAGATGCGCGGGACGGTCACTCTGCCGCTCATGACCGTGCGTTCAGATATTCATGACCGGCTCGCAGCCTCGCTTCGCGCGGCGCGCAAGGCGCGCGGGCTGAGCCTTGATGCGGCGGCGAAGCTGTCGGGTGTCAGCCGGTCGATGGTGAGCCAGATCGAGCGGGGCGAATCGAGCCCCACGGTCGCGACGCTGTGGAACCTGACGCAGGCGTTGCAGGTGGATTTCGCGGGACTGCTGGAAGGCCGCCCCGCCCCGGGGATCGAGGTCACCCGCGCGGCGGCGGCCCCGGTGATGGTGCGTGACGGGGTTCGCATCCGCATCCTGTCGGCCCCCGAGGCGGTGGGCGAGCATGAGGTGTACGAACTGACCTTCCCGCCCGGCGCGCGACTGGTGTCTGACGCCCATGCGCCGGGCGCGCGGGAACATCTGACGGTCCTGGAGGGGCGGCTTGCGGTGCGGTCGGGCGAGGAGACCGAGGAGGTTCGGGTCGGTGACGTCGCGCGATACCCGGCGGACCGGGCGCACGAGATTGCGGCGGGGGATGCGGCGGCGCGGGCGATCCTGATCGTGCAGGGCGGCTGAACCGGTGCCAGCGGGGGTTTCACACCCCCGCACCCCCGTGGGATATTTGGCGAAAGGGAAGCAGGTGGTTCCGGTTTGTTGGATAGGTTTCCGCCATATTGACCGACATCAGGTCTTGTGAGATATTCCGCCAAAGCGGATGGAGTTCTGTCATGACGGATAATGCGGCGTTTCTGGACCATGTGCGCGGGACACTTGCGGGCCTTGCCGCGGATGGGTTGATGAAGCGCGAACGCCTGATCACCGGGCCGCAGGGCGCGCATGTCGCGATGGCGGGGCGGCAGATGCTGAACCTTTGCGCCAACAACTATCTGGGGCTGGCGGATGATCCGCGGCTGATCGCGGCGGCGAAGGCGGCGATGGACGGTCACGGGTTCGGCATGGCGTCGGTCCGGTTCATCTGCGGCACGCAGGATCTGCACCGGGCGCTTGAAGCGCGATTGGCGGGCTATTTGGGACAGGACGACGCGATCCTGTTCGCGGCCTGTTTCGATGCCAATGGCGGACTGTTCGAGCCTTTGCTGGGCCCCGAGGACGCGGTGATTTCGGACAGCCTGAACCATGCCTCGATCATCGACGGCATCCGGCTTTGCAAGGCGCAGCGCTATCGGTATGCCAATTCCGACATGGCCGACCTTGAGGCGCAGCTCAAGGCCGCGCGGGACGCGGGCGCCCGGTTCATATTAATCGCCACGGATGGCGTGTTCTCGATGGACGGGTACTTTGCCAAGCTGGGCGAGATCCGGGCGCTGGCGGATGCCTACGGCGCGATGGTGATGGTGGATGATTGCCATGCCACCGGGTTCGTCGGACCCGAGGGGCGCGGCACGCCGGCGCGGGCGGGGGTTGCGGTCGAGATCCTGACCGGCACGCTGGGCAAGGCCCTGGGCGGCGCCTTGGGCGGCTATATCGCCGGGGCGCAGCCGGTGATCGACCTGTTGCGACAGCGTGCACGGCCCTACCTTTTTTCCAACGCGCTGCCGCCGGCGGTGGTGGGGGCGGCGCTGGCGTCGCTGGACATCATCGAGGCGGCGGATGATCTGCGCGCGCGGCTGGCCGCCAATGCCGTCTACTGGCGCGCGGGGTTGGCGGATGCCGGCTTCACCCTGTTGCCGGGCGAGCACCCGATCATCCCGGTGATGCTGGGCGAGGCGCCGCTGGCGCAGGCGATGGCGGCGGACCTTGGCACGCGGGGGGTGCATGTGGCGGGGTTCTTCTTCCCCGTCGTGCCGAAGGGACAGGCGCGCATCCGAACGCAGATGAATGCCGCGCTGACAAAGGATGACCTCGATTTTGCACTGGAGGCGTTCCGGGGCGCGGGCAAGGCGACAGGGGTGCTGGCATGACGAACGAGACGCCCGCGCGCGACAGGCGCGCAAACGAAATGAAGGCGCTGGTGAAGGCCCGCCCGGAGCCGGGGCTTTGGATGGAAACGCGCCCTGTGCCGGAAACAGGCCCGGATGACGTCTTGATCCGCATCAACAAGACCGGAATCTGCGGCACCGACATTCACATCTGGAACTGGGATGAATGGGCGCAGCGCACGGTGCCGGTGCCGCTGGTGACGGGGCACGAGTTTGCTGGGGTGGTGGTCGAGGTTGGCCGCGACGTGACCGACATTGCCATCGGCCAGCGCTGTTCGGGCGAAGGCCATCTGATCGGCAAGACCAGCCGGCAAAGCCGGTCGGGGCGGTTCCACCTTGACCCCGAGACGCGGGGCATTGGCCTCAATGAACCGGGCGCCTTTGCTGAATACCTGCGCCTGCCCGCGTTCAACGTGGTGCCCCTGCCCGATGCGATTGATGACGAGATCGGTGCAATCCTCGATCCCTTGGGCAACGCGGTGCATACCGCGCTCAGTTTCGACCTGATCGGAGAGGATGTGCTGATCACCGGTGCTGGCCCGATCGGCATCATGGCGGCCGCCGTCGCGCGGCATGTCGGTGCGCGGCATGTGGTGATCACGGATGTGAACCCCGACCGTCTGGCGCTGGCGGCCGAGGTGGCGGATGTGACGCCGGTGAACGTGGGCCGCGAGGATCTGAAGGACGTGATGCACCGCTTGAAGCTAGTTCAGGGCTTCGATGTGGGGATGGAGATGTCGGGCAATCAGCAGGCGCTGGATCAGATGATCGAGGCGATGGTGATGGCATCCCGCCGGGGAAAAGCCCGGTCGACTGGAGCCGGATCGTGTTCAAGGCGATCACCATCAAGGGCGTCTATGGCCGCGAGATCTTCGAGACGTGGTACAAGATGATCGCCATGCTGGAGAACGGCCTTGATGTGCGGAAAGTCATCACCCACCGCTTCAAGGTGGCGGATTTCGAGGCCGGCTTTGCGGCGATGCGGTCGGGACAATCGGGCAAGGTGGTGCTGGACTGGCGCTAGGCCCGCACGGTTTACAGCCGCAGGGGGATGGGCGATAAGACCCTGACCTGCGCGGGGGACGCCGATGCTGCTTTTGATCGATAACTACGACAGTTTCACCTACAACCTTGTCCATTATCTGGGCGAGTTGGGCGCAGAGGTCGTGGTCAAACGCAACGACGCCCTTGAGGTGCAGGACGTGATTGCAATGCGGCCCGAGGTGATCGTGCTGTCGCCCGGCCCTTGCGACCCTGCGGCCGCCGGAATCTGCCTGCCACTGACCAAGGCGGCGGCGGCGGCGGAGATACCGCTGCTGGGCGTGTGCCTTGGGCATCAGACCATTGGCGAGGCGTTCGGCGGAAAGGTCGTGCGCTGCCACGAGATCGTGCATGGCAAGATGGGGATGATGCATCATGCGGGCAAAGGCGTGTTCCGCGGCCTGCCCTCGCCTTTTGCGGCGACCCGGTATCACAGCCTGGTGGTGGAGCGGGAAAGCCTGCCCGCCGAGCTTGAGGTGACGGCCTGGCTGGAGGATGGCACGATCATGGGGCTGCGCCACAAGCGGCACCTGATCGAGGGTGTGCAGTTTCACCCCGAAAGCATCGCTTCGGAACATGGGCATCAATTGCTGCGCAACTTCCTTGACGAAGCACGCGCCAAGGTTCCCGCATGAGCGATGTCCTGAAGCCGTTGATCGGCATCGCCGCCTCCCGCCCCCTGACCCGCGCCGAGGCCGAGGCTGCGTTCACCGCCCTTTTCGAGGGCGAGGGCACGCCGGCGCAGATGGGCGGCTTTCTGATGGCGCTGCGGACGCGGGGCGAGACGGTGGATGAATACGCCGCCGCCGCCAGCGTGATGCGGGCCAAATGCAACGCGGTGCGCGCACCGGTGGGCGCGATGGACATCGTCGGCACCGGGGGTGACGGCAAGGGCACGCTGAACATCTCGACCGCGACGGCGTTCGTGGTGGCCGGCGCTGGCGTGGTCGTGGCCAAGCACGGCAACCGCAACCTGTCGTCGAAATCGGGCGCGGCGGATGCACTGACCGAGATGGGCCTCAACGTGATGGTTGGGGCCGAGGTGGTGGAGCGCTGTCTAGCGGATGCCGGGATCGGCTTCATGATGGCGCCGATGCACCATCCTGCGATCCGGCATGTGATGCCGGTGCGTGCGGAGCTTGGCACGCGGACGATCTTCAACATCCTCGGGCCGCTGACCAACCCGGCAGGCGTGAAGCGCCAGTTGACCGGGGCGTTCTCGGACGCGCTGATCCGGCCGATGGCGGAAACCCTGCTGGCCCTCGGGTCGGAGCGGGCGTGGCTGGTGCATGGCGGCGACGGGACGGACGAGATTTCCATTGCCGCGCCGACCAAGGTTGCCGCCGTCGAAGGCGGTGCGGTGCGCGAATTCGAGGTTCACCCCGAGGATGCCGGCCTGCCGGTGCATCCGTTCGAGGCGGTTCTGGGCGGCACGCCGGCAGAGAACGCGGTTGCGTTCCGCGCGCTTCTTGATGGCGCATCAGGGGCTTACCGGGATGCGGTCCTGCTAAATTCCGCTGCTGCACTTGTGGTGGCCGACCGCGCCGCTAGTTTGAGGGAAGGTGTGGAGATGGCCCGAAGCGCCATCGATTCGGGTGCCGCCCGCGCCAAGGTCGAAGCCCTGCGCCGCCTGACAAACGCCTGAAAGAAGACCATGAATACCATCCTCGACCGCATAAAGACCTACAAGCTGGAGGAGATCGCCGCCCGCAAGGCCGCCCGATCGCTTGTCGATCTGGAGGACGCCGCCGCCAGCGCCTCGCCACCGCGCGGCTTTGCACGAGCTTTGAAGGACGCGCAGAAGGACGGCTACGGCCTGATCGCCGAGATCAAGAAAGCCAGCCCGTCAAAGGGCCTGATCCGGGCGGACTTCGATCCTCCGGCGCTGGCGCGGGCGTACGAGGCGGGCGGTGCGACGTGTTTGTCGGTCCTGACCGACGGGCCTTCGTTCCAGGGCGCGGACGAGTATCTGGTCGCGGCCCACGCTGCGACAAAGCTGCCCTGCCTGCGCAAGGATTTCCTCTTCGACCCCTGGCAGGTGACGGAATCGCGCGCCCTGAATGCCGATTGCATCCTGATCATCATGGCGTCCCTCAGCGACGCGCAGGCGCTGGAACTAGAAGACGCGGCGACCGCGCTTGGCATGGATGTGCTGATCGAGGTGCATGACGAGGCGGAGCTGGAACGAGCCGGACGGCTGAAATCGTCGCTGATCGGGATCAACAACCGCAACCTCCATACCTTCGAAGTGACGCTCGACACGACGCGCCGCCTTGCGCGGATGGTGCCGGCCGACCGCACCATCGTGGCCGAAAGCGGGCTTCATACCCCTGCGGACCTGGCCGATCTTGCGCATTATGGCGCGCGATCGTTCCTGATTGGCGAAAGCCTCATGCGGCAGGCCGACGTGACCGCCGCCACGCGCGCCATCCTTTCCAGTCCGCTGACCGCACCGGGTGGGCTATGACCGGCCTGACCCATTTCGATGCCAAGGGCGCGGCCCACATGGTCGACGTGTCGGACAAGGCGGTTACCGACCGGGTCGCCGTGGCGGAAGGGTTCGTTCGGATGACGGCCGAAACGCTGGCGCTGATCACCGAAGGCCGTGCAAAGAAGGGCGATGTTCTGTCCGTGGCGCGGCTGGCGGGGATCATGGCGGCCAAGAAGACGGCTGACCTGATCCCGCTTTGCCATCCCTTGCCGGTGACCAAGGTTGCCGTCGAACTTGTGGCCGATCAGGAGCTGCCCGGCGTGCGGATCGAGGCGACGGTCAAGACATCCGGCCAGACCGGGGTCGAAATGGAGGCGCTGACCGCCGTATCAGTGGCCGCGCTGACGGTTTATGACATGGTCAAGGCGGTGGAGAAGTCGATGACCATCGACGGTATCCGGCTTGTGCTGAAAGATGGCGGCAAATCGGGACGTTACGAGGCAAAGCGGTGATTTCGGTTGAAGAGGCGCTGACGCACTGCCTGGCGCTTGCGACCCCGCTGCCGGCCGAAACCGTGCCGCTCGCCCGCGCGCATGGCCGCTGGATGTGCGCCCCCGCCGTGGCGCGCCGCGACCAGCCGCCGTTTGCCGCCTCGGCGATGGATGGCTACGCGGTGGCAGGCGATCCGAAGGCCGGCGACAGCTTTACCGTGATCGGCGAGGCGGGTGCGGGCCACTCCTTCGCCGGGCAGGTCGGAGCGGGCCAGGCGGTGCGGATATTCACCGGCGCGCCGGTGCCGGATGGTGCGACGCGGGTGGTCATCCAGGAGGATGTGCGGGTCGACGGCCCCCTGATCACGGTGAAGGCAGGCGCCGACGCTGGCACTCATATCCGCCCCCTCGGGCAGGATTTTCGCGCGGGCGACAGCCTTTCCCCGCGCCGCCTGCGGCCGAACGACCTTGCCCTGCTGGCCGCGATGAACCTGGCCGAGGTTCCGGTGTCGCGCCGTCCGGTGGTGGCCCTGATCGCCACGGGGGACGAACTGGTGATGCCCGGAGAGGTTCCCCGCCCCGATCAGATCATCGCGTCGAACAGCTTTGCCCTGAAGGCAATGATCGAAGCCGAAGGCGGCGAGGCGCGGCTTTTGCCGATCGCCCGCGACACCGAGGCCGAGTTGGCGACCGTGCTGGCGCTGGCCTCGGACGCCGATCTGATCGTTACCATCGGAGGCGCGTCGGTTGGCGACCACGATCTGGTGGGCCGCTCTGTGGGACTGGAGCGGGCGTTCTGGAAGATCGCGATGCGCCCGGGCAAACCGCTGATCGCGGGCCGGTTGCATGGTGTGCCGATGCTGGGCCTGCCGGGCAATCCGGTTTCGGCCATCGTCTGCGGCCATCTTTTCCTGCTGCCCATGCTGCGCGCGATGCTGGGCGTGGCCCCCGGCCCGTTCCCGCGCCGTGCCGTGCTTGGCGCCGATGTCGGCCCGACCGGCCCCCGCACCCATTACATGCGCGCGCGGCTGTCGGAGGGCGACGGCCCGCCCGTAGTCACCCCGTTCGACCGGCAGGATTCGGCTCTGCTGTCGATTCTCGGGCAGGCCGATGCGCTGTTGATCCGGCCCCTTGGCGACGGCCCCCGGCAGCGCGGCGAGGCAGTCACCTACCTGCCGCTGTGATGGACGCGGGCAAAAAGGCTTGACACAAACCGGGAACGCGGGCAGAACATTGTGTTAACACCTGCAAAAACGGGGACAGGCATGTTGACACGCAAGCAACTGGAACTGCTCGATTTCATCAAGGGCCGGATGGACCGCGACGGGGTTCCGCCCTCGTTCGATGAAATGAAGGATGCGCTGGATCTCAGGTCGAAATCGGGCATCCACCGCCTGATCACGGCACTGGAAGAACGCGGCTTCATCCGCCGCCTTGCCCACCGCGCCCGGGCGCTTGAAATCATCAAGCTGCCCGAGGCGATGGAAAAGCCCGGCTTCACCCCGCGCGTGATTGCCGGTGACCGCACCGATCCGCCGCGCGGCGCGCTGCAGATCGACACAATCCATGCGATGGAACTGCCGGTGATGGGCCGGATTGCTGCCGGTGTGCCGATCGAGGCGATCTCCGAAGTGTCGCACCATGTGACTGTGCCGGGGTCGATGCTTTCGGGCAAGGGTCAGCACTATGCCCTTGAAGTCAAAGGCGATTCTATGATCGAGGCGGGGATCAACGATGGTGACATCGTGGTCATCCGCGAACAGTCCACCGCCGAGAGTGGCGACATCGTGGTGGCGCTGGTCGAAGATCACGAAGCCACGCTGAAGCGGTTTCGCCGCAAGGGTGGCATGATCGCGCTTGAAGCGGCGAACCCGGCCTATGAGACGCGGGTGTTCCCCGACCATCTGGTACGGGTGCAGGGTCGCCTTGTCGGACTGATCCGCAGCTACTGACCGGCCAGTTTCAGGGATTCGGGCTCAAGGCTGGGCAACAGCTCGGCCCGCGCCGCCCTGCCCGACCAGATCCGGCTTCGGGCCTTTGCCATCACGAAAACCGGGCCATCCTCGGTGTTGACCACCGCAAGCGGCCCGGTTTCCCGCAGCACTTTCTGGTCGATCAAACGGCAGCCTGCGGGCGCACCGTCCGCCTCGGCGGCAAGAATGATGATCGCGCCACTGGCGCACGCGGCGGGCAGGCGGTCCAGCGCGCCCTTCCCCGTCAGCGAGATCATCCTGACCCCGGCGACCGAAAACAGCCGCTCGCCCTTGGCGCCGTCAAAGCCGGGACGTGCCGCCGCGAGTTTCTGCCCGGCCAGATCGCCGTCATTCTCAAGCCAGTTCTGCGCCGCAAAGCCCCCGCCCGTCGCCGCCGACAGCGCGCGTCCCTCGGGCCCGGTCAGGCCAATAAGCTTGCCGTCGCCAGAGATCAGCAGGGCCGGCCGCTCACCCGCCGACCAAAGCCCGACCGCCGCCACGAGGCCAGCCACGCCCACCAGTTGCAACCGACCGCGCCAGAGGATCACACAGATGCCGCCCAGCGTAACCAGCGCCATGACATAAGGTGCCGGGGCCGGAATTGCGGTAACCGCCCCGTCCAGTCCGGCGATCCAGTGCGCGATGAACAGGATCCAGCGCGCGCCCTGCTCCATCACCCAGAGCGGCAGACCGGCGAGGCCAAGGGGCGCGGCCAGCGCCGCCACCGCGCCTGCCGGCATCACCACGGCGCCCATCACCGGCACGGTCAGCAGGTTCGCGAGCAGCCCGTAATCGGTAAACCGGTTGAAATGCGCCGCGGCATAGGGCGCGGTCGCAAAGCCTGCGATTACCGAGGAAAACACCAGCATGAAGGCCGGCAGCATCCAGCGCGGCAGCCGTTCACGCAAGATCGCCGCGTCCAGCGCCTGGAACCCCGCGATCAGCGCCACGGTGGCCGCGAAAGACATCTGGAACCCCGGTTCGGTCAGGCTTTCGGGTCGCGCCAGCAAGAGGATCACCCCTGCAATCGCCACCGTCCGCAGGCTGATCGCGCGGCGATCCAGCAGCACCGCGCCCAGCATCACGGCCACCATAATGAAGGCGCGTTCGGTGGCGACATTGGCCCCCGACAAAAGTAGGTAGAACAGCGCCACGCCCAGACTTGCCACCGCCGCGACCTTCTTGGTGTTCACCCTGAGCGCCACCGGCGGCACCAACGCCAGCCCATAGCGGATGAAGGCAAACACGAAGCCGACGAGGAACGCCATGTTCATCCCCGAGATCGCCAACAGATGTGCCAGCGACGAATCCCGCAGCGCAGCCACGGTTTCCTGCGTGATGGCCGACCGGTCGCCGGTCATGGCCCCAGCAGCGAATGCCCCGGCCTGACCTTCCATCCGGGCCAGCATCCCTTCGGTCAGGTGCCTGCGCAGCCGTGCGATGATCGTGGCGCCCGCCTCCGGCTCGGCCAGCAGCAGCACGGGCGTGCGGGTATAGCCCACCGCGCCAAGCTGGTCGAAAAAGGCCATGCGGCGAAAGTCGAAGCCCCCCGGTTCAACCGGCCCGTCCGGGGCGGCCAGAAACCCGGTCAGGACGACAACCTGCCCTGGCGACGGTTGCAGCCAAGGCTGGTCGGCCTGCATCGACACCCGCACCTTCACCGGCGTTCGGTCGGGTGACACCTCGCGCAGCACCACCTGATCAAGCGTCAGGCGCAGCGCATCGGTCTGCGACCGGTCGATACCGACGATGCGGCCCTGCACCGGGCCGTAATAGCGAAACTCCAGCATCGGCGCGGCAACCAGATGCGCCCGTGCGCCGGCCGCCAGCCAGCCAAGCGCAAGGCAGGCCGCTGCGATGGCGAGGGGGTGCAGCAGTTCCGGCCCGCGCAGACGCAAGGCAAGGCCCGTCCCGCAGATCAGGGCGGCCAGCGCATAGGCGTTCGGCCCCGGCTCCGATGCCGCCGCGAACCAGCCCGCGATGCCCAGACCGATGAACACCGGGATCCAGGGAAACAGCGATGCCCGCGCCTTCAGCAGCGCCGCCAGCGGCAAACCGAGCCTTCGGATCAGGGCCGCCACCTTGTTTCCCTTCGCGCGATTGCCTAAAGACGCGGGCAGCCTACCCCCCTCATGGTTTCCGAAAGGTTAACGTCTCATGGCCGAAGCGACCTATCCCGGTGTCGTCACCCGCTTTGCCCCGTCACCAACCGGATACCTGCACATCGGCGGCGGCCGGACCGCCCTTTTCAACTGGCTTTACGCGAGGGGACGGGGTGGCAAGTTCCTGCTGCGGATCGAGGATACCGACCGCGAGCGGTCGACGCCCGAGGCGACGGCGGCAATTCTGAAGGGGCTGACCTGGCTTGGCCTTGACTGGGACGGCGAGGTGGTCAGCCAGTTCGCCCGCAAGGACCGCCATGCCGAGGTTGCGCATGAGATGCTGGGACGCGGCACCGCCTACAAGTGCTTTGCCACGCAGGAGGAGATCGCCGCCTTCCGCGCGGCTGAGGAAGCCGCGGGCCGCTATCCGGTATTCCTGTCGCCGTGGCGCGACGCGGACCCCGCCAGCCACCCCGACGCGCCCTATTCGATCCGCATGAAGGCCCCGCGTACCGGCGAAACGGTGATCGAGGACGAGGTGCAGGGCCGCGTGGTGATCCGCAACGAAACGCTCGACGACATGATCGTGCTGCGCTCGGACGGCACGCCCACCTATATGCTGGCCGTGGTCGTCGATGATCACGATATGGCGGTGACCCATGTGATCCGGGGCGACGACCACCTGAACAACGCGGCCCGCCAGCAGATGGTTTACGATGCCATGGGTTGGGCGGTTCCGGTCTGGGCGCACATCCCGCTGATTCACGGCCCCGACGGCAAGAAACTGTCGAAACGTCACGGCGCGACCGGGGTCGAGGAATATCAGGCGATGGGCTACCCCGCCGCCGGGATGCGCAACTACCTGACGCGGCTTGGCTGGGCGCATGGCGACGCCGAGATCTTCACCACCGAAGAAGCACTCGCGATGTTCGATCTGAAAGGCATCGGAAAAGCCCCGGCGCGACTGGATTTCAAGAAATTGGAAAACACTTGCGGGCATCATATCGCGATGATGGACAATGCCGCACTGCTGCATGAACTTGAGGGCTACCTCGCCGCTGCGGGCCGCACGGGCCTGACCGCTCCGCAGCGGGACCTGATGCTGAAAGCCATGCCGTCGGTCAAGGAACGCGCGAAGACCTTTCCGGAACTTATTGAAAAGGCACAGTTTGCGCTAACATCGCGACCTGTTGCCCGCGATCCGCAATCGGAAGCGGCGCTGGATTCGGTATCCCGTGGTATACTGAAATCGTTGACGCCGCGCCTGCAAAATGCTAGCTGGACGAAAGAGGGACTGGAACCCATCCTGGCAGAGGCTGCAGCCGAAAACGGGATCGGGTTCGGGAAACTGGCGGCTCCGCTGCGTGCGGCGCTGGCAGGTAGAACTGTTACGCCCAGTGTCTATGACATGATGCTGGTCATCGGTCAGGTTGAGACCATCGCAAGACTCGAGGACGCATCGGCGTGATGCTGCCCCGGTCTTGAAGCTGCGCCCCCGGGGGTGCAGGATCACTGCTCGGGGAGGCCCTCTGCCACGGGGGCACCCTGCCACACCAGGGGATAGACATGTCTGACAAAGTCGCGAAGCTGAACCTGAACGGAAACACCTACGACCTGCCGGTGCATTCACCGACTCTCGGCCCGGATGTCCTTGATATCCGAAAGCTTTACAGCGAAGCGGACGTGTTCACCTTCGACCCCGGCTTCACCTCTACCGCAGCCTGCGAAAGTGCCATCACCTACATCGACGGCGACAAGGGTGAGCTGCTGCACCGCGGCTACCCGATCGACCAGCTGGCCGAAAAGTCCAGCTACATCGAGGTGTGCTACCTTCTGCTGTACGGCGAACTGCCGACCGCGGCACAGCTGGCCGATTTCAGCGCCCGCGTGACCCGGCACACGATGGTGCATGAACAGATGCACTACTTCTTCCGGGGTTTCCGCCGCGACGCGCATCCGATGGCGACGATGGTGGGTGTGGTGGGCGCAATGGCGGCCTTCTACCATGACTCGACCGACATCAACGACCCCTGGCAGCGCGAGGTCGCCGCGATCCGGATGATCGCCAAGCTGCCGACGATCGCGGCGATGGCCTTCAAGTATTCGATCGGCCAGCCCTTCGTCTATCCGAAGAACTCGCTCGATTACGCCGGCAACTTCCTGCACATGTGCTTTGCCGTTCCGGCCGAAGACTATGTAGTGAACCCGATCCTTGCGAAAGCGATGGACCGGATCATGATGCTGCACGCCGACCACGAACAGAACGCCTCCACCTCGACGGTGCGTCTGGCGGGGTCGTCGGGTGCCAACCCGTTCGCCTGCATCGCCGCCGGCATCGCCTGCCTCTGGGGCCCGGCGCATGGTGGCGCGAACCAGGCCGCACTGGAACAGCTGCGCGAGATCGGCACTGTCGACCGCATCCCGGAGTTCATCAAGAAGGCCAAGGACAAGACCTCGGGCGTCAAGTTGATGGGCTTTGGCCACCGGGTCTACAAGAACTTCGACCCCCGCGCGACGGTGATGAAGGAAAGCGCCGACGAGGTGCTGGAACTCCTCGGCGTTCACAACAACCCGACGCTGCAAGTGGCCAAGGAGCTGGAGCGGATCGCGCTGGAGGATGACTACTTCATCTCCAAGAAGCTTTATCCGAACGTCGATTTCTACTCGGGCATCATTCTTGACGCGATGGGCTTCCCGACCTCGATGTTCACGCCGATCTTCGCGATCTCGCGCACCGTGGGCTGGATCAGCCAGTGGAAAGAGATGATCGCCGAAAAGAACCAGAAGATCGGCCGCCCGCGCCAACTTTATATCGGCCCGCCGAAGCGCGATTACGTCGATCTGCGCCACCGCTGAGCGCGTGCGGGATGGGCCACCCGGCCCATCCTAGCCACCCAAGGTGGCGACCTTGCCGTAAGTTTCCGGCCTCCGGTCGCGGAACAGGCCCCAACTCCGCCGCATCTCGGCAATCTTTCCCAGATCGAACGTGGCCGACAGGACTTCCTCGCCGTCCCGCCCGGCCTTTGCCACCAAATGACCGGTCTGGTCAGCAATGAAGGACGATCCGTAGAACGTCACCTCGCGCCCGTCCGGTGCCGTCTCGGTGCCGATGCGGTTCGAAGCCACCACCGGCATGATGTTGGCCGCCGCATGGCCGCGCATCACGGTTTCCCAATGCGGCTGGCTGTCATAGCCGGGGTCCGGCGGTTCCGATCCGATTGCCGTGGGATAGAGCAGCACCTCGGCCCCGAGGAGCGCCATCGACCGCGCACATTCGGGAAACCACTGGTCCCAGCAGATGCCGACCCCGATCCGCCCCGCCGCCGTGTCCCATACCCGAAAGCCGGTATCCCCGGGCGAGAAGTAGTATTTCTCCTCATACCCCGGCCCCTGCGGGATGTGGCTTTTCCGGTAAATGCCCAGGACCCGCCCATCCGCATCGACCATCGCGACCGAGTTGAAATGCGCCTGCCCCGCGCGTTCAAAGAACGACACCGGCAAGACGACGCCGAGCTCGCGCGCAAGGTCGGCGAAGCGGGCGATCAGCGGGTGGCCCTCGGCCGGGGTGGCAAGGTCGAAATAACGGGGGTGCTGTTCGATGCAGAAATAGGGCGTCGCGAACAACTCCTGCGGCAGCACCAGCCCGGCACCCGCAGCCGCCGCCTGCCGCACCAGCGCCTCGGCCCGGTCGGCGTTGGCGGGCAGGTCCCACGAACAGGCGAACTGGGTGGCGGCCACGGTCAGCATGGTCATGCCCGCGCCTCGGTGATCCATGTCCAGATGCGGGACGGTGTGAAAGGCATCGCCACCTCGGTCACGCCCAAAGGTGCCAGCGCATCGCGCACCGCGTTGGAAATCGCGGCCAGCGCGCCGACGGTGCCCGCCTCGCCGCAGCCCTTCATGCCAAGGGGGTTGGAGCGGGTCGGAATACCGCGTTCGGCAAAGCGGATCATCGGCAGGTCATCGGCGCGCGGCATCCCGTAATCCATGAAGCTGCCGGTTACCACCTGCCCGCCCTCATCCTGCACCAGCCATTCGGTCACCGCCTGCCCGAAGCCTTGTGCTATGCCGCCATGCACCTGTCCTTCGACAAGGTTCGGGGCGACCAGCACGCCGAAATCATCCATCACCGAATAGCGGTCAACCACCAGACCGCCGGTGTCGGGGTCGATCTCGACCTCAGCGATATGCACGCCGTTCGGGAACGAGCGACCGTCAAGCTGGATGCGCTCGGACCGGTCGATCAGATCCTGCCGCCCCTTGGCCCGCGCCAGCGCCGCCGCCTCGGCCAGGGTCAGGCGCAGGTTGGTGCCGGGCGCGCCGAAGCGCAGGTCGTCAAAGCTGACACCCTCGACGCCCCACTCCTCGGCCAGAAACGCCTCGAAACCCGCCACCATCGACAGAACCGTGGCCCGCGTGGCGGTGCCTTGCACGGTGACGGAGCGCGAACCGCCGGTGCCCCCGCCCTTGGCAATGCGGTCGCTGTCGCCTTCGACGATGCGGACCATCGCCTGATCGATCCCGGTCGCTTCGGCCACCATGCGGGAAAAGACGCTTTCATGCCCCTGCCCGTTTGACTGGGTGCCGACGTACAGCGTGGCCCCGCCATCCTCGTCCAGCACCAGCCGGGCGATTTCGTGCGAATCGCCAAGGATAGCCTCGATGTAGGACGCGATGCCAAGGCCGCGCAGCCGCCCCTTCGCCGTTGATACCGCCGCCCGCGCCGCGTAGCCCGCCACATCGGCATGGACGACCGCCGCCTCCAGCAGACCGGCGAAATCGCCGCCGTCGATGCTTTCCTCGGCCATGGTCACATAAGGAAAGCTGCGGATCGCGTTCTTCTGGCGCAGGGCAACAGGATCGACGCCCAGGTGCCGCGCCGCCTCGTCCATCACGCGTTCGATGGTCAGGATAGCCTCGGGCCGCCCCGCGCCGCGATAGGCGTCGATCGGCACCGAGTTGGTATAGACCCCGATCGCGGCAAGGCTGGCCACCGGCACATCATAGATGCCGGTCAGGACCTTGGAAAAGAGCTCGGTCTGGATCGCCTGGCCAAACTGCGAATTGTAGGCGCCAAGGTTCGACACCAGATTGACCCGGTAGCCGGTGATCCTGTGACCGGCGTCAAAGCCGATTTCTGCCTTTGCCACCAGATCGCGCCCGGCATTGTCGGTCAGCATCGCCTCGCCTCGCGTCGATACCCACGCCACCGGGTGGCCAAGCGCGCGGGCTGCGGCGGCGATCACCACATATTCCGGGTAGGTCATCGCCTTCATGCCAAAACCGCCGCCGACATCTGGGTTCGTCACCCGCACCTGCGCGCGCGGCAGGCCAAGCATCCGCGACAACTCGTTGCGCTGGGTCCAGACGCCCTGACCGTTGACGCAAAGATGCAGCCGGCCATCGACCCACTCGGCATAGGCGGCGCGCGGCTCCATCGGGGCGGCGGTGACGCGGTTGTGGACAACCTCGACCTCAAGCACATGAGCCGATCTGGCAAACGCCGCCGCAACGCCCGCCTCGTCACCGATCACATAATCGAAGGCGAGGTTCTGCGGTGCCTCAGGGTGGATCGTCGGCTCTTCAGGTTTCAGATTAAGTGCCACCTCGTGTGCGTTGATTTCAATGGAGATAAGCTCAATCGCGTCGCGCGCGGCCGCGACCGTATCGGCCACCACCACGGCAATCGCCTCACCGACGAACCGCACCCGGTCCTTTGCCAGCACAGGCCGCTCTGGCGCCGCACCAAGCCCGCCGCCCCGCGTATCGACCTGGTCGCCCTTCATCCCGAGCGTGACGCCAAGCGCTGCGAGATCCGCCGCCGCCAGCACCAGATGCACACCCGGCACCTCACGCGCGGCGGAAAGGTCCAGGTCCGCGATTTCGCCATGCGGATAGTCCGAGCGCAGGAACACGGCCTGCAACGCCCCCTCCGGCACCAGATCGGCAACGTATCGGCCCTGCCCGGTCAGAAACCGCACATCCTCGCGCCGCTTCAGGGGCTGCGCGGTGCCGAACTTCATCTGACTTGCATCCATTATCGATCCTCCATCGCCGCAAACGCTAAGCGCCCGGCGGGAATTGTCCAGCCGGGCGCTTGGTTTTGTCGAAAGTTTCGTCAGATCAGAGCTTGAGGCCCAGAACCGTGGCCATCTGCAGCTCGCCAAAGCCGTTGAAGCGGGTGTTCGTGACGGTGGAGTAAGACCCCATGCCGTGCCAGATCACATAGTCGCCCTCGGCGATGTCGGACGGCAGCGGCAGTTCGCCCGGCAGGCGGTCAACCGAATCGCAGGTGGGTCCAAACACGATGCGCGGTTGCACCGGGCCGGTGCGGCGCAGGCCCTCGGCGGTCAGCACTTCCATCCGGTCGATCACACCGATCATCGGCAGTTCGGTCAGCGTGCCGTAGACCCCGTCGTTCAGGAACACATGGGTGTCGTCACGCACCGCCTTGACCCGTGCGGCGAGCGAGAACGCGTCACCGCAAAGCGCGCGGCCCGGTTCGCAGACCAGAAGCGGACGGTCGGCACCGAAGGCTTCGGTCGCGACGCGGTCGATCAGCTGGAAGGTGGTCTCGATCTGCGGCACCACGGCGTTGAGGCGATGGTTCGGAAAGCCGCCCCCGACGTTCAGCCGTGCGATGGTCACACCGGCCTGCTGGGCGATCACCGCCGCCTCGCGGATGTAGAACTCCCACGCGGCCGGATCGGTGCATTGCGTGCCGGGGTGGAAGGTCAGGGACGGAATGAACCCGGCCGCCGCAACATCCTTCAAAAGCTCGACCGCCAGCTCCGAGGTCGCGCCGAACTTGGCGCCGAAGTTGTAGGCGGCCCCCGCCACCGGCAGCTTGAAGCGCACCGAGATTTCGGTGCCCTCGGCCGGGACCAGCTCGATCAGCTTGGCCAGTTCGGATTTCGAATCAACGCTGTAGGATTTCACGCCCTTCTCGACCGCATAGGCGATCTCGTGGCGCGCGCGCACCGGGTTGTTGTAATGGATCGCAGCATCCGGCGCCAAACGGCGGATCAGGTCGATCTCGAAGGGCGAGGCGCAGTCATAGCCACGGATGCCCGCTGCCGCCAGGTTTTCCACCATCGCTTCGCCGGGGTTCGACTTGACCGCATAGGTCACCATGCCGGGAAAACCGTCGATGAAGCGACGCGCCGCTGCCTGTGCGGCGGAGGGTGCGAAAAACAGCACCGGGTTGTCCGGTTGCTGGTTGCGCAGGTATTCGGTCGGATTGGTCCAGATCGTTTTGGAAAGTCCCATCGGCGCATGTCCTTCTGCCAACAAGACGCTTCGCCCTTCCCCTTGCAGCTACGGGACCGGGCACCAGCGTGGTTTCAAGTAAACCAGGCCAGGTGCGTATGAGCCGCCCTTTTCCTGCAATCAAGGATGGCTCATATGGTTGACAAACTCACCGAACAAAACTGTATAAATGTAGCGAAGTATCGTTATAATGACGAAAATGATGGGCACAATGCATGGATGAACTTGATCGCAACATTCTGGGGCTGCTGGGGGCCGATGCGCGGATGTCGGTGGCCACCCTGTCGCGCCGGCTGAAGGTCGCGCGGTCAACCATCCAGGCCCGGCTGGAGCGGCTGGAGACCTCTGGCGTGATCGCCGGTTACACGCTCAAGCTGGGCGAAGGTGCGCGTGAAGGCCGGTTGCGCGCGTCGGTTCTGCTCACGATCGAGCCTCGGGCGCAAGCCGCCGTGCTGACCCGCCTGAAGTCGATCGCCGAGGTGGAGCGGGTGTTCACCACCTCGGGCCGGTTTGACCTGTTGATGCAGATCGCCTGCCCGAACACCCAGGTCCTTGATCAGGTGCTGGACCAGATCGGCGCGATGACCGGGGTGAAGGGATCGGAAAGCCTGATCCACCTGTCGACAAAGATCGACCGCGCGGTCTAACGGCTGGGCGGCAGAACGCGCGCCAGCAGGTTGCGGATCATCTCGGACCGCTGCGGCTCTGACATTCCGTGCAGACTGCGCAACCGCTGGCCTGCGGCCAGATCGGCAATCCCGTGGCTCATGGCCCAAAGCGCGCTGACGTCGGACTGATCGCCGCCAAGATCCCTGATCAACGCGACAAGGTGGTCATAGGCCGCCTCTGCCGCCGTCATCATGTCGGGATCGGTGAAATCCGGCTTCTTCGACGAAAAGATCAGGCGAAACAGCGTCGGGCGAAGCATCGCGAACTCCAGATACCCCAGCCCGGCGCGGATTGCCCGGTCACGGGCATCGAGCGCGCCGACTTCGCTTGCATCTAGCGTCGCCTGAAAACGGCGGAACCCTTCCGTGGCAAGGGCGGTCAAAAGCCCGCCGACATCACCGAAATGGTGCGCCGGGGCGGCATGGCTGACTCCGGCCCGCTTGGCCACCGCCCGCAGCGAAAAGGATTCGATCCCTCGCTCGGCCAGTTCCACCTCGCCCGCAGCCAGCAGCGCCGCTCGTAGATCGCCGTGATGATAGGGTTTTTCGCCACTCATACCGGCGGTCTAGCAAGCCAATCGGGCATTGTCAAAATTGATCTTGACAGCGGACAGATCAAGCCAGCATGATCCTGACGGTGTCAAGTTAACGAGGCCACCATGACCCCCGACGCGCTGTTTCAGCTTTCCGGCCCTCTCGCAATGATCGGCTGGGGCGCGCTGATCCTGTCACCCTTGTCGCCCGTCTGGGCCGACCGGCTGGCGGCACTGATCCTGCCGCTTTTGCTGTCGGTGGCCTATACCGCGCTGGTCCTCAGCTTCTGGTCCGGCACCCCCGGCGGCTTCGGCTCGCTGGCTGAAGTGATGGCGCTGTTCACCACCCCCGGCGTGGCGCTGGCAGGGTGGCTGCACTACCTCGCCTTCGACCTTTTCGTCGGCGCGTGGATCGCCCGCACCGCCCGCAGCGAAGGCGTTCCGCACGCTTTCGTCATCCCCTGCCTCCTGCTGACCTTTCTCTTTGGTCCGGCAGGCTTTCTTGCCTTTCACATCCTGCGCGCCAGCCGCGCCCTTGCGAAGGTGCCCACATGACCGCGCTGATCCTCACCGACTCGCCGCTTGACCGCATCCGTCATGCCGCCCCGCAATTGACGGCGATCACGGCCCTTCTGGTGCTGGCCGCCGCGCCGATCATCATGGCGATGGTCGTCGATGCCCGGACCTTTCAGGACGAAGGCATCTGGTTGAAGCCCCTGAAATTCCACATCGCCCTGGCGATCTATACCGGTTCGCTGGCGGTCTACGCCGTCGCCCTGCCGCAAGGCCGCCTGCTCAGCCGCAATTGGCGCTGGTATCAAGCCGTGGTGATCGCCGCGATCCTGGCCGAAGTGGTCTGGATCAGTGCTGCCTCGGCACTTGGCACGGGGTCGCACTTCAACCTTGCCATACCGGGTCTATACGGCTTCATGGGGCTGGCGGCGGTCACGCTCACGTCGCTCAGCCTCGCGATGGGGGTCGTCTTCTGGAAAACCCGCGCCGTTACCCTGCACCTTGGACTGGCGCTTGGTCTGATCCTGACCTTCGTGCTGACCGTGGCCATCGCCGGCACCATGTCGTCAGGAACTGGCCACCACATCGGCACGCCCCTGACCGGCGCGCGCGTGCCGGTGATGGGCTGGTCGCGCGAGATAGGCGATCTGCGCGTGGCGCATTTCCTTGCCACCCATGCGATGCACGCCGTCCCCCTTGCCGCGCTGACCGGGTCGCGCGCGGCGGTCTGGGTCACGGCAGCGTGCTATACCGCCGTCACTCTGGCCACTTTCGTCCAGGCGCTGATGGGCCAGCCGCTTTTGCCGCTCTGACCGGCGGGAACCCTGCGTCGACATTTTCGTTTATCGCTTCAGACGAAGGGACCACCGCACGCGCGCAGGGTCTTCGTTGTGCGTCAGATATTTCCGACATGGCCACCCGCGCCGCCACCTCAACCCTCGGCTCGCTTGATCTGGCGCTTTTCCTTTGCCCCCGCGCAGGCTAGAACCCGCGCGACCGAAAAGGAACCAGATCATGCCGATGGAAAAGACCTTCGACGCCGCCGAGGCCGAGGCCCGCCTTTACGCGATGTGGGAGGGCATGGGCGCCTTCAAGGCCGGGGCGAATGCCAAACCGGGCGCCGAGGCTTTCTCGGTGATGATCCCGCCGCCGAATGTCACCGGCTCGCTGCACATGGGGCACGCCTTCAACAACACGCTGCAGGACATCCTCGTGCGCTGGCACCGGATGCAAGGTCACGACACACTCTGGCAGTGCGGCACCGACCACGCCGGCATCGCGACCCAGATGGTCACCGAACGCGAGATGGCCAGGGAAGGCAACGTCACCCGTCGCGAGATGGGGCGCGAGGCCTTCTCCGCCCGCGTCTGGCAGCAGAAGGTCGCCTCGCGCGGCACCATCATCGGCCAGCTGAAACGCCTCGGGGCGTCCTGCGACTGGAGCCGTGAGGCCTTCACCATGTCGGGCGCCCCCGGTGCGCCAGCGGGCGAGGACGGCAACTTCCACGACGCCGTGATCAAGGTGTTCGTCGATCTCTATAACAAGGGCCTGATCTACCGCGGCAAGCGTCTGGTGAACTGGGACCCGCATTTCGAGACCGCGATCTCCGACCTCGAGGTGGAAAACATCGAAGTCGCCGGCCACATGTGGCACTTCAAGTACCGCCTCGCGGGCGGCGAAACCTATGAATACGTCGAGAAGGACGCCGAAGGTCAGGTCACCTTCCGCGAGGTGCGCGACTACATCTCCATCGCCACCACCCGCCCCGAAACCATGCTGGGCGACGGCGCCGTGGCCGTCCACCCCACCGACGAGCGCTACAAACCGATCGTCGGCAAGATGGTCCACCTGCCGCTCTGCGACCGCCTGATCCCGATCATCACCGACGAATACCCCGACCCGACCTTCGGCTCCGGCGCGGTCAAGATCACCGGCGCGCATGATTTCAACGACTACGCGGTGGCCAAGCGCGGCAATATCCCCTGCTACCGCCTGATGGACAGCCGCGGCCAGATGCGCGCCGACGGTGCGCCCTACGCCGATGCCGTGATCCGCGCCCGCGAGATTGCAGCCGGTTCCGCCACGTCCGAGGCCGAGGTCGACAGCCTTAACCTCGTCCCCGAGAAATACCGTGGCCTCGACCGCTTTGAGGCCCGCGCCCAGGTGGTGGCCGACATCACCGCGCAAGGCCTCGCCGTCACCACCCTCATCAAGGAAACCGATGCCGAGACCGGCTCGGAACACCTGCGCCTTGAACCGGTGGTCGAGGCGAAGAAGATCATGCAGCCCTTCGGCGACCGCTCCAAGGTCGTGATCGAGCCGATGCTGACCGACCAGTGGTTCGTCGATACTGCGAAGATCGTCGAACCGGCGCTCGATGCGGTGCGCTCGGGCCGCACGAAGATCATCCCGCCCTCGGGCGAAAAGACCTATTACCACTGGCTTGAAAACATCGAACCCTGGTGCATCTCGCGCCAGCTGTGGTGGGGTCACCAGATTCCGGTCTGGTATGGCCTGAACCTCGCCAGCGAGGGTTTCACCGATGACGAAGGCGACAATGCCCTCGATCAGGTCGAACTGCTGCGCGTCCTCGGTGACGGCGGCTACGTCGACCGCGACGCGCGCTTCCATTGCGCGTCGGATCTTGCCACCGTGGCCGAACGCTTCCGCGACGACCTCGCCGCCCTGCCGCATCCCCTGAACACCGCCCGCATCGTCGAGGTCGCCGACCGCCACGCCGCGGTCGAGGCGCTCGCCGCATCGCTTGCCGATTACGCCGTCAATCAGGACCCGACCCGCCTCACCTACCCGGTCTGGCGCGACCCCGACGTCCTCGACACCTGGTTCTCCTCCGGCCTCTGGCCGATCGGCACCCTCGGCTGGCCCGAACCCACCCCGGAGCTTGCCCGCTACTTCCCGACCTCGGTCCTCGTCACGGGCCAGGACATCCTGTTCTTCTGGGTCGCCCGGATGATGATGATGCAGCTTGCCGTCGTGGATGAAATCCCGTTCCACACCGTCTACCTGCACGGCCTCGTCCGCGACGCCAAGGGCAAGAAGATGTCGAAATCCCTCGGCAACGTCATCGACCCGTTGGAGA
>LNFM01004513.1_pt1 | contig 25580 bp, 21 predicted proteins | sample 596031 | NCBI WGS metagenome assembly LNFM01 (sample SAMN04254537, study PRJNA301005) | activated carbon metagenome | isolation source: dual media filters at the Ann Arbor, Michigan drinking water treatment plant | place: USA: Ann Arbor | reverse complement strand
TGCGATCCTGCGCCGTCGTCGCATGGCCGACACCGATGCCAGCTCGCCGCTCGCGGCGACCGATCGCACCTCGGACGATCCGCGCCGCGACGGACCACCGCTCGCCGAGGGCACGCGCATCGGGCGGTACATCGTGCTCCACCGGGTGGGCGCAGGGGCCAGCGGGGTGGTCTACACGGCCCACGATCCGGAGCTGGATCGCCGCGTCGCCCTCAAGCTGCTGGTCGATGACGATCCCGCCGAACGGCTCGGGCCCGGCGCGAGCCCACGGCGGGATCGACGGCTGCTCCGCGAGGCCCAGGCGCTCGCGCGCGTGCACCACCCCAACGTGGTCCACGTCCACGACGTCGGTGTGTGGAACGATCGCGTGTTCCTGGCGATGGAGTTCGCGACCGGAGGCACGCTGCGGGAGTGGCTCGCGGCGGCGCCGCGGCCGTGGCGGGAGATCGTGGGTGTGTTCCGCGACGCGGGAGAGGGCCTCGCGGCCGCCCACGCCGCGGGGCTCGTCCATCGCGACTTCAAGCCCGACAACGTGCTGTTGCTCGAGGACGGCCGCGCGGCGGTGACCGACTTCGGCCTCGCGCGATCGCAGGCGCAGCAGCTCGCGTCCTGCCCGGACGTCCGCGTGATCGCGACCACGACCGGGCATGACGAGACCTCGGCCCGGGCGTCGCGCTCGGGTGGGCTCGACACGCTCACGGCGACCGGCGCGATCGCAGGGACGCCCGCGTACATGGCCCCCGAGCAGTTCGATGGGGCCGCGCCCGACGCCCGCTCCGACCAGTTCTCGTACTGCGTCGCGCTGTTCGAGGCGCTGCACGGGCGGCGCCCCTTCGCCGCGGGGACCCTCGAGGGGCTCCTCGCCGCCATCGACGAGGGTCCGGCGACCGCCTCCGTCACCCTGCCGCGGTACCTGCGACAGGCGCTCGCGCGCGGGCTCGCAGCACAACCCGAGCTCCGCCACACGGACATGCGCGCGCTGCTGGCCGCGATCCGTGGACCGCGACGTCGCGGCGCGCTCACCCTGGGCACCGCGGGCGTCGGCGTCGCCGCGGCCGTGTGGCTCGCCGCACGCCCCGAGCCCGTGACACCGCGCGCCACCTACTGCGACGACATCGCGGCGAAGCTCGACGGGATCTGGGACGCCCCGGCCCGCGACGCCCTGCTCGTCCGCTTCGAAGCCACGGGACTCGCGTACGCGCGTGACGTCGCCCTGCGGGTGACGGCGGGCTTCGATCGCTACGCCGCGGCCTGGATCGACGCCCAGACGGCGACCTGCCGCGCGGGACTCGACGGCGGCGAGGCGGCCGTCGTCGACGCGCGCACGACATGTCTCGCCCGCCAGCGCGAACAGTTCGCCGCGCTGGTCAGCGCGATGGGACGCGGCGACGCCGACACCGTCGCGCAGTCGGTCGACGCCGCGATGGGCCTGCCGCCGGTCGCCGTCTGCGAAGGCGCGCGGCCCGGGCGCTCCGCCCTCGCGCCGCCCCCGGAGGCGACGCGCGAGGGGGTCGCCGCCGCGCGGTCCTCGATGCGCGAGTCGACGGCGCTCCGGATCCTCGGTCGCAACGCCGACGCGCGGGCCCAGGCCGAGCTCGCCTTCGCGGCCGCACGCGCGACGGAGTACGCCCCGGTCATCGCCGAGGCGAAGTGCGAGCTCGCCGAGTCCCTGGTCGCCGCCGGGGATCTCGATCGCGCCGAGCCGCTGCTGCACGAGGCCTTCTCCGACGCCCTCGCCGCCGGACACGACCGCGTGGTCGCCAACGCGGCGCGCGAGATCGCGTTCGTCGAGCTGAGCCGCATGTCCGATCCGGCGATCATCGAGCGCTGGGCGCGGACCGGCCTCGGCGCGCTCGAGTCCCTCGGCGAGCCCGAGCTCGATCTCCGCGCCGAGCTGATGGACTTCCTCGGCACCGCGCAGCGCCGCGCGGGCGACACCGAGGCCGGGCTCGCGACGCTGCGCGAGGTCCTCGCGATGCGCGAGGCCTACCGCGGCCCGGATCACTACACGGTCGCGCAGTCGCTGTCGTCGTTGGGCCTCGCGCTCGCGCGGATCGGCGACTTCGAGGCCTCGATCGAGCACATCGAGCGCGCCCGAAGGATCCTCCGCGACACCTACGGCGAGCAGCATCCGCACTACGGCGCGATGCTGCAGAACCTCGCGACCACCCACCTCGTGCACGGCAGCTATGCGGCCGCCCTCGACCTCTACGCCGAGTCGCACCGCCTGCTCGCGGCCTCGCTCGGCGAGCGCCACCCCACGGTCGCGGTGCTCGCGTACAACGTCGCGACCAACCTCCTGATGCTCGAGCGCTACGACGACGCCGAGCGAGCCCTGCGCGAAGCCGCCGCGATCGAGGATCCGCTGCACGGCGCGGAGAGCCTGCAGGCCACCAGTCGCCTCGCGCTGCTGGCCGAGATCCACCTGCGCGCGGGCCGGCTCGAGCAGGGCGAGGCCCTCGTCCGGCGCGCGATCGAGGTCCTGGCCCGCGTCGCGCCCACCGACCGACGCCGGCGGCTCAACTTCGATAGTCAGCTCGGCTGGGCGCTGCTGCTGCAGCGTCGCTTCGTCGAGGCCGCGCCGCTGCTCGATCGGACGCTCGCCGCCCAAGCCGAGGTGGTCGGCGATCCGAGCGTCGAGGTCGCCGAGACCAGCGGACGCCTCGCGATGGTCGAGCTCGCGCGGGGTGAGCCCGCCCGCGCCCGAGCGCTCATCGATCGATCGGTCGCGCAGTACGAGCAGACCGATCCCGATCCGCATCAACATGCGGAGGCGTGGTTCCGGCGCGCGCAGATCCTCGCCGAGCAGGGCGAGCGCGGCGCCGCCGTCGTCCTCGCCCGCCGCGCCCAGGCGTTCTACGCGGCGCGCGGGGATCAGCCGAGCCGCGCCGCCACCGTTGACACCTGGCTGGCCAGCCACGGGGCCCCGGCGCCCGATCCGTAATTCCCACATCGCTGGCGTGGTTTTCTCGTCCCCCACCGAGGGCTATGCTCCGGGCCTCAATCGACCAAGGAACCAAAATGGCCATTCGACTCGGTGACATTGCCCCAGATTTTTCCGCAGAAACCACGGCCGGCCCGATCCAGTTCCACGAGTGGCTGGGCTCGAGCTGGGGCGTGCTGTTCTCGCACCCCAAGGACTTCACGCCCGTGTGCACGACCGAGCTCGGCGCGGTCGCGAAGTTGAAGGGTGAGTTCGACAAGCGCGGCGTGAAGGTGATCGGCCTGTCGGTCGATCCGGTCAGCGACCACGTGCGCTGGGTCGGCGACATCGAGGAGACCCAGGGCACCGCGCTCAACTTCCCGCTCATCGGCGACGCGGATCGCAAGATCTCGACGCTGTACGACATGATCCACCCGAACGCGAACGACACGCTGACGGTGCGATCGGTGTTCGTCATCGGCCCCGACAAGAAGGTCAAGCTCAGCATCACGTACCCCGCGAGCACCGGCCGCAACTTCGACGAGATCCTCCGCGTGATCGACTCGCTGCAGCTGACCGCCAAGCACAGCGTCGCGACCCCGGTGAACTGGCAGCACGGTCAGGACGTCATCATCGTCCCCAGCGTGTCGGACGAGGACGCCAAGACCAAGTTCCCCGGCGGCTGGAAGACGATCAAGCCGTACCTCCGCGTCGTGCCGCAGCCGAAGTGAGCGCCACGCGAGCGAGACCGTCGCGACGCCGATCGCTCAGCGATCGGCCGCGTCGGCCTCGGCCGCGAGCTTGCGCAGGCGATCCTTCACCCGCTCGAAGCGCTTGCGCAGCATCGCCGCGGTCTTGGTCACCTCGGCAGCCGACAGCTCCTCCTCGGCCATGACGCGGGCGATGTCCTGCCACGACAGCTTCCGGTCGATGCGCAGGATGAGGAGCGTGCGATCGTCGGGATCGAGCTGCTCGCGGAGCTCGGCGATCTTCGACTTCGCCTCGGTGCGCATCGCGAGCATCGTCGTGGTGCGCACCTGCACCGCGAGCTCGGCGAGCTGAGGCGACTGGGAGATCGCGACCTTGGGGTGGCGCCGCTCCGGATCCCGCGACAACCGGAACAGCGCGTGCCGGGCCAGCGTGTACGCCCAGGTCCGGAAGCTCGACGCCCAGCGGAACCGCGGCAGCCCGCGCCAGACGTCCTCGCAGAAGAGCGAGAACGCATCGTTGGCGTCGGTCTCGCTCTTGCTCATCGCGACGAGGTAGCCGAGGACCTCCGGGCCGAAGCCCCGCACCGCGGCGGTGACCGCCTCGCTGAATCGCTCGGCGTCACAGTGGGCCCGGATCGCCTCCTCGAGGCGCGTGCGGTCGTCGAGCTCCATCCACCCGAATGTGCCCGAGTCCGTCGGCGGCCGCCACCTGCGCGGGACACGGCCGGCATCGCCGCGAATCCGGGCCAACCTGCTACGCTGCCGTCGACCGATGAAGAGCACTGCCGAGGTCGTTCGGGTGAAGGACGCGTTCGCGTGGATCGAGGAGCAGCGCGCGATCCACCTCAAGGCGGTCACGCCCAAGGGAGACGCGGTGGTGCTCACGGCCGCCGAGGTCCGGACCCTGGCCGCGCGCCTCGAGAAGCTCGCCACGATCCTCGAGAGCCTGCAGTCCGACGACGCCGGCTGAGGTCGCGGACCGATGCTCCACGTCACGCACGGCGACGCCGTCTGCGACCTGCTGCGCGAGGGCGGCCAGGAGGGCGAGTTCCTGCCGTGGCGCGACGCCCTGCACGACGGTCCCCTGCCCGCCGTCGACGACGACGCGCTGCGACGCGGACGCGCGACGTTCCTCGGCGCGCAGGGCTGCGTCGACGCAAGCGTGGTGGAGGCCGACCTGCGCGGGCGCGACGGCCGACTCGCCGAGGCTGTCGGCGAACCCGTGGTCCTGTGGTTCGACGCCGACCTCCTCGATCAACTCCAGATCCTGCAGGTGGTGGCGCAGCTCGACGCGGCCGGTGCCGCGCCCGACGACGTCTCGATCGTGTGCATCGATCGCCACCCGAAGTCGCCGCGCTTCGCCGGCCTCGGCGAGCTCGCGCCGGCGGACGTGGGCCCGTTGTTCGCGGGCCGTCGACGCCTCGACGCCGCGGCGTGGCGGGTCGCCCTCGCGGCCTGGACGGCGGTGCGCGCCCCCGAGCCCTTCGCGCTGCAGGCGGCCGCCACGTCGATCGATCGCGGCGCGTGGCCGTTCCTCGGGGACGCGCTCTCGCGGTGGCTGCAGGAGTACCCGGGGATCGACGACGGGCTGTCGCTGACGCAGCGGCGGATCCTCGTCGGCATCGCCGACGGCGTGCACGATCCGTTGCGGCTGTTCCGGCGCGTGAGCGGCCAGGAGCCGCGGCCGTTCCTCGGCGCCACCGGCTTCCTCGCCGCGCTCGGGCAGCTCGCCGACGCCGAGGCGCCCCTGGTCGACTACGTCGGCGGCTCGCGCGGCGCCCGGCCCGGGCAGCAGACGCTGGCCCTCACCCCCGCCGGCCGCGCGGCGCTCGCCGGCACCCACGACCACGTCCGTGCCAGCGGCATCGACCGTTGGCAGGGCGGCGTCCACCTCACCGGTGCACCCGACTGGCGCCACCGCCCGCAGGGCGAGGCCGCCGGCGAAATCGTCGCCCGCTGACGATCTCCCCCCGGCTCGACAAGGCCGGAGCGCAGGCCGTATTGTCCGCCCCCGTGAAGCGCAACGTCCTCGCCCTGGCCTGTACCGCTCTCGTCTCGTCGCTCGTCTCGTCGCTCGCCGCGTGTACGCCGAACCCGCCCGCCGAGCAGAAGGCCGACGGCAAGGAGGCCAAGGCGACACCCGAGGCGAAGACCGACGAGAAGACCGACACGAAGACCGAGACGCCCAAGCCGCGCGGCAAGCAGATCCCCGCGCCAGCCGACGTCGCCGCCGCACCGGCCGACGCGACGAAGACCGCGAGCGGCCTCGCGTACAAGGAGCTCGAGCCCGGCACCGGCGACGCGCTGCCGAAGGTCAACGACGCGGTGAAGATCGACGTCACCGGTTGGACGAGCGACGGCACCACGTTCGAGACCACCGATGGCAGCAAGCCGAAGTCGGTGCAGATCGCCAAGGCGATCCCCGGCTGGGCCGAGATGCTGCAGCTGATGAAGGTCGGGCAGAAGGTCCGCGTGTGGGTCCCCGAGGAGCTCGCGTACAAGGGGCTGAAGGGTCGGCCCGCCGGTCAGCTCACCTACGAGATCAAGCTCGTCGAGCTCAACGCCGCGCCCGAGGTCCCCGCCGACGTCGCCGCGCCGCCGGCCGACGCGACCAAGACCAAGAGCGGCCTCGCCTACAAGGTGCTCGCCGCCGGCACCGGCACCGACCACCCGCGCGAGTGGGACAAGGTCACGGTCAACTACTCGGGCTGGACCACCGACGGCAAGATGTTCGACAGCTCGGTCACCCGCGGCAAGCCGGCGTCGTTCAACCTCAAGCAGGTCGTGCCCGGCTGGACCGAGGGCATCCCGCTCATGGTGAAGGGCGAGAAGGCCCGCTTCTGGATCCCGAAGGAGCTCGCCTACGACGACAAGCCGGGCAAGCCCGCCGGCATGCTCGTGTTCGACGTCGAGCTCGTCGACATCGAGAAGCTGCCCGAGCCGCCGCCGCCGCCCGAGACGCCCAAGGACGTCGCGGCCGCCCCCGCCGACGCGCAGAAGACCGCCAGCGGCCTGGCGTACAAGGTCATCAAGAAGGGCACCGGCAAGGACAAGCCCAAGGCCGAGAGCCGCGTGACCGTGCACTACTCCGGCTGGACCACCGACGGCAAGATGTTCGACAGCTCGGTCACCCGCAACCGCCCGGCCACGTTCCCCCTGGGCAACGTGATCAAGGGCTGGACCGAGGGCCTGCAGCTCATGGTCGTCGGCGAGAAGACGCGCTTCTGGATCCCCGAGGGGCTCGCGTACCAGGGCAAGCCGGGCAAGCCCGCCGGCATGCTCGTGTTCGACGTCGAGCTGATCGAGTTCCAGTAGCGATCGCGTGTCGCTCCCGGGCGCCGCGCCCGGGCCGCGATCGTCAGGCGCCGAAGTCGACGTCGCCGGCGCCCGCCGGGACCTCGTCGTCGCCGACCTTCTCCGTGTTCCCGTAGCCGAGCTGCCCGACCGACGCGGCGCCCCAGCAGCGCACGCGGCCGTCCTCGAACACCGCGCAGCTGTGATCGCCGCCGGTCTCGACGGCGCGCACCACCGCCGACGGATCGTCGTCGACCACGATTGGCTCGAGGGCCTCGAGCGTCTCGTCGTCGCCCAGGTGCTTCGTGTCGCCGCGCCCTAGCTGCCCCGCGGTACCCTCGCCCCAGCACAGCACGCCGCCGCCCTCGAGCAGCGCGCAGGTGTGCGCGCGCCCGGCCGACACCGCGAGCGCAAGGGCCGGCAACGCGACCGCGCGCTCGCCCGGCGCCTCGTCGTCGCCGATGTCCTCCTCGTCGCCCAGGCCGAGGCGACCGCGCGTGCCGAGACCCCAGCAGTGGAGCTCGCCGTTCTTCATCAGCGCGCACGTGTGCTGCGAACCGGCGCTGAGTGACGCCACCGGCGCGCCGCCGAGATCGACCCGCACGCCGTCGATCGGCCGCTCGTCGTCGCCGATGTCCTCGGTGCTCTGGCTGCCGAGGATCCCGGTGGCGGCGTCGCCCCAGCACATCACGTCGCCGTCCCCGGAGAGGGCGCACGTGTGGCCGGCCCCCGCCACGACCTGCGTCGGCGCGAACTGCCGCGGCAGGGTGACCGGACCCACCGTCGACGGGGTGTTGGTCACGCCGACGTCGTCGACGTTGCCATAGCCGAGGCGACCGCCCATGCCGGTGCCCCAGCAGTAGAGCTGCCCCTCGTCCCGCAGCGCGCAGGCGTGCGAGCCACCGACCGCGAGATCGACGACGGTCCCCGGGATCGAGACCTTGCCCAGGGTGCCCGCGGTCTCGCCCGGCTCGTCGCCGATGTCCTGCATCGCGTCGTCGAGGCCATCGCCGAGGCGACCGTTGGCGCGATAGCCCCAGCACACCACCTCGCCGCGGACGCGCAGCGCACACGAGAACCCGGTGCCCAGGGCCACCCGCACGACCGCAGCGCCCGGGTCGACGTCGAGGGCGGTCGCGACCTCGTCGGGCGCGTCGCCGAGATCCTCCTCGTCGCCGAGGCCGAGCTTGCCGCGATCGGCGTCGCCCCAGCAGCGCAGCCCGCCGAAGTGGGTGACCGCGCAGGTGTGCTCGCTGCCCAGCGCGATCGACCGCGCGCCGCGGGAGAAGCTGCAGTCGTCCTCGCAGGCGTCGTCGTCGATCGGGCCGCCCTCGGGATCGCACTCCTCGCCGTCCTGCACCACACCGTCGCCGCACGTCGAGGACGAGCACACGTCGTCGCTGCACACGAGGCCGGCGTGGCACACCCCGTCGTCGCACGGACAGCCGATGGTGCCCGGCGCGCACGACGGCCCCGTGTCGCCCGAGCCGTCGGCGGACGCCGTGCTCGTCGAGGGGTCGGTCGCCGAGGCGCCCGAGGTGCCGCCCGTCGAGGCGGTGCCGTCGTCGCCGATCGAGTCGGAGTCGTCGCCGCCGAGCCCCGACGCGTCGAAGCTGCAGCCCCACGCACCACCCCACAGGGTCGCGACGATCGCGACGAGCCCCTTCGACGTCCGCGACATTGCGATACGATGCTATCAGCGAGCCGTGGCCGAAGACCTCGAGATCGATGGACGCGTGCTGATCCCCGCCGCCGAGCTGGTCTGGACCGCCGTGCGTGCCCAAGGCCCCGGTGGTCAGAACGTGAACAAGCTGGCGACCAAGATCGATCTGCGCTTCGACTTCGAGGCGACGAGCGCGTTGACGCCCGCGATGAAGTCGCGACTCCGCGCGCTCGTGGGTGCGCGCCTCGACGCGCAGGGCTGCCTGGTGGTCGTCGCCCAGGAGGCGCGCACGCAGGCCGGCAACCTCGCGAAGGCCCGCGAGAAGCTCGCCGACCTGGTGCGACGCGCCCTCGATCCCCCGAAGGCGCGGTACAAGACCCGCCCGACCAAGGCCTCGAAGCGGCGGCGACTCGAGGGCAAGCGGGCGACCAGCGAGAAGAAGGCTGGCCGCGGCCGCGTCTCCGGTGATTGAATTCCCCAGGGATTCCGGGCGGATTTGACTAGTGACCGTCGGTCATTTACGCTTCCGCGCATGCCCGGTCAACCCGCCGTCTCCCTCCGCGACGCCGACAGCCTCGAGGCCCGCGTCGACGGGATCGTCGCCCGTCAGTCCGCGTACTTCGCCAGCGGCGCGACGCTCGAACGCGAGTTCCGCAGCCGCCAGCTCGAGTCGCTCGGCCACGCGGTGCGCAAGTTCGAGGACAAGATCCTCCGCGCGCTGCACGAGGATCTCCGCAAGAGCAAGGTCGAGGCGTATGGCACCGAGGTCGGGTTCGTCCACGCCGAGCTCCGCCACACCCGCAAGCACCTCGCGAAGTGGATGCGCGGCACGAGCTGGTTCTCGCCGCTGGTCGTCGGGCCGTCGCGCAGCTCGATCCACCACCAGCCCCTGGGTCGCAACCTCATCATCGCGCCGTGGAACTACCCGTTCCAGCTCGCGATCGCTCCGCTGGTCGGCGCGATCGCGGCCGGCAACGTCGCGGTGATCAAGCCCTCGGAGCTCGCGCCCGCGACGTCGGCGGTCCTCGCCGAGCTCGTCGGCGAGACGTTCGACGATCAGTTCGTCGCAGTCGTCGAGGGGGACATCGCCGCCGCGCAGGCGCTGTTGGCCAAGACGTGGGACCACATCTTCTTCACCGGCAGCACGCAGGTCGGCCGCATCGTCGCCCGCGTCGGCGCCGAGCAGCTGTGCCGCGTGACCCTCGAGCTCGGCGGCAAGAGCCCCGCGGTCGTCATGCCCAGCGCCGACCTCGACGTCGCCGCGCACCGCCTGGTGTGGGGCAAGTTCACCAACGCCGGCCAGACCTGCATCGCGCCGGACTACGTGCTGGTCCACGCCTCGGTGCACGACCAGCTCATCGACCGGATCCGCACCGCCATCCGCACCTTCTACGGCGCCGATCCGCGGCAGAGCGCGGACTTCGGGCGGATCGTCAACGATCGCCACCTGCAGCGCCTGCGCCGGCTGGTCGATCCCGATCGCGTCGTCATCGGCGGCGACATCGACGAGTCCGATCGCTACCTCGGGCCCACGGTGATGACCGACGTGACGATGGACGACGCGGTGATGGCCGACGAGATCTTCGGGCCCATCCTGCCGATCCTCCGCATCGACTCGCTCGACGAGGCGTTCGCGACGATCGCCAAGCGCCCGAACCCCCTGGCCGCCTACCTCTTCACCAAGGACGGCGACGAGGATCGCCGGTTCGTCGAGCGGGTGTCCTTCGGCGGCGGCTGCATCAACAACACGCTGATGCACATGGGCGACCCGGATCTGCCGTTCGGCGGCATCGGGCCGAGCGGCCAGGGCGCCTACCACGGCTTCGCGTCGTTCGAGGTGTTCTCGCACCGCAAGTCGGTGATGCGCACCGGGACGTTCCTGGACCCGAGCGTGAAGTACCCGCCGTACAACGACAGCAAGCTGTCGATCTTCAAGAAGCTCCTCGGCTAGCCCGACCATGACCGCGGTGGGTCGACAGCGGGCGCGCAAGCCCCAGGACAAGCTCGCCCGTCGTGACGCGATCCTCGAGGTCGCGTCGACCGTGCTGTCGCGCAGCCAGTTCGCGAAGGTCACGATGGCCCAGATCGCCCAGCACTGCGGGCTGGCCAAGGGCACGCTGTACCTCTACTTCGCGACCAAGGAGGAGCTGTTCCTCGCGACGCTCGAGGGCGAGCTCGCCGCGTGGTTCGACGAGCTCGGCTCCGTGCTGCTGCGCCGCGGTGAGGTCACCGCGCGGGCGTTCGCCGAGGCGGTCGTCGACAGCCTCGCGGCCCGCGAGCGCCTCGCCGATCTCCTGCCGCTGCTGCACACCGTGCTCGAGCAGAACATCGCGCCCGACACCGCGCTGCGGTTCAAGCGGATGCTGGTGGCGAAGATCGAGGCCGGCGCGGCGCTGGTGGAATCGGTGCTGCCGGGGCTACCGCGGGGCGCCGGCGTCGACCTGCTGCTGCGCACGCACGCGCTGGTCGTGGGCCTGCGGCAGATGGCCGACCCGCCGCCGGCGCTGCGCGAGGTGCTGGCGCGCGACGAGCTCGCGAGCCTGCGGGTGGACTTCGGCGGGCAGCTCGCGGACACGCTCACGGCGCTCGTGACGGGGATGACGGGGGGGATGACGGGGAGCACGACGGCGGCGGCACGACGGCCGCCGACCGCGATCGCCGGGTGAGCATCACTTCGGCTGCGCGGGCGCGACCGATCGGACGTAGGCAGCCACCGCGAGCAGGTCGGCCTCCTCGAGCACGCCACCGTACGCGGGCATCGGCGTGCCCGGCCTCGTCACCGACGGGTCGCGCAGGAACTCCGCCATCGCCGCGTCGGTCTCGAAGTGCTCCGCCGCGTCGATCAACGCGCCGTGCGGCGCCTTGTCGCCGTGGCACGTGTAGCACTCGTGCTTGAAGAACAGGTGGCGCCCGCGGTCGAGCCGCTGGCCGGGGATCGGGTACGGATCGACCGCGATTCGCTCGCGCACCACCACCGGCACGTTCGCGAGGTACGCGTAGATCGCCGCCAGCTCGGCCTCGTCGAGCATCGGGTAGCGCCGCATCGGCCAGTGCAACAGCGTGCCGTCGGCCCGACGCCCCTCGGTCATCGCCCGGCGGAAATCGTCGAACGTCCACGCGCCGATGCCGGTGTCCTCGTCGAAGGTCAGGTTCGCGGCGTAGATCTTGCGCCCGTTGACGTCGGACAGCAGCATGCCGCCGCCGAGGAAGTTCGGATCCTGGCGCGGGTCATCGAGCGCGAGCGCGTCGAGGCCCGAGCCATGGCACGCGTTGCACTGCAGCAGGTCCTCGACCAGGTACTTGCCCAGCGCCTCGGCGTCGCCGGGCGACGGCGCCGCGATCGCCTGCGCGGGCGCGGGCTTCGGCCGCCAGACGAGCTGCGACTGCAGCTTGATCCAAATCGACGGCTTGCTCTCCCCGGGCCGTGACGACGACGACGCGACCAGCGGATCCTCGCTGCGCAAGAAGGCGAGCATCGCCGCGAGATCGTCGTCCGCGATCCGATCGTACCGGGGCATGTACGGCGGCATGAACCCGCCGTCGCGGGCGATGCCACAGCGCAGCGCGCGGGCGAGCTCGGCGTCCCCCACCGCGCCGAGGCCCGCGGACTTGTGGCGCGTCAGGTTCGGCGAGGTGAGCTTGCCCCACCGACTCGGCAGCTCGGTCATCGCCCGGCCCCGCAGCCGCGGATCGTCGGCCGCCCCGTGGCACCCGCCGCACGCCGCCGTCACCAGCTTGCGGCCGCGCGCGAGCTCGGCGTCACTCCCCGCGATCGCAGGCGGGTCGACGACGACCTCGCTGTAGAACGGCATCGGCAGGATCCACACCACGCCGACCGCCGCGCCGAGCACGAGCGCGATGAACACGAGGATCGCGAAAACGACCTTCCCCGTGTTGCGGCGACGCGATCGGCGCGTCCGAAGGCGACTCGGCACAGGCAGTGTGTACCAGAGCGGCCCCGCTCCCCGTCAATCGGTCGCTGCCGTCGCGGGCACGCACCGCTGTCGGGTTTCCATGCGACTGTTGCCCGCGGTCGCCGTCCACGGGTTCGAGGCGGCGATCGCCCGGCCATCGGCCACCACCCGTTCACCCCCCAACGCCTCCGACGACGCGCCCTCGAGAAGGACCACGCCATGATCCCCAAGCACCTGACCCCGCTCGCCCTCGCCCTCGCCCTGCTCGCGCCGGTCGCCTGCGACAAGTCCGCAGAGCCCGCCAAGACCGACGACAAGGCGGCGTCGAAGGAGCCCGCTGCCGCGGCCAAGGATCCCAAGGAGCTGTTCACCGCGAAGGTGCCCGAGCTGCCGGGGCCGCTGGCCAGGCTGGCATTCGGCATGACCGAAGAAGAGATCAAGAAGGCCGCACCCCAGCTCGAGGCCTACGGCAAGTCGAAGGAGTTCAAGGACACGTACCTCGGCTACTACGTGCCCGAGGACAAGAAGACGCTGCAGAGCGTCCGCGTCGTCGTCGAGGGCGACGGCGTCTCGCTGGAGAAGATCCTCGTGGCGGCGTGGGGCGAGCCCAAGCGGGGCACCGCACTCGGCAACCCGAAGCTGTTCTGGTTCAACCCCGAGCAGGAGATCCGCGCGACCCTCGACACCGGCTACGGCAAGGAGAACGAGGTCCAGTTCGAGCCCTACCTCCCGGCGAAGAAGCTCCTGGGCGAGGGCAAGGAGAAGCTCGGGATCGAGACCACGCCGCTGCTCGGCGCCACCCCCGAGGACCTGCAGAAGAACTACGCGCAGTACCTCGAGGTGATGACGAAGGAGCAGGCCGAGGAGCAGCGCAAGCGCATCGAGAAGATGGCCGGCCAGAACCTCGACGCGCTCGGGGCCGCGGGCGCGAGCACCAACCTGGATCTGCCGCCCACGGAGTTCGGCAGCTCGTTCACCCGCATCAACCCGACGATCGAGGGCGGCAAGGTCGTTCGCTTCAGCGTCGGCATCCCCTTCGAGCCGTTCCCGGCCGCGAAGGACGAGATCCTGGCGCTGTTGAAGGCCAAGTGGGGCGAGCCCAAGGAGCAGGAGGAGTACGGCCGCAAGCAGTGGCTGTTCAACCCCGCCGCGCCGAAGGTCATCGTCGAGGCGGACGACATCTCGAACGAGTGGGACATCGAGGTCTCGCCGTAGCGGCGCGCCGACCTCAGAGCGTGCGGAGGTACGCGAGCAGCTCGGCGCGCTGCTCGATCGGGAGCTCGGTGCCGAAGGCGTGGCCCGGCACCGGCCCCGGCGCCCGGACACCACGGGCGTAGTCGGGCTGCAGCCGCGCGGGATCGAGGACGTCGTCGAGCGTGGGCACGGTGCCGTCGTGGAAGTACGGCGCCGCGGCCGTGGCGGCGACCAGCGGTGCGGGGCGGAACTTGCCGGTGCCACGCGCCCGCGAGTCCGCGAGCGCGCGATCGGTGCCGACGGTCTCGGCGCTCACCGGCGGCCCCGAGAGCGCGGGTCCATCGTGGCACCGCCGACACAGCCGATCGAACGTCACCCTGCCCTCGCGTACGCCCGCCGCGGCGCCGAGTGGTCGCGGCGGCGGCTCGAGCTCGCCGACGAAGCGCGCGAGCGCCCAGGCCAGCTCGCGCGGCGGACGGGCCCGCTCGCCGTTGGCCTGGATGATCTGCGTCTCCTGCCGGATCGCGAGGATCGCCAGGTCGTGGGCGCGACGCTCGGTCTCGTCGGCGATGCGATCGCCGGAGAGCCGCAGCGTGGCCGCCTGGGTGAGCGACGACAGCTCGAGCAATCGCCACAGATCGGGGATCGCGACCGGATCCTCGTCGTCGTCGCCGGTGATGTCCGCGCGCCCCCGTCCCCACCGCTGCATCCGCGAGTGCAGCTCGACGGGCAGCGGCGTCGCGGTGCGATCGTGGTAGGCCAGCCGGATGCTGCCGTAGTCGAGCTCGCGGCGCGCGAGCCCCGGCCATGGCCGACCCTCGTGCAGCGCGGTGTGGCACAGCGCGCACGTGATGCCGACGCGGCTGCGGCCGTCGACGTCCTCGAACACCACGACGCCGGGCACCGTGCCGTCGTCCGCGGCGACCAGGCCCAGCGCCGCCGCGCGATCGGGATCGGTGAGCGCCAGCGCGATCGTGTCGTCGGCGCGCAGCGGCAGCTCCTCGAACACGCGGCGCCCCAGATCGATCCAACCCTGCTCGTCGGTCGGGCTCGCACCGTCCCACAGCGGCCGCGTCGCGGCCGGCAGCGAGACCTCGCCGCGGACGAGCTCGGCCCGCTGCGTCGGGCCGAACCGCAGGCTCCGCGGATTCCACGACGGCAGCAGCTCCCAGCCGGCGTCGACCAGGCCGTACGCCGCGAGCCGGTCGCGCGAGTAGCCGTTGTCGGGGTTCTGCAGCGAGCCCTCGAGGGTCACCCGGCGGAACGCCGCGTCGTCGAGGTAGCGGTCGCGGACGACATCCGCGGGACCCACCTCGACCGCGCGGATCTCCGGGCGCGGATCGGCGATCGGCCGCGGAGAATCCTCGCAGCCCGACGCCGCCGCGGCCACGAGCACCGCGCCCACCACCCGACCGATCCCGTCTCCCGCGTGCATCGAACGCGCGCTCAGGTCACCACGACGTGGGGGTACTCGCGCTGGAACTCCGGCGAGCGGATCGTGATCCTGCGGCCGGCGAACGCGACGTCGACCTCGAGCACGTAGCGCGCGCCGTAGACGTCCGTGTTGCCGAGCGCCTGCGTCACCAGGTTCCAGTCGGGCTCGCCGAGCTTGTAGCTCGCCTTCACCTCGGCCGACGCCGGCAGACGCTCGTCCCACGACACGTACCGACCGCCGTCGTCCCACCGTGACGGGCCGCGCACCGGGATCGATCCGAGCTGCGCGCCGGTGCCCGCGGCCGTCAGTCGCGCGGCCTCGATCGCGAACGGCTGGGCCTCGCGGCCGTCGTGCGACAGCATGAGCTGCATCGACGATTGCGTGCACGGCGGCGACCAGCCACCACCGTCGACCGCGTCGCCGCGCACCGCCGACCCGGGGTTCACCATGCTGCTCGACGGGCCGGGCGCCGGCTTTGCGGCCTCGCTCGCGGCGGCCGGAGGGACGTCGGCGGCCGGCGCGGGATCGGGACAGTTCTGCACGATCGCCACCGAGGCGATCGTGCCGCGGAACGCGATCTGCGGCGCGGGCTCGGCCGTCGGTCCGGACCCCGCGCCCTCGTGGGATGCGCAGGCGGCGAGCAGCACGGCGACGACGGACAGACAGGCGGCGATTCGCATGGGATCTCCAGGGTAGCGCCGGGGCTGCCGGCTCGCGGTCTGAAAACGCGGGCGCCCCGGGTTGGGGTCTGCCATCGTTTCGTCATGGGCCCCCACGCGGGCGGTCCCCCACGGAATAGACCGGCCCGCCGGCCGCTTGGGCCCCGAACGCCCCATGTCCCTGCTCGGCAACCTCATCTGGCTCCTCTTCGGCGGCCTGCTCTCGGGCCTGGCCTACATGTTCGTCGGCATCCTGCTGTGCTTGACGATCATCGGCGCACCGTTCGGCGTGCAGGCGTTCAAGATCGGCGTCGCCACCCTCGCCCCGTTCGGCAAGCGGGTCGTCGAGCTGCCGCACGCCAACAGCACCGCGCGGATCGTGTTCAACCTGCTGTGGCTGGTCCTCGTCGGCTGGGAGATCGCGGTGGCTCACCTGGTGTGGGCGGGTGTGCTCGCGCTGACGATCATCGGGCTGCCCTTCGCGATCCAACACATCAAGCTCATCCCCCTCGCGTTGCTCCCGTTCGGCCGCGACCTGCGCTGATGCGCATCGACGTGGACGACCCGCTTCGGGCCGGCTACGCTGATCGATCGTGGATGACGATGGCCTGAGCATGACGTGGAGTGTCCGCGACGCCGCGGACGACGAGGCGATGGCGACACGGGTGCTGCGCGATCTGTCGCGCGTGTGCCACGAGGCCTGCGTGGCGCGGTTCGACGAGGACGCCGGCTACCGCCTGGTCCATCGCCGGCTGTGGGGCGCCCTCGAGGGTTCCACGACCGAGATCCGCCGCGGCTCGTTCCAGGCCGAGGTCAGCGTGCAGCGCTTCGGCCGACCGGGCGCCTCCGACGGCGGCGGCGAGTACCGCGTCGTCGCCACGGGCGGCCACCGCAGCGTCGCCCTCGAGCGCCGCGCCGAGCCGCGCGCCACCCTGTGGCTGACGCTGGCCGGCGCCGCGGGCACCACCGGCCTCGGCATCGTCGGCCTGCAGCTCGCCGGCCTGCTGTCGGCGTGGGGCCAGCTCATGCTCATGCTCCCGCTGCTGATCCTGTGGCGGATGATGATGGCGCTGCGGATCGCCGAGGACCTCCGCCGCGACGCCACTCAGCAAGCCCTCGCTGCCGCGCCGCGGATGAACCCGGGCTCGGCCGACGATCTCGCCCGGTGGCGGCGCACGCTGGAGGCCATCGCGACCCAGCGCGACGCGGTCGCCGAGGCGTTCTGCGGCCCGGGCTTCCGCACGCCGGGCGCCGTCCCCGGCAGCGTCGCGGCCATGGGCGCGCGGCCGCTGCTGCCCGCGACGCCGAGCCGCGCGATCGCGGTGCCCAACCTGTCGATGCCGCCGCTCGGCCGCACGACCGCGATGTGACGGACTGCTTCGCCTCGGCCGGGGCTCAACCGCGTCGGCGCACGCGGGCCCACGCCCAGGCGCCCACGCGACCGACCGCGCCCTCGAGCGCGAAGAACGGCGCGTACGCGAGGCCGAGCAGCGGATAGTGGAAGACGATCCACATCGTCGCGAACACGCCGAGGTGAAACGACCACGCCGCCACGCACCACGGCAACGCGAGCCGCCGGTGCAGGAGCACGAGCGGCGCTCCGAGCTCGAGCAGCAGCGAGAACCCCGCCAGCGGCGGGAACAGCCAGGCGTGCCGGACCAGCGCTGCGCCGAGCGGCGAGTGCATGTCGCCGAGCTCGGCCTTGCGGAGGTTGTCGAACGCGACGTAGTTCCGCAGCGTGTCGCTGGTGACCCAGCCGAAGCCGGCGTTGGCGAGCTTGCTGTAGCCGGCGATGAAGTACGTCGTCAGCGTGACGAGGACCAGCAAGCGGATCGGCGCGCCGTAGCGGACGTGCTCGCCGTCCACCGTGACTCCGGTGCGGCGCGCGTCGAGGGACCAAGCGTCGGCCGCCCGCGCGCACGCCAGCACGCCGACGTGCAGCACCATGAGGTTCTCGGTGTGGAACGTCATGCCCCACGAGTTGCGGTAGCTGATGACCCAGAGCAGCACCGCCGCGAAGCCGGGCCCGGTGATCCGCCAGCGCCAGCCGAGCACGAAGCCGGCCCCGAGCGCGATCGCCAAGGCGACGAGGGCGACGACCAGCCAGCCCGGCAGGGGCGCGCCGAGCAGCGCGACCGGACCCACCGGCTTGAACTGCCACGCGGGCAGGCGCGCGACCCCGACGAGATCGGGCAGGCGCGCGACGACGTAGATCCACGCCGCGAGGCCGAGCACGATCCGCAGCGCCGCGAGGCGCGACGCGGGCGCCCTCGGGAACGACCCCGCGATCACGTCCCGGACCCCCGATCGACGTCGCAGCGCGCGTGCACCCGCGACGCGGTCGTGCTCGAACGCGACCCGGGCGCCCCGGACCAGTACGCGACCGCGTCGTACGAATCGGTGCGCACCTCGATCGCGACGACATCGGACCACTCGGCGTCGCCGGCGATTCGATCGGCAACCCGCGCGCAGAGGTCACGGGCGCGGCCGCGATCCTTCGCCGCGTTGCGGGCGATCTGGGCCGCCTGCATGATCTCCGCGGTGCCGAGCATCCGCGGCGGCAGCGGGGCCGCGCTCCCATCGGCACGTCGCGCGACGACGTGGGCGAGCTTGGCCTCGGTCCCGCGCTCGCTCGAGAACATCGGGTACGTCGACAGCGGGAAGCCGTCGCGGCCGTGCGTGAGCGGCCACAGCAGCGCGCCCACCAGCAGCGCGCCCACCACCGCCCATCTGCGCGACTCGACGTCCACGGGCATCGCCTCGCTGAGGAGTGTAGCCGCGTCAGCGGCGGTACAGCGCCCCTTCGCGCACCCGCACCACGCGCCCGTACTTCGCCAGGGTCGAGCGCTTCACCTTGCGCGGATCCCCGACCACCATGATCGCGATCGGCCGCCCCGCGACGTGGGCCCGCCAGAACCGCTCGATGTCGGCGAAGTCCAGCTCGGCGTAGGCCGGCAGCAGCGCGCGCAGTGGGTCGTCGGTGTGGCCGAGCCGCTGCCACGACCGCACCGCGTCCTGCAGCTCGCGGAACGCCGGGCTCTGCGTCTCCTGGCTGCGCATCAGGGCGAGCCGCACCAGCTCGAGCCGGTCGGGTCGCGCCGGCATGTCGCGGATGAGCCCGAGCATCACATCGAGCGCCTCTGTGGTCTTGTCGGCCTGGCAGCCGACGTAACCGAGCAGGTGCCCGCGCTGGCTCGGCTCCTCGTCGCGGGGGTAGCGGGCGTGGGCCGAGTACGCGAGCGCCCGGAACTCGCGGATCTCCTGGAACACCAGGCCCGCCATGCTGCCGCCGAAGTACTCGCTGAACGCATCGGCCGCCGCGTGCTCCTCGGGCGTCAGCGCGTCGCCGTCGACCGCGAACCAGAGCTGGGTCTGCACCGCGTCGCGCCGCGGCACGAAGTACACCGTGGTCTCGGGTGGCAGCACGCGCGGGTAGATCACCGGCGTCGCGGCGGCCGCGAGACGGCTGGGCAGCGACGTGTGCCGCGTGAACGCAGTCGCGATCTGCTGGGGATCCTCGCGTCCGACGTACCCGAGCTCGACCGCGTGGGACTGCACGCGCTGCCATGCGCGGAGGAGCCGACCGATGCCGATGCGGCGCGCCTGTGCGGGCCCGGTCTCGCGGCGGTACTTCGAGTTGGCGCCGTACAGCACGTGCTCCTCGAGCGCCGCGCCGACGTTGACCGCGTCCTTGCGGGCGATGCGGCGGTAGCCCCAGATCTCGCGCCGGACCTGGCGCAGCGGCTTGCGCTCGAAGGCCGGCGCCGCCATGAGCTCGCCGAGCAGCGCGAGCGCCCCGTCCATGTGCTCCTGGGGCCCCTGGAGCTGCACGATGAAACGATCGGGCTCGGCCGTCGCCGACAGCGTGGTGCTCGTGGCCGCGAGCGCGTCGAAGAAGGCCCGGCCGCGGTGCGTCTCGCTGCCCACGCGCCCGAGGTACTGCGCGAGCAGATCGAGCTCCGCGATGGCCTCGGTGCCGACGCCGAAGCGCAGCTGCAGCGTATAGATGTCGTCGTACGGGTTGCCGTTGGCGACCATCGTCACGCCCGGCCCGACCGGCTCGCGCGCGAGATCCTCGGCCGGGTCGACGAACGCGATCTTCGGCGGCTTGCCGGGCATCGCCTGCATGCGCGCGTAGAAGTCGGAGTGGGCGCCGCGGCGGGGCTTCACCGCCGGCGTCGCGGGCTTGTCGAGCCGCTGTTTGCGGACGATGCCCATCCGCGAGCGCACCCGCAGGTAGCGATCGTCGAACAGCTCGGCCGCGACGCGCATGACCTCGGCCTTGTCGAGGGTGCGCAGCCGCTCGAGGTAGTCGAGGTGGCCCTGCCACCCGCCGCGGGCGACGAACGCGTGGGCCATCGCCAGCGCGCGCTCGCGGTTGTCCTCCCACTGCAGCGCCTCCTCGACGAGCAAGCCGGTGCGCAGCGCGTCGAGCTTCGCCTCGTCGAAGTCGCCGCGGGCCACACGGAGGAACTGCTCGCGGACCAGGCGCTCGGCCCCGCGGAACGACTGCGTGATCAGCCGGGGCACGTACGCGACCACGTCGACGTTGTGGTCGGCGAAGTCCGCCGGCACGTGCATCGCCAGCAGCAGCTTGCCCTCGTCGGAGAGGCGATCGACAAAGCCCGATCGCTGCTCGTTGGTGAGCAGTCCGCGGGCGACCTTCAGCGCCGCGAAGTCGGGGTGGGACTCGGGCACCGTGCGGTACGCGATCGCCCCGACGCGGATCGGGCTGAGCCGCACCGCGAGCCGCTCGGCGACGTCGAACGGCTCGACCTTGCCCGGCGTCGGCGGCGGCGCCTTGCCCTTGGGCCACACGCCGAACTCCGCCTCGATCCGCGGCAGCACCTCGGCGACCTCGAAGTCCCCGGACAGCACCAGCGCCATGTTCCCCGGCACGTAGTACGTGTCGAAGTAGCGCTTCATCGCGACCAGCGACGGTCGCTTGAGGTGCTCGACCTCGCCGAGGATGTCGTTGGTGCCGTACGGATGATCGGGGAACGCCCCGCGCATGAACCGGCGGAACAGCTCGTACCCGGTCGTGTCGATCGCGATGTTCTTCTCCTCGTACACCGCCTCGAGTTCGGTCGGGAACAGCCGGAACACCGGATCGCGGAATCGGTGGGCGTAGATCGCCAGCCACCCGTCGAGCTGCGAGGCCGGGAACGTGTTGTGATAGACCGTCTCGTCGTACGTCGTGAACGCGTTGACCCCCGTGCCGCCGACCTGCTCGAGCAGCTGATCGAGCTCGTTGGGCACCACGTACGCGTACGTCTTCTCGACCGTCTTGCCGATCTCGGCGACGATGGGCTCGCGGGCCTTGCCCTTGGCGGTGCGGAGCTGCTCGTAGAGCTCCTCGAGCCGGCGCTGCAGCGGGGCTTCGGCGGGCCAGTCGGTCGTGCCGAGGGAGGTGGTGCCCTTGAACAGCATGTGCTCGAGGTAGTGCGCCATCCCGGAGTTGTCGGCGGGGTCGTTCTTGCCGCCGGTGCGCACGACGACCGCGCCGAAGATCTCGGGGCGCTCGTGGTTCTCGGACAGAAGGACGGTGAGACCGTTGTCGAGAACGACCGTGGTGACGGCCTCGGCGGTGGTGGCGGCCTGGGCGGTGGCGGCGACCTGGGCCTTGGCCTTGGGCGCGGGATCGGGCTGCGTCCAGGGGACGGCGGCGGGCGTGGCGTCGGGGGTGCGCGGTGCGGGGGAGAGCGACGCGAGCACGGCCGAGAGGAGCAGCGGGAGCACGGGGCACTGTTGCGCGCGCGCGGGTGCGCGTCAATTCGCACGGCTCGTCGCGCGTCTCACCCCGCCGTGCAGCACACCGTGATCGGTGCATCCGGCACCGCAGCGCCCGCGGGCTGGGCCCCGCTCGCGACGCCGCAGGTCGCCTCGGGCTGGATGCCGATCACGCGCGCGCTGTGCCCGTCGCCGGCGATCTGCTCGCACGCCGCCCCGGTCTCGAGCTGACCGAGCGTGACGCCGCCGCAGAGCTGCTCGTCGTAGACCTCGATCGTCGCGGTGCACGTGCCGCCGATCGCACCGCACTCGCACGCCGTGCAGCCGCGGGTGTCCGCGATCTCCTGGTGCAGCAGGGTCCGTACCTCGAAGGCGCTGCCGGCGGGGCACGGGACGTCCCCCGCGATCCAGATGCACGCGGGCGCCTCGAACGGCGCGTCGGGGACCGCGGCGCAGACCTCTCCCGTCGAGCAGCCGTCACCGATCTCGATCGGGGTCGCAACGCACAGTGTGGTGCGCGTGCTGAACTCCGCCGGTGGCGTCACGGACGACGGGTCGGCACCGCAGGCGCCCGAAACAACCGCCGGCGGGTCCGCGGCGTAGTACCCATCGATGGCCGTGAAGAAGCCGCTGCAGTTGCCGCCCTCCTGTAGCACCTGCTCCTGGGCCGAGTCGCAGGCCGCGGCGTCGTCGAACGCGAGCACCGGGCCATCGCACTGCGGATTGATCGGATCGCACGCGCAGTCGCACTGCGACGGGGCTGCGACGAGATCCGCGTAGGCGAGGGAGGCCACGGCGTCGAACGACGCGGGGCACATCGGGGGCTCGCCGGTGTTCGCGCCCTGCGCGATGGCCCCGGGGCCACTCCAGCCCTCGGGGGCAACCGGAACACACGCGCGAGCGGGTGAGGAACAACCAGCGGGGGCGCCGGTGCTGGATTCGTCCGGGGATCCGGTGGTGTCGCCCGAGGTATCGGCGTCCGCACCGGTCGTCGGCGCCGGCGATGTCGTCGACCCTGCGCTCGACAACGACTCGTCACCGCTCGCGGGACCGGACTCGGTGGCCTCGGCCGATCCCGTCGACATCTCGAGGTTCGGGTTGGGCTCGACGCACTGGGTGCACGCGAGCAGGGGGAGTAGCCGGGCGATCCGCCGCGCGTCGATCATGGCGCGTACTTCCGCACCCAGACATCGGCGTCGTTCGAGCCCGCGACGACGACGTTGGACTGGCTGTCGATCGCCACGCCCGCGATGCCGGAGACGCCGAAGGGCTGGATGGCGCCCTGGAGCTCGAACCACAGCTGCGTGCCGTCGGCGGCGTGCTTGACGACGATGGACTCCGAGGGCTCCGATCCGTCTTCGCCGACGACCGCGATCTGCCCCGCGCCGTCGACTGCCACCCGGAGCGCAGCGCTGGCGAAGTCGCCGTCGTAGAGCACCGTCCAGACCTCGGCGCCGTCGAGGTCGTACTTGCGCAACCAGCCCTGGGGCAGGCCCGGTGCATCGGGCACCGTGCGACCCGCGGCAACGACGAAGCCGGCAGGGTCGACCGCCGCACCGTACGCCTCGTCGTTCGCCTCGTTGGCGCCCGCGAACTCGCGCGTCCACACGATGGCGCCATCGAGATCGTAGCGGCGAAGCCAGCCGTTGCGCTCCTGGGCGGTGATGCCCGTGGCGCCCGCCACGAACAGCGCATCACCACCGAGGGCGCACCCATAACCCCCGTCCTGCAGACCGCCGTCGTAGACGTCCTCCCAGACCTGGGCCCCCAGCGAGGTGTGCCGCCGGACGATGACATCGTAGGAGCCCGTGTAGAGGTGACCTGCCGCGTACAGGTTGCCTGCCCCGTCGAAGGCGGCAGCGAACGCCGCGAGATCCTGACCGCCGACGTCCGCGGTCGCGAGGCTCCAGAGTTCCTCACCGTCACCGTCGAACATGGCGACGAGGAACTGCGACGTCCCGAGCGCACCGGCGATCCCGATGTTGCCGTCCGGATCCATGGCGACACCTGCCGCGAGCGAATCGTCCCCGAGGTCGTGCACGGCGTCCCACTGCAACGACCCGTCGGAGGAGTACTTCAGCAGGAGCACGTCGGCCTCGACCCCGCTCACGACGGAGCTCCCAGCCACGACGAGCCCGTCGTCCGGCGCGACCGCGACCCCGAACGCGCGATCGAGCCCATCCCCATCGCCCGCGTACGTGCGCGTCCACAGGACCGTGCCCGAGACCACGCAGTCGAGGTTGCAGCCGTCGCCGTTGTCGCCGTTGCCATCGTCGCAGACCTCGGGACCGCCGAGCTCGCCGTCGCCGCAGTGGGGCCCGAGCGCGCTGCAATCGACCGCGCAGCTGCCGTAGCCACCGTCGTTGACGCCATCGTCACAGACCTCGTCGCCCTCGACGTCGCCGTCACCGCAGACGGGTGGCTCACCGCCGGAGCTCGAGTCCTGGCCGCTGCCGGTCGAGGCGGTGCCGTCGGTCGAGGCCGTCGGATCGGAGGTCGCGGGCGACGACGACGCGGAGTCGTCCGTCGGCCCGGTGGTGCCGTCCGGGACGTCCCCCGTGGCCGCGACCGTGCTCGCACCGGAGCTCTCGCCCGAGTCGTTCCCGGGGATCTCTTGCACGTTGGGGGAGAAGCAACCCACGGCGAAGGGCAAGGTCGCCAGCCCGGCGGTCCATCGAGGCATCATCGAACACTCCTGAGGGGGGGAAGATAACACGGTGGCGGCGCGGGGCTCGCGGTGATGCGGAGCGAGTGGTCGATCGTTGCCCCGAAGGGACATGGGCGGACGCGGGATCCGGGCGGTGGTTCGCGGGCCCCGCGAAGGGAGGACGGGCGCACGAGCGACGGCGACAAAACGCGGGCCAGCGGGCGCTGGGACGACACCCGCGTTCGGCCACCTGTCAGGGGATCGGAACGTCCTCGCACGCGTCCGCGATCGCAACCGCCAGCGCATCGCCGAAAACGGTGGCGTACTCGGACGTCGCCCCAATGTCACCCCACGGGGGCTCGTCGGAACCGAACGCCGTGAGGAACTGCCACAGCTTCTGGTTGATCTCGGGAACGCACGTCGGGAGGAGCCCGCCCGTGAAAACGCAGGCATCGCCGCCGCACGTAGGCTTGGCATCCAGGATGCGCTGCCGTGAGACGGACTCCGACTCCACCGACTTGTCGGGCTCATCCGTGAGCACGAAGACTACCAACAACGCACGCGCGTCCCGTAGGAACCCAGCGTTCGTCGCGTCGTTCGCTGGGTCTGCGATCCATCCGGCGGCGGCGACGGGCATCTCGAAGGAGCACCCGCTCTCCCCCGCAGCCACCGCCGCGGCCGAGAACCACTCCGTCAGAGGTGCAGGATCGTCCCCGGACTCCAGCTCGAAGTACCGTTGCTGCGCGTACTCGAAAAGTCGGCCCTGGGTACCATTCCCCCCATCGGGATCGACGCTGGGATCTCGATAGTGAGCCTGTACCTCGGTGAGTGAGGCTGTAGACTGGCACGACTGGGTGGCCTCGACGGCGTCGCAACCATCGTCGAAGTCTGTCGTGGTAATGCCAACGTGGATGTTCGTGCCGAGCGGGACTGCATCGGAGATCGCAGTGATGAAGGCTGGAAACTGCTCTGCCAGCGCCTGTTGATAGGTGTCCATGGACTCCGAGTTGTCGATGACGAACAAGAAGTCGATCGCCTCACATCCCACCGCTGGCTGTGACGGTGGACTGTCGAGTTTCTCTGTGTCGCTCGCTTCGGCGCCGCTCGAGTCGCCGGTGTTCGTCGAACTAGAGCCGCCTTCGGTGGGCGAAGGAGAAGTGGTGAACGTGATGGGCAACGTGGCGCCTTCGTCGTCGTCCCGAGGTGCACCTCCGCAGGAGACGACGAACGCCGCCACGACTGACAGACGTCGTGAATCCATCAATAGTCCTGCTGGTCCGACGCGAGTCCGGCGCATCCGTCGTCACCCTCGGGCGCGGGTAGGTTGTTGAGTCCGTCGGCCTGGATCCCGCCATTGCCGCCAGCACCACCGCTCCCGCCACCACCGCCAGCGAACGCGATGTTGTTGAGG
>LNFM01004510.1_pt1 | contig 25582 bp, 26 predicted proteins | sample 596031 | NCBI WGS metagenome assembly LNFM01 (sample SAMN04254537, study PRJNA301005) | activated carbon metagenome | isolation source: dual media filters at the Ann Arbor, Michigan drinking water treatment plant | place: USA: Ann Arbor | reverse complement strand
CATCGGCCATCGGGTCGTGCATGGCGGGCCGAAATACGCGGCCCCCGCCCGCGTGACGCCCGCGCTGCTGGGGGAGCTGAGGGCCTTCATCCCGCTGGCGCCGCTGCACCAGCCGCACAACCTCTCGCCCATCCTGGCCGCGCTGGAGCGCAACCCCGCGCTGCCGCAGGTCGCCTGCTTCGATACCGCCTTCCACCGCACCATCCCCGAGGTGGCGCAGGCCTTCGCGCTGCCGCTGGAGATGATGGAGCGCGGCATCCGCCGCTACGGCTTCCACGGCCTCTCCTACGAATACATCGCCTCCGTGCTGCCTGAGGCCGCCCCCGCCATCGCGGGGGGCCGGGTGGTGGTGGCGCATCTGGGCAATGGCGCGTCGCTCTGCGCCTTGCGGGCCGGGCGCAGCATGGCGACGACGATGGGTTTTTCCGCACTCGACGGCCTGCCCATGGGCACGCGCTGCGGCCAGCTCGACCCCGCCGTGGTGCTGCACCTGCTGACGACGGAAGGCATGACGACCAAGGCGGTCGAGGACCTGCTCTATCGCAAGTCGGGCATGCTGGGGCTTTCCGGCATCTCCTCCGATTTCCGGGACCTGCTGGAGAGCGACCATCCCCGCGCGCGCTTCGCGATCGAGGTCTTCGTGCACCAGGTCGCGCGCAACATCGCCTCGCTGGCGGGCGCGATGGGCGGGCTGGACGGCATCGTCTTCACCGCGGGCGTGGGCGAGAACGCGGCGCCGATCCGCGAGGCGGTGTGCCGCGCCTGCGGCTGGATGGGCGTTGAGCTGGACGCGGCCGCGAATGCCGCGCGCGCCGCGCGAATCTCGACCGCGGGCAGCCGCATCGGCGTGCATGTGATCCCGACCGACGAGAACCTGATGATCGCGCGCCACACGCGCACGCTGCTGAACTGAGGAACGAAGATGCTTGATACCGATCGCCTGCCGCCCGTGCTCACCGGCAAGAAGGCGCTGATCATCGGCGTGGCGAATGACCGCTCCATCGCCTGGGGCTGCGCCTCGGCCATGCGCAAGGCCGGCGCCGACATCGCCATGACCTATCTGAACGAGCGCGCGAAGCCGCATGTGGAGCCGCTGGCGAAGCAGGTCCAGGCCGCGCTCTTCCTGCCGCTCGAAGTGCGCGATCCCGCGCAGGTGGATGCCGTCTTCGACGCCGTCGAGAAGGCCTGGGACCGGGTGGACATCCTGGTGCATTCCATCGCCTTCGCGCCGAAGGAAGCGCTGCAGGGCCGCGTGGTGGATTGCGGGCGCGAGGGCTTCCTGGCGGCGATGGATGTCTCCTGCTGGTCCTTCCTCGACATGGCGCGGCGGGCCGAGCCGCTGATGAAGCATGGCGGCACGATGGTGACGATGTCCTATCTCGGCGCCAATGCGGTGGTGGACAATTACGGCATCATGGGCCCGGTGAAGGCCGCGCTGGAATCGGCCGTGCGCTATGTGGCGACCGAGCTCGGCCCCAAGGGCATCCGCGTGCATGCCGTGAGCCCCGGCCCGCTGGCGACGCGCGCGGCCTCGGGCATCAAGGATTTCGATGACCTGATGGAGAACGTCTCCGCCCGCGCGCCAGTGCGCCGGCTGGTGACGATCGAGGAGGTGGGGGCGGCCTGCGTCTTCCTCTCCTCCGACTACGGCGCCGCGATGACGGGCGAGACGCTCTACGTCGATGGCGGCTACCACATCCTGGGCTGAGCCCGGGCGATCACGAAACGGAGACCGGCCATGAGCATCTTTGGCAAGACCTTCAGCGCCGATGCGGTGCATCAGTTCATCAAGGCGAACAAGGACAAGGAGGAAGCCGAGAAGCGCGCCGCCCAGGCCGCGCACCAGGCGGACCTCGAGAAGCTGCGCGAATCCTTCCTGGAGCGCGAGGTGCAGCCCGACGCGATGGAGCGCATTGCAGCCCTCGTCGCCCGGCAGATCGAGCGCGGCGAGAAGCAGGCGCTGCTGTTTCAATTCCCCTCCGACTGGCTGGCCGACCAGGGCCGCGGCATCACCAGCCGTGACCCGGAATGGCACCGCAAGCTCGATGGCTTCCCCAAGCGCGCCTACGAGTATTTCGAGCGGGAACTGGCGCCGCGCGGTTTCCAGCTGAAGGTCGAGATCGTGGACTGGCCGGGCGGCATGCCGGGCGATGTCGGCTTCTACCTGACCTGGAAGCGGCCCGAGGAACTGTAGCCCCCCCCTACGCCCATTTGCGGCGGCATGACTGCGCGCCCCCGAGGAATCCCATGACCAAGCCCGAGAACCCCTTCCAGATGAACCTCCTGCCCTGGTCCTCCCCTTGGGCCGCCTACTCGCTCGATGCCTGGCAGCGCTCCGTGCTCTTCCTCGACGTGCTGCGCGAGCGCGGCAACGCCTTCCTGGAGCGCGAGGGCGACCCGATGCGCCACGTGCTCAGCTTCGATTTCGATGTGGTGATGGACGGGCATGACCTGCCCCGGCCGGTGAACTACTGGATGGCGCGGATGCGCCCGCCCGCCGATGCGCCGGCCACCGATCCGCGCCAGCGCCCCTTCATCGTCATCGACCCGCGCGCCGGGCACGGTCCGGGCATCGGCGGCTTCAAGGCCGACAGCGAGATCGGCGTCGCGATGCGCGCCGGCCATCCCTGCTATTTCGTGGGCTTCCGCCCCGAGCCCGAGCCCGGCCAGACGATCGAGGATGTGGTCCATGCCATCATCGCCTTCGCCGAGGAAGCCGCCCGCCGCCACCCGCAGGCCGAGGGCAAGCCGGTCGCGATCGGCAATTGCCAGGCGGGCTGGTCCCTCCTCATGTCGGCGGCGATCCGCCCCGAGGCCTTCGGGCCGCTGATGGTCGCGGGCTCGCCCATCTCCACCTGGGCGGGCACCGAGGGCAAGGCGCCCATGCGCTACCTCGGCGGCGTGCTCGGCGGTTCCTGGCTGACGGCGATGACGGGGGACCTGGGGGCCGGCAAGTTCGACGGCGCCTGGCTCGTTTCCAACTTCGAGAGCGGCAATCCGGCCAATACCTGGTGGACCAAGCAATACGAGGTCTGGGCTGATGTGGACCGCGCGGCGGGCCGCTACCTCGATTTCGAGAAGTGGTGGGGCGGCCATGTCACGCTGAACGCGGCCGAGATGCAGTTCATCGTGGACCAGCTCTTCATCGGCAACCGGCTGGCGAGCGGCGAGCTGACCTTCTCCGACGGCACGCGGGTGGACCTGCGCAACATCGCCTCCCCCATCATCGTCTTCTGCTCGGAGGGGGATGACATCACGCCGCCGGCGCAGGCGCTCTCCTGGGTGACGGATCTGTACAAGGACATCAACGACCTCAGGACGCATGGGCAGACCATCGTCTATTCCGTGCATGGCAGCATCGGGCATCTCGGCATCTTCGTCTCGGGCGGTGTGGCGAAGAAGGAGCACAACGAGTTCGCGTCGAACATGGACATGATCGACGTGCTCCCGCCCGGCCTCTACGAGGCGGTGCTGGAAGGCTCCGCGGGGGTGCAGCGCAGGGAGCTGGCCGGCGGCGACTGGCTGGTCGGCTTCGAGGCGCGGAAGATGGACGACCTCGCGCGCCATGGCGGCACCACGCCCGAGGATGAGAAGCGCTTCGCCGCCGCGCGGCGCGTGTCGGAGGCGAACCTGGCGCTCTACCAGACCCTCGCCCAGCCCGCGCTGCGCGCCGTGGCGACGCCGCCGGTCGCGGCCGCGCTGGCGCAGGTGAATCCGGCGCGGCTCTCCTACTCGATCTTCTCCGACCGCAACCCCTGGATGGCCTGGGTGCGGATGGCGGCCGGCATGGTGCGTGACAATCGCCAGCCGGTGGAGGCCGACAATCCCGGCCGCGTGGCCGAGAAGGCGATCTCGGACGCGATCGAGCAGGCGCTGACCGCCTATGGAAAGGAGCGGGACAAGGCCACCGAGCGGCTGTTCCAGACCATCTATGATTCACCCCTGACCCAGGCCGCGGCCGGCGTCGCGGCCGAGGGCGTGCCGCTGCGGCCGCGTCCCGGGCAGGCGCCCGATCACCGCCGCTTCGTCGCCCTCGCCATCGAGCGCCTGCGCGCGCGGATGTCGGAGGGCGGCGCGCATGAGGCGCTGCTGCGCGCCCTGGTCTGGATCCGCCTCTCCACGGGGCGCGCCGATGAACGCTCCTTCGCCACGATCCGGCGCCTGCGCGAGGCCCATGGCCGCGACACGCTGCCGCTCTCCGAGTTCAAGCGCATCATCCGGGAGCAGTTCTTCATGATCCTGGTGGATGAGGCGCAGGCGCTTGCCACACTGCCCGCGCTACTGCCCGAAGATCCGGCGAAGCGGGCGGAGGCCTTCGCGCTGATCCGCACCGTGGTGGAGGCCACCGGCGACATGCCGGAGGCGGAGGTCGAGCGCCTGGGCGCGGTGGAGCGGATGTTCCTCGGCGAGACGAACCCGAGCGCGGCGAGGGTGCGGCGCCTGCGCCCCGGGGGTTCGGCGGCGGCCTGAGGGCCGTCCGGCCGGCATGCCTCCCGCGGGGTGCGGTCGCCGCCTCGGGGTTTTCTACCTGGTCAGGCCGAGCCCCTGCGGGTCCTCGCGCCGCGCGGCAGCGCGGTCGCGGTCGTCGAGTGCGGAGCGTTCGATGGCGGCATCCACATGTTCGAGGTAGCGCTGGACAGCCTCCGCACGGGGGCTTTCGCCCAGCAGTTCGGCCAATCCCACCAGGGCGGATCTGAGCCGCCGCAGGGTCTGGACGGAGGTCACGCCATAGACGCGGATTTCGTCGAAGGCCAAGGCGAGATAATCCTCCCAGGTCGGCGTCGGAAAGAAGACGCGCACCTGGCCGGCCGTGTCGGCCAGGCGTCCGTCATCCAGGGTCTGGCGCGCCAGGCGACGCAGGAGGTCCTCGATCTGGTCCAGCGCCTGCACCGCCGTCGTCGGGTCGTTGACGGCCGGGGACAGCGCCTTGATCGCGATGTCGACCAGCATGCGCATCGGATATTTCGGGTCCTGCTCGAAGGTGCGGTCCGCGCCGAGCCGCACCGCCCGGCGCAGGGCTGCTTCGGGCAGGCTGGCCGCACCGCCGAGCACGCGCAGCATCACGCTGCCATCCATCACCATGTCGCCCACCGCGCTCGAGATCCGGATTTGCCCCTGTGCGCGCGCTGCGAGGCTGACCAGCAGGGGGAGGTCATAGCGCTGGACATAGCGTGGCGCGCCGTCATGCCTGAGCAACTGGGTCACCGGCCCCGGAGGCGGCTCGGGAAGAAGGGGAGCGCTGCCATGGCGGGCGCCGCTCAGGGCCAGGCTCTGGCGGATCACGCTTCGCCCGCGGTCGCCGATGTAGCGCAGGGTGTTGGTGATCTGCAGGTCGCCCAGGCGCCGCATCAGCAAGCTGAAGGCGATCAGGCTCAGGAACAACAGGCCGACCGCCGCGAGGGAGGAAATCGGAAGTACAAGGCCTGTCCCGTCCCGGTCCACCCAGGCCACCGCCGCGAGGGCATAGGTGAAGGTCGCGAAAAAGATGCCGAGTGCGTGGAAGATCACAGGGTCGCGGGCGAAGCGGTTGGCGAAGCGCGGCGAGTAGGTCACCGCGCTGAATTGCAGCATGACGAAGGCGATCGAGAAGACGATGCCGGTCAGCGCCATCATGCCCGATGCGATCGAAGTGAGGACCGCAAGGACCGCAGGGGCCGCGATGCCGAGATCAAATGGCAGGGCAAGCGCGTGCTCGACGCGCGGAAGCACGATGGCGCTGACCAGGCTTCCCAAGGCGTAGATCATCGGAATGAGCCAGACGGGCATGGAGGCTTCCTTTCAGCGGCGCGGCCGCGCGGCGCGCGCGAACCAGGCGGCAGCCATGAGGCTCCAGGCAATTTGGACCGGAACGCCAAGCGCGACCATGACGATTGTCCGCGGGTCGACGTCGGGCGCGGCCAGGAGTGGCGCGATGGCTGCACCCACATTCCGCGTGGCGAGGCCGAGGGCCATCACGCTGCGCTGCGCCTGGCCCAGGCCCGGCGAGAGATCGTAGCTCGCAGCGGTGAGCAGGCCGAGGAACAGGAATTGCGTGCCGATCGCGAAGCTGCCGAAGCTGCTGGCGAAGCCTCGCCCGTAGAGAACCAGGCACAGCACCAGCAGCACGACCGCGGCGATGGCGGCGCAGCGCCTGATCGCCGGGCGGATCGCCACGGCGAGGCGCGGGGTCGCGCCAAAGATGAGCATGCCGAGGAGCAGCGGCAGCAGCACCATGAACACGAGCGGCCGCGCGATGGTCCAGGCCTTGAGCGTCAATCCCGTGAGCAGCAGGGGCGCGGCGAGCGTCATCATCGCCACGGTCCCCAGGGCGGTGAGCAGCAGCATCGCCGGCACATAGGCCATGTCACCATGCGCCTGCTTCACCAGGGCGGGCAGGAAGGGCGCGCAGGGCGCCATGCCGAGCATGAGCAGGCCAACGGCATAGGGTTCGTCGAGCGGGATGATCCGCGTCAGCAGCCATGCGAGCACAGGCCCCAGCAGCAGCCCGTAGACCACGCCATAGGCGAGGAAGCGGCGGTTTCGTAGCCCCTTGAGAGCCTCCTTCACACTGAGGCCAAGACCCATCTCAAGCAGGGAGCCGGCCATGAAGACGAACAGCGAGAGGCGCATCAGGACGTCCGGGAGAGCATTCGGCCCGGTCACGGCGTCATCCGCGCCGGCTGCCGTGGCGTGGCCTGGCATCTTCAGCGTGGTGACAGCGCGCGCTTCGGTTGGGCATGCGGTTCCAATCCTTGAAGAAAGCGATGCCCGCTGCACACCGCGGGGTGAAGTACGTTACCATGGCGGCCGTGTCCTTGCAGGGCTTGGTACCGGTCGGCTGAGCCGGCTTGCGGCATGGTGGCTGCTGGCGATGCATGTCACCGTAATTCACCCCAAGGGCAGGATAGCTTCCGCTGAATGCCGGGATCTCGTGGTAGCTTCCCCTTTGCGGCCGTTGTGATCCACACATCGACTCCTGAGGAACGCCATGCGCGCCCCGTTCGACTTCCTTCGCCGGCCGGCATTGCACGCAGCCGTCGCAGCGGAAGGGCACTCGATGATCGCGCGAGCCGACCTCGCGTGACACCGCGACACACCCCTTCGCTGACAAGGCAAACCAGGGCCGGGCCAGGGAGCCATGGCCGTGACGCCGGCGCGACAAGCCTGGAGCTCCAGAATGCATGCCCTGCCCCTTCCCGAGGTGCTGGAAGCCGCCGTCATCGTGGCGGCCCTTTGGCTCAAGCTCGGCATCGAGGCGGTGAGCATCGCCATCATTCTCGTCGCCATGCTGATGGCCATGGGCCAACTCTCCCTACAACTGATCGGCCGCGTGACGGCGGATGTGCGGATGGGCCTGGCGCGCGGTCTCTCGCTGGCGCTCGAATTCCAGCTCGCGGCCGATATCGTGGGTACGGCGATCTCGCCCGACTGGAACCAGATCGGCAAGCTCGCGGCCGTCGCGGCGATCCGGACCTTCCTGAACTTTTTCCTGCAACGCGAGCTGGGGGAAGCCCCGCTGCCTCGGCCAAAATCTTCCCTCTGATCGCTGGGCAAGTCCCGTCCACGCCTCGCTCACGAGAGCGAGCGCGCCTGAGAGGAAGCCACACCATTTCCCGCGACAACCCGGCACAAGGAACATGACCAAGGTGGGCAAGACCTCCAAACGCAAGAGCGGGCATCACCATGACGCGGCGCCAGCTGCCGCCCAACCTCCGCCCCAGACGGCCACCCTGCGGGAACGCAGGGCCGCTGGCGAGGCCATGGCGAAGCGCCTGCCCCTGGCGGAGCACGCCACCTGGCGCGCGCCCCTCAGGACGCATGACCCCATTGACCTGCTGATCGAAAGCAGCAAGGGCCGCATCGAGCAGCTGCTGCCGATCCGCTACGGGCGCATGCTCACGAATCCCTTTGCGTTCTACCGGGGCTCTGCCGGAATCATGGCGGCCGACCTTGCGCTGACGCCATCCACGGGCGTCCAGCTCCAGGCCTGCGGGGATTGCCACGCGCTCAACTTCGGCGGCTTCGCGACGCCTGAGCGGCGCATCGTCTTCGACATCAATGATTTCGACGAGACCTCCATCGCCCCCTGGGAATGGGATGTGAAGCGCCTCGTGGCGAGCTTCGTGCTGCTCGGCCGCTACAGGAACTTCTCGCGCGAGGATACGCGCGAATGCGCCTGGCGCGCCGCCCGCGGCTACCGCAAGCGCATGGCCGCCTATGCGGAGATGCCCATCCTCGAGGCCTGGTACGACAATTTCGACCTGGAGGACCTGCTGGACGCGGTCGGCGAGGGCGAGGCGCTCCGGAAGAGCAAGAAGAAGATGGAGCAGGCCGCCAAGGCCACGAGCCATGCGCTGGAGTTCGAGAAGCTCGCCATCCGCAGCGGACCCGAGCCACGCATCCGCGACCAGCCGCCGCTCATCTACCACCTGGACCATGAGCGCGGCCGCCATTTCCGCGACGACGTGGCGGAATCCTTCCGCCGCTACAAGGAGACGGTGCAACCCGCCGTCGGCACGCTGCTCGACCGCTACCGGCTGGTGGATGTGGCGATGAAGGTGGTGGGCGTGGGCAGCGTGGGGACGCTCTGCGCCATGGTTCTCCTGATGTCGGGTTCGGGCGATCCGCTTTTCCTCCAGGTGAAGGAAGCGCGTCGTTCCGTGCTGGAGCCTTTTGCGGGCGAGAGTCCCGTCGCGCATCCGGGCGAGCGCGTGGTGCGCGGCCAGCGGCTGATGCAGGGCGCGAGCGACATGTTCCTTGGCTGGCTGGTGGGCGCGGGCAAGGGGCACCCCAACCTCTATGTGCGCCAGCTGAGCGACGTGAAAATCAAGCCGAAGGTGGACATCGCGGTGCCCTCCGGCACCAAGGTCTATGCGCGCTACACGGGGATGACGCTGGCGCGGGCGCATGCGCGCTCGGGCGATCCTGTCCTGCTCAGCGCCTATATCGGGCAGGGCGAGGCCTTCGAGGACGCGATGGCGGATTTCGCCCTCGCCTATGCCGACCAGGCGGAGCGGGACCATGAGGCGATGGTCGCCGCCGTGCGCGCCGGCCGCATCGAAACCCAATCGGAGACCTGAGGGCATGGCCGCATCGCGGCAGGCAAGCGGTGGTCACGGGTCGCGCCCTGCCCGCTTCCGGGCTGACACCCAGGTGGCGGCGCTGCGCGGGGAAGTGCTGGCCGCAATGGAGCGGGAAGCGCGAGCACCCGCGGGTGGCCCGAATGCGATGCGCCGCTGATGCGTGACCAGCAGAATGAGCGCGGCGGCCTTGCCAGGATCTTCCCGCCCTGGGGGTGGCTGCGCGAGTATCGCAGCGCCTGGCTGCGCGGCGACCTGGTGGCGGGCCTCACCCTTGCAGCCTATGGGCTGCCGGTCGCGCTCGCCTATGCGACGCTCGCCGGCCTGCCGCCGCAGGTCGGCGTCTATGGCTACATGCTGGGGGGCCTGGGCTATGCGCTGCTCGGCTCCTCGCGCCATCTCGCGATCGGGCCGACCTCGGCGATCTCGCTCATGGTGGCGGCGAATCTCGGCGCCATGGCGGGCGGTGATGCCGCGCGATACGCGGAAATCGCGAGCCTCACCGCGCTGACCGTCGCGCTGCTGTGCCTCATCGCCTGGGCCTTGCGGCTCAGCGTCCTGGTCAAGCTCATCAGCGACAGCATCCTGGTGGGCTTCAAGGCGGGGGCGGGCATCACCATCGCGGTGACGCAGCTGCCCGCGCTGTTCGGCGTGCCGGGCGGCGGGGCGAATGTGATGGAGCGACTGGGCCTGCTCGCCGGCCAGTTGCCCGGGCTGAACCCGCTGACCCTCGCGGTCGGGGTCGCGGGGCTTGCCCTGCTGGTGCTGGGCGGGCGCCTCCTGCCGGGGCGTCCGGTCGCGCTGGGGGTGGTGATCCTCTCCATCCTGGCGGCGAGCCTGCTGGGCCTCGGCCAGCATGGCGTGGTGGTGACGGGCGCGATCCCCGCGGGCCTGCCGGAGCTCGGCCTGCCCAGCCTGCGCATCGCGGATATCGAGGGCATCGTCCCGCTCGCGGCGGGCTGCCTGCTGCTGGCCTATATCGAGGGCGTCTCGGCCGCGCGCGGCTTCGCCGAGAAGCATGGCTATGCGCTCAATCCGCGCCAGGAATTCCTCGGCATCGGCGCCGCCAACCTGATGGCCGGGATGGGCCATGGCTACCCCGTCGCGGGCGGGCTCTCGCAATCGGCCGTGGCCGAGAAGGCGGGCGCGCAGACGCCGCTGACGCTGGTCCTGGCCTCGGTCGCGCTGGGGCTCTGCCTGTTGTTTCTCACGGGCCTGCTGGCCGACCTGCCCAAGGCGATCCTGGCCGCCGTGGTGCTGACCGCGGTGGCGGGGCTGATCGACATCCCGGCGCTGCTGCGGCTCTGGCGCGTCAGCCGCGAGGATTTCGCCGTCGCTGCCATCGCGCTGGTGAGTGTGCTGCTGCTCGGCATCCTGCAGGGCATCCTGCTTGCGGCGCTGGCCTCGGCGCTCATGCTCCTGGTACGCGACGGGCGGCCACATGTGGCTTTCCTGGGGCGCGAACCAGGCACGGGGCGCTGCGGCGACATGGCGCGCCACGAGGAAATCGAGCCCATTCCCGGCGTGCTGGCCTTCCGCCCCGAAGGCGCGCTGCTCTACGTCAATGCCGAGCATGTGGAGGCCCTGGTGCACAAGCGGCTGGACGCGCAGCCGGCCGGCTCGCTTCGGCTCGTCGCCTGCGACCTTTCCGCCGTGCCGCGCATGGACATGTCGGCGCTGGCCATGCTGCGGAAGCTGCATGCCGGGCTGTCCGCGCAGGGCATCCGCTTCGCCATCGCCGGCGCGCATGGCAACCTGCGCGACCTGATGCGGCGCGAAGGCTTCGCGGAGCTGGTCGGCGGCGTTTCACGCGACGTCACGATCGAAGCCGTGCTGGATGACGTCCCGCCGGGTCCACAAGGCACCGGATGAACGAAGCCCTGCGGCCATCGCATCGCCACCCATGGGGCCACCAGCCATGGTGCCGGGCGATGGGCATCAAGCCCCTGCACCATGCGGGGGCGCCGGCCGCCCTGCGCCAGCGGAGGCCTCAGCGCGAGCTGCCGGCCTGGTAGCCCTGGTTATAGGCGTCCCGCTGCGATTCCCGGCTGCGGCCGACGAGATAGCCGCCGGCGGCGCCGACACCGGCACCCGCCAGCGCGCCCCAGCCCGCATTACCGCTGAAGGAGCCGACGATCGCGCCCGTCGCGGCGCCGAGGCCCGCGCCGGTGGCGGTGGTCCGGCCGGTTCCGCTCATGCCCTCGCAACCGGTCAGTGCCAGCAGGCCCAGGACGGGCAGGATCAGGATCTTGCGCATATGCTTGCTCCTTCGCTTATTGGGGACGCGCGGCGGCGCGGCCGCGCCGGTTCGCGGGGGGTGGGCAGGGGCTGGCCGCGGTGGCGAAGCGCACGACGCCCTCCACCGCCGAATCGCCGCCATGCTGCGGGTTGGCGCGCGCCCAATCCACGAAGCCCGCCGTGATCGCGGCGATGGTGGGCAAGGGCGAGGCCGGGCAGAACAGCGGCGCGATCCTGCCGCCCGGGCGGGTCAGCGCGGCATGGAACTGGCCCGTCGCCATCAGGAAGCCGTGGCAGAAATTCACCGCCGCGACGACATTGGGGTCGCTCGGCCCCGCGGCGCAGAGCGCGGCCAGGTCCGAGACGCGGCCACCCGCGAAATTGTCGGGCGTGACCTGCGCCGCGGCGGGCAGCGTGGCGGCGCCCAGCGCCACCGCGAGCACCGCCGTCTTCAGGATGACTTGCATGCGTGTTCCTCCGTGCGTGTCCCGTTCCGGGAGCTTGGATGAGTGGTCAGGCGGGGGGCTGCTGCCCCCCGCCGGTTCAGCGTCACGGCATGGGCTCGACGGAAATCGCCAGCGCTTCCTCATAGACCATGTCCACCTGCTCGCCGACGCGCAGCGAGCGGATGAAGGACTGGACCTGCGGGTTTTCCGCCGTGACGGTGCGCGGCATGTTGCCCGGGCCCACGAAGCTGACGGTGGCCGTCTCGCGGTCCACCGCCGTGATCGTGACGCGGCCCGAGCGCACGCGCGTGACCTCGCCGCCCGGGCGGGCGGCGTCGCGCGCGATGCTGGCGCCGGCGAAGGGTTGGCTCGCGCCCGCCAGCGGACGGACCGCCTGGGCGGCCAGCGCCTGATAGTAGCGCACCGTCACACGGTCCCCGGGGCGGATCTGGTTCAGCCGCTGCACGGCGCGGCCGACCACCATGGTCAGCAGCGCACCGGACTGGGCGCCGGCCTGGCCGCGCAGCAGCATCTCCCGGCTGGCGGGGTCCACCGTCTCGACGACGCCGACGAGGGTGGTCACCTGCGCGACATCCACCGATTGGCACGCGGCGAGGAGGGGGAGCGAGAGCGGCAGGGTGAGGAGGGTGCGGCGTTTCATGGCGGCCTCTTTCATGGGGTTTGCGGCGTGGAACTCACCCACGCAGCCTAGCGCCCGAAAGTCGCCGCAAGACGCTTCGCGCCCCTGCCGGGGCGTATGTTACTGTGACAACGCGACCGGGCAGGCCAGGCACGCGGCGGCAAGGGTGGCGCCGCCGCCCGCCGCCGGACCCTCGCCCATTTCGCGCCCCGTCAGGCCCGCCTTGCGAAGCCCCTCCAGCACCGTGCGGATCGTCTCGCCATGGATGTGGCGCTCGGTGAGGTCCGTGACGATGCGATCGCCGTAATCCGGGTCGATGGCGAGGACGCGCCGCAGCGCTTCCCTGGCCTCCGCCCGCTGGCCGAGCTGGGCGGCCGCGGCCGCGATCAGGAGGTGGCCGTAGATCACGGTCGGCGCGTTGATCTTCCGGGCCTCCGACAGCGCCTGCTCATAGCGCCCATGGACGTAGTGATACTGCGCGAGGGCCACGCGGTAGGTGCCGGGCTGCGCCGGGTTGCGCGCGAAGGCGCGCTCCAGCAGGGGAAGCGCCTCATCCCAGCGGCCGAGATTGGCGAGGCGAAGGCCCAGATCGGCCAGCAGGTCCGTGTCGTTGGGGTTGAGTGCGCGCCCCGCCTCGAACGCGGCGAGGGCGCCGGTGGTGTCCCCGCTGAACCAATGCGCATGGCCGAGCGCGTGATGGGCGCGGCTGGAATGGGGCGCCAGCTCGACCGCGCGATGCGCCAGATGAAGCGCCCTTTGCAGGGGATCCACCTGCGGATCCGGCAGCTCGTAGCGGAAGCGGTGGCCGTCCGAATACATCAGCGAGAGGCAGGCGAAGGCCTCGGCATATTGCGGGTCCGCACGGATCACGCGTTCCAGGCCCGCCAGGATGTCCTCGAACACGCTCCTGTCGAAGGTGCGGTGATACTGGTAGAAGCGCAGCACGCAGCCATAGGAGTCGAGGAATTCCGGCGGCTGGCCCGCCATGTCCCGCGCCTTGTTGCGGAAGATGATACCGTAGGGCTGCGCCAGGGTGCTGGCGATGGTGTTCGCCAGTTCGTCGCGCAGATCCAGGATGTCGGAGGGAATGAACTTGCGCTGGAAATGCTCGGCCCAGAGGTAGCGACGGGTCCGCGCGTCCAGCAGCATGGCCTCCAGCGCGAAGCTGTCCTGCGTGACGCTCACGCCACCCGTCAGCAGGAAGTCCACACCGAGCTTCTCGATGCACGCGGCGGAGAGGCTGGCGCCCTCCTGCTCGGCGAGGGATTCCGCGCCGAGGATCCACAGATCGGTGAAGCGGGTCAGCGCGGCGATCACCTGGCGCGTCAGGCCGCGCCCAAAGCCGGGCAAAGCGCTGGGGCCTCCCTCCTCCTCGAAGGGCACCACGAGGATGGTGCAGAGCTTCGCCTGGGCACGCGCCACCGGCGACGCGGAAGGCGGCGCGGGCAGGCGTTCCTCCAGCGCGGCGAAGCCGAAGGTCGGAACGTAGCTGCCGCGCGGCAGCGTGATGCGGACCGGCTCGTTCACGCCACTGGTCAGGTAGTAATGCTCCAGCGAACGCCGCAGCCGGCCGGCCTCGATGCGCACGATGGAATCCAGCTGCGGGTCGAAGCTCGAGTCGCGCCCGAACACGGTGGTTGCGATCGTATAGGCCTTGATGCGATGGCCGCGCCCTTCGAGGGCCTCTTCGACGACGAATTTCAGGAAGGCACGGTTCCGGTCGGATGCACCGAAATCGCGCGCGTCAACGATGCGCTGAAGCGCATCGCGGATGGCCTCGGCTGAGGGAGAGCTGGTTTCGTGGTCCATGCGACGAGCCTCAATTTCAAGCCCAGGCGGATGAGTGGGTTCGCTCATGCGCTACGCCAAGGCGTGGCATGGATCATGCACCGGGGTCAGCGGCTGTTCGGATCGATCCGACGGTTCGACGTGTTCGTGGCGCTTCCCAGCTTATCACCGCCAGCAGCGGTCATTAAGTCTCCTAAACTGTCGCATAACCGTGACCAATCGGCAATTGCATTTTAGGTCCGGTCAAAATCGCGCCATGCGGCGAGCGTCGCGGAAGGCCGCGCATTAACCGTGACGTACCTGGATCGGGCGCAGGAAACCAGGAGGCTGTCAGCCCATCGACCGAGACACATCGGAGCGGAGGTGAAACGCGAGGCGCTGGTTGTGAGCCCTCCCCTGGGCTGCCGGTCCGTCCCGCGCACCCATCGTCCATCAGGGACCACAGAAGAGATGCCTGATCGCCGCTACGGCCTCAACTCCGTGACTGCCTGCTTCCCGGAGCGGGCAGGGTTGATCCGCCGCCTCTGCCTCTCCAATCCTTCCTTTCGCAGCCTCTGCGAGGAATACGCGCTCGCGCGCACCTGTCTCAGCCGCTTCGAGGCCTTGGGCGACGCGGCGCATGGAACCGAGATCGCCGACTACCGCTCCGTGATCCAGGCGCTTGAGGGCGAGATCGAGCGCTTCGTCTCGCGCTCCGCCTGAGGCGGGCGCGCGTCGGCGGCGCGCGAACGTCACCGTGAATAACCCAAGACGCCTTGTTGGAAGGCAGTCGGTCAGCGGCACTGTACCGCATAGTCGGTCATCCGACTGGTCGCGCCGCTCCGATGCGGCGACGGGAGCACACGGGTGACACGTCCCACTGAGCCACAGTGATGACTGAAAGGTCGACCATGCGGAGCATCATCACGACGGCGTGTCTCTCGCTGCTGCTCGTCTCCTGCGGGGCCGCCATACCGCCGCCACCGGAGCCCACGCCGCTGCCCATGCCGACGCGCGAAGCACCCACCATCACGGACGCGGATTTTCCCACGCGCGCGCAGATCGCCGCGGGTCAGGCCGTCCCGATCCGGGCCGGAGCGGTCCTTGGCACATACGGGACGATTCACGCGATGGCCAACGCCCCGTCCTGCGGCGGGATCGAGTATGGGCGCACGGGCCTGCCCCTCCCGCTGGCTCTCGGCGACAGCACCGTCACCATCGGGTTCAACATCAGTGAGCGTTGCCCCCGGCGGGACAGTTATCGCGGACTGCCAGCCTTGATGATGGAGCGGGCCGTCATCGTCCGGAACGGGGTCTACACCTCCAGCGCCACGCATGAATGCCTGCTTCCGCAGGAGGGTGTCGGAATGTGCCGAGTGAGGCAGCCGCCGTCCCGGTCCTGACGAACGGGTCGCCGCGCCGGAATGAACACTGGACCTGATCACAGTGGAGATGTCCGACGACCAGCATCTCACCCGCCCTTGATCGATTCGCGATGGGCGGCATGCATGCGGGGCCGGCCTTTGTCTGGGCCTTCGCCAAGGCCGGCATCGGCCTGCCCTTCGGCAGCGTGACGCTGATGCCGATGCCGATGCCGATGCCGATGCCGATGATCGTCGGGCGAAAGGACGCTGACGTCCAAGGGGCGCAGCAAGCGGATTGATTGCCCCGCTGCCCTCCTCACGCCAATTTCGCCTTCGTCCACGTTCCCGCGCCGGCGACGCAGGGGCCGGCCTAACCTGCCCGCCGCGCCACGCCCGAGCCGCGGATCGCCGCCTCCACACCCGGCCGCACCTGTTGGATCAGCGCCATGGTCTCCGCCGCGTCATGCACACGGGTGGCGATGCTCGCGCCATTTTGCCGCGCCCGAACCTCCGGGTCCCGTGCGGCGGCAAGAAGGGCGCCTGACAGCCGCTCCCGGATCGCGGGCGGCAGCCCGGCCGGCCCGGCCCAGATGATGGGCTGGCGGGTCGCCGTCTCGAAGCCCTGCTCGATCAGCGTGGGCACTTCGGGGAATTCCGGCCAGCGATCCACGCTCGCACTGGCCAGCATCCGCAGGTTGCCGGCGCGCACCAGGCCGATCATCTCAGGCGTGCCCGTGTAGGTGTCGATATGCCCGCCCGCCACCTGGGCGGCCGCATCGGTGATGCTGCCGAACTGGATGTAGTTCATCTCGAAGCGCGCCAGGCGCTGGAATTCGAACATCGCGACGGCCGAGCCCGGATTGGTGCTGGCGAAGGTGACGGGCCGCCGCCGCGCCTCGGCCACGAAATCGGCCAGGCTGCGCACCTGCGGCATGGAGGGGCCGACCGGAAAGCCGATCCGCAATTCGGAGGTGGTGCCAAGGAAATCGAAGCTCTCGAAGGGGCGGTAGGGCACCTCCATGGTCAGCGGGGCCACCACCAGCGCGGAAAGGCCGACCAGGCCGAAGGTATAGCCATCCGGCCGGGACTGCGCGATGCGCGCGGGGCCCAGCGTGCCGCCCGCCCCCGGCGTGTTGCGGACGATGACGCTGACGCCGAGGCTGCGTTCCATATGCGCGGCGATGGAGCGCGCCACGACATCGGTGCCCCCGCCCGGCCCGAAGCCGGTCACAAGCTGTATCTCGCGGCTGGGCCAGGTGGGCTGGGCCCCGGCCCGGAAGGCTGGAATCGCAAGGCTGGCGCCCGCGATCAGGCTGCGGCGGTGCATGGCGTCTCTCTCCCCGGTCACGGCCCTGCGTGGCGCCGCGATCCATTCCCGAAGCCTCCCCGGCGCAACCCTGCCCTGTCAATTGAATCCATGTCCGGGGGTGACGCCGGGGGCCCGGGGCCGCATATCCCGGGGGTGACCCAGGCCCTGATCGTCGAAAATCTCATCAAGTCCTATGCGCCCGATCGCCCCAAGGCGGTGGATGGGCTGAATTTTCGCCTCGCGCGGGGTGCCACCATGGGGTTGCTCGGCGGCAATGGCGCAGGCAAGACCACCACCATCGCCATGCTGCTGGGGCTGCTGGTGCCGACATCGGGGCGCATCACGGCGCTGGGCCATGACATGGCGAAGGATCGCTTCGCGGCTCTGGCCCGGATGAACTTCTCCTCGCCCTATATCTCCCTGCCGCACCGCATTTCGGTGCGCGAGAACCTGACGGTCTATGGCCATCTCTACAATGTGGCCGGCCTCAAGCGCCGCATCGCACAACTGGCCGAGGAGCTGCAGCTGACCGACTTCCTGGACCGCCCGGCCGGCGAGCTTTCCGCGGGGCAGAAAACACGCGTGGCCCTGGCCAAGGCGCTGATCAACACGCCGGAATTGCTGCTGCTGGACGAACCCACGGCCAGCCTCGACCCCGATACCGGTGACTGGGTGCGCAGCAGCATCGAACGTTACCGGGAGGCCACCGGCTGCGCGATCCTCCTCGCCAGCCACAACATGGCCGAGGTGGAGCGCCTCTGCGGCCATGTGCTGATGCTGAAGCGCGGCCAGGTGGTGGCAGAGGGAGCGCCCTCCGACCTGATCGCCCGTTTCGGGCGGGAGGATCTGGAGCAGGTCTTCCTCGACATCGCGCGGGGCACGCGCGTTGGGGAAGACGCATGACGCCCGCCCTTCAGAGGGTCTGGGGCTTGGTCTTCCGCCACCTTGCCCTTTACCGCCGCTCGCCCCCGCGCCTCATCGAGCTCATGTACTGGCCGATCCTGCAGATGATCGTCTGGGGCTTCATGACCGCCTATCTGGCCAGCCTCCAGAACAACGTGGCCAGCGCGGCGGCCGGCGTGCTGCTGGGCGGCGTGCTGCTTTGGGAGGCGGCTTTGCGCAGCCAGATGGGCTTTTCCATCTCCTTCCTGGAGGAGATCTGGTCGCGCAACCTCGGCCATATCTTCGTCTCGCCGCTCCGGCCGGGCGAGCTGGTGGCGGGGCTGATGGTGATGTCGGTGCTGCGCACCATCATCGGCGTGGTGCCGGCCATCCTGCTGGCCTGGCTGCTCTATGCCTTCAACGTCTTCAACATGGGCCCGGCGATGGTCTTCTTCTTCGCCGCCCTGATCCTGATGGGCTGGGCGGTGGCGCTGGGCTGCACCTCGCTCATCCTGCGCTATGGCGCTGGCGCCGAGAGCCTCGCCTGGTCCGTGCTCTTCGGCATCGCGCCCTTTGCGGCGGTGTTCTACCCGGTCAGCACCCTGCCCGGCTGGCTGCAGCCCGTGGCCCTGGCGCTGCCGGCGGCGCATGTGTTCGAGGGAATGCGCGCCGCGCTGATGGAGAACCGGGTGGCCTGGGGCCACCTCTTCGCCGCCTATGCGCTGAATGCGGCCTGGATCGCGGCGATGGGCTGGCTGTTCATGCGGCAATTCCAGTCGGCGCGCGTGCGCGGCGCGCTGCTGAACATCGGCGAATAAGCGGCGATGGTGTCAGGCCGGATCACCCGTGTCGGGCGCCAGGCCGGCGGCCTCGATACCGGCGATGCAGCACACCTCATCCTGCGCCGAGACATCGCCCGAGATGCCCACGGCGCCCAGCAGCACATGCGCGGCATCGCGCACCAGAACGCCGCCCGGGGCGGGCACCGCCTTGCCGCCGGTCAGGTCGGAGAGGGCATTGGTGAAACCCGGCATGGCCTGGGCCCGGCGCGCCAGTTCGCGCGTGCCAAAGCCCATGGCCAGCGCGCCATAGGCCTTGCCCATGGCGATCTCGGGCCGCATCAGGCTCGCGCCATCCTCGCGCTTGGTCACCTTCACATGGCCGCCGGCATCGAGCACCACCACGCAGAGCGGCAGCAGCCCGATCTCGCGCCCCTTGGCCAGCGCCGCATCGGCGATGATCTCGGCCTGGGCGAGGGTGAGGCCGTTCACGGCGGCGGGATGGGCGGGTTGCGGCATGGCGCGATCCTCAGAGTTCTTCGATGCGGGGCGGATGGCCCCGGAAGCCGCCAGCGTCAAGCGCCCGCCCGCACCAGAGGGCGGGGGTCCACCGCCTCGCCGCGCCGGCGCAGCTCGACATAGAGGGTGGGCTGGCCTGTCGCCGGCAACACGCCCAGCGGCTCGCCCGCCTGGATGCGCTGGCCGCCCGAGACATCCAACCGCTCCATGCCGGCCAGCACCAGATGCTGCCCCTGGCCGCAATCCAGGATCACCATGCGGCCATAGCTTCGGAAAGGCGCCGCGAAGGCCACGCTGCCGCCGCAAGGCGCTGTGACCCGCGCGCCAGGCGCCGCCGCGAAGGTCAGCCCACGTGCCGGCCCGCCTTCGCCCGGCGTGTTGAATCCGCGCACCAGGCGGCCGGCGACGGGCAGCCCCGCCGGACCTTGCTCGGTGGGGGGCGCCTCGGCGGCGGGTGGCACAGGCAGGCGGCGGGTTGACGGGGCTTCGGCGCGGCGGCGCTCGGCCTCGGCGCGGCGGGCCTGCTCGCGCTCCAGCCGGGCGAAAGCCTCCTCCAGGTTTTGGGCGCGGGCCACGGCTTCCTCGGCGCGGGCGGCGGCGGCGCGTTCGGCGGCGCTGCGTTCGGCCAGGGCGTGCCGGGCCGCCTCCAGCTGGCGGTCCAGCCCCTGCGAGGCCTGGCGCGCCTCGGCCTCCGCGGCGGCCAGCTGGCGGCGCTCCTCTGCGAAGCGGCGCGCTTCGGCGGCAGCGCGGGCCTCCGCGGCGCGCAGGCCTTCGGCCATGTGCTGCGCCTCGCGCAGCATGGCGCGCAGCGCGGCGAGGCCCAGCGCCACCTCGGCCGGCGGCAAGGGCGCGGCGAGCAGGATGGGCGCGGGCTGCGCGGCGAGCCGTGTGAGCAGCGGCAGCAGGGGGGCGAGTTCGGCGGAGAGGCGTGCCTGCTCGGCCCTGGCCTCGGCCTCGGCGCGGCGGGCGGCTTCGGCCCGGCTGGCGGCGGAAAAGGCCGCGCGTTCGGCCGCCTGCACGCGGGCGGCGCCGGCAATGCGTTCTGCCGCCAGGCGCTGCGCTTCGGCGGCTGCCTCCCGCGCGCGTTCGGCGGCCTGGGCGGCGCTGGCGCGCTCGGCCTCGGCGGCGCGACGCGCGGGCAGGATGTCCTCGGCCGCTCGGCGCACAGGAGCGATGTCCTCGGCCAGCGCGGGGCCGGCCAGCAGCAGGAGGGCGAGGGCGCGGATCACGCGCCTTGGTAACGGCTGATGCAGGGGTGTCGCCAGCCTTTCCCGCACGTGCGAAAAAGCCCGCCTGGATTCCCCCCCTGGATTCAAGGAGCTCGCCATGGCCGAAGGTCGTCTCTTCATCGGCAATCGCCGCTATTCCTCCTGGTCGCTGCGCGGCTGGCTGGCCGTGCAGCTGGCCGGGCTGGATGTGGAGGAGGTGGTGCTGCCGCTCGCCGGCAGCGGCGGCAAGGGCAGCCCGGCCGTGCTCGAGAATTCGCCCAGCGGCCTCGTGCCCTATCTGGAGCATCAGGGCGCGCGGATCTGGGAGAGCCTGGCCATTGCCGAATACTGCGCGGAAATCGCGCCTTCCCTTTGGCCCGCCGAGCGCAAGGCGCGCGCCCATGCCCGCAGCATCGCGAGCGAGATGCATGCGGGTTTCCGCGAGCTGCGCATGGCCATGCCGATGAATCTCGGCCGCACCTTCCCAGGGCGCGGCCGCACCGAGGGCGCGCTGGCCGATATCGCCCGCATCGAGGCGATCTGGGCGGAGGGGCTGGCCGCCCATGGTGGCCCCTTCCTGATGGGCCGGTCCCTCACCATCCCCGATGTGATGTACGCCCCGGTCGTCGCGCGCTTCCTCACCTGGCAGCCGGAGCTTTCGGCCACCAGCCAGGCCTATGTGGCGGCGGTGCGGGCGCATCCGCTGGTGGAAGACTGGTATGCCGGCGCCATGGCCGAACCCCCCGAATGGCTGCTGCCGAAATACGAGAACCCGACATGACCGAATCCGCCCTCGCCCTGGACCATGTCGGGATCTGCGCGCAGCATTTGGCGCCGATGACGGCGCAGTACGAGGCGCTGGGCTTCTCGCTCTCGCCCATCGCGCAGCAATCGGGACGCCCCACGCCTGATTCCGCAGTGGAGATCTACGCCACCGGCAATCGCTGCGCCTTCCTGCAACACGGCTATATCGAGCTGTTGGCCATCCTGGAGCCGGGCCGCTTCGACAATGGCCTGAGCAAGTTCATCACGCGCTATGAGGGGCTGCATATCCTCGCCATGGGGATGGATGATGCGGAGGCCAATCTCGCCCGCATGCGCCGTGCCGGCATCCCCATTCCCGGTGTCGCGCATCTTGAGCGGCCGGTGGACAAGCCGGACGGGCCGCGCGCCAAATTCTCCCGCCTGCCCTATCCGGATGCGCCGGAGGGGCGGCTGCAGCTCATCACGCACCACACGCCCGAGCTGATTTGGCAGGAGCGCTGGATGGACCACGCCAACCAGGCCGTGGCGCTGACGGAGCTGCTGTTGGTGAGCGCGGAGCCGGCGGTGACGGCGGCGCGGCTGTCCAAACTCTCCGGACTGGTCATCGAACCGCGGCTCGCGGGCGGCTTCCTGCTGCGCTTCCCCGGCGGCGCCGGGGTGGCGGGGCCGCAGGCGCCGGCGATGGAAACGCGGGTTTCCATCTGCGCGCCGGAGGATCTGCCCGCGACGCTGCCTGGCATGGCCGTCCCGGACCTGCCTTTCATGGCGGGCTTCTGGGTGCAGACCAGCGACGGCAATGCGGCGGTGAAGCGCCTTCTCGCGCATCTGCCGCTGGTGGAGTTGCCCGGCGGCGCACTGATGGTGCCGCCCGCCCATGCCGCGGGCGCCGCGCTGGTGTTCCACCCGTGAGCCACGCCGCGGCGATCGGCCGCAGCTTGCGCCTCTATCATGACCCCGCGCGGCAACCGCTGCTGGATGGGTTCTACCGGCGCTTCCTCGGCATCGGCGACCTGGCCTTCGATATCGGCTGCCATGTGGGGGACCGCGCCGCGAGTTTTGCCCGCATTGGCGCGCGCGTCGTCGCGGTGGAGCCGCAGCCGCGCCTGGAGCGAGCGTTGCGGCTCATGTTCCGGGGCGTGCCGGGCTTCACGCTGATCCCCGCGCTCATCGGCGCAACCGAGGGCGAGGCGGTGCTGCGGCTGAACTCCGCCAACCCTACCGTCGCGACGGCGAGCACGGATTTCATCGCCGCCGCGCAAGGCGCGCCCGGCTGGGAGGGCCAGGTGTGGGATGCGGAAATCCCCCTGCCCCGCACCACGCTGGATGCGCTGATCGCCGCACATGGCATGCCCGATTTCGTGAAGATTGATGTGGAGGGCTGGGAGGCGGAGGTGCTGGCCGGCCTCTCCCGCGCGCCGCGCGCGCTCTCCTTCGAGTTCACCACCATCCAGCGCGGGGTGGCGCTGGCGGGGCTGGAGCGGCTGGCGGCGCTGGGCTTCCGGCATTTCAACGCGAGCCTGGGCGAGAGCCTGGAATGGGCGTTTCCCGCGGCGGTGAAGGCGGCGGCAATGGCGGATTGGCTGTGCGCCCTGCCGGATGCGGCCAATAGCGGGGATATTTATGCGACGGGCGCCGCCTGGCGGGTGAAGGCATAGGGCCTCCGGCGGCTGGAGCCGGGGGCCGGGGGCCCCAGACCCCATTCCATGGCACTTTAATTCAAGGGGTCTGGGGCCCCGGCCCCCATTCCATGGCACTTTAATTCAAGGGGTCTGGGGCCCCGGCCCCAGCCGCCGGAGGCCTCTTTTCCTCCGGCGTCGCCGCCAGCCCCCTTTCGCTCAGGAAGGCGGCCAAGCGGGGCGAGGCCGTCCAGACGCAGAAGGGGATCGCCAGCAGCAGCCCCCCCGCCCAGGGCAGCGCGAAGCCGATCGCCCAGGGCGCCGTCAGCGCCAGGACGCCGAAGGCCAGCACGCCCATCAGCGTGTGGAACCACAGCAGCCGCGTCGCATCGCCCCAGCCGATATCCCGGGCCGCACGGTTCTGCGCGCCCCAGCCCATCTTAGCACCGAAGGGCAGCGCCAGCAGGAAGCGCGATTTGTTGAGGCAGGAGATGGGCGAGAGGATCGTGGTAAAGAGGATCTCCAGCAGCGCCCCGCGCGCAAAGACGCCGCGGCCGCCATAGCGCGCGGCCTGATCCCCCTGCATCAGCACCTGGGCATAGCCGGCAAGCTTGGGGGAATGCTGCGTCCCCCAGAACAGCGCCATGATCGCGGCCAGATGCGCGGCGCTCATCCCATCGAAGCGGCCGAGCGCGGCCAGGAGGGCGGCCAGGACAAAGGCCAGCACCCAGAGCGGCGCGCAGAGAAAGAGCAGGATCGCCTGGATCAGCTGGAAGCGCGCCATGCCGGAGAGGCCAGGCTGCCGCAGCAGGGGCAGATACTGCATGTTGCCCGCGGCCCAGCGCAGGTCGCGGGCCATGAATTCCGGCAGGGCGGGCGGATTGCCCTCCAGGCTGCCGCGCTCCTCCGGCAGGCACCAGACCTCCCAGCCGGCGCCATGCAGGCGGATCGCCTCCACCTGGTCATGGCTGAGGATGGTGGAGCCATCGGGCAGGGTGTCGAGCTTGCCGTGCTCGCGGAAGGGGGCGATGCGGATCATCGCATTGTGGCCCCAATAGGGGCCCTTGGGGCCCTGCCACCAGCCCTGGCCGGTGGCCCAGGCGCGCATGCCAGCCCGCATGCCAAACTGGAACAGCCGCGGAAACACGGCGGCGACCGGCCGGCCCACGATGAGCTGCTGCAGGATGGCGATGCGTGGCGCCGCATCCAACGCGAAGGCGAGCTTGCGCACGGCTTCGGGCGTCATTTCGGAATCGGCGTCGAGGCAGAGAAGGTAGTCATAGGCCGCGCCCTCCGCCTCCAGGAATTCCATGACATTGCCGGCCTTGAAGCCGGTGTTCACGGCGCGGCGGCGCAGATGGATGCGCGCGGCATGCTCCGGGCGGAAGGCGGCGATGGCGGCGTCTTCCGCGGCAAGGAAATCGGGATCCTGTGTGTCGGAGAGGAACCAGAGGGAGAAATGGCTGGCCGGCAGCCCGTCCAGCAGCGGGCCGAGCGCCGTGAGGATCGGCGCCATGTCCTCATTGCGGAGGCAGACGGCGATGGCGGTGCGGCCCTGGGGCGTCGGCGCATCGAGGCGCAAACCGCGCAGGGCGGGCACGACATGGGCGGGCGGATCGGCCGTAAAGATGAGCACTGCCCAGCCCAGGATCGCATTGACGGAAGCCAGGGCGATCCATGGGCTGAGCAGCGCCAGGCAGGCCAGGAACAGGCCTTCCGGGATAAAAAAGGCCTCCACCAAGGGGGGGGTGGGGATGGTGGAGGCCAGGAGCAAGGCGCCCCAGATCAGGGCGCCGAGCCCAAGCACGGCAATCGGTCGGTAGCGCATGCCGGGATCCTTACCGGATAAACCGGGCTGGATCACGGCATGCGGGGCCATTCATTCGGCCGCTGCAGGTGGCGTGCGGGCGGGGCGACCACCCGCATGCCGGCAGAAAAAGGGCCTCCACCAAAGAAAAAGGGGTGGGGAGTGGTGAAGGCCAGGATCAAGGCACCCTGGGGGGAGGGCGCCTGATCCGAAAGGAAATTTCGGGCCGGGCAAATCGGACATGCGAGACGGCGCGGGGGGACGCGTCACCGCAGGGCCGTGGTGGCCGGTCTGCCCCGTCGGGCAGATTGGCCGCGGCGCTCAGGCGGCGATGATCTTCCAGGCGACATGGCCCAGGACACCCACCAGGGCGGCGGAGGCGGCGAGGAGGGAGAAGCGCAGCGCGAGCAGGACGATCTCGCCGCGGTTAATCTCAGTATGGTCAGACATTCTCATTTTCCTTACTGATGGAGGTTGCACACCGCATCTTTATACACGACCCCCAGCAGATTGAAACCTGTAATTGTGCGGGCCTTGCATTTTGTATGTTTTTAAGATAATTAGACGTATTTTGAGACGTTTTTACTCCCAGGTGACATTCCGCTAGGATCGGCATGCATCTGACCGAGAGCGATCCATGGACACCGCCCCTGCCGCCACCCGCCCGGAATTGCAGGCCCTCTACGCCGAAATGGCACCCCGGCACCTCCATCCGCTGTGGGAGGTGCTGCACGCCCTGGTCACGCCCACGCCGCGTTCGGCCGCCGCGCCCATCCTCTGGCCCTACGCCGAGGCCAGGGATTTCCTCATGCGCGCCGGCGGCCTCATCAGCGCCGAGCAGGCCGAGCGCCGCGTGCTGATCATGGAAAACCCGCAACTGCCCGGTTCCTCCTGCGCCACGCCTTCCCTCTATGCGGGCCTCCAGCTCATCCTTCCGGGCGAGGTCGCGCCCTGCCACCGCCATACCCAATGCGCCTTAAGATTTGTTGTGGAGGGCAGCGGCGCCTTCACGGCCCTCGACGGCGAGAAGGCCGTGATGCGCCCCTTCGACCTCGTGCTCACGCCCAATTGGCAATGGCATGACCATGGAAACACCAGCGACGCGCCGATGATCTGGCTGGATGGCCTGGACATCCCGATGGTGCGCTTTTTCGAGACGAGCTTCGCCGAACGCTTGCCGGAA
>LNFM01004666.1_pt1 | contig 25583 bp, 25 predicted proteins | sample 596031 | NCBI WGS metagenome assembly LNFM01 (sample SAMN04254537, study PRJNA301005) | activated carbon metagenome | isolation source: dual media filters at the Ann Arbor, Michigan drinking water treatment plant | place: USA: Ann Arbor | reverse complement strand
CGCACGCGGGCCGCGCTCGACGCGTTGCCTGCCGCTGTATTGACGGCCGTCGTCGCGCCGGTGGCGCTGGCCACCGGCCCGGCGGAAACCATCGCCGCCGCGATCACGCTTGTCGCCGCGTTGCGGCTGCCGCTGCTGGCGACGGTCGCGACCGGTGTGGTGGCGGTCGTCGTCCTGCGGTATGTGCTGGGCTGAAAATCAGGTCCGCTTGGCGATCACGTTGTGATAGAGCCACAGCACGATCAGCGCGCCGATGGTCGCCACGATCAAGCTCCAGATATTGAATCCCGTGACGCCGGTCGCGCCGAAGAAGCTGAAGACGAAACCGCCGACAAGCGCGCCGATGATGCCAAGCACGATGTCCATCAGGACGCCCTGGCTGCCGCTGGTTCCGAAAAGTTTGCTGCCGAGCCAACCGGCAATGAGGCCGAGCACTATCCAACCGATAATCGACATGGCGTTTCCTCCGTTTCCCCGTCGGCAGTCTTGCCCAGCTCCGCGTCACTGGCAATTCATGGAAACTTGCCAAACGGTTCGGGAACCGCAAAAGTCCTTCCCGGGCGGGTGGCTGATGCGTTCTATGGAGGCACCCATGGGCCTGTTCGATGACGCCGTTCCCGGCGGCAATATTTCAAAACCTATTATAATTGCGATCGGTGCGCTGCTGGTCAGCCGCATGTTCGCCAAGAAGGCTCCGGAAGGCGCGGGCGCGCCTGCGCAGATTCCGGAAGAAGAGGCGGATGGCGGCCTCGCCGGCGGTCTCGGCGGCCTTCTGGAAAAACTGCAGAAGGGCGGCCTTGGCGATGTTGCCGACAGCTGGGTAAACCCGGGCGCGAACAAGCCGGTGCAGCCAAACGATCTGGGGTCGGCCATCGGAAACTCGACGATCAGCGACATCGCCCGCCAGGCCGGCGTCAGCGAACAGGAGCTGCTGAAGCAGCTTTCGGTGATCCTGCCCGGCCTGGTCGACAAGATGACTCCCGGCGGACGCGTACCGACAAATCGGGAAGTCGCGTCGCTGCTCGATCTCCGGTCATGAAAAAAGAACGGGGCCAGAAGGCCCCGTTTTCATGTCACGTGTTCGGCGTCATGACGGCCTTCTGATACGCCGGGCGCTGTGTCAGGCGTTCGTACCACTCCGCGAGCGCCGGGAAGTCCGGCCGCTCCGCAGGAAGTCCGAACCATGAATAGGCGAAGCCGCCGAAGGCAATGTCGCCCAGGCCGAGCTCCTGTCCGGACAGGTGGGGCATCTCCTGAAGCGCCTGATTGACGATCGTCAGATTGGCAACGGTTGCCTTGAAGGCGCGTTCGATGGCGGCGTGATCGCGCTTTTCCGGTGGGGTGCGGAGCAGTCCCACCAACACGTCTCGAAAGCTGAGGAGAAACGATCCGTTTGCCCAATCGGTCCATTTGTCGCCGACAGCGCGGAGGGCCGGATCGGCGGGCCAGAACTTTCCGTGCTTCGCCGCGAGATAGCGGATGATGGTGTTTGATTCCCAGAGCACGAAACCCTCATCGTCGATGCAGGGAACGAGGCCATTGGGATTCATCTTGCGAAATGCCGGATCGTCAAGGCCGCCGAATGCGCCGCCGAGCGGAATGTGCTCGTAGTCGAGGCCGATCTCCTCCGCGATCCAGAGAACCTTGCGGACATTGTTGGAGTTTACGCGGCCCCAGATTTTCAGCATGTGTGAACCTCAGATTGGCGCGCAGGCCTTTTTCAGCCAGGCACGCGTTTTCGTATCGAGCTTCGGGCCGATCTCGCGCACCACGCGCTTGTGATAGGCGTTCAGCCAGTCGCGTTCTTCTTTGGTCAGGAGCTTTTTGTCGATCGGGCGCGTGTCGATCGGCGCCAGCGTCAGCGTTTCGAAACCGAGCATTTTCCGCTCCGCGCCTTTGAGGGCCGCCTTCTGCACGAGAACGAGGTTCTCAATGCGGATACCGAACGCACCTTCCCGGTAATAGCCGGGCTCGTTGGAGAGGATGACGCCCGGCTCGAGCGCTGTATGTCCCAGCTTGGAAATGCGGTGCGGGCCTTCATGTACCGACAGGTACGAGCCGACGCCGTGGCCCGTGCCGTGGTCGAAATCGGCGCCTACGTCCCACAGCGCGCGACGCGCGAACGGATCGATCTGCGCGCCGGTCGTGCCTTGCGGAAAGACGGCAGTTGCGACCGCGATATGGCCTTTCAGCACGCGCGTGTAAAACTCGCGCATATCCTTCGTGATCTTGCCGACGGCGATGGTGCGCGTGATGTCCGTCGTGCCGTCCTGATATTGCGCGCCGGAGTCGACGAGATAGAGGCCGGTCTTTATCTTGCGATTGGTTTTCCGCGTCACGTGGTAGTGCGGCAGCGCGGCGTTGGGCCCGGCGGCGGAAATCGTCGGGAACGAAATGTCCTTCAGCGCGCCGGTATCACGGCGGAAACTTTCCAGCGCCTCGGCGGCCTGAATCTCGTCGAGCTTGCCTGTTTTCGCCGCGCGGTCGAACCAGGCGAGGAAATGCACGACCGCCACGCCGTCGCGCACATGCGCCGCGCGCGTGCCGCGGATTTCCGCGGGGTTTTTGAGGGCCTTCAGCAGCGCGATCGGGCTCGTCTGCTTGATAATGGATGCACCCGCGGTTTCCAGCAGCACGCGCACCTTTTCCGCGGCCGCATTGGTATCGAGCAGGACCCGTTGTCCGCCGAGGACGCCGAGCGCGGAATTCAGTTCCGACGGATCTCCGACATCGGCGAGTTCCTCCAGCGCATCACGCAGGGTGTTCGACAGCTTGCGGCCGTCGAGCAGGAGTGCCGGACGCCCTTCCGCCGCGATCACGGCCCACGCAAGCGGCAGCGGGGTATGGGCGACATCGCCGCCGCGGATGTTGAACAGCCACGCGATCTCGTGCGGATCGGTAAGCACAAGGGCATCCGCTTTTGCCTTGGCGATTTCCCGGCGTATCCTGCCGATTTTCTTGTCGGCGGTCTCTCCGGCGAATTTGGCCGGCTGTATTGCGACCGGGGCTAGCGGCTGAGCGGGGCGGTCGGTCCAGATGATGTCGATCGGGTTTTCCGCGAGCGGCACGAGCTGCGCACCCGCGTCGTCCGCGGCCTTGCGCAACCGCTCGATGCTGGCGGCGGTGTGCAGCCACGGATCGAAGCCGAGCCTTTGCCCGGTCTTCAGCGTGCTGCGAATCCAGTCCGTCGGGGTGACGGTTCCGCTGTCCAGAGGCGTAATGACCTTCGTGTCGACCTGGTCGCGCACCTGTACGGAGTAGCGGCCGTCAACGAAGATGGCCGCCTTGTCGATCGTCACGATTGCAAGACCGGCCGAACCGGTGAAGCCGGTCAGCCAGGCGAGGCGCTCTTCCGATGGCGGCACATATTCGTTCTGGTGCGCGTCCGCGCGAGGAACGAGAAAGCCGTCGAGCCCGAGGCGTTTCATGTCGGCGCGCAGCACGTCAATCCGCGCCTTCGAGCGCGCGCCGTCCGCGGTGTCGTCGAAGGTCTGAAACAGGGATTCGAACATCGTGGAAGTCTAGCGTGGTCCGCGCCGCAGTGTCAGTGCCACCCAGTTGTCCAGCACCGTTTTGCTGACCGGGACGAGCCCCTGCGCCCGATAGGCCGCGCGCACCTGCCGCTCCTGATGGGTCAGCAGGCCCGAAAGGATGACATGCCCCCCGGGCCGCACCACCTGGGCGATGCCCGGCGCGAGGCGCACGAGCGGCCCGGCCAGAATATTGGCAAAGACAAGATCGAATGGCGCGTTCAGCCTGATGAGCGGGTGGTTTAGCCCGTCGGCTTTCACCGCCCGCACGCGGTCCGAGACCCGGTTCAGGGCGAAGTTGGCCCGGGCGATCGTCACCGACATGGCGTCGATGTCGCTCGCGAGCACACCCTGGCGGAGCGCCTTGGCCGCGGCGATGGCCAGCACGCCGGTGCCCGTGCCGAGATCGAACACCTTGCGTGGCCGGGTTTGCGTCAGCAGACGGTCGAAGGCGAGAAGGCAGCCTTTGGTCGTGCCGTGATGGCCGGTGCCGAAAGCAAGCGCCGCCTCGACCTGGATGCCCTTGCTGTTGGCCGGAACGCGGTTTGCGTCATGCGCGCCGTGAACGAGAAAGCGTCCTGCCGGCACGGGATCGAGCCCTTCCAGCGATGCCGCGACCCAGTCGGCATCGGCAATACTTTCGGAGATCACGTCGAGGCCGTCGATCTCGCCGCCGAGCGCCGTGCGTACGTCCGTCTCGAGAGACTCCGGCGCGATATTCGGGCCGGCATAGATATCGACGCGCCAGAGCGGGTCGTCCGGTTTGGTCTCGGAGACTGCGATGGACATCTCGTCCAGTGGCAGCAGCTCTCCGGCCACGCGGGCGAGGTCTTCAGCCCTGGTTTGGCTCGCGAAGATGCGGACGACGGAGGTTGGCAAGATCGGGTTCCGGTTCGGTCTGGGGCGGCCTGAATAGCCGATCCCCGAGCCGGCTCCAAATCACTGCCAGCAAGGCCAGCATCAGCGCGCCCGGAATGACCGGAACAACAAGCCAGGCGGCGGGAAGCGACTGCGAAACGACAAGAAAGGCATCGAGCCCCGCCGGCGGATGCATCGTCCGTGTCGCCGCCATCGCCAGGGCCGCAAGGCCGACGGCCAGCGCCGACGCGAAATCGCCGCTTCCGGCGACATGCAGCACCAGAATTCCGGCCAGCGTTGAAACGATATGGCCGCCAATAATCGCGCGCGGCGTCGAGGCTGGCGTGCCCGGCAGGCCGATGGCCAGCACGATGGATGTGATGAACGGGATCTGGGCGTAGGGAACGCCTGCGGTCTGGCCGAGAAGTTCCATGAGCAGAACACCCGCGCCGATGCCCACCGCACGGTAAAGAATGATCGGAAATGGTATTTGCATGGCCGATCTGCGATGCAAGCTTCGCGCCGTCAGGGGCGTCTTACGAAGTTGTCGAGCACGCGCTTGTGCCCCGCCTTGTCGAAAGCGACGAGCAGCTTGTTGCCCTCGACCTCGAGCACTTCGCCATAGCCGAACTTGTCGTGGAACACACGCTCTCCGGTATCGTAGCTCGCGGCATTGGCCGTGGATTTGGCGACAAGCTCGCCCTCGATGATGGTCGGTCCGCCGCGCCGGGAGCCAAAGCCCGTGCCACGCTCTGAAAACCCGCCGCGCGCCTGCGCGCGCTGCCAGCCGGGCGTAGTATAGGTCGAGTTCTGGAACGGCTCGAGCTTGTCGAACCGGCTTTCGCCGAAACCGCGATTTGAAAAGGCGGCCGGCGCTTCCGTGACCTCGACATGGTTTTCCGGAAGCTCGTCGAGAAAGCGCGACGGTATGGACGACTGCCACATGCCGTGAATGCGCCGGTTCGACGCGAAATAGATTTTCGCGCGGCGCTTGGCGCGCGTGATGCCGACATATGCGAGGCGGCGTTCTTCCTCCAGCCCGGCCTTGCCGCTTTCATCCATCGTGCGCTGGCTGGGGAACAGCCCTTCTTCCCAGCCGGGCAGGAACACGTTGTCGTATTCGAGGCCCTTGGCGGCGTGCAGCGTCATCAGCGTCACGGCGTCCATGTGCTCGCCGCTGTCGGCGTCCATAACGAGCGACACATGTTCGAGGAAGCCCTGCAGGTTCTCGAACGTCTCCATCGAGCGCACGAGTTCCTTCAGGTTTTCGAGACGTCCGGCGGCATCCGGCGAACGGTCCTGCCGCCACATCTCGGTATATCCCGACTCATCGAGGATCATCTCGGCAAGTTCGGTATGCTTCATCGCGTCCGACGCCTGCGTCCAGCGCTGGAAATTCTGCGTCAACGTCTTCAGCGACTCGCGCTGCTTCGGCTTCAGCTCCTCGGTGTCGGCGGCAAGGCGCGCGGCTTCCATCAGCGGCACGCGGGCGGAACGCGCAATGCCGTTCAGCGTCTGTACCGTGGCGTCGCCGAGCCCGCGCTTCGGTACGTTGACGATACGCTCGAAGGCCAGATCGTCAGCGGACGAATTCACGCAGCGCAGATAGGCGAGCGCGTCGCGGATTTCCTGCCGCTCGTAGAAGCGCGGGCCGCCGATCACGCGGTAGTCGATGCCGAGCGTGACGAAGCGGTCCTCGAATTCGCGCATCTGGAACGAGGCGCGGACAAGGATCGCCATGTCATTGAGGTTCGAGCCCTTGCGCTGCAGGCTTTCGATTTCGTCGGCGATCGAGCGCGCTTCCTCGCCCGAGTCCCACGAGCCGGTGACGGTGACGCGCTCGCCGTCCTCGCCTTGCGGGCGCAGCGTCTTGCCGAGGCGGCCTTCGTTGTGGCTGATGAGATGCGAGGCCGCGCCGAGGATATGCGCGTCGGAACGGTAATTACGCTCCAGCCGGATCACCTTGGCGCCCGGAAAGTCCTTGTCGAAACGCAGGATGTTGTCGACCTCCGCGCCGCGCCAGCCATAGATCGACTGGTCGTCGTCGCCGACGCAGCACAGATTGCGCGGTCCGCTGGCGGGCGCGAGCAGCCGCAGCCAGAGATACTGCGCGACGTTGGTGTCCTGATACTCGTCGACCAAGATGAATTTGAAGCGCCGGTGATACTGCTCCAGCACATCGGGGTTCTCGCGGAAGATGCGGATCGGCTCGAGCAGAAGATCGCCGAAATCGGCCGCGTTCAGCACCTTCAGCCGCGCCTGATAGGCGGCGTAGAGTTCCTTGCCGCGTCCATTGGCGAACAACGCGCCGTCGCCCGGTGGCACATCCTTCGGCGCGAGGCCGCGGTTCTTCCAGCCATCGATGGCCCAGGCAAGGCTGCGCGCCGGCCAGCGTTTTTCGTCGATGTTTTCGGCCGAGAGAATCTGCTTGATGAGGCGGATCTGGTCGTCGGTGTCGAGAATGGTGAAGCTCGATTTCAGGTCGGCCAGTTCGGCGTGGCGCCGCAGCATTCTCGTTCCGATGGAGTGAAACGTGCCGAGCCACGGCATGCCTTCCGCGACATCGCCGACGAGCGCCGCCACGCGCTGCTTCATTTCGCGCGCTGCCTTGTTGGTGAAGGTGACGGCCAGGATTTCGGACGGTCGCGCGCGGCCTGTTGCGAGGATATGCGCGATGCGCGTCGTCAGCACGCGCGTCTTGCCGGTGCCCGCGCCCGCGAGCACGAGCAAGGGGCCGTCCAGCGTCTGCACGGCCTCGCACTGTTCGGGGTTCAGCCCTTCGAGATAGTCGCCCGCGCCGCCGGTGCGGGCGCGCATGACGCCCGCCATCGCGCGCGCGGCAATGCCGCCGCCCGGCGCCGGAGGCTCGTCGTCATCAAAAAACGGAACGGCGTTCGGGTCGGCCAAAACTCATCCTTCAAGGGCAGGGGAAGGCCCGGCCGCTCAGGCACATGGGGCGTTCTAACGGGCGATTCGAATGTGAGAACAAAATGGCACCTCGGGGCAGCAATTGCGAGACCATGCGGCGATCTTCGTCTGCTCCCAAGGGCTGAGGGCCGCCGCATTGCCCGTCTCCTGCAGCAGGATTATCAAGACCGGCGAAAGGCGCCGGCTATTGTCCGTCGCAAGCCCCATGGATCTCATAAAACGCTTCTTCGCCTACTACGCCCCTTATAAAGGGCTGTTTGTGCTGGATTTTTCCTGCGCGGTCGTGTCTGGCCTGCTGGAACTCGGATTTCCGATGGCCGTGAAGGTGTTCGTGGACGAGCTTCTGCCGCGAGCCGACTGGGTCATGATCCTGCTCGCGGCGGGCGGGCTTCTCGCCATCTACATCATCAATACCGGTCTGATGGTGATCGTGACCTATTGGGGCCACATGCTCGGCATCAACATCGAGACCGAGATGCGGCGCAAAAGCTTCGACCATCTGCAGAAGCTGTCCTTCTCCTTCTTCGACAACCAGAAGACCGGCCATCTCGTCGGCCGCATCACCAAGGATCTCGAAGAGGTGGGCGAAGTCGCCCATCACGGGCCGGAGGATGTGTTTATCGCGGTGATGACCTTCATCGGCGCATTTCTGCTGATGCTGACGATCAATCTGGAACTCGCCATCCTCACCGGCATCATCGTTCCGGTCGCCGCCGTATTGACGACACGCTACGGCAACCGCATGACGCAGAACTTCCGCGCGCTGTTCCGCAGCGTCGGCGCGTTCAATGCGCGGATCGAGGAAAATGTCGGCGGCATCCGTGTGGTGAAAGCCTTTGCGAACGAGGACCACGAGCGCGCGCTGTTTGCCGAAGACAATATGCGCTACCGCGAGACCAAGCTGAACGCCTATCGCCTGATGGCGGCATCGACCTCGCTGAATTATCTCGGCATGCGCCTGACGCAGGTCATCGTCATGCTCGCTGGCACCTGGTTCGTCATCCGCGGCGAACTCACCTATGGCGGATTTGTCAGCTTCCTGCTGCTCATCACCGTGTTCTTCCGGCCCATCGAGAAGATCAATTCGGTGCTGGAAATCTATCCGAAAGGCATCGCCGGTTTCCGCTCGTATCTCGACCTTCTGGAAACCGAGCCGGACATCGTGGACCGCCCGGACGCGCGCGAGGTCGAGCATCTCAAGGGCGACATCCGGTTCGAGAATGTATCGTTCGGCTACGATCCTTCGCGCCCGGTGCTGAAGAATATCGATCTCGACATCCGCGCCGGAGAGACCGTCGCCTTTGTCGGCCCGTCCGGCGCGGGAAAGACCACGATCTGTTCGCTGCTGCCGCGCTTCTACGAGCCGACCGGCGGCAGCATCACCATCGACGGTATGGACATTCGAGACATGACCCTGGCATCGCTGCGCAGCCAGATCGGCATCGTGCAGCAGGACGTGTTCCTGTTCGCCGGCACCATGCGCCAGAACATCGCCTATGGCCGCCTCGACGCCTCGGAAGAGGAGATCCTTGAAGCGGCGCGCCGCGCCCGCCTTGGCGATCTCATCGAGAGCATGCCGCTTGGCGTCGATACGATCATCGGCGAACGCGGCGTGAAGCTTTCCGGAGGCCAGAAGCAGCGCCTCGCCATCGCGCGCATGTTCCTCAAGAATCCGCCGATCCTCATTCTCGACGAGGCGACCTCGGCACTCGACACCGAAACCGAAAAGGCCATCCAGGCTTCGCTCGAGGAACTCGCCAAAGGCCGGACGACGCTTGTCATCGCGCACCGGCTGGCGACAATCCGCAACGCCGACCGCATCGTCGTGGTGACGGAAGACGGCATCGCGGAAGAGGGCGCCCATCGCGAGCTTCTCGCCCGCGACGGCATCTATTCGCGCCTCCACGGCGCGCAGGGGTAATCACATGACCAGCCAGGCCCTCGCCGCGTCGTTCACCGCCGGTTTCATCTACGGCATCTCGCCGGGGCCGGCCGTGCTGGCGCTGTTCACGCTGACGGCGATTTCGGGCCGGGCGCATGGCGCACGGTTCATCAGCGCGCATCTGCTGGGCGATACGATCTGGTGCGCGCTGGCGATCCTGGCCATCGTCGGCGTCAGCCAGCTCGGCCACACGCTGTTCGATATCCTGGGCGTCATCTGCGGCGCCTACCTGATCTGGCTCGGCTGGCAGGCCATCCGCACGCCGGGCGACGGCACGGCGAACCCCATTGGCTTCGTCAATCCGGCCCGGACCGGCCTGTTCTTCGGTCTCACCAACCCGAAGGCCTATCCGGTCGCTGTCGCCATGTTCACGGCGCTGACCGCCCCTTTCGCCAAGGATCTGACCTGGAGCGATGCTCCCGCGTTCATGGGCGTCGCCATTGTCGGCTTCGTGCTGGCCTATGCGCTGCTGCTCTGGATGGCGGGCTGGGCGCCGGTGCGCCAGGTCGTCGGCCGCTATCACCGGCCCATCACCCGCATCACGGGTGCGATGTTCATCGCCTTCGGGGCGAAATCGGTGCTGGACGTCGTCAACGCCATCCGGACGCGCTGACGTTCCCCGGACAAGCTGCGCGAAGTGCAGCGCCGATCCGGGGTCCAGGAGCAAAGGGCCAGCATAGCCGGCACCATGTTATCTGGGTCCTGGTTCTCGCGATGCGCTTCGCGCCCGCGGACCGGGATGCACTCTTAATCACAATCTCCTTGTGCAACGTGCATTTCGTCGCTTTCTGACCATCTTGGTTGCATAATCTCCCCCAGCTTAACGCGGCTGGCGGAGCCGCATCCGGGGTTTCCTCTTGAACGGCACACTGACAGGTCTTGGCATAGCGCTCGTCGTCGCGCTGGTGACGGCATTGATCGGTCCGGTCTTCATCGACTGGGGCGATCATCGCGCCGCGTTCGAGGCGCAGGCGAGCCGTCTGCTCGGCGTTCCCGTGCGCGTGCTGGGCGAGGTCGATGCTCGTATCCTGCCAAGCCCGCGCATCCGTTTCAGCCAGGTTGTCGCCGGAGACGAATGGGCCGCCTCGAAATTCACCGCCGACAGCTTCTCGCTCGATGTCGCGCTGATGCCGATGCTGGCGGGTGAGTTCCAGGTAACGAAGCTCCATATCGACGGTGGCGACCTGAAAGCCACCCTCGCGGCGGACGGTGAAATTTCAGTGCCCATCGCGGCCGGCGGGATGTCGTTGTCCGATCTCGACGCCATCACCATCACCGATCTCGAGATACAGAACTCGCGCATCACGATTGCCGACCCGGCGGCGGGCCGGAGTACGGTCGTCGAGAATGCCGGCCTGCACGGGCAGGCGTCGTCGCTGGCTGGTCCGTTGAAGTTCGACGCGCATGGCACGATCGACAAGAAACCCTACACGCTGGCTTTGTCCGCCGGCCGGTTCGACAAGTCCGGCGCCGGCCGGGTGAAGCTGTCCGTGGCCAGCGCGGATGCCCCTTCATTCTCGTTCGATGGCGCGGTATGGCTCGGCAAGAAGCCGCGTTTCGAGGGCGCTGCCACTCTCGTGCAGACCGCGTCCGCCGAAGGCCAGCCGGTGCGCGAGCCCTGGCGCGTCGCGGGGGAGGTGAAGTCGGATGTCCGCACGCTGGAGGCCGACAAGGTCGAGTTCGACTATGGAACGCCCGGGCGCGAGCTTCGCCTGACGGGCGGCGCCGCGATGGTGCTGGGTCCGAAGACGTCGGCCGAAATCCGGCTGAAGGGCCGTCAGATCGATCTTGACCGTGCGCTGGGCCGTGCCAAGGATGCGCTTCCGCTGCCCCCCGCGGAAGTATTGACGCAACTGGCCGCGCGTTTTTCGCTCGATGGGGCGCCGCCATTCCCCGTGCGCGTTACGGCGGATGTCGCCAATGTCGCCCTCGGCGGCGACTTTGTTCAGGATTTGCGGGGCGCGATCGTCTCGACGCCGGGCGGCTGGACGCTGGAAACACTCTCGGCGCGCCTGCCGGGAAGCGCCAACGCGCAGGCTTCGGGCGCGCTGCTCGTTCGCGATGGCGAGGGACCCCGCTTCAACGGGCCGTTGAAGCTCGACGCGCCGAACATGCCGTCCCTCGCGCATTGGCTCGGCGGCGTTGCCGAAAAGCGTCCCGCGCTGGCGCTCAAGACGCTGAAGCTGGATTCAACGCTCGCCGCGCGTGCGGGCGCTTTTGCACTCGAGGATCTGAAGGCGAAGGCCGACGGCGCGGACGTGCGCGGGCGTCTCAGCTTCACTCAGCCGGAAAGCGGCCGCGCCAAGGTCGAGGCACGACTGACCGCGAACAGGCTCGATCTCGACGCGCTTGGCGTTGCCGGGCTTGAGATGGCCTCCGGCGATACGGATATCGATCTGGCGCTGCGTGCCGACAAGCTGGATTACGCCAAGGTCACCTGGTCGGACGTTGACATTGATCTGTCGGCGGCGGAAGGCGCGGTCGATATCCGGCGCCTGACGATCGGTGATCTCGGTGGCGCGAGGATCGTCGCCACCGGCCGCCTCGCCAGCACGGGCAATCAACCGTCGGGCCGCCTCGAAGCCAAGATCGAGGCCAGGAATCTCAATGGCCTTGTCACGGTTCTGAGGACGAGCTCGCTGCCGCCAGCGTTTGTCGATGCGATCGGCGCGCGAAGCGCTGCCATCGCTCCGGCTTCGCTCACGGCTGTTGTCGCATCCTCCGGCGGCGGCACATCTGGTGTAACGACGAAAGTTTCCGGCACGCTCGGCGGCACCTCGGTCGAGTTCAATGCGAGCGCGCCGCGCTTCGCCCTGGCAGGGCCGATCAAGGCAACGCTCGGCGCATCTTCGGCGGATGGCGCGCGGCTTCTCTCGCAGCTGGGCATTCCGGCGGTTTCCGTCGAGAGTTTCGGCCCCGCGAGTTTCGAGGCCTCGTTCGACGGTGATCCCGAAAAAGGCGCCCAGATCGACGCCATCTTCCTCAGCATGAACGACCGGGCGGTCTTCAAGGGCCGCGCCGCGTCCGCGGACGATCAGCCGCTTGTCGGCCGTGTCGATATGAATATCGAGGATGCCGGACGTTATGCCGTGCTCCTTGGCCGGGTGCCGCCCGCAAGCCTGCCGGTCGTTCCGCTGCTCGTCGGCGGCGACGTTTCTTCCGGCAAGGACGGCGTACAGATCACCCGCATCGCCGGTACGGTGCAGGGCAGGGGGTTGAAAGGCGCGCTCGGCTATCAGGAAAAAACCGGCATTCGCGGTGAACTCGATCTCGAATCCCTCGCGCTGGGCGAACTTGCCGGTGTGGCGATCGGACCGAACGCCTTGGCCGAAGCGGACGCCGCGGGCTGGCCGTCCGGCGCGCCCGCGCCGGGCCTTCTCGACGGGCTTGAAGGGCGCGTCTCCGTTCGTACGGACAAGTTCGATATCGCATCCGATTTGGGCGGTGCGGCCGCGAAGTTCAATCTCGTCTTCGGCCGCAATGAATTCTCGGTGCAGGATGCCGAAACGAAAATCGCCGGAGGCGCCGTCAAGGGCAATTTCGCCATCCGCCGCGCCGGTGCCGACCTGTCGCTTGCGGCGCGCATGTCGGTCGAGGAGGCGTCGCTCGCCGATCTCGTCTGGGAAGGCGCGGGCGGTCCGGCAGCCAGAGGCAAGCTGAACTTCACCGCCGATGTTCTTGGCACCGGCAAAAGCCTGTCCGCGGTGGTCGCCAATCTCACGGGGTCCGGCAGCTTCACGCTTCGGGATGCGATGCTGGCCGGCGTCGACGCCGGAGCGTTCGAGCGCACCCTGATCGCGGTCGAAAGCGGCACCGAGCCGCCGGATGCCCAGGACATCGCGAACCGCTTTACCTCGGAACTTGCGATGGGCGAACTTGAGGTGTCGGAGATGTCGTCCGCCTTCACCATTGCGTCGGGCGTCGCGCGCGTCAGCAATGCGGCCGTGTCCGCGCCGCTCGTCAACGCGACCGCATCTGGCACCGTCGACCTGACGACCCGCATGCTGACCGCGCATATGACGCTGCGCCCGAAAGTGCTTTCGGACATCGAGGATATGTCGATCCCGAGCGCCGATCTGACGCTGTCCGGTTCGTGGGACGAACCGGCGCGCTCCACCGAGACGACGGCTTTTGCCAACGTACTCGCGGTGCGCGCCGTCGAACGCGAGATCGAGCGTGTCGAGCGGATGGAAGCGGAGCGCAAGGAACGCGATCGCAAGATGGCGGAAGAGCAGGAGCGGCAGCGGCTGGAAGCGGAAAAGCGCGCAGCCGAAGAAGCGGAAGCGGCCCGCCGCAAGGCGATCCGCGAAGCGACCGGGGAAGTGCCGATTGGAGAGCTTCCGCCGCCGGTCGATGTGCTGCCGCAAAGGACCGCGCCGCCGGCGGCCGCGAGTTCGCCGTCGCCCACGCCTTCCGCGCGCCGTCAGTCTCCCATCGACTTCCTGCGCCGGCCGGTCGTTCCCGAAGCCTCGCGATAATAGCGCAATACATACAGGCGCACGGCAGAGGACAGGTTGTTTTCTCCGCGGCTCGCGTCGATCTCCGCGATCAGTCCGCGTAGAGTCTTTCGCTGGTCCTCGGCGATGTCGCGCAGGGCATTCCAGAAATCATCCTCCAGCGTAACCGATGTCCGGTGGCCGGCGATTTCTATGGATCGCTTTACGATGGCGTTCACGCCGCGCCGGGCCCGTCGTCGGGATCGTGTTCGCGGTGGTGCTGATCGAGCTGCTTCTTCGCCTTGTCGGCGCGAAGCTTCTCGACGGTCTTGTCGGTCTTTGTGCGGCCGTGGGCGGCGCGGTTCTCTGCCGCCTGGGACGTCTTTTCCTGGCGGGCCTTGTCCTTGCGGAAGCGGTTGAGGTTTATGATCTCGGCCATCAGTCCGGTCCGATCATCTTCTCCGGGCGCACGACCTCGTCGAATTCCTTGTCGGTGACGTATCCGCCGCCGACCGCTTCCTCGCGAAGCGTCGTGCCGTTCTTGTGGGCGGTCTTGGCGATCTTGGCCGCGTTGTCGTAGCCGATCTTCGGCGCGAGTGCGGTGACGAGCATCAGCGAGCGGTCCAGCGCGGTCTTGATGTTGTCCTCGCGCGGCTCGATGCCGACCACGCAGTTCTCGGTGAAGGAAACGGCCGCGTCGGCGATCAGCCGGACCGACTGCAGGAAGTTGTAGGCCATCACCGGATTGTAGACGTTGAGCTCGAAGTGCCCCTGGCTGCCGGCGAACGAAATGGCGGCCTGGTTGCCGAACACCTGTACGCACACTTGCGTCAGCGCCTCGCACTGCGTCGGGTTCACCTTGCCCGGCATGATGGAGGAGCCGGGTTCGTTTTCCGGCAGCGACAGCTCGCCGAGCCCTGAACGCGGGCCGGAGCCGAGCAGGCGGATGTCGTTCGCGATCTTGAACAGCGAGGCCGCGACGGTGTTGATCGCACCGTGGCTGAACACCATGGCGTCGTGCGCGGCCAGCGCCTCGAACTTGTTCGGCGCGGTCTTGAACGGAAGCTGCGCGATGGCGGCGATCTTGTCCGCCACCGCCTTGTCGAAGCCCTTCGGCGCGTTGAGGCCGGTGCCGACCGCGGTGCCGCCCTGCGCAAGTTCCATCAGGCCCGGCAGCGTCATCTCGATGCGCTTGATGCCGTTCTCGACCTGCTGCGTGTAGCCGGAAAATTCCTGGCCGAGCGTCAGCGGCGTCGCGTCCTGCGTGTGCGTACGCCCGATCTTGATGATCTTCGACCACTTCTGCGCCTTGTCGTTCAGCGCGTTGCGCAGCATCTGCAGGGCCGGGATCAGGCGATGCACGACTTCTTCCGCGCAGGCGATATGCATCGCCGTCGGGTAGGTATCGTTGGACGACTGGCTCATATTGACGTGGTCGTTCGGATGAACAGGCGCCTTGGAGCCTTTCTCGCCGCCGAGAATTTCGATCGCGCGGTTCGAGATCACCTCGTTCGCGTTCATGTTGGACTGGGTGCCAGAACCGGTCTGCCAGACGACGAGCGGGAAGTGATCGTCGAGCTTGCCTTCGATGACTTCCTGGGCGGCCTGCACGATCGCCTTGCCGATCTTCGGGTCGAGGCGGCCGAGATCCATGTTCACCTCGGCGGCGGCACGCTTGACGATTCCGAGCGCACGCACGATGGGCAGCGGCTGCTTTTCCCAGCCGATCTTGAAGTTGCCGAGGGAGCGCTGCGCCTGTGCGCCCCAATATTTGTCGGAAGCAACCTCGATCGGGCCGAAGGTATCGGTTTCGGTGCGCGTCTTTGTCATCAAGAGCTCGCCTCCCAGCGAGGCGGGCAGGGGATGCCCGTTACTTCTTGCGGAATTTGTCGAGGCTGACGACCTGGGCGCCTTCCCCGGATTCGGCTTCCTTCGCTGCGGTGTCCGCCTTGTTCCTGGTCGGCGGTTCTTCCTGCGGCTCGGAACGCGCACCCTTGGGGGCTTCGCGCGCCGGCGCGGATTTCTCGGGCTTCTGCTCGGCTACGGGCTGCGTGACCGGTTCGAACTTCAGAGCGAACTTGACGGAGGGGTCGAAGAAGCCGGTGATCGAGTCGTAAGGCACATACAGTTTTTCGGGAATATTCGAGAACGACAGGCCGACCTCGAAGCCGTGTTCGGTGATGTTCAGATCCCAGAACTGGTGCTGGAGGATGACAGTCATCTCCTCGGGGTATTTCTCGCGCAGGCGGGGCGACAGCCGCACACCCGGAAACTGGGTATTGAAGGAGAGATAGAAGTGATGTTCGCCGGGCATGCCCGCGCGCGCGACATCGACCAGCACGCGTTTCACAACGCCGCGTAGGGCCTCCTGAGCCAGGAGATCGTATCGAATAAGATCGGTGCTCATGACACGCCGCGCCGGACCGGACCCCTCAGATATGCTCCGGGTGGGCCGAAGCGAATTCAGTGGAGGCTTCTGTTGCCAGGTGCCTCCGAACCCCGCCTGAAAGGTGCTAGCCAATCAGGGCTTTAAATCGGTACTCAAACTGCATTACGCAGCCTGGGCCACCGGAGCATAGTTGTCGTTGGCAACTATAAATTTAGCCCGATAACGGCGGTACAATGCCGGGCAAAAGCGCAACTTTTACACCCTCGTCGATCCTGTTTCGCCCCCGCCGCAGCCCGCCCAACGAGTGACGGGCTCTGGTGGAGGCGCCGGGTACTGCCCCCGGGTCCGAATGGCTTATTACGAAGGCCATTTATCGCCATAGCCGGCCGAAGCCGGCAGAGGAAATATAGGTGTTCGGACGGGGCTTGGAAAGCGGCTCGGGCCTGATGGTCAACAAATGAAAAACGGGCGCCACAGGGCGCCCGTTCCTGAAGTCCAAGCTTCCAGCCGATTAGCGGCGGATGCGATCCACGTCCAGAACCCGGCCGCTGCGGGAGTCGATGACGACGCGCAGGCCACCCGGGCCGCGGCGGTTGTCGCCACGGACGACCCAGCGTCCGCCGCGGCGATCTACGTCCCACACCCGGCCGACGCCTTGGCGGCGGGCAATGTAGATAGCATCGCTCCGGTCGACATTGCGGCGATAACGGCGGTCCCAACGGTCATACCGCGGATCGCCGGGAAAAATCCGCACACCATCGGGCGTGATGACGATGCCCTGGGCGCTGGCCGGAGTAGCCGTGGCCACGATATTGGCACCAAAGCCCAGAGCCACCGCGATCAGAGCGCCTGCAAGAATCTTTTTCATAATTGTCCTCCTGGAGTCCAAACTCCTGTGCCGCTTCCATTAAAGGTCCGGGTCTGAACGGGGACTGAACGCGCTGGATGGATTTTCGTTCAGATTGTGCGGTCGCGGTGCGGCGGGCAGACAGACCGCGCACCACTGCCTATATTTGGACCGAACAGAGAATCACTTTCATGCAGGCCTATCTCGATCTCGTGCGGCGTGTGCTCGACGAGGGCGTCCGCAAGGGCGACCGGACGGGCACCGGAACTCTCTCGGTGTTCGGCGCGCAGCTGCGTTTCAACCTAAGCGATGGTTTTCCGCTCGTCACTACCAAGAAGGTGCATCTCCGAAGCATCATTCACGAGCTGCTGTGGTTTCTCGCGGGCGATACCAATGTCCGCTATCTGCACGACAACGGCGTCTCGATCTGGGACGAATGGATCGACCAGAACGGCGATCTTGGCCCGATCTACGGCAAGCAGTGGCGCTCATGGGCGACGCCGGATGGCCAGACCATCGATCAGATCGCGCAGGTTCTGAGCGAGATAAAGACCAATCCGAATTCGCGGCGCATGATCGTGACGGCCTGGAATCCGGCCGATCTCGACAAGATGGCGCTGGCGCCGTGCCACTGCCTCTTCCAGTTCGCGGTCGCGGACGGAAAGCTCTCCTGCCAGCTCTATCAGCGTTCGGCCGACATCTTTCTCGGCGTGCCGTTCAACATCGCGTCCTACGCCCTCCTGACCCATATGATGGCTCAGGTGACGGGTCTGAAGCCTGGCGAGTTCATCCACTCGTTCGGCGACACGCACCTCTATCTCAACCATCTGGATCAGGCGCGCGAACAGCTCACGCGCGAGCCGCGCAAACTCCCGACCCTGAAGCTCAATCCCGCCGTAAAATCGCTGTTCGATTTCAAATTCGAGGACATCGCGATCGAAGGCTACGATCCGCATCCCGCCATCAAGGCTCCGGTGGCGGTGTGACCCTCGTTATCCGTCCTGCGCGGCCGGGAGATGCGCCGCTCGTCAACAGACTCGTGCGCGAACTCGCGGTCTATGAAAAGCTCGAACACGAGGTCGTGGCGACCGACGATCTGATGGACGCCATGCTGTTCGGGCCGAACCCGCGCATTTTCGGTGACATCGCGGAATGGAACGGCGAGGCGGTCGGTTTTACCCTGTGGTTCTACAACTTCTCGAGTTTCGAGGCACGCCACGGCATCTATCTTGAAGACCTGTACGTACGTCAAAGCCTGCGCGGCAAAGGCATAGGGAAGGCGCTTCTCATTCGCCTTGCGCGGCGTTGCGTGGAAGAGAATCTCGCGCGCTTCGAATGGTCGGTGCTCGACTGGAACACGCCCTCGATTGAATTCTACAAGGCGATGGGCGCCGAACTGATGGACGACTGGACCATGTGCCGCATATCCGGCGATGCGTTGCGGAATCTTGCGGAGCGGGGCGCATGAACGAGCAAAAGATCGTCTTCGTCGTCGCCATGGGCGAGAACCGCGTCATCGGGCGCGACAATGTCATGCCCTGGCACATCCGCTCCGATCTCAAGCGCTTCAAGGCGCTGACCTGGGGCAAGCCCATGATCATGGGCCGCAAGACCTTCGAATCCATCGGCAAGCCGCTGCCCGGGCGCGAAAGCATCGTCGTCACCCGCGATCCAGCCTATCGGGCGGAGGGCGCCCATGTCGTGCATTCGGTCGAGGCCGCGGTCGAACTGGCCCGGTCGCTCGCGGTGGGTCTGAATGCGGATGAGATCGCGGTCGTCGGCGGCGGCGAGATTTTCGCCCATCTTATGGCGCTGGCGGATAAGCTTCACGTCACGATTGTCCATGCGAGTCCGGAGGGGGACGCCCGTTTTCCGGCCATAGACCCGGGCCAATGGGTCGAGGAAAGCCGCGAAAAGCATGAACCGGGCGATAAGGACGATCACGCTTTTACCTATGTGGTCTATGTCCCTCGCGCCGCTTCAGATGTCACCTGACGGAAATGTTGACGGCTTTCAGTTGATCCCGAGCCTTGCCGTCCTCTAAAAGCAACGCACATAGAGCGTCCCGCCATTCCAAAGCGCGGGATTTAAGGGAAGGAATTCAATGCCCTGGAGTAATCAGAGCGGCGGTGGCGGCCCGTGGCGCCCGAACCCTGGACCGTGGGGTGGCGGCCCGTCGGGCCAGCGTCCGCCGGATCTCGACGAAATTCTTCGCCGCAGCCAGGACCGTTTCAAGAGCGTGCTTCCCGGCGGCGGGTTCCTCGGGGGCAAGAAGGGCATTTTCCTTGCTCTGATCGCGCTGCTGGCGGTCTGGGCATTTTCGGGCTTCTTCCAGGTCGAAACCTCGGAGCAGGGCGTCGTGCTGCGTTTTGGCAAGCATGTCCGGTCCGTGGGCGAAGGCCTGCACTATCATCTGCCGTACCCGATCGAACGTGTCGTCATCGCCAATGTGACGGAGAACCGTCGCCTCGAGATCGGCCTCCGCATGGAGGGCGGTGCGGCCCGCACCAATGTCGGCGTACGCGAGGTTCCGCAGGAAAGCCTGATGCTGACGGGCGACGAGAACATCGTCGATGTCAATTTCGCGGTCGTCTGGCAGATCAAGCCGGGCGGCGCCGCGGATTTCCTGTTCAACATCCAGAACCCTGAAACGACCATCCGCGCCGTGGCCGAAAGTGCGATGCGCGAAGTTATCGGCCGCTCGGATCTGCAACTGGTACTGACTCAGGGCCGTCAGGAAATCGAGCGCTCCGTTCATGAACTCATGCAGCGCACGCTCGACGAATATCAGGCCGGCGTTCTCGTCGTTCAGGTCCAGCTTCAGAAGGTGGATCCGCCCGACCAGGTCATCGACGCATTCCGCGACGTTCAGGCGGCGCGTGCCGACCAGGAGCGCCTGCAGAACGAGGCGCAGGCCTACGCCAATCGCGTCGTCCCGGAAGCGCGCGGTGACGCCGCCCGTATTTCGCAATCGGCCGAAGGCTATCGGGAGCGCGTGGTCAACGAAGCGCGTGGTGCCGCCGATCGCTTCAACTCGATCCTGACCGAATACCAGAAAGCGCCGGTCGTCACCCGCGAGCGCATGTTCCTCGAAACGATGGAGCGCGTGTTTGCCGGTACGGACAAGATCGTCATCGATCCGTCCGCCAGCGGCTCCGGCGTTGTGCCGTACCTGCCGCTTGGCGAGCTGAACCGCGGAAGCAACGCGACACCGGCGCCGCAACCCCAATCCGTGCAGCCGGCTGCGCCGCAGCGTACGAATCCGACGGGAGTTTCACGATGAAGGGCCTTGCCAGCGGAGCAGTGCTCATTCTGCTCGCTCTCGCCGTGTTTCTCGGCCTGAGCTCCGTCTTTACCGTGGGGCAAACCGATCAGGCCCTCGTCTTGCGCTTCGGTGAAGCGGTCAAGGTGGTCCGCGAACCGGGCCTCTACTTCAAGGCGCCGTTCGTCGATGGTGTCGTGCGTGTCGACAAGCGCATTCTTGCCCTGGACCTTCCGGAGCAGGAGGTCATCGCATCCGACCAGAAGCGTCTGCGCGTCGATGCCTTCGCGCGCTATCGCGTCATCGATCCGCTGCTGTTCTACCAGGCCCTCGGTTCGGTCGAACGCGCCAACGAGCAGCTCGCGACGTTCGTGAACTCGGGTCTGCGCCGCGTGCTCGGTGAATCCACCTTCCAGCAAGTGGTACGCGATGAGCGCGCGCAGCTCATGGGCCGCATTCGCGACCAGGTGAACGAGCAGGCCAAGAATCTCGGCATCGCCGTCGTCGATGTCCGTATCCGCCGCGCCGATCTGCCGGAGGCCAACAGCCAGGCGATCTATACGCGGATGCAGACCGAACGTCAGCGCGAGGCCGCGGAAATTCGCGCCCAAGGCGCTGAAGCGGCGCAGCGCATCCGAGCCCGCGCGGATCGCGACGTTGTCGTTCTGCTCGCCGAAGCCAACCGCGAAGCCGAACGCATCCGGGGTGAAGGCGACGGTCAGCGCAACAACATCTTTGCGCAGGCCTACGGGCAGGATCAGGATTTCTTTTCCTTCTACAGGTCCATGCAGGCCTATGAGACCGGGTTGAAATCCTCCGACACCCGTCTGTTGCTCAGCCCTGATTCGGAGTTCTTCCGGTTCTTCCGGGTTCCGACAGGGGCGGCGCCCGCGGCGCCTCGGCCGGCTCAGTGACAGACTTTCTGGCGGCCCTCGGTCTCGTGCTTGTGATCGAGGGCGTCATTTCCGCGGCGTTCCCCAACGCCGCCCGGGCGGCCATGCTCGCCGCTTCGCAAGTCCCTGTGAACAAGCTGCGGCTTACCGGGCTAGCTGCGGCCGCCGGTGGTGTGCTGCTGGTCTGGCTCGTGCGCGGCTGACCCTTTTCTTTCCGGCCCCGCCCTACATCCGCCGCAACTGCGGATAGCTTTCTCTGTCGAATATTGTTTAAGCTCCGCTTGAGGCTTTCATGGTGTTTTTGACGGCAGGCAGGTTTTGGCGTTCCTTTGCTCTCGCGGGAGCGCTGCTGCTTGCACTTGCGGCGCCCGGGGACGCCCAGACGCCTCGCGGTCCGGACGGTATTGCCGACGTCATCGACCAGGTCATCGATTCCGTCGTGCTTATCTCGACGTCTCAGAACGTCGACGCCGGCTCTGGCGACGACAAGGAGCCCGTCCCGGAGCTTTCTCCCGACGCTCCGATAGATCAATTTTTCGAGGACTTCTTCCAGCGCCAGCAACGCGGCCAGACTCAGCAGCGCGAGGTCGGCGAAGGCTCTGGATTCGTGATTGATGCCGCGGGCACGATCGTCACCAATTTCCACGTCATCGACGGCGCCGACCGCGTCGAGGTCGTCTTCAACGACGGGTCCAAGCTCGCGGCCGAGATCGTCGGCCGCGACAAGGAGATCGACATCGCCGTGCTGAAGGTGAAGCCGACGAATGGTCTGCTGAAACCTGTAACCTTCGGCGATCCTGAAAAACTGCGCGTCGGCGAATGGGTGCTGGCGATGGGCAATCCGTTCGGTATCGGCCTGTCGGCGACGTCCGGCATCGTGTCGGGCCGAAATCGGGACATGCGCACCGGAAAATACGACAATTTCATCCAGACCGATGCCAGCATCAACAAGGGCAATTCCGGCGGTCCGCTGTTCAACCTCGCGGGTGAGGTCGTCGGCGTCAATACAGCCATTCTCTCGCCCACCGGCGGTTCCGTCGGCATCGGTTTCGCCGTCCCGTCATCGACGTTCCGTCCCATCGTCGCGCAGCTTCTCGAATACGGCGAGACCCGGCGCGGTTATATCGGCGTGCGCATCCAGGATGTGCCCGAGGAGATCGCCAAGCGCCTTGCGCTCAAGGACATGAAAGGCGCGTTGATCGCGCAGACGGTGGAAAAGGGCCCCGCCGCGGAGGCGGGCATCCGCAAGGGCGACGTCATCCTGTCGTTCGACGGCAAGCCCGTCATTACGTCGCGTGCCCTGCAGCGGCTGGTGGCCGACGCCGGCCCGGATCGCGAGGCCGAGGTCAGGCTATGGCGCGACGGCAAGGAAATCACCACGCGCATCAAGATCGGCCGGCTTGAGGAAGCGCAGGAAGGCGCTCAGGCGAAGCCCGGCGAGAATACCGAGCCGCCTCCGGCCGCGACCGGCAGCGTCTACGGGCTGGATCTCGCGCCGCTGAACGCCGAGACCCGCAAGAGCTTCAAGGTCGATGACACTATCGAGGCGGGCATTGTCGTCGTCGCGGTCAAGGCGGATTCGCCGCTGAAAAGCCTCGATATCCGCGTCGGCGACATCATCCAGGACGTCGACAACAAGAAGGTCTCGACGCCGGAAGATCTGGAAGCGCGCTTCACCGAGCTGAAATCGCAGGGCAGCGAGGCGGCGAGCGTTCTGATTTCCAATTCGGCCGGCGAAATGCGCTATGTGCGCGTGCCGCTCAACTGAGCGCGAATTCGTCCCGCCGGTATCCCTGTAAATACAGAAGACCCGTCAGGTCGCCATGCTCGATGCGAGCGTGCGCCGCGGCGGCGACGGCCGGTTTGGCGCGGAACGCAACGCCCAGTCCAGCCTCTCCCAGCATATCGAGATCATTGGCGCCGTCGCCCACCGCCAGGGTCTCGCCGGCGCCGAGCCGCAGTTTTTCCCTGAGTTCGGAAAGCGCCGCGCGTTTGGCCGCACGCCCGAGGATCGGCTCCTCGACCGTGCCGTCGAGCACCCCGTCGTCAAGCCGAAGCACATTGGCGCGGTGTTCGTCGAACCCGATTTTCCGCGACACCGGACCGGTGAAGAGGGTGAAACCGCCGGAGATCAGGGCCGTATAGGCGCCATTGGCCCGCATGGTTGCGACCAGCGTTTGTCCGCCCGGCGTCAGCGTGATGCGGTCGCGGATCACGCCGTCGATCGTGTCGATCGGCAGATCCTTCAGCAGCGCGACGCGTTCGCGCAAAGAGGGTTCGAATTCCAGCTCACCACGCATCGTCCGCTCGGTAATGGCGGATACATGGGCTTTCAGCGCCACGAGATCGGCCAGCTCATCAAGGCATTCCTGCCCGATCATGGTCGAGTCCATGTCCGCGAGGAGCAGACCCTTCCGCCGTCCGTCCGCCGGCAGGACATTCAGATCCACCGGCACATCCTCCAGTGCGGTGCGCGCGACACCGGCAAGCTCGGCAGGGCCCTGAAAGGCGATCTCGGCCGCAATGCCCGGCGCCAGCCAGATAGGAGCCTCCGCCTTCGGCAGGACGGCCGAGACACGTGCCAACAGGGCCGCATCCACGGCCGGGCGCTCAGGATTCGAAATCAGAGAAACGATGTTCAGCATGCGCCAGCGGCTATAAACCCTTGTTCCGAGGAGTCGAGACCATGGCCGTGCAACCGCGCGTGATCCTGATCGCCGGGCCGACGGCCAGCGGCAAGTCCGCGCTTGCCCTGCGGCTTGCCGAGCGTCTCGGTGGGGCCGTCGTCAATGCCGATTCGATGCAGGTCTATCGCGATCTGCGGATTCTGACCTCGCGGCCGGGGCCGGAGGACGAGGCAAGGGTGCCGCATCTGCTCTATGGCCATGTCGATGCCGCGGATAGTTATTCAGTGGGGCGTTTCCTCCTGGGCGCCGCCGGCGTTCTGAACGAAAATCCCAGTGTTCCCAAAATCTTCGCGGGTGGAACGGGACTTTATCTTGAGGCACTTATCCACGGGTTATCCACAGCTCCCCACATTCCGGACCCGATACGTTCTCACTGGCGGGAACAGAGCAGAACAGAGCCCGCGGAGGCGCTCCACGCCGAGCTTGAGCGGCGCGATCCGGTCATGGCCGCCCGCCTGAGGCCGAGCGATCCGCAGCGGATTCTCCGCGCGCTCGAAGTCGTCGATGCGACCGGGGTGTCCCTTGCCCAATGGCAGGAAACGGCGGGCACACCGCTCGTCGATGCCACCGCCGCGACCAAAATCGTCCTCCGTCCCGACCGAACCGAACTTCGGGAGCGGATTTCCCGGCGGTTCCGCCAGATGATGGACCAGGGGGCCCTCGAAGAGGTCCGCGCGCTTCTCGCGCGGAATCTCCCTGATACGCTCCCGGCGATGCGTGCCATCGGCGTCGGGCCTCTGGCCTCTCACCTGCGCGGCGAGGCCGTGCTCGAGCAAGCCATCGGCCGCGCGATCACCGACACGCACCAGTATGCCAAGCGGCAGGACACCTGGTTCCGGAACCGGTTTTCCGGCTGGCTCTCTGCAACCGCCGCCACCGTGGAAGGCATCGCCTAGACAGGCACGCCCGGCTGCCGGAATCTGGTGCCTTCAGAAAGGGCTAGTTGGGGCGGAAAGCTGTCGATTTGGGGGCACTGTTGCGCGAGAGGTCGAATTTGAGGGGTCACTGTATGAAACGTCTTCTGCTCGCCGGTGCTGCCGTTATGGCGCTGTCTTCGGCTTCTTTCGCCGCCGATCTCGGCTACGCACCGGAGCCGGTGCCGGTCGACATCTGGAGCGGCTTCTTCGTCGGTATCCAGGGCGGCTACGCCTTCAAGGATCTTGATGTTTCGGTAGATGACGACGCGGTCGACAGCGTGGAGGCGGACGACTTCATCGGCGGCCTGTACTACGGTCGCAACTGGCAGAGCGGAAATCTGGTTTTCGGTCTCGACAGCAGCGTGAACTATCTGGGCCTCGAAGAGGATGGCGTCACCGCGGACCTGATTGACGTGGAAGCCAACTTCCTCGGCCTGTCGCGCCTGAAGGTCGGCTACGCGTTCGACAACGTCCTGCTCTTCGTCGCCGGCGGTCTCGCCACGACGTGGCTTGAAGTTGAAGATCCTTTGGTTGGCGATGACGACGACAGCTTCGCCTTCGGCTTCACGGTCGGTGCCGGCGCCGAGATGATGTTCGCCGAACATTGGTCCGCCCGTATCGAATACGCCTATTTCAACATCGAGGACGACGACACCGAACTGTCGGCTGGCCCGGTTGATGTGGAACTGGATGGCCACATTGTCCGTGCAGGCGTCGCCTACCACTTCTGATTTTCTTGGCTGAGGCCGAGGCAACAACAAGGCCCCGTCCGGCTCTGCCGGGCGGGGTTTTGTTTTGGCGCGGGCATGATGGCGGCCACCTCAGCGTGCAAGGATGCGCCTCAACCAGCGGTTATGTCCTTACATTCTTTCTGAGGAATGTGGCCGCGCCGCT
>LNFM01004509.1_pt1 | contig 25585 bp, 21 predicted proteins | sample 596031 | NCBI WGS metagenome assembly LNFM01 (sample SAMN04254537, study PRJNA301005) | activated carbon metagenome | isolation source: dual media filters at the Ann Arbor, Michigan drinking water treatment plant | place: USA: Ann Arbor | reverse complement strand
TCAGCCCGATCCGATCCGGGTTGATGTCGACTTGGATGATCTTGGCCTCTTTCGGCCAGTAGTCCAGCGCGTATCCCGGAAGCGTTGAAAACGGATTAAGCCGGGTACCCAAACAGAATACCACATCTGCCTGAGAAATCAACTCCATCGCAGCTTTCGACCCATTGTATCCAAGCGGCCCCGCAAACAGCGGATGGCTGCCCGGAAACGCATCATTGTGCTGGTATCCGACACAAACCGGCGCATCCAGCCGTTCCGCCAGCTTCATCGAGGCCGGAATCGCTCCCCCTATCACCACCCCTGCCCCGTTCAAGATCACCGGAAACTTCGCCGATGACAAAAGGTCCGCCGCCGCCTGAATCGCCGCCTCACCGCCCGAGGGAAGCTCGAACTCCACCATCGCGGGCAGTTCGATGTCGATCACCTGGGTCCAGTAGTCGCGCGGCATGTTGATCTGCACCGGCGCGCTCATCCGCTTGGCGTTCAGGATGCAGCGGTTCAGCACTTCGGCCACGCGGGACGGGTCGCGCACCTCCTCCTGATAGGCGACCATGTCCTGAAAGAGGGCCATCTGCTCCACTTCCTGAAACCCGCCCATGCCGATGGTCTTGTTTGCCGCCTGCGGTGTCACCAGAAGCAAAGGCGTGTGGTTCCAGTAGGCCGTCTTCACCGCCGTCACGAAGTTGGTGATGCCCGGTCCGTTCTGCGCGATCATCATGCTCATCCGGCCAGAAGCGCGGGTGAACCCGTCCGCCATCATCCCGCCCGAGCCTTCGTGCGCGCAGTCCCAGAACGTGATCCCCGCCTTCGGGAAAAGGTCGCTGATCGGCATGAACGCCGACCCGATGATGCCGAAGGCATGTTCGATCCCATGCCGCTGCAGCACTTTCACGAAGGCTTCTTCGGTGGTCATCTTCATGGCATCACTCCTGTCTGGCGTTACCGCCGTTTTCTACAACCGCCCGAACCGCCGACTTAGGGCCAGCGCGACCACCTCTGTATATCCAGTAAACCCCCGCAAATCTTCTGTTCCCAAATATCCTCGGGGGGTCCGGGGGGCGAAGCGCCCCCGGCGGCTACCGCAAGGCGCGCGCGATCCGCGCAATCCCTTCCGGTATCTTCTGCGGCGCGATCGACGAATAGGCAAGCCGATAGAAATTCCGCGCGCCGTCGCCAGCAAAGAATGCCCGCCCCGGCTCGATCAGCACGCCATCGGCGCGCAAGGCCAGCGCCAGCTCCTCGGTGTCCACACCCTCGGGCGCGCGCATCCAGAATGATGATCCGCCAAAGCCGCCCTGCCCCGCGACCTCCAGCCCTTCGGCCGCAATCGCCTCGGCCATGACCTGCCGCCGCCGCCGGAACGCGCCCTTCATCCGGTTGACCAAGGCGTCGTAATGCCCCTGCGCCAGGAAATATGCGACCGCCCGCTGGATATGGCCCGGCGGGTGGCGCAGCATCGTGGCGCGCAAGCCCCGCGCTTCGGCGATAAAGCTTGCCGGACCAACCAGATAACCCAGCCGCAGCCCCGGAAACATCGACTTCGAGAACGACCCGGCGTGGATCACCCGCCCGTCCTCGTCCAGCGACTTCAGCGCCGGTGCGACGGGCTTCAGGAAACTCATCTCGAACTCGTAATCATCCTCGACGATGACGAACCCGTCACGCTTGGCCGCCGCCAAAAGCGCAACCCGCCGCTCCATCGGCATCGTCGCGTTGGTCGGGCACTGGTGCGAGGGGGTGGTGAACACCACGTCCGCGCGTGGCAGGCTGTCGGGCGGCAGGCCAGCCTCGTCCACGTCAACCGGCACCACTTCCGCTCCGGTGGCGGCCAGGATGCCACGCCAGCCAGGATAACCGGGGTCCTCGACCACCGCACGCCGCCCCGGCCCCAGCAGAAGGGTCGCGGCGATCCACAGCGCGTTCTGCGCGCCAAGCGTCAGCAGCACCTCATCCTCGCGCGCCGCGATACCCCGGCGCGGCAGAATGGTGCGCACCAGTTCGGCCACCAGCAAAGGGTCGTCGCGTTCATAGTAATCCGATGTCAGCGCCGCGAAATCGCGCTTGCCAAGGGCGCGCAGGGCGCATTGCCGCCAGTTCTGATGGTCAAACAGGGTCGGGTCGGCCTGCCCGTAGATGAAGGGATAGGCAAAGGTCTCCCAGTCCTGCGGCCGCGCAACCCGCGCGAGGGTGGAAAACCGCCGCCCGGTCAGCGCGCCGAAATCCACCGCATCTGCGCGCCGTCCGGCATCGGGGAACTCCGCCGCCTTCGGCGCATTGTCGGACACGAAATAGCCCGACCGCCCCCGCGCCGTCAGATAATCGGACGCCACCAGATCGGCATAGGCCAGCGTCACCGTGATCCGGCTGATGCCCAGATGTTCGGCCAGCCCGCGTGACGACGGCAACCGCTGCCCCGGCCCGAACCGCCCGGCAAGAATGCCTTGCGTGACCATGCCCCGAATGCGTTGCTGCAAGGTGCCTGACCCTTGCGGCCCAAGCACAAAGGCTTCCGGCGGTATCTGCATCGCGTCCCCGTGGCGCGGCCCCTCTGGCCTTAGCGCACCGCCGCATCTGGACAGAACGGGGCAACACGGTCAAGCCCGCCGCTTCGCCCAGCCGTTGTCAATTGGCGCGCTGACCAAACAAAGGACATGCGCTCCCTTGGCCGCTCGGCAGGATAGCAAAGGGGCCAGAAAGCTTACCCAAAGCTTAATGGCCCCCTCTAACCCGTTGATTTTCAACCATCGTCAAAGGTGTCCCACCGTGGACACCCGCAGCTTTCAGCCAAACACCCGGCCCAGGGCCCCATCGATCGCCCCGGTGATCTCGTCGATATCATCCGCCGTCGCGATAAGGGCGGGGCTCAAACAAAGGGTGTTGTTGAAGCCCGGCACGGACCGGTTCGTCATACCGATGATGACCCCCTGCGCCATGCAGTCGGCCACCACCGCCGCGACCTTCTTTTCATCCGCAGCTTCCCGCGTCGCCCGGTCGGCCACCAGTTCGGCGCCGCAGAACAGCCCCTTGCCGCGCACCTCACCGATCACCCGGTGCTTTTCCATCAGGCCCCGCAGGTTCTCCATCAGCCGGTCACCCATGGCGAGGGTGTTGGCCAGAAGCCCCTCCTCCTCGATGATCCGCATGTTCTCCATCGCTGCCGCCGGCCCCGCCGTGCAGCCGCCGAAGGTCGAGATGTCGCGGAAATAACTCATCGGATCGGCGGCATCGTCCTTGAACATCTCAAAGACCTTTTCGGTCGTCACCGTGCAGCTGATCGCCGCATAGCCCGAGGCCACGCCCTTCGCCATCGTCACGAAATCGGGCTGCACACCGTAATGCTGATAGCCGAACCAAACGCCCGTCCGCCCCACGCCGCAGACCACTTCGTCGATGTGAAGCAGGATGTCGTACTTGCGGCAGATTTCCTGCACCCGTTCCCAGTAGCCGGTCGGCGGCACGATCACGCCACCGCCCGCCGTCACCGGCTCCAACACCAGGCAGCCGATGGTGTCGGGCCCTTCGCGCAGGATCACTTCCTCGATCGCATCCGCCGCCCGCTCGCCGTAATTCTCGACATCCCACTGCTTGCGATACTCGAGGCAGTGCGGCACCTGGACGAACCCGTCCGGGAACGGCCCGTACTGCGCGTTGCGCTGCGCCTGTCCGCCTGAAGCCAGAGCCGCAATCGTGGTGCCATGGTAATCCCGCTCGCGGAACAGGATCTTCCACTTCTTGCCGCCATGGTGACGGTGCGAAATCTGCCGCACCATCTTGTAGACCTTCTCGTTCGCCTCGGACCCGGAATTTGAATAGTAAACCCTGCTCAGCCCGGGCATCTTCTCGATCAGACGCTGGGCGAACAGCGCACCGGGGATAGACCCGGCGGCGCCGGCAAAGTAATTCATCTTGATCAGCTGGTCGCGCACGGCATTGGCAATGCTTTCGCGGCCGTAGCCGACGTTCACCGTCCAGACGCCGCCTGACACGGCGTCGAGATGCTCCTTGCCCTTGGCGTCCCACACCCGCATGCCCTTGCCTTCAACGATGACGCGGGGATCGACGGTCTCGTACTGCTTGTGCTGGCTCAGGTGGTGCCAGACGTGAACACGGTCCGCCTCGACCACGGCGCCAATGTCGTTCACTCCGCTGAAGCCTTCCATGGCAGTCCCTTTCATGTGCAAGTCTCGGCGCGCATCATCGGGCATCGCCGGTCCGCCGCTTAGGTCCACAGCGCGCCACTTTGTAACGCCAGATCAGACGCGGTATTCGGCGCGGTACCAGGCCACGAACTCTGCCATTCCGTCTTCCAGGGACACTTTCGGGCTGAAGCCGGTCAGCCGACGCAAGAGCCCGGTATCGGCCCAGGTCGCCGGCGCGTCGCCTTTCTGCATCGGCAGGAACTGGCATTCGGCCTTGCGCCCGACCGCTGCCTCGATCGCGGCGATGACATCCATCAGGTAAAGCTTCTCGGACGCGCCGATGTTGACGACGCGGAACGGTGCGACGGGGCTGAGGGAATCCCCCGGTTCGATCTCGGCACCAGGAACCGGTCGTTCCGGCGGCACGTCAAGCAACAGGCGCACGGCTTCGGTCAGGTCGCGCACCGAGGTGAAGTCGCGCCACATGTCGCCGTTGTTGTAGACCTCGATCGGCTCGCCGTTCAGGATGGCCCGAACGAACTTGAAATAGGCGAGGTCCGGCCGCCCCCAAGTGCCGTAGACCGTGAAGAAGCGAAACATCGTGGTCGGAATGTTCCACAGATGGGCGTAGGAATGCGCCAGCGCCTCACCCGCCTTCTTGGAAGCGGCATAGACGGTCAGCGGGTCATCGGCCTTGTCGGTTTCGCGAAAAGGCAGCGACGGGTTGGCACCATAAACCGAGGAGGTCGAGGCGATCATCAGATGCGCCGGGGCGACCTTGCGCGCGGCCTCGAGCAGATTGAACGTGCCAACGACGTTGGTGTCGACGTAGGAACGCGGATCTTCAAGGCTGTAGCGAACGCCGGCCTGCGCCGCGAGGTGGATGATGACGTCGGGGGCAAAAGTCTCGATTTCGCGTTCCAGCAATGCTGCGTCCTGCAACATCGCCTCGGTGGTGCGGAAATTCGGGTTCTGCAGCAGCATCGCGTGGCGTTTGCGTTTCAGACCCACATCGTAATATGCGGTCATGCCGTCGAAGCCGTGCACCGCAAATCCATGCTGCAACAACAACTGCGCCAGGTGGTAGCCAATGAAACCCGCCGTGCCAGTAATGAAAACCTTGCGCATTCACATGCTTTCACAAAATAAAATTCGAGCCGGACAATCCGTCGGCGCGCTGTCGCTGTCAAGCGACGGCAGGGTTTGGAAAAGCTTGCAAAATCCTTGCACCGCACCACCTTTCCAGGATGTTGCTGTCCCTGACCCAGGTGAAGAAGAGTTTTGCCACCTCCGAGGGGCCGCTGACCGTTCTGGACGGTGTCGACCTTTCGCTGGAGGCGGGGCAAAGCATGGCGCTGACCGGCGAATCCGGCAGCGGAAAAAGCACGCTTCTGCATCTTGTTGCCGGGCTTGAGCAGGTCGATGCGGGGGAAATCCGGCTGGCCGGGCAATCGCTGGGCGGTCTGGCAGATCGCGATCTTGCTGCGCTGCGGCGTGGGACCGTTGGCCTGATCTTCCAGCAATTCAACCTGATCCCGTCGCTCGACGCCGCTGCAAACCTGTCTTTTCAGGCGCGGCTGGCGGGGCGGCATGACCCCGACTGGACGGCGCATCTGGCCGACGAGATGGGCCTTGCGGGACTGCTGGACCGCTACCCCGAGCAGTTGTCCGGCGGCCAGCAGCAGCGCGTCGCGATCGGGCGGACGCTCGCCGTGCGGCCGCAGCTGGTTCTGGCCGACGAACCAACCGGCAATCTTGACGAGGCGACAGCTGACAACGTGTTGAACCTGATGCTGCGGCTGGTCGCGGATGCCGGTGCCGCGCTGATGATGGTCACCCATTCGCCTCGGCTGGCAAGCCGGCTTGACCGGCATCTGCACCTGACGGGCGGAAGGATCGCCGGATGATCCGCACCGGGCTTTCCGCGCTGTTGTCGCACTGGTGGCGTCACCCGATCCAGCTTGTGATGCTTCTGGTAGGGTTGGCGCTTGCGACGGCGCTGTGGTCGGGAGTTCAGGCAATCAATGCCGAGGCGCGGGCTGCCTATGCACGCGCAGCGGCCGTTGTAGGCGAGGATGCGCTGGACCGCATCGTGGCGCGCCAAGGGGAAACGATACGCGACGCAGACTATGTCGCGCTGCGCCGTGCCGGTTGGCCCGTGTCGCCATTGGTCGAAGGGCGCGAGCCGAGGGCGGGACTGCGCATCATCGGGATCGACCCACTGACCTTGCCCCGCGAGGCCGCCGTGTCCGGCGCTGTCGCGCTGCAAGGAAACGATATTGTTGGCTTTCTTGGCGGAAGCCGCGGCTTTGCCCACCCCGAGACGGTGCGGGATGCGGAGTCCTTGGCAGCGGTGCAGGGATTGCAGATCAGCCCGGTCGACACCTTGCCACCCGGCACCGTGATCATCGATATCGGCGCGGCGCAGCGTCTGCTCGGCGTCGTTGGCAAACTGGACGCGCTGATCCTTGCGCCAGGGGCCGTCCCCTCGACGCCTTTGCCCGAAGGGCTGGAGCGGCGCGCAGCCGGGTCCGAACCGAGCCTTGCGCGCCTTACCGACAGCTTTCATCTGAATTTGACGGCCTTTGGTTTTCTGGCCTTCGCGGTGGGAATCTTCATCGTGCATTCCGCCATCGGTCTGGCGTTCGAACAGCGCCGCCCGATGTTTCGCACCCTGCGCGCGCTTGGCCTGAGTGCATTTGCGCTGACCGTGCTGCTGGCGGTCGAGTTGCTTGGCTTCGCGACGCTCGCCGGGCTGGCGGGAATTGCGTTGGGATATTTGATCGCTGCAGCCCTGCTGCCCGATGTCGGCGCTACCCTGAGCGGGCTCTACGGAGCAGTCATCCCCGGCACCTTGTCGATCCGCACCGAATGGTGGGCAACAGGTCTTTTGATCGCAATTGTTGGAACATTGGTGGCGGCCAGCCAAAGCCTCTGGCAGCTTTGGCGGCTTCCGGTCCTTGCTCCGGCTCAGGCCCGGGCATGGGCTCTGGCCTCGGCCCGGACACAGCGCATGCGGGTCAGGGCCGGCATCCTGCTGCTGGTGGTGGCGGCAGCGCTCATCGGCGCGGGGCAAGGTCTCTGGGTTGCCTTCGGTGGCTTGGCAGCCTTGCTTCTGGGAGCAGCACTGGTGTTGCCGGTCGTGCTGGACCTCATGGCCAAAGCGGCGCAGCGTCGGCACGTCGGGGTGATCTGGCAGTGGTTCTGGGCCGACACGCGACAGCAGTTGCCGGGCCTCTCGCTTGCGTTGATGGCGCTGCTGCTGGCAATGGCGGCCAACATCGGTGTCGGCACAATGGTCGCAAGCTTCCGCACCACGTTTGTCGGATGGCTTGACCAGCGGCTCGCGGCAGAGCTTTACCTGACCGCGCAGGACCCAGCCGAGGCTGCCCGCATCGTCGCCTGGCTAGGCCCGCGAACCGACGCGATCCTGCCAATCGTTTCTGTCGATGCGACGCTGGGCGGCTTGTCCGGCAGCATTTATGGTGTGGCCGATCACGCCACTTACCGGGACAACTGGCCGCTTTTGCAGGCAAGTGACGGGGTCTGGGACCGCATCGCCGCGGGAACCGGTGTTCTGGTCAACGAACAGATGGCACGCCGACAGGGGCAGGAACTTGGCACCGAAGTTGCGCTGCCTGGGGGGGCTTTGCCGGTTGTCGGGGTCTATTCCGACTATGGCAACCCGTCGCCGCAGGTCCTTATCGGCCTGGAGACGTTCCGCAGCCGCTTTCAGGACGTCGAGCCGCTGCGGTTCGGCGTGCGACTACCGCCTGATCAGGTCGCGACGCTGAGTGCTGAACTGCGCCGTGTCTTCGGGTTGGACGAGACTGCGCTGGTTGACCAAGCCGGGATCAAGGGCTTTTCGCTGATGGTGTTCGACCGCACATTCACCGTGACGGCCGCCCTGAACGTGCTCACCCTCCTCGTCGCCAGCCTGGCGATGTTCGCCAGCCTGCTGACGCTGGCAACCTTCCGGCAGGCGCAGCTTGCCCCGGTCTGGGCGATGGGCATGACGCTGCAACACCTGGCGCTTCTCGACTTCGGACGGACCCTGCTTCTGGCGGCCGTCGCAAGCATCGCAGCGGTTCCCCTGGGACTGGCGCTGGCCTGGGTCCTGCTGGCGGTGGTGAATGTCGAGGCGTTCGGCTGGCGGCTGCCGATGCAGGTCTTCCCGCGCGATTGGCTGGGGTTGATCGGCGCGGCGCTGGCGGCCATCGGACTGGCCGCAATCATTCCGACAGTGAAACTTGCGCGCCGCAAGCCAGCCGATCTTTTGCGGGTGTTTGCGCATGACCGCTAGACTCCTCATGGTTCTGGCTTTTCTTGCCGGACCTGTGGACGCGCAGGGCTTTGCCGACATGGGCAGCGCTGCCCCCGGCTTTGCCCTGCCCGACCCTGACCGCAGGCTTGAGTTCCCGGCCGATCACGGGCCGCACTGGGACTTCCGCATCGAATGGTGGTATCTGACTGCCACATTGGCGGGCCCGGACGGCACCGATTACGGAGCGCAATGGACGCTGTTTCGCACCGCCATTGCGCCGGTCGAAGGTGAAGGGTGGCAAAGCCCGCAACTCTGGATGGGCCATGCCGCGGTCACCACCCCTACAGCGCATTTCGTGGCCGAACGGCTGGCGCGGGGCGGGATCGGCCAGGCCGGGGTGGTGCTCGGGCCTGACGACGCGCCGTTCACCGCCTGGATCGACGACTGGCAACTTACAAGCCAGGCCTTGCCCGGCGACGACGCCCTGTCACGGTTTTCGCTGACCGCGTCTGGCAAGGAGTTCAGCTATGATCTGGCGATGCGCGCCGAAGGGCCACTGGTCCTGCAAGGTGATCGCAGTTACTCGGTCAAATCCGCCGCGGGTCAGGCGAGCCACTACTATTCGCAACCTTTCCTTGATGTCACCGGCGCGCTGAAACTGCCGGGGGGCGAGGTTCCGGTGACCGGTCAGGCCTGGATCGACCGGGAATGGTCATCGCAACCGCTTGCCGAAAACCAGACAGGATGGGACTGGTTCTCGCTGACGTTCGACGATGGCACACGCCTGATGGGCTTTGTGTTGCGCGACGATGGACAGGGCTTCACCTCGGGCACCTGGATCGCAGCGGACGGGACGCCAAGCCCGCTTGTGCCGGGCGCACTGCAGGCCGAACCCCTGGAAACGGCACAGGTCGCGGGACGCAAGGTTCCCGTCCAATGGCGCCTGAGGCTGCCCGAGCGCGGCCTTGACGTCACGCTGACCGCTCTCAACCCGCAATCCTGGATGTCGACCTCGGTTCCCTACTGGGAAGGTCCGATCAGGTTCAGCGGCAGTCACTCCGGGCGCGGCTATCTGGAGATGACCGGCTATTGACGACCGGGCGCGGGCAGCGGTCAAGTGCCAAGGTTCTGCGCTAGCGGTCGATGCGCGGGCGGTCCCATCGCATTCCCTGCACGCGCGGGTCGGCAAACGCATCACGTCCGAACTCGATCCCCTTGGCGGGATGTTCCCGGATCGCCTGCGCTCCGTTCGGTCCAACCTTGATGCGCCAGGTCTGCCGGTCGGTCGGGCTTTTTGCCGCAAAGGCCGCGCAATCCAGAACGACCAGATTGTTCCCCGCCTTGGGATCGCGCACCGATGCCGCGCGCAACAACTGGCACCCTGCGTCCCGCGCTGTTTCCGCAATATCCTGACACGGGCCATAGTCGGTCGGATGCGTCCAGGCCGCGCTGTCACGGTCAAACGGCGGCGCGGTCAGGTCCAGCGCAGCCGCGGCCGCCAGCGGCACGGAAAACCCGGTATAGTCCGCTGCCCCATCGGGGAACGGCACGTCCGGCGCCTCGGCAAAGAACAGGAACCGGTAAAACACCATTTCGGCCACGGCAGTCTCGGCGCGTTCGGCCCCATACCAGACGCCGGGCGTAAACCCCGCCCGACGAAAGCGCGACCCGTGCGGATAAGGCCGGTAGCGGAACGGTGTCGCCAACAGATAGTTCAACCCGCGGCAAGCCTCGGGCAGCGGTGGCTTGGTGGATTCAAGGATGTCTTCCAGCACCGCCTGCTCGGCAAGGGTGTCGACCAGTTTCAAGGTCGAGACACGGTGCTGCGCTTCGACAAGGCGCCAGGCCTTGCCGCGCCAGCCGCGCAGTTCAGAGCGGAGCGCGTCGAGCGTCCAGATAGGCGACGACATCGCACAACCCCTGCACTGAAGCCATCATGGTCACCGGCACGCCGCCCAGTGCCAGGTTTTCGGCCTGCATCCAGGCCCGCGCCACCCGTTCGTCGCCGCCTGTCACTGCATCAAGCGACCGGAATGCCCGCACCAGCAAGGCCGCAAGTTCGTAGGGCTTGGTGCCCTCTTCCAGTCCCAGATCGCCACGCTTCATCCTCGAGATCGTCGGCTCCGAAACACCGATGATCCGCGCGAGCGCCCGTGCCGTCAGGCCCAGCCGGTCGGCTGCGGCCAGCGCCGCCTTCGAAAGCACCGCGCTCCGGGCCGGCACGCTCCGTCTTTCCTGCAAGATCGCCGCCATTAGAGACACTTTCTCATGAAACCTTGTCGCTAGTATATTTAATGAGAAATACGCGTTCGGCAACCCGTCTGCAAGCGCTCAAGCAAAACTTCAGGCTTCAAGGTCCGTCGCCGCCCGTGTCTCATCAGTCCCGACCCACGCGAAGCATGGCTTTCCAGCAGCACCTGCCGCACCCGGCCCTTTGCGAAACGTCCCGCCTCCCCCCCTTGCGGCGCGGAGCACGATCCGCTATCCCCACCACACTCATCGCGGCGGGTTGGCGGAGAGGTTACGCAGCGGATTGCAAATCCGTGAAGACCGGTTCGATTCCGGTACCCGCCTCCAAAATTCCCAAGCCGTCGCCCTATAGTCCGCCGAGCGTCTGGATGAAGCGGGAGAACAATTCGCCCTGCGAACTGATGCGCAGCTTCGCATAGATGTTGCGGCGGTGGATGCGCACCGTGCCCGGCGAGATCGCAAGGATCCGGCCGACCGCTTCTGCGGAATGCCCCTGCAACGTGTGTTCAACGATCTGGCGTTCGCGCGCCGTCAAGATGCCGCCCCCGAAACTTTGCAGGGCCTGCTCGATCTGGGTATCGATCCGTGGTCCGGGCGTGGCGGCAGACGATTGGCTGAAGCGTGCAGGAAGGTCGGCCCAATGGCGGCGGATACAGGCTTCGACCATCGGGCGGACTTCGCCCAGAGCCTTGAATTCCCTCGACGAGAACGGCCGTTCGTCGCGCATGAGCGACAACACCACCGTCGCGCCCTCGGGAAGATCGACGAAGAAGCCGATCTCTTCGGCAAGCCCGGTTTGAACATAGTAGTTGCGGAAATACTCGCCTTGATAAAACCGGTCGGGCGCGAGGTCGCGGATGCGGTAAAGCCCCGCAGCAACCGGTCTTGTCGCGGCAAGATAGAACGGGTCGAGAAGATAGGGCCCATCCTGATAGTCGGTCACGAAAACCCGCCGTTTCGTATCGGGAAAGTCGTCGTAAAGGTCCAGAGGCCGGGCCTGTCCGCAGTAACCGAAGACCACGGTGAAGCTGTAGGGGGCGACCCCCTGCAGCAGGGTGGCAAGGGCGGGGGCGAAGGCTGTGGACCCGATTGCCGCGACCACCTCGCCGGTCTGCGCCATCAGTCTGGCCCTATCCATCTTTCCAGATCCTGCGGCAGAGATATGCAATTTGTGATATATACATCGAACGCCGACATTCTTACGCTTACCCACAATACAAGGCATATATGCTGAGTGATGGAAAGCAATCCGGAAGTTCAATCCCCGACTGACGAGCCCATCGCCGAACTCCGCGGCGCAAGCAAGCATTACGGTCCTGTGGTTGCCGCCGAGGGGCTGGATCTGGCGATTCGCCGGGGCGAGTTCCTGTCGTTCCTTGGTCCCTCCGGGTGTGGCAAGACCACAGCGCTGCGGATGCTGGCAGGGTTCGAGACGCCGACAAGCGGTGACATCCTGCTGGACGGCCAGCGCGTCAACGACGTGCCACCGCACCGTCGGCCGGTGAACATGGTGTTCCAGCACTACGCGCTGTTCCCCCACCTGACTGTCGCACAGAACATCGCATACGGCCTGCGCCAGCGACGCCCGCGCCCGTCCGAGACGGACATCGCCCGCGCCGTCGACCAGGCGCTTGAAACGGTCCGCCTGCCCGGTTTCGGAAGCCGCCGCATCTGGGAGATGTCAGGCGGCCAGCAACAGCGCGTCGCCCTTGCCCGCGCTATCGTCAACCAGCCGAAGCTGCTGCTTCTGGACGAACCGATGGCGGCGCTCGACAAGAAGCTGCGGCGCGACATGCAGATCGAGCTTCAGACCCTGCAGCGCAGCCTGGGCATCACCTTCATCCTTGTTACCCACGATCAGGAAGAAGCGCTGTCGATGTCAGACCGCATCTGCATCATGCGCGGCGGCCGGATCGTGCAGGTGGGCAGCCCGCGCGAGCTTTATGACCGGCCTGCGAGCCGCTATGTGGCCGATTTCGTTGGCAAGTCGAACTTTTTTCAGGGCCGGGTCACGGCAACCGCAGCGGGCCGGACCATGCTTTCACTGGCGGGTGGCCGCGTGATCAGCGGCACCGCGCCGGTGGCAGTTGCGGACGGTCAGACCGCCACGGCCAGCCTCCGGCCCGAACAGATCGCGCTTTACCGACATGCATCCGGCCATCGCGATGGGGATCTGCCGGTAACCGTGATCAACCGCATCTTTCTTGGCGAGCATACCGAATACCTCGTCAGGAATACCGAACTGGGTGATTTTCTTGTGCTGGTGTCGCGGCAGGCAGAGGCCGTCGAAGGCGGGTTCGAACCGGGAGACGCGGCCTTTGCGGCCTGGCAGGACGAAACAGCACTGATCCTTGGAGACGATTGAACGACCATTATCCAAACTGGGAGAATGACGATGACAGACCGCAATGACTTCCTCTCTCGCGAAAAATTCATGGCCGAGCTTTGGCGCTACAAGAAGGGCTCGGTGACGCGCCGGCATTTCCTGGGCGTGACCGGCCTCGGGCTGGCAACCAGCGTGCTGGGAACCGCGATGCCCGGGCTTCGGTCGGCCGCCCACGCCCAAGGCTCGATCGGCGACCGTGTCGTGGTGGCCAGCTGGCCGAATTACCATGACCCGGCGAACTTCGACACCTTCACCGCGGAAACCGGGGCGGCTATCGATCTGAACGTCTTTGGCTCGAACGAAGAGATGCTGGCAAAGCTGCAGGCCGGCGGATCGGGTTGGGACGTCTTCGTGCCGACCAACTACACGATCACGACCTATGTCGACGAGGACCTGATCGAAGCCCTCGACCTGTCAAAGCTGCCGAACTACGATCCGGCCAGCTTCGACGCGCGCTTTGCCGATGCGGGCACGGTCAACGGTGTGGTGTATGCCGTTCCGCGCAACTGGGGCACCACGGGATTTGTGGTGAACACCGCCAACCTCGGCGGCTTGGCCAAGCCCTCCACCTGGAAGGAATTCTGGGACATGACCAAGGCCGAGTTCTCGGGCCGGACCATGGTGCATGACTATCAACTGACCACCATCGGCAATGCCCTGAAATACTTCGGTTATTCCTTCAACTCGGTCGATCCGGCCGAGCTGGCAGAGGCCGAGAAACTTCTCCTTGAGGTCAAGCCGCACCTCTTTGCGATCAACTCCGACTACCAGCCGTCGATGCGCTCGGGCGATGCGTGGATGTCGATTGCCTGGACAGGGGACGGGCTGCAGTTGCACCGCGACATGCCGGAAATCGACTATGTGCTCGGCAAGGAAGGCGGCGAGTTGTGGAGCGACTTCTTCGCCATTCCGAAGGGCGCACCACATCGTGATGCGGCCTATGCGCTGATCAACTATCTGCTCGCACCAGAGATGAACGCCAAGGAAGTGATGTTCCACGGCTATCCGGTGGCAGACGCGCGCGTGAACGCGATCCTGCCGCCTGAAATGCTGAACGACCCGATCATGTATCCAGCTGCCGAACTGCTTAACGCACTGGAATTCGGTGCGGCTGTCACCTTGACCGATCCGAACCGCGCCGAGTTGATGGCACGGTTCAAGTCGGCCTGAGACCATGCAGCGGCAGGGCCTTCGCACATGGCTGCTTCTTGCCCCCGCCGGGGCATGGTTCCTGTGCATGTTGGTCTTGCCGCTGATCGTCGTTTTCGTGTTTTCCTTCGGCGAACGCGGAACGGCGGGCGGCTATGTGCCTGCGCTCACCTTCGAGAATTATGCAAACCTTGGCGCGCGATGGGCAGCCTTCAAGAACACGATGTTCCTGGCACCGGTCGGCACCCTTGCCTGCCTCGTGATCGCGTATCCGCTGGCCTATTTCCTGGCGCTGAGATCGTCGCCCACGTGGCGGACGCTGCTTCTCATTCTGGTTATCGTGCCGTTCTGGACCTCGATCCTGATCCGCAGCTACGCATGGATTTATATCCTGGGCGGGCAAGGCATCCCTTCGCTTTTGAACTCCCTCGGACTGGGCAACCCACGGCTGATCAACACGCCTTTCGCGGTCCTGGTGGGCATCGTCTATGGCTACCTGCCCTTGATGGTATTCCCGATCTATGTAGCACTTGAACGTCTGGACAAGCGCCTCCTCGAGGCGTCCTCCGACCTTGGCAGTCCGCCCTGGCGCAGCTTCCTGCAGATCACGCTGCCGCTGTCGATGCCGGGGGTCGCTACCGGCTGCATGCTGGTCTTCATCCTGCTGATGGGGGAATTCCTGATCCCCGCCATGCTGGGCGGCGGCAAGGTGTTCTTCATTGGCAACGCGCTGGTGGACCTGTTCCTGCAATCCCGCAACTGGCCTTTCGGTTCGGCGGTAGCGGTCGCTCTGGTTATGGTGATGCTGGTGACCGTGGCGGCCTATCTGCGATTTACCCGTCGCTGGGCGGGCGGTCGCGATGACGTCTCGTTGATGTAGGGCGACACATGCGGATCTATGCAATCGCCGTCTACCTGTTCCTCTATATCCCGATCGGGATCATCGCGCTGTTCAGCTTCAATGCCGGACGCCACGCCGCGCAGTTCCAAGGCTTTTCAACGCAGTGGTACGGCAAGGCCTTGTCCAATCCTTTCGTGGTCGATGCTCTTGCAACAAGTGTAACCGTAGCCCTCAGTTCGGCCATACTGGCAACCCTGTTCGGCACCATGGCTGCGATGGCGCTGCAATCTCTCAAAGGCAGGTCGCGACTGGCCTTCGACGCCCTGATCTACATCGCGGTGATGGTTCCGGGGATCGTGATCGGCATCGCGACCCTCATCGCGCTTGTCACCCTGTTCGACTGGGTGAACCCGGTGCTGGCCTCAATCTGGCCGCTGGCCGAGGCGGCACCGAAACTGTCACTTGGCTACGGCTCGCTGATTGCGGCGCATGGCCTATTTTCAATGGCACTGGTGATCATCATTGTCCGCGCCAGAATGGCCGGCATGGACCGCAGCCTGATCGAAGCCTCGGCCGACCTTGGTGCGACACCGTGGGGCACCTTCCGCCAGGTGACGCTGCCGCAGATCTTTCCGGGCATTCTGGCCGGGTTCCTGCTGGCCTTCACCTTCAGCTTCGACGACTTCATCATCGCCTTCTTCGTGGCCGGGTCGCAGACCACCCTGCCCGTCTATGTCTTTTCCTCGATCCGCCGCGGCGTCACGCCCGAGATCAATGCCATCGGCACGATGGTGCTGGCGGTTTCGCTGGTGCTCTTGATCGCGGCGCAAGCGATCTTGCAGCGCGGTCGCAAGGCCGGCTCATGACAAGGGGGGCGCGGATGCTGCTGGAAGATCGTGTGGCCTTTGTGACAGGGGCAGGATCAGGCATCGGCCGGGCCGGTGCGGTTGCGTTGGCCGCCGAGGGTGCGCTTGTCGTGGTCACCGACCGTGATGCCATCCGCGCGCAGTCGGTGGCAGCAGAAATCGTCCGCAGCGGCGGGCGGGCCGAACCGCGCATCCTGGACGTGGCAGAGGACAGTGCCCTGACCGCAGAAATTGCATCCGCCGCAGAGCGACACGGCCGGCTGGACATCCTGCATTCTCATGCCGGAATTCAGATCCCCGGCAACCTGGAGCAGGTATCGCCCGAGGAGATGGACCTCTCCTGGCGCCTGAATGTGCGGTCGCATTTCTTGGCAGCCAGGGCCGCGATGCCGATGATGAAGGCCCAAGGCAAGGGGTCGATCATCATCACCTCGTCAAACTCGGGCGTGCAATATGACCGCGAGATGATCGCCTATGCCACGACCAAACATGCCGTCATCGCCATGACGCGCCAGATGGCGGTGGACTATGCCCGGCACAATGTCCGCTGCAATGCGCTGTGCCCCGGCTTCGTCGACACGCCATTCAATGACGGCTTCCAGCACCAGATGGGTGGCCGCAACGCGCTTGAGGATTACATCACCCGGTCGATCCCGATGGCCCGCTGGGGCACCCCCGAGGAAATCGCACAGGGCATCGTTTTCCTCGCGTCGGACCAGTCCGCATTCATGACAGGTCATGCCCTGGTGATTGATGGCGCCGAATGCCTTTGAGGCGCAGTTTGCACCGCGCAAAAGCAGACAGGTGACTGCGTCTTGCGCTGATCCACGGCTCGTATCCTTGCAAATCGGGTGGTCGCACTGGCGAAACCTGATGCAGGAATGCAGTGGATTGCGGCAACTTGCTGCCATATCTCGGAAAAAGGGTGAAGCGCGGGGCGGCGCACGCTATAAGGATGCCAGTCGGCAATAAGCGTCACGGCGGTAAGACCACGCGTTCGCGCCAGGCATGGCGACCGCACCCGCCCCAAGACGCAGAGACGGAGGCGGCAGTGGCATTGGGCAAGTTCATTCAAGGTGCGTTCGTGGGCGGTGTAATGGCCGCTGCGGGATTGTCGCTGGCATCACTGGCGACGCCAGGCCGGTTCCGGGTGGCTGAAGCCCCTCCCGCCGATGCCGCCCCCGAAGCCGAGCCGGAGCCGATTGCCGAGGTTGTACCTCAACCCGTGCCGAAGCCGATGGCAGAAGCGGACGCGGCTCCCGTTGAACCTGCCACCAACGCGCCAGTCATCACCACCGACGCTGCCTCAGCCGTTCCCGGACCGGGGGCAGAGCCAGCGGCCTCCGCCAAAGCGCCGGCTGCGGTCGAAGACGAAGTGTCCAAGCCTTCGACCGAGGGTCTCGCGGCGCTAGCGCCCGCTGATGCGCCGGTCGCGCTGACCGAGCCCGCGCCAAAGGCGGCCGATCCGCTTCCTGCGGCCGATGGCGCTGCGCCGCCCCTGCCGTCAGCGCCCACCGTCCCGGCCGCCGACCAGCTGACTGTAGAAGTCGTACCAGCGCCGAAGCTTCCCGATGGCCCGGTCCAACCGCCACAGCCAGACCAGGACGCAGCCCTTGCCAAGGTCGAGGCCCCCGCTGCATCGCCACAAGAGGCGTTGCTGGCCGATGCCGGGACCACGGTCGTTCCCGCCGTGCCCGAGGGTGCCGACGGTGCGCCCGCCGCACCTGAAGTGCCCAGTGCATCTGCCGCCGACACCGTTCCCGAAGCGGCCCCGGAACCGTTGCCTGAGGTGACAATGCCGGCACTGGAGCCTGACGCCGCCGAGTCCGCGCTGCCTGGCGACGAAGCCGGCGACATGCCAGGCCAGAAGCCCGAGGGCCTTGTCCGCCCGCCTGCGACCGTGACTGACGAAAGCCCCGAAACGACGGATGCCGGCGAACCCGGCCCTGCCGCAACCTTCAAGCCCGAACCAGGCTTCGGCAACAAGACCGAGGGTGTGATCATCGGCCGCCTGCCAAGGATCGGCGATGAACCGGCCGAAGACCCAGACACCGGCGAAGCCGCCCCCGACACGATGGTCGAGAGCGCGCCGCCCTTGTTGCGCTTTGCCAGTCTGTTCGAAAACCCTGACAGCAAACCGGTGTTCGCAGTGGTGCTGATCGACACCGGCGAACCGGATCTGGACCGCACCACGCTGGCCGCGCTGCCCTTCCCGGTGGCTTTCGCGATTGATCCGCTCGCCCCCGATGCCGCTGAACGCGCCACGATCTACCGGGCCGCCGGGCAGGAAGTGGTGATGCTGGCCACCGGCATCGCCGACGGCTCCAACGCCTCGGATATCGAGGTGGCGTTCCAGAGCATGGCGCAGGGTCTGCCGGAAGCCGTCGCCGTGATGGACGAAGCCGATCACAACTTTCAGGGCAACCGCCCGCTGGCCAGCATGGTCGTTCCGGTCATCGCAGCGCAGGGACGCGGCTTGCTGACCTGGGATCAGGGGCTGAACGCTGCAGATCAGGTCGCCCGCCGCGTCAATCTTGCAGCTACAGTGGTGTTTCGCAACCTCGACGGTGCCGGCGAAGACCGGGTCGCGATCCGCCGCGTGCTGGACCGTGCCGCGTTCAAGGCTGGCCAGGACGGGCATGTTACAGTGGTCGGGCAAACCCGGCCCGAAACCATCGCGGCGCTGCTTGAATGGACGGTTGAAGGGCGCGCGGCCAATGTCGTGCTTGCCCCGCTGTCAGCCGCGCTGACGGTGCAGTGACCATGCGACGGACCGCGCTTAGGTGTTACCGCGCCGGGCGAACAACCCGGCATCCTCTGCGGCCCGCCGCAGAGCGTTCGACTTGTTGACCGTCTCCTGGTATTCGGCCTCGGGGTCGCTGTCGTAGACGACGCCACCGCCTGCCTGAATGTACAGCCTGCCGTCTTTCAGCACGGCAGTGCGCAGGGCGATGCAAAAGTCCATTTCACCATTCGCCGCGAAATAGCCGACCCCGCCACCGTAGACACCCCGTTTCTCGGGCTCCAGCTCGTCAATAATCTCCATCGCCCGCACCTTGGGCGCCCCTGATACCGTGCCGGCAGGCAAGCCCGCCAGCAGCGCCGACAGCGCATCCTCGCCCTCGGCAATCTGGCCCACCACGTTCGAGACGATGTGCATGACATGGCTGTAGCGCTCGATGATGAAGGTTTCGGTCGGATGCACCGTCCCCACCTTGGCCACCCGGCCCACGTCATTGCGGCCAAGGTCCAGCAGCATCAGATGCTCGGCGCGTTCCTTGGGGTCAGCCAGAAGGTCCACCTCCAGCGCACGGTCCTCTTCGGGCGTCGCCCCGCGCTTGCGGGTGCCGGCGATCGGGCGGACAGTGACTTCCCCTTCGCGCAGCCGCACCAGGATTTCCGGGCTGGCGCCCACCACCTGAAAGCCGCCGAAGTTGAAGAAGAACATGAAGGGCGAAGGGTTGGTGCGCCGCAGGCTGCGATAAAGCGCGAAGGGCGGCAGGCCGAACTCCATTGCCCAGCGTTGGCTTGGCACGACCTGAAAGATATCGCCCGCCCGGATGTAGGACTTGGCCTGTTCGACCGCCGCCTTGTAGCCGTCATGGGTGAAATTCGACACCGGCGCGCCGACCGTCGCCGCCTCGCCCAGATCGCGCGGCACTGCGGGCGAGCGGTCAAGGTCGCGCAGGCTGTCCATCACCCGCTCGGCTGCCTGAGCGTAGGCTGCACGCGCCGACAGGCCAGACCCGACCCAGGCCGGCGCCACCACGGTGACCTCGCCCTTCACCCCATCCAACACCGCCACCACCGACGGTCGCATCAGCACGGCGTCAGGCAGGCCAAGCGGGTCTGGGTTGACGTCCGGCAGATGCTCTACCAACCGGATCATGTCATAGCCAAGATAGCCGAACAGCCCGGCCGCCACTGCGGGCAACCCCTCGGGCATGTCGATCCGGCATTCCGCCAGCAGGGCACGCAGGGTATCCAACGGGTCGCCCGGCAGATCGGCGAAGGCCGACGGGTCGAACCGCGCCTGTCGGTTGATCCGGCTTGATCTGTCGTGACATTGCCAGATCAGGTCTGGCTTCATCCCCACAATCGAATAGCGGCCACGGACCTCGCCCCCGGTCACCGATTCCAGCATGAAGGTGTCGGTGCGCGCTTCGCCAAGCTTCAGCATCAGGCTGACCGGGGTGTCGAGGTCGGCCGCAAGCCGCGCCCAGACGATCTGGTTGCGCCCCTCGGCCCAGCCGCGCTCAAACTCCTCGAAGGACGGCGACAGCATTACTGCAGGCTCGTGTGGACGGCGTTGATCGCTGTCTGGTCCAGCACAATACCCGCTTCCGAGGTCAAGGCCTCGGTAAAGGCGTTGAAGGCGTCCGTGGCAATTGCCTGTTCAAGCTGCGCCGACAGCGCACCCTTCAGCGCGGCCGCATCGTCACCATCGGCCTCGGCAGGCTGGATACGATCAAGCTTCACGACGCCAACGAAACCATCGCCTTCGACGACGTCCACTTCGCCCTCGTTCATCTGAAAGACACCGGCGACCAATGTGTCGGGAACCCCTTCAACAAAACCGTCCCGCGCGATTTCCGGCGTGACATCAACGATGCCGAAGCGGCCAATGGCCTCTCCCGCTTCCAACGCGGTCTTGATCTCGCCGGCACGCTCCGACAGGGCCTTCGCCACGGCATCAGCCTGCCAGGCGGCGCTTACAGCTTCGCGGGCCTCGTCCAACGGAATGGGCGCGGCAGGCACGATCTCGTCCAAGCGCAGCGCGACAAGCCCGCCGTCCTCCAGGACAATGCCTTCCGAAAAGTCTTCGGCCTGCACAGCCTCGGCTGCTGCGCGGAACGCCGGATAGCCCTCGATCGTGCTGTCGCCGGGCGCCGCGGGAACGTAGTCAACCGTCGCCAGGGTCATCCCGACTTCCCTCGCCACGTCTTCCAGCGTCGCCCCACCGGCGAGCAGGTCGTCAACCGCCTCGACCTGATCGGAAATCGTCCGACGCGCGGCATCGGTCTGAATTTCGATCGCCAGATTGTCGCGGGCCTCGTCGAAGGTGGTCTCCTCGGCGGCCAGGATCGCGTTCACCCGGAAGAACGCCGGGCCAAGGTCAGATGCGACCGGACCGATGATCGCCGGCTCGCTTCCCGCAAAGACTGCGTCACCGGCGGCCCCGAGTTCATCCTTTGCCACATCACCAAGGTCGATGGCGTCCAGCGTCAGGCCGCGGTCGGAGACTAGGGTCTCGAAGCTTTCCCCGGCGTCGAGCCTGGCCCTTGCCGCGTCCGCCGCCGCTTGATCCGGATAGACCAGCCGCTCTACTAGGCGACGCTCAGGAACGACAAATTCCTCGATCCGATCGTCGTAAAGCTTGCGTAGCACCGTCTCGTCGACCGGTTGATCCTTCGCGATGCTCTCGGGCAGCAGCGCGGCATAGGTGATGCGCTTGGCTTCGGGTCGCGTGAAGGCGGCGATGTTGGCCTCGTAAAAGGCTTTCAGCTCTTCCTCGGTCGGCTCTGGCAGGGGCGCGGTGAGGTCTGCCTCGGTCAACCGCAGCAGCGAAAAGCCGCGGCGTTCACCGACCCAGGCGTAGAGGACCTCGGTCACCGGCGCGGGGGCTGCGAAGCCGCCGCCGACCGCGCCTTGCAAGAGTGAGCGCGAAAGGTCGCGGCGGATGTTGGTTTCGAACTCGGCTTCGGTCAGGTTGTTGCGGTCCAGCGTGAAGCGGTAGGTTTCGCGGTCGAAGCTGCCCGAGGCGCCCTTGAACTGATCCATGCCGGTCAGTTGTGCCGCCACCACCGCGTCGCCCACCGACACGCCGACGCGGTGTGCCTCGTTGTCAAGCGCGGTGCGGGTGACGATGCCTTGCAGCACCTGACGGTCGATGCCGAAGGCGAGTGCCTCTTGCGCCGAGATCGGCTGGCCGATCTGCTGGGAAAAGCTGTTGACCTGCTGGCGGAAAGCATTCGCGTAGTCGTTGGTCGTGATTTCGGTGTCACCGACCTTGCCGATGGCGGTGAGACCGCCGCCGAAGTTGGTCACCCCAAAGCCGCCGAGGCCGATGATCAGCATGCCCATCATGACCCAGACGGCCGCGTCCTTGGCCTTGCTCTTCGGTTTCGGCTTCTCGTCGTCCGGGGTCTTGGCCATGGGTCCGCCTGATGGTTGGGTCTGGTGAGTGAATAGAGGGAAGCCCGCGTCTGGGCAAGATAGGGCCGACCGGTTGGCCCGGGGGCGGAGGGTCAGGATGTCCCACCGTGGGACACCTGACAGATCGCAGCAATTTCCATACCTTAGGCGATATCACTTACCTTTTGGCAAGGTTTTCAAGGCCGAAAAGCTGCCAGACGGCGGAACATCTCGGTGATCCCGGCGGCGTCCACATTGGCAAAGGCGATGCGGATCTGGCGCTTTCCGGCCTCGGACCCCGGCGGCTGAAACATCGTGCCGGGCAGCATCAGGATCGAGGCGTCGGTCACCAGCTGCTTGCAAAGCGCATCCGACGCCATGTCGAACGGATGTTCGACATAGGCGAAATAGGCACCGCAGCCAAGAAGCTTCCAGCCCGCAAGTGCTGCAAAGCCGCCCACCATCGCGGCGCGGCGGGCAAGGATTTCGTCGCGTTCGCCCGCGACCCATTGCGCAAGGTTGCGCATCCCCCAGAGCGCGCCGATCTGGCCAAGCTGGCTGGGGCAGATCGCGACGGTGTCGAGGAACTTCTCGACCTCGGCCAGACGGCCCTCGGAGGCGACGACCGCGCCGACGCGGTGGCCGGTGAGGCGGTAAGCTTTGGAAAAGCTGTAGAGGTGGATGAAGGTGTCGGGCCAGTCGGGATCGGCAAAGAGGTCATGCGGCGCACCGGTTCGGCTATCGAAATCGCGGTAGGTCTCGTCCACGATGAGGGCGATGCCACGGGCGCGGGCAAGGTCGCGGAAGGCGGTCAAGGTTTCGGCGGGGTATTCCACGCCGCCGGGGTTGTTCGGGGTGACCAGCACGATGGCGCGGGTGCGATCGGTGATGAGCGCAGCCGCCGCCTCGACCGAAGGGATCAGCGTCGGGCCGGTATCGAGCGGCACGGTTTTGACCGAAGCCATGTCGAGCCACATCTTGTGGTTGAAGTACCACGGCGTCGGCAGGATCACCTCGTCGCCCGGCCCGGCGAGGGTGGCCATGATCGCGGTAAAAGCCTGATTGCAGCCTTGGGTGATGGCGACTTGGGTGGGTGAGATGGTGCCGCCATAGGCTTTGGACCATTGGCTCGCGATTTCCTCGCGCAGTGCGGGCAGGCCGAGGACGGTACCGTAAAGATGGGCGTCGGGGTTGTTCAGCGCGGCGTCGGCAAGCGCCTGACGCAGGCCAAGGGGCGGGCTTTCGACCGGGGCGGCCTGACTGACGTTGATCAGCGGGCGATTGGCTGGATGCGTGACCCCGGTCAGCCAGCGCCGCGCCTCCATCACCGGGGGCGGGTCGGTCAGGGCGAAGGCGGGGTTGAGGGGGTGGGTCATGCGCGGGCTCCGGTGTTTGCGGCAGTCTGCATGGTGGTGGGTCGCGTGCAAGGGGGAGGCGTGCCCCTGCCCGATCAAACCGACCTTCCTGTCAGATTTGCGGCCCGGCGAAGCGGGAGGTTGCGGTCAGTCCGTGCCGCGCATCGGCTGGACGTATTGCAGCGCCATGTCCCACGGAAAGAAGATCCAGGTGTCCTGACTGACGCTGGTGATATAGGTGTCGGCCTGCTTCTCGCCCTCGGGCTTGGCGTAGACACAGGCGAAATGCGCGCGCGGGTAAAGGCCCCGGATCAGTTCCAGCGTCTTGCCGCTGTCGACAAGGTCATCGACGATCAGAACCCCCGTCCCGTCGCCCATTATATCGGCTTGCGGGGCCTTGATCACCTGCGCCTCGCGCCGCTTGTCGGCCTTGCCGCCGCCCGAGTGGTAGGATTTGACGGAGATGGAATCCACGACCCGGATGTCAAGCTCGCGGCTGACGATCATTGCAGGAACCAGACCGCCGCGGGTGATGCCCACAACGGCTTTCCACGTGCCGCCTTCGCCCGGCCCCTTGCCGTCGAGCCGCCACGCCAGCGCGCGGGCATCCCGGTGAATCTGGTCCCAGCTGACGTGAAACCCCTTCTCGTGCGGCAGGCGTTCGGCGGACATGGCGTTCTCCCCTCAGGTGGCGGCGATCTTGATGCCCAAGAGCGCAAGAAGACCGCCAAAGCTGCGGTCGATGACGGTTTTCAGGCTGATATACCGGGCGCGGGTGCGGTCGAGCGAAAAGATGCGGGCGACGAGGGTGTTCCAGCCGGTTTCAGCCAGAAAGATCATCACCAGAAGGGCAGCGTAGACCCAGAGCGAGGTGCCCTGCGGCACGGTGCCGAGGAAGATGGCCGAGAACATCACCGCCGGTTTCGGGTTGGCAAGCTGGGTGAAGAGCCCAAGTCGGAAGGCCGAAAGTGCCGAGCGCGGCACGGCGTTATCGCCGGTCGTCGCGATCGGCCGCGTCGCGTCGCGCCAGAGATGCCAGGCCATCCACATGAGGTAGGCCGCACCGCCGAGCTTCAGCGCCCAGAGAAGTGCCGGCGCCACCGCAAACAGGACATTGAGCCCGAACATCGCCGCCGAGGCCCAGACCACCGCCCCTGCCCCGATGCCGAGCGCAAGAAAGAAGCCGGTCCGCATCCCCTCGGTCAGCCCGGTGCGCGCCGACATGATCACCGCAGGCCCCGGCGAGATCGCCGCAAAGACGACAAGGCCGGCGAAGATCAGGAAGGCTGCAAGGGTCACTGGCCGCCTTCTTTCTTGGCGGTGACGAGGTCGATGTCGGGGGCGTCGATCGCCTTCATGCCGATGACGTGGTAGCCCGCGTCGACGTGCAGGTTTTCGCCCGTGGTGCCGGAGCCGAGATCGGACAAGAGGAAAAGGGCGGCCTTGCCGACCTCCTCCTGCGTAACGTTGCGGCGCAGGGGCGAGTTCAGTTCGTTCCACTTCATGATGTAGCGGAAGTCACCGATGCCGCTGGCCGCCAGCGTCTTGATCGGGCCGGCGGAGATTGCGTTGCAGCGGATGCCGTCCTTGCCGAGGTCTTCGGCGATGTATTTCACCGACGCCTCGAGCGCGGCCTTGCACAGGCCCATGACGTTGTAATGCGGCATTACCTTTTCGGCGCCGTAGTAGGTGAGGGTCAGCAAGGAGCCGCCCGGCCCCATCATCGCAGCTGCGCGCTGGCAGACGGCGGTGAAGGAATAGACCGAGATGTCCATCGACAGCAGGAAGTTCTGGCGGCTGGTATCGACATAGCGGCCGCGCAGTTCGGCTTTGTCGGAAAAGCCGATGGCGTGGACGACGAAGTCGAGGCTGCCCCAGGTGGCCTTCAGATGGGCGAAGAGGGCGTCGAGGCTGGCCTCGTCGGCCACGTCGCATTCCACCATTTCGGTCATCCCGATCGAGGCGGCGAGCGGTTCGACGCGTTTCTTCAGGGCCTCGCCCTGATAGGAAAACGCGATCTCGGCCCCCTGTTCGGCCAAGGCCTGGGCAATGCCCCAGGCGATCGATTTGTCGTTCGCAAGGCCCATGATAAGCCCGCGCTTGCCAGTCATCAGTCCGGTTGACATTGCTTGCCCCTTGCCCACCTGTTCTGCGTTGGCTTCGACGTGTAGGCGAAGAGCACGGTTGCATCAAGGGCGGC
>LNFM01004506.1_pt1 | contig 25588 bp, 26 predicted proteins | sample 596031 | NCBI WGS metagenome assembly LNFM01 (sample SAMN04254537, study PRJNA301005) | activated carbon metagenome | isolation source: dual media filters at the Ann Arbor, Michigan drinking water treatment plant | place: USA: Ann Arbor | reverse complement strand
AGTTCCTGCGCCTGGCGGTGCGCAAGCACCAGACCATCGTCGTCAGCGGCAAGACCGGCTCGGGCAAGACCACCTTCATGAAGGGCCTGGTCGAGGAGGTGCCGATGCACGAGCGCCTCATCACGATCCAGGACACGGCCGAGCTGACACTGCCGAACCACCCGAACGTGGTGCATCTGTTCTACAGCAAGGATGCGCAAGGCACCGCAAAGGTCACGGCCAAGTCGCTGCTCGAAGCCTGCCTGCGGATGAAGCCGGACCGCATCTTCCTGGCCGAGGTGCGCGGCGACGAGTGCTTCTCCTTCGTGAGGCTCGCGGCCTCGGGTCACCCGGGCAGCATCACCAGCGTGCACGCGGGCAGCTGCGCGCTGGCCTTCGAGCAGATGTCGCTGATGATCCGTGAGAGCGGCGCTGGCGGGGGCCTGCGGATGAACGAGATCAAGTGGCTGCTCGGCGTCGTGGTCGACGTGATCGTGCAGTTCGACCGCGACGAGCGCGGGCGCTTCATCTCCGAGATCCTGTACGAACCCCGGCGCCAGCGGCTCGGGCGCTGGGATCAACAGGCGGCGGCATGAGCAGCGTTGCAGCCCTTCCGTTCTCGGCCTGGCCACCGGGCCGCAAGGTCGCGGCGACTGTCTTTGTGTTCATTGGCTATGTCGCGCTGGCCTGCGCAGCGGTCTACCTGGCCGGCGTGCTGTTCCTGGTACTGAACAAGGCGAACCCGAGGCAGGCGCAGTTCGCCAGCATCGTCCAGTACTGGGACTTGTACGCCGACAATGGCCCCCTTCGCAAGAAGCTGCAGCTTGCGATCGGCGTCTCGGGAATCGGCCTGCTAGTCCTGCTGCCTGTGGGCCTGGTCGCAGCCTCACGGCCGCGCCGCGCACTGCACGGCGACGCGCGATTCGCGAGCCCCGCCGAGGTTGATAGCGCGGGACTCACGGGCGGCGATGGCCGGCCCGCCATCCTGATCGGGCGCCACCGCGGCAGGTTCATCTCGCTGCCCGGCCAGCTCTCGGTGATGCTGTCGGCGCCCACCCGCAGCGGCAAGGGCGTCGGCGTCGTCATCCCGAACCTTCTCAACTGGCCCGACTCGGTCGTGGTCCTCGACATCAAGGGAGAGAACCACGAGATCACGGCCGGCTACCGTGCCAAGCACGGTCAGGAGGTCTATGCCTTCTCGCCCTTCGACGAGGACGCGCGCAGCCATCGGTGGAACCCGCTGACGGCCGTGCGCTCCAGCCCGCTGCACCGCGTCGGTGACCTGCTCACCATTGGCCAGGTGTTCTTTGCGAACGACGGCAGCGGCACCTCGTCGGAGGCCTTCTTCAACGACCAGGCACGCAACCTGTTTCTGGGTCTGGGCCTGGTCCTCCTCGAAACTCCCGCGCTGCCGCGCACGATCGGGGAAATGCTGCGCCAGTCCTCAGGCAAGGGTCGGTCGCTGAAGGACCACCTGAGCGGCCTGATCACCCAGCGTCGCGAAGAAGGCAATCCCCTTTCGGATGAATGCGCTGACGCCCTGCAGCGCCTGCTGTCGAACTCCGAGAACACACTGTCCAGCGTGGTGGCCACCTTCAACGCGCCGCTGACGATCTTCGCGGATGCGGTGGTCGATGCGGCCACCAGCGCCGACGACTTCCGGCTCGAGGACGTACGCCGCCGTCGCATGTCGGTCTACGTCCGCATCCCACCGAACCGCCTCGCAAATGCCAGGCCGCTGCTGAACCTCTTCTTCTCGCAGCTCGTCAGCCTGAACACCCAACACCTGCCCGAGCAGGACCCGACGCTGAAAGTGCAGTGCCTGCTGGTCAACGACGAGTTCACCGCCATGGGCCGTGTCGGCGTCATCACCAGCGCCGCGGCCTTCCTCGCCGGCTACAACCTGCGCCTGCTGACCGTGGTGCAGGCGATGTCGCAGCTCGATGCGGTCTATGGCGACAAGGAGGCCCGCACCTTCGCCACCAACCATGGCCTGCAGATCCTCTACGCGCCGCGCGAGCAGCGTGATGCCGACGAGTACAGCGCGATGCTCGGCCACTTCACCGAGCGCGCCACCTCACACGGACGCAGCCGCTCTTTCAGCCAGCACGGCCACAGCTCGGTCAGTCAGAACGAGAGCGAGCAGCGCCGCGCACTGCTGCTGCCACAGGAGTTCAAGGAACTGGGCAGCGAGCGCCTGGTGGTGATCTTCGAGAACTGCAAGCCCATCCTGGGCGAGAAGATTCGGTACCACCGCGACAAGGCCTTCACCTCGCGCCTGCTGAAGGCACCGCCCGTGCCGCGCATGAACATGGACCTGCACCTGGCGAGGGTGCAGCAGCGCTGGCGCTACGCCGATGACGAACTGCAGCCCGGGCAGACCTTGAGCCTGGAGGCGCTGGCGCACGACCACACCCTCCTGCCGGATTCCTTCGAAGGTGCTCCGGACCAGGTGGCCGACACCTTGATTGCCTTCTTCGACAAGGGCGCCCCGGGCATGCCGGGGATAGGGACAGCAGGCGGATCGCTCGAGCCCCTCGCCGACGAAGACGGCGTCCTGCTAACCGACGAAGACGGCGTGCTGATGGCCGAGAGCGACAGGGCTGCGATACCGCTCGACCTGGCGGCACTCGACACCGACATCGAGGCTGTGCCGGTGAGCGAGCCAGTCGCACCAGACGCCCACAGCTTGACTTGAGACTGCGGGAGATCTGCCATGCGCCACGCCACCCCATTGATTCCCTGGATGCTCCTGCTGGCCTCGTGCAGCTCGCCGCCGAAGCCGCCGACCGTCGACGAATCGCAGAAGCGACCGGCGAACTCCCAGATGGCCGTCGAACTTCAGGTCTGCAAAAACGACCTGCAGAACACCCGCCTGCTGGCCACCGAATCCGGGCGCCTGGCAGAGACGACCACGGCCACCCTGGCGAACATGGCAGCACGTCAGCAGCTTCTGGCGGGCATGCAGGGGCCGGCCGTCCAGCAGCCCCGGCCCAACAGCGTCTACACCGTGCGCTTCGACTTCGGTAGCACCCGCGTCGTCATTCCGGCCGAGCTGTCGTCGGGCCTGATCGAGGACGCCAAGGCGGCCCCGCTGGTGATGCTGCGCGGGCGCACCGATGGCACCAGCGATGTGCCGGTCGAGAGCCGCATCGCCCGGGATCGGGCGGCTGCCGTGCGCGACTACCTGGTGGCCGCAGGTGTGGACCCGGCGCGCATCCGCGCCACCTACCAGCCGGTTGGCGATCCCGTGGCCGACAACACGAGCGTCGGAGGCCGCAGCCTCAACCGCCGGGTCGAGATCGAGCTGTACCGGGCGCTGCCCATCGCCTGGTCCTCACAGAGCGTTCCCGCTACCCCGCAGCCCTGACCCATCACCCAACTCACGATTGCGATGTCGCCATGGATGAAGAGAACTCCCCTGCCCGCCAGCCCGAACCTGCCAGGGGTGGCACCGTCGAGCCCGCCAACCGCGCCACCGTGGCCATCGAACGATTCCAGACGCCGAAGGACATCACCGGTGAGCGCTACGAGATGAGGGATCCTTTCGCGGAGATCACGTACCGGGCCAAGACCCTGCCGGAGATGGTGGCCAAGGCCGAACAGTTGGGCAGCACCCGCTTCGTCGCGGTGGCCGAGGACGGCAAGCGCACGCCGATCCAGAAGGTGGACGGTACGTGGCAGCGCGGGCCGCAGCGCCCAGCAGCTCCGCAGCGACCCCTCGACCCCGTTCCTGCGCGCGACGAGGTGCCCGAGGCCACGAAAGTGGTTCCGCTGCCGGCCACCGCCAAGACGCAGGCGAAGCCGGATCAGGTCGATGCCCAGACCATCGCCAGGATCGACGTGAAGGCCGAACGTGCGGCCCTGGTTGCCCGCCTCGAATCCGCGCTGAAGGACCGTTACATCATCAAGCGTGCACCGGTCTCCGTGGGCGACGTGACCATCGGCCGCACCGAGTACCGCTTCCGCGGCGACACCTCGCGTGTGGCCTTCACCGAATCGACCTTCCGCCTAGCCACCGACACCAACAGCCCGTCGGTCGCCCGATCGATGGTCGACGTGGCCGAAGCGCGCAACTGGAGGGCGCTGCGCGTGGCGGGCAACGAAGATTTCAAGCGCATGGTCTGGCTCGAAGCGTCGGTGCGCGGCGTGAAGACCCTGGGCTACGAGCCGAACCCCGGAGACCTGGAAGTGCTGAAGCGCGAACGCGAGGCGCGCCTGGTCAACCGCATCGAGCCGGCCCGGGACGCGAGCAGCAGCGCAGTTGCAGCGCCGGCCGAGAAGGCATCGGCCCGTGGTGGCGGTGGTCGCAAGGCCGTGCTGGCCGCCATCGAAGCGGTGCTGGTCGCCAAGAAGGTGCCGGAGAAGCAGCGCACGGCCGTGATGGCCGCCGCGACCGAGAAGCTGGCGCAGCGCATCCGCGACGGCCAGGCACCCAAGATCAAGGTCTACGACAAGTCTGCGCCGTCGCAGCGCCCGGTTGTCGTCCCCACGCCCGAGATGCAGCGCACGCGCGACCGAGCTGCGCCTGTGCCCGCACGGTGAGGCCACGCCGGTGGACACGTCGGTCCATGGCATCACGGTGCCATCCGCGATCTACGAGATCGGCGGCCGGCGTTTCGAGATCGGATCGCGCGGGTTTTCGGATGCCATTGCCGAAGCCCATGCCTCGCACCAACGCCCTCGCTGCATGTGCCTGGTGGATGGCGTGGAGATGTACGTCGCCCGCCTCGCGGGTTCGGATCGGGGCTACATCGTCAAGCGCATGCCCTACACGGGCAGCCACCACGCACCCGACTGCCCGTCCTACGAACCGCCACCAGACTTGTCCGGCCTGGGGCAGGTGCTGGGCAGCGCGATCACCGAGGACCCGGCTACCGGTGAGACCACGCTGAGGCTGGACTTCCCGCTGGCAAGGATGCCGGGCCGGTCGACGATGCCGCCGACCGGCGGCGAGAGTGACAGCGTGTCCTCCTCCGGCACCAAGCTCTCGTTGCGCGGCCTGCTGCACTACCTGTGGGACCAGGCCGAGCTGACGCGCTGGCATCCGGGCTTTGCGGGTAAGCGGACCTGGGCCACGGTGCGAAGGCACCTGCTTCAGGCCGCGGAGCACAAGCTCGCGCGCGGCGACTCGCTGCGCGCCAGGCTCTACGTGCCGGAGCCCTTCTCCATCGACGAGCGCGACGCGATCAACGCCCGGCGGCTTGCTCAATGGCAGCACGCCGTGGCCGCTCCTGGGAAGCCACAACACCTGATGCTGCTGATCGGCGAGGTCAAGGAGATCGTGCCGGCACGCTACGGCTTCAAGGCGATCGTCAAGCACATGCCCGATCAGGCCTTCTCAATCGACGAGCAGCTCTACCGGCGGCTCGGGCGTTGCTTCGAGCCCGAACTGGCGCTGTGGGGCGCCAGCGACGACATCCACATGGTGATGATCGCCACCTTCGGCGTGAACAGTGCCGGCGTTCCGGCGATCAAAGAGTTATGCCTGATGCCGGTGACGCGGCAATGGCTGCCGGTCGAGGACGGGTTCGAAAAGCAGCTCCTGGACCGGCTCGTTTGCGAGAACCGCGCGTTCGTAAAAGGCCTGCAATACAACCTCGGGCGGGACAACGGGATCGCCAGCGCCGTGCTCACCGACTGCGAAGGGTCGGCGCCGATGCTGTTCATCGTTCCCGCAGGCCTCGACGAAGCGACTCCGGGTCGCGCGACTGGCGACCCAGGCCCGGCGGTGTGGATGTGGCGTCGAACCGGTGAGCCCATACCTCCCTTCCCACAGAGGTGCACCCAATTGCCCAGGCCGACGGGGCCCGCGCATGCACAACGCCCGCCCCAGCCGGCCCATGCTGAACGTCCATAGAATGCATTACTTGCAAATAAGTAGTGCACTTTGCTACCATGCCGGCATGCCTGCCCAAAGTCATGCCGACAAGCTGCTGCGCCTTGCCGCGAAGCAGCCCGCCGTGTCCGCGCGCGAGCTGTCCGCGCACGGTATTCCTGCGCGCACGGTCTCGCGCATGGCTGCGCGTGGCCAAGTCCGCCGCGTCGGCCGCGGGCTGTACACCGGCGCCGAGGGATCACCGAGCGCGCACCAGTCGGTGATCGAGGTGACAAGGCTGGCGCCCAAGGCCGTGGTGTGCCTGCTCTCTGCCCTGGAGATCCATGGCATCGGTGTGCAGGCCCCCTTCGAGGTCTGGATCGCGCTGCCGGCCGGTACGCACGCACCTAAAGGCGCCCAGGTTTCCCTGCGCGTCACTCGCCTGTCAGGCGAGGCATTCACCGAGGGCATCGAAACTGTCGTGCTCGACGGCGCACCGGTCCGCGTCTACAGCCTGGCCAAGACCATTACCGACTGTTTCAAGCTGCGCAACAAGGTGGGCCTGGACGTGGCGCTCGAAGCCCTGCGCGAGGCCTGGCAGCAGCGCAAGGTGGCGATGGACGACCTGTGGCGCTGCGCCAAGGTCAACCGGATGACCAACGTAATGCGCCCGTACCTGGAGGCGATGACGGCATGAGCGCGGACCGATCGGCCTCGGTACTCGCCCGCCTGCTGAATCGGTCGCGCAGCACGGGCGAGAACTACAACCTCTTGCTCTCGCGCTTCGCGATCGAGCGGCTGCTGTACCGGCTGTCGGTGTCCCCGCATGCCGGCACCTTCGTGCTGAAGGGCGCGCTGCTGTTTGCACTGTGGTTCGACTCGCCGCATCGTCCAACGAAAGACGCCGACCTGCTGGGCTTCGGAGCGGATGATGCGGACACGCTGCGAAGCACGTTCACCGAAATCTGTGCGATCGACGCGGACGACGGCGTCCGATACGAGAGCGCGAGCATGCGGATCGCGCCGATCCGCGAAGACAACGTCTACGGCGGACTGCGCCTGACCATTCCAGCGTTCATCGGCAGTGCACGCCTGCCGGTGCAGGTGGACATCGGATTTGGCGACGCGATCACGCCCGCGCCAGAGACGGTCACCTACCCCACGTTGCTCGACGACCTGGCAGCGCCATCGCTGAGGGCGTATCCCGTCTACACGGTCATCGCGGAGAAGCTGCACGCGATGGTCGTGCTGGGCATGAACAACAGCCGGATGAAGGACTTCTTCGACCTGGCAGTCATCGCCAGAACATCGGTGCTCGACGGCCGTACGCTGGTGGACGCCATTCGCGCGACGTTCGTAAGGCGGAACACATCGCTGCCTACATCAACGCCTGCTGCGCTGTCGACCGAGTTCTCGTCGAACCCGATCAAGGCCCAGCAGTGGCGGGCCTTCGTAACGAAGGCAGGCCTTCAGTGGACCAGCCTCGCAGAGGTGGTTGACGCCCTTGCCGTGTTCCTCGATCCGGCGATCGCCGCTTGCAGCCTCAGCCATGGCTTCGAGTCGAAGTGGAACACTTCTGGGCGCCGGTGGGAGGTCGGCGACACAAGTCCAAGGTAGCTCGACGATCATCAAGATCCCGATACGGCTGTGGGCACTTGCGCATGGTCCAGCGTGCGTCGTACCTCATGCTGTAGACGTTCATGCCAGCGTTTGAGGCGACGCCAGATACCTACGTTGGAAACAAGCACGTCAGCTTCTTCGACCTGCGCGAGCAGAACGAGGACGCCAAGGCCCAGGTGCTGGAGTGGGCGCAGAAGCGCGCCCTCGACGATCTTCGGCCCGTCCTGCGCCGTCGTCCGTTCGACATCCTCGATGCGCCGACCCGCAAGGCCGATCTTGAGCAGTACAAGGCCTCACCGCCGAGGCTGCTCGCCGCTGAACTTCAAGGCGGCAATCAGTGAACCACCGAAGCGCCATTCATCGGCCAGGTCGCGCAGGGTGTCCTTGCCGCGCATCGTCTCGCCGCGCTGGTCCTCAATCTCCAGCCGGCCGTTCTTGCTGATGTAGCGGAAGTGCGCAGCGATGGCCTTCATGCCGCGCCCACCACCGGTCACCTTGACCATCACCTGGGGCGCGCGCCGGACCACAGTCGCCTCGATTCGCTTTCGAATGACGGCAGCGCGTTGCCGCGCTGCGTCGCCGCTAAGTCTCGGTGGCGGCTTCACCTTGACCACCCGGTTGCTCGGGTAGAACAAGCGGTCGCCCCAGGTGATCAGAATGCCGTCGATGTTCGGTGCGTGGGACATGGTGGTCTCCTGATGGTCACCGGTTGGAGTGGTTCGACGTCGAGGCGCCACGGTTGCGTGGCTGCAGTTCCGCCAACACATGGGAAACCAGTTCGAGGTGTCGACGGACATCGCCGGCCAGGGTGTCCAGCATCTCGCGGTACGCCTTGGCAGGCTCCACGTTCGACTGTCGCAGCAGTGCCGTCAGGCGGTGGACGTTGCGGCTCAGGGTTGACAGTTCGGCACTGGAAGTGAACAAGGCGGCAATGTGTTCGGCACGGCCGCCACCGGCCGACAGAACGGGCACGTTGGCGACTAGGCCGGACAAGTAGGCGCCCCGCGACAAGCCCGCAACCCGCGCGCCTGCGGCGAGTTGCCGAGCTTCTTCTTCTGTCAAGCGAATCGACAGCTTGACGCTGGCGCCTTTTGAAACGCTCCGGTTCTGCGCGTGTACTTGCTCATGCGGAGCTTCAACTTGAAGCCCGAAATCCCGCGCCACCGCCCCACGCACCAGCACCGACACGCTCACCCGCTGCGCCTGCGCACGCGCCACCAGCGCGGCCTTCAAGCCGCGCATATCGACCGTGACGAAGTCATGGGTGGAGGTGTTCATGAGCGAACCGAGGAACCAAGCGGAAGGGAAGCGAAGTACTTGTGAAACTGGCGGCGCACCGCCTATCTCTGCACTCACCAATGCATTCAGTATTGGCTCGGATCGAAGCTGCTCGCCAGCGAGATTCGGCCCCAAATGCCGCGCTCTTGCGTGGCCGACACACACCTACGATGGACTCGTACTAAGCATCGTTTAGGCGATGCCTAGGCAGCGGTTAGGCGATGCACAGACGCTGCACAAGGCTGACCAGCTACTGGTCAACCACTGCACAAGGAGCGCACAGCCTGCATAGCGATTGCGCAGCGGCTGCACAGAACTTGACTCACGAGGAGCCGATGAACCTGGTCCCCGTCCGCCCTCCCGGCTCCAATGCGCGAAAGGCTCGGACCTTTGCTGCAGAGATCCTTCAGCTTCGCGCGCGGGGCTACACCTTTGAGGCGATCCGCGAAGCGCTGGCCGGCGCTGGCGTGCACGTGAGCAACAGCACTGTTCAACGGGAAGTGGCGAGGGCCGTTGGGGGATCAACCGCGATCCCGCCAGTGGACACCCCAACGAGCTATCGGGACACGATCCCCCAACTGTCGAAGGTAGCCGCATCAGCTGCTCACGCGGCGACTCCGGCCCCTCCTGCAGTTCCGCACGCCGAAGGAGCGCGCAGGCTGGCCGGAGGCCTCCGTGGCAAAGAAAGCGCCGAAGCGTTCTTCACCTCACACGAGATCAATCCCCTCTTTCCCACCAAGGAGACCCCATGAAGCTCGCCGTCATCAACTACTCGGGCAACGTCGGCAAGACCACGGTGGCCCGCCACCTGCTCGCCCCGCGCATTCCCGGCTGCCAGGTCGTCGCGGTGGAAAGCATCAACGCCGACGATGGCCAGCGGGTGACGATCCGCGGCCGGCAGTTCGCGCAGCTGCAGGAGTTCCTGCAGAGCATCGATAACGTGGTGGTAGACATCGGCGCGAGCAATGTCGAAGAGCTGCTCAAGCTGATGCGGCGCTACCAGGACAGCCAGCAGGACTTCGATGGCTATGTCGTACCCACCGTGCCTGCTCGCAAGCAGCAGCAGGACACGGCCGCCACGCTGGGAGAGCTGGCGCGCATCGGGGTTCCGCCCGCGCGGCTGCGCGTAGTCTTCAACCAGGTCGACGAGGACGACCCGTTTGACAGCACCTTCGCAACGCTTCTGGCGTATTGCGCCTCGACCGGCATCGCCAGGCCCAACGCGGCAGCGGTCATCTCTTTCAACGAGGTGTACTCGCTGGTTCGCGGCACGGGCCAGTCCCTGGCTGAACTGGCTGCGGATAGCACCGACTACAAGTCGCTGATCGCCCAGGCCGGCAAACCATCGGACCGACTGGCGCTCGCACGTCGCCTCGCGACCCAGCGCCTGGCACGGGGTGTCGTCCCGGAACTCGACGCGTGCTTCGCAGCGCTGGATCTGCAGAGCCTTCTGACCGGTGCGCAGCCGGTGCCCTCGTCATGACGCATCCCACCTCGGCGCGGGAGGCGCTTCTCGTTGAAGCGCTCGGCGAGGCGGCCAAGCTGATCCGGCAGGTCGAGGCACTGGTGCCGACGCTGGATCGCTCACGCCAGGCGCTGGTCGATGCGCACCGTGGACTGGCAGGACAGCTGGCCGCGTTCGAAGCCCAGGTCACAACCCTGACCGGGAAGGCCAAGGTCCAGGCGGTGACGCACATCGCCGCGCGCACTGACGAGGCAGCGAGGAGGTCGATCGACCTGCAGGCGCGGGCGATGACGGAGGCGGCGCGGGTCGCGTTCGGCGCCGAGGTCGGTGCCTCGCTGCAGCGGCTGCATTCGTCCATTCAGCGACTGCTCGAGCGGCCGGGACGGGCTTGGGAGCCTTGGCTGACGCATGCGGGTGCGGCAGCGACCGGGTCCGCGGTCACCATGCTGGTGACGGTCCTGCTGTGGAAGCACTGAGATCTGTTGGAGGTCCGCCCCGCCTGTGCGGCTCAGTGGTAGTCGTCTTCGAGCTGGTGGCGCACGGCGAGGATGGTCACCACCGATGCATCCTCGATCTCGAACAGCGCCACGTAGCCGCTCTGGCCGAAGGGGATGAGCAGCTCGCGCAGGAACGGGTCGTCGCCGGCCTTGCGGTAGACGAACGGGGAGTGTCTGAGGCTCTGCACCGCACCCGTGATGGCACTCAGTGCTTGCTCGGCAAGATCAAGGTCCTCGACCGTGGTGGCCCGATCGAGCAGGTGGTCGTATAGCCGCGTCAGGTCATCCCGGGCCGACGCGCTGTACCGCACCACAAAGCTCACGCACGGGCCTTCTTGTGCAGTCTCGTGCGGGCCTGGGCCAGCTTCTTGGCCAACTGGGCGTGGACCACGTCGGCATCGATGTAGACGCCCGTGCGCTTCGCCTCGTCGCGGGAGGCCAGGCCACGCGCGATGAACTCGGCACGGACACGGCGTCGCTGGATCGTCTCCCGCACCGACGCCTCGATGAAGCCTGAGAGCGTCTCGCCTTCCTGGAGCACGCTCTCGGCGGCTTCGCGCAGTTCGGGATCGACGCGCAAGGATGGCAAGGTGGCGGATTTCATGGCGGGCAAGGGGTGCGTTGCAGTTGCGATGCATTCTACCCAAGCCGTCCGTCCGACGCCAGAGGTGGGCGGCAGCCTAAATGCCACGCGGGCCTCGATCTGCCTGGCGCGCGCCCCTCGACGAGGTACTGCCAGACCACGCGAGCCGGCCGACACACCGTGGAGGCCGGCGAGCGTGCGTGCCAGCCGATGTGGGGGCGAATGGCGCCTTGCGCTCACCCACCGGCCTGCCCGCACAAGCCCCAACGCTCGATCACAGCTCGCATGCGCGCGTCCCCGTCGGGGACCAGCTTGTACAGGTCGGCGCGACCCCAGCGCAGCGCGTCCAGGCAGATCAGCATGTCGTCGCTGATCGCGATGTCGACCGCCCGAAGCTCGAACAGGTCGAGCGGGAAGGCGTGGCCGTTGTACGTGGCGGCCATGAAGCGCGCGATGCGCGGGATCTGGCCAGAGTCGCGAGTCTCGGCGAGCTGCAGCAGGCGCGCGAAGGATTGCGCGCCTTTGCGTGTGGCATCGCCGGACCGGACCGCGAAGGCGTCCAGCTCGTCAAGCGTTCCGATTGGCGTGTTCATTTCCTCACCTCGTGCAAAGTGGCTCCAGCCGGATGCGCACCGATGGTCGGGTCGGTGCGGGCCGTTGGGCGCGCTGGATTCGGGCCTGAATCCAGCGCGCTTGGCCTCCAGGCTCATGCTTTGAGCTTGCGCATCTCCTCGGCCAGCATCCACAGCGCCCGGTTCAGGCTCACGCCACGGTCGATGCTGCCCACGGGGCGGGTCTGCAGCCGGCGCCCTTGCGCACTGCGGCCAGGCTGACCTCCGCGGATCACGTTCTCCTGCACGCGCTGGAAGGTGGTCCACAGGCTGTGGCCGATGTCCTCGGGCCGACGGGCTTCGATCAGCTGCTCGGCCGTCACCGGTGCAGGGGCGTGCCCTCCGCCCTCCTCTACCGCGCTCTCACCAAATCGCAGAGCCAGTGCGGCGGTGGCGAAGGCGATTTCCTCAGGTGGCTGCAGCTGCAGCGACTTCATCGCCTCGGTGTGTTCGCCCACCGCCTCGAACTCATCGAGCACGCGGAACGCGCCTTCGATCACCTCGCCCTGGATGTTGCCCTTGTGCGGGATGCGGATGTCGTCCACCACCTGGCCCACCACCAGGCCGTTGCAGCAGACGAAGCGGAACATGCCGGCGAGCATCTGGTAGCTGCTGGCACCGTCGTGGCTGTTGATCAGGATGATTTCGTTGGCCTCGGGCTTGGTGCTGACCTGACCCGCGTGGCGCATGCGGATCATGTGCTTGGTGTATTCCGCCTTGCCTTCGACGCGGCTGGCGCCCTGGGCGACCATGAAGGGCTCGAAGCCCTCCTTGCGCAGGCCGCGCAGGACATCGATGGTCGGGATGTAGGTGTAACGCTCTGAGCGGCTCGCGTGCTTGCCCTCGGCGAAGATGGACGGCGCCGCGGCGCGCATCTGGTCTTCGCTCAGGGGCTGGTCGCCGCGCATGACGCGGGTGTTGCGGGCGAAACGGGTGGCGAGTGTCGGGGTTGAATACATGATGGTTTCCTTCAATCGTTGAATGAGGTTCGAAGGGCGGGCGCGGCTCTGCAGCCTCACACCCGCCCGGGTCGGGTTCAGGCGTGGGACGGCTGTCGCGCGTTGCGGGGTTTGCGGCTGGTGGCGGCCGGTGCCGCCTGATCGGCGCTGCCTTCACCAGCTTGGCCACCGTTACGGCGGGCATCGCTCTCGGCCCGGCTGTCGAGGTAGTCGATTTCCTCGGCAGTGAACGCCATGCCATAGACGGTCTCGCCGTCCTTCTCGTAGTTGTTGTTGCGCAGACGGCCGACGATGTTCACGTGGCTGCCCTTGCCCAGGTACTCGGCGGCGTTCTCGGCCTGCTTGCCCCACAACGTCCACTGGATCGCGGTGGCTTCCTCTTCGCGGCTGTTGCCTGAACCTCGGCGGCTGTTGCTGATGGCGGTCAGCACCGCCTTGGCGACCTTGCCCTCGCGACCGTTGACGAAGGCGAGCTGGACGGCGCCCACGAGGTGCGCGTGGCGCTGGATGATTTGAACGTTGGCCATGATGTGCTCCTTGCAAGAACGATCAGCCGGACACCGCTTTGGTATTCCTGGAAACTGATCCTTCTGCTCGGACTTCCTCGCTCCCGCCCACGGGCGGGCGGGGGGTGGGCACGGCACCTTCCCTCACGGGAAGGGGTGGGGGATGGGTGGTGTGTGTCCTTCAGCAGCCGAAGCAGTGCGCCGGTTTCCCGGCCCACCGCTTGAAGATCCCCCCACAAGTCCCCCTCGCGATTCGACGGGGGTTGTGGGGGGAGCGCGGTGGGACGACTGGCGCACGCGCTGCCCCTCCAAGGTCGGCAAAGCGTCGCGGCTGATGTGCCAGCTCGCCTGGCGCAGCGGTTGCAGCGCAGCCGACCGAACGATCACGAGCAGCGGCGCCTCTGCGGCCGACGTGCCACCAAGGGAGCCACAGGCGAGCGACTGGCGCGGCGGTCGAGCCGCTGCGAACATATCCTTGACCCCGCATTCAGCGGCCCGGCTTCGGGCTTGGCGGGTGACCGGGGTGACGATCTGGCCGGCGCCGCACCGAGCGGAACAACGTGTAGCGACCTGCAAGCCGGTCAGTTCGCCAAGCGGGCGTCGGTCATGCGCCGCATGACGGACGAAGAAGCCCGCGTTCCCCGGCCACGGGACAGGGCCGCCTCGTTCACCAGCCGGCACCGCCGGCCTGACCGTGTTCGCGTCAGGGATGGAAGCCCGTCAGGGGGCGAGACACCGGTATCCCGATGGCTCGACGCGCAGCGCGACAGCCCGGCCCCGCACCGAGGGGACACGCGCCAAAGGGCATTCCCATCGTGGAGGTTCAACACCGGATAAGCGGCGACGCACTAGCCGCCGCGGCCGAGCGATCGATCGAAGGCCTCGAAAGGCACCTGACGCTGCTCGCGCCCGAATCGCAAGACAGCGCTCAGCGGATCTTGACCAGCACGCCGAACCGAGCCCGGGCGTACGGCATCGACCCGCCCTTTCACGTCGCATGCCGGTATAACCGGACCATGTCACGTCCCCAGATCTGCATCGTGACGCCAGCGCTCGCAAGCGCCAACAACGGCAACTGGCAGACTGCCAATCGGTGGTCGCAGATACTGAACGTCCGCTTTCGAGTGGCGCTGGTGAACCAATGGCAGGGCGAGCCCGCCGATGCGCTGCTGGCGCTGCATGCTCGCCGATCAGCGGACTCGATCCAGCGCTGGGCATCCGACAAACCCGGGCATCCGCTGGCGGTGGTGCTGACCGGCACAGACCTGTACCGCGATATTCACGTCGATAGACAAGCGCAGCGGTCGCTCGTGCTGGCGGACCGGTTGGTGGTGCTGCACGAAGGGGCCGTCGAAGACCTGCCCGCACAACACCGCGCCAAGGCGGTCATTTGTTTTCAGTCGACGACGGCGCGCAGGCCATTGGTCAAGACGGCGCAGCACCTGCGCTGCGTGATGGTCGGCCACCTTCGCGAGGAAAAGGCGCCGCAGACCTACTTCGAGGCGGTCCGCCGGCTGGCCCGGCGGCACGACATCCTGCTCGACCATATCGGCGCCGCGCTCGACCCGGCTCTCGGCGACGCAGCGCAGGCGTTGCAGCACAGCTGCCCGCAGTACCGGTGGCTGGGCGCACTGCCCCATGACACCACCAGGGGGCGCATCCAGGGTGCGCACATCCTCGTTCACACCAGCCACATGGAAGGCGGTGCCCATGTGGTGATGGAAGCCATTCGCAGCGGCACGCCCGTCCTGGCAACCCGCATCTCCGGCAACGTCGGCATGCTGGGTGCCGATTACGCAGGGTATTTCGAGCCCGGCGATTCGGAATGCCTGGCCGCGCTGATCGAACGTTGCCGCAACAACCCGGCAATGCTGGATGGACTGAACAGGCAGTGCGTCGATCGGGCCCCGTTGTTCGAACCGAAGCGGGAGCAGGCTGCGCTGCTCGCACTCCTCGAAGACATGCTGGCCAAGCATCGATGATCGCGCGATCTCTCGCCACTGATCCTCCTGCAGGATCTTGCCGTGGCGCCGACGGAACGCCACAGCAGGTACGCCCGCGCGACTTGCAGCGAAGAGACTGACGCTGCCGGTGATGCGCTCGCTGTCATCCGGCGGCCGAGGCCATCACTGCCTGAGTCGATTTTCCGCCGAGAACGCCTCGTCATCAACGGCTCCAATTGAACGCCGCGACGACGTGCCACTCCAGCACGGCTGCAATCGTTCCGATAGCGATGCCATTGCTGGTCGGGCTGGTAGATGCCGGCATCGATGGATTGCATGGACCCGAGATGCGAAAGCCGGACCGGGTGCCCCAGTCTGAGGCGGATTCCCTGATTGGCGGTCAGTGCCTGTGCAGGTGGTGGGCATCAGGCACATGCGCGTGGCCGTGCGTGATTGCCGTGTGCCGGTGCAGATGGCTGTGTTTGCCAACAGGCATCGGCTGATGGACGTGGCCGTGATGGGCATCGTCGTGCCGGTGAGCATGTTCGTGCTCCAACGGTTCGTGCTGATGAAGATGCGCATGCGCCTCCACCAGATGCAGCACCACCCCGGCCAGCATCGACAGACTCCCGAGGACCATCATGACGCCCCAGGCCCGATCGCCCAGGGCGACCGCAACGACGGCACCAATGAAAGGTGCGAACGCGAACACCGACCCGGTCCGGCCCGCACCGAACGCACGTTGGGCCAGCAGATAGAAACGCAGGCTGAGACCATAGCCCGTGGCGCCGATCACCAGCAGTGCCGAAGCAGCGCTCCACGCTGGAATCGGTTCACCGAAGACCACCGCCAGCACCAGCGTCGCACTGGCGCCTGCCGCCGACTTGAACATCACCACCTGGCTGGGGTCTCGCTCGGCCAGCCCACGCGACAAGGTGTTGTCCACGCCCCAGGCGACAGTCGCGATCAGGACAGCCAGCAAGCCGAGGAGCTGATTCCCACCGGTCAAGCCTTGGTCGAGGATCAGCAGCATGCCGCCGGCCAGCAAGAGCAGCATCGCCGTCCAGACACGCCGGTCCATCGTCTCGTGATACAGCCGCCAGGCCAGCAAGGCGGTGAACAGGGCTTCCAGCGTGAGCATCAGGGAAGCGCTGGTGCCGCTTGTGCGTTGCAGCCCCCAGGCCAGGGCGACAGGCCCAAGGAAGGCACCGAAGGCCGCCATCGCCAGCAGGCGCCCTCCGTCCGTCATTCGCAGGCTGGCTTCCCGGTCCGCCGACTGCCTGAGCAAGGCGCCGAGCACGGCGGCACCAGCGTAGAGGAGCGAAGCCGTGGTGAATGCACCCAGGCCTGTGCCGAAGTGCTGCACCAGCGGCGTGCTGATGCCGAACAAACCGGACGCCAGCAGCGCCAGGGCACCGCCACGCAGCGCAGGGCCCCTCAATAAATCGGTCACGGACACGGGACGGCTTTCACGTTGATACAACACCAGCAGCGACCAGCTGCACGTTTCACCGCGCCGGGCCGGAAACCGAGCATAGAGGGTGGCGTACGTCATGAGCCCCTGTCGCTGCATCTCGTGATGCATTGGATCAACACGCGACGACCCGAGGGAGATGACGTCAAGCGCCGATTCGCAGTGCGGCGCCGCGCAGGTGCTCGTCACCGGCGCAACAGTCTCAACCCGTTGCCGACCACCAGCAGGCTCGCCCCCAAGTCGGCGAAGACGGCCATCCACATCGTGCCCAGGCCCAGCAGGGTCAGCACCAGGAACACCGCCTTGATGCCCAGCGCCAGCACGATGTTCTGGACCAGCACCATATGCGTGGCCCGCGACAGGCGAATGAAGTGCGGGATCTTGCGCAAGTCGTCGTCCATCAGGGCGACGTCGGCCGTCTCGATGGCCGTGTCTGTGCCCATGGCCCCCATCGCGAACCCGATGCCCGCGCGCGCCAAGGCAGGCGCGTCGTTGATGCCATCACCAACCATCCCCACCGCGCCGTCGGCCTCCAAAGATTCGATCGCCTGGAGCTTGTCCTCGGGCAACTGGTTGCCCCGTGCCTGATCGATACCGACCTCACTGGCAATCGCTTCGGCGGTGTGGGTGTTGTCGCCGGTCAGCATCACGGTCCTGACCCCGAGCTGATGCAACTCGGCGATGGCAGCGCGACTGCTTTCCTTCACCGTGTCGGCCACCGCGAACAAGGCCAGCACCTGTCGGTCGTCGACGAGCACGACGACGGTCTTGCCTTGCCGTTCCAGCCCATCCAGCCGCGCCTCAAGCGCCGACGAGCAAAGGCCCAGTTCATGCGCCAGGCGATGGTTGCCCAATGAATAAGCCTTGCCGCCGATCACCCCGCGCACACCCCGCCCGGGCAGCGCCTCGAACGCCTCGACGGCCTCGCGGCCGACGCCGTCGCGGTCGGCAGCCTGGGCCACTGCCTGCGACACCGGGTGATCGGACCGACCCGCCAGGCTGGCGGCGAGGCAGCGGCACATCGCTGCATCCACCTCGGCACGCAACTCGAACTCGGTCTGCACCGGTTTGCCGTGGGTGATGGTGCCGGTTTTGTCGAGGGCCAGCCAAACCAGCTTGCGACCTTCCTCCAGATACACCCCACCCTTGATCAGGATCCCGCGTCGGGCTGCCGCCGCGAGGCCGCTGACGATCGTCACCGGTGTCGAGATCACCAGCGCGCACGGGCACGCGATCACCAGCAGCACCAGCGCCTTGTAGATCCAGTCGTGCCAGCTGCCACCCATCAGCAAGGGCGGGACGACGGCCACCAGCAGCGCCAGCGCGAACACGATCGGCGTGTAGACGCGGGCGAACTGATCGACGAATCGTTGCGTCGGCGCCTTGGCCCCCTGGGCCTCCTCGACCGCATGGATGATGCGCGCCAGCGTCGTGTTGTTCGCGGCCGCAGTCACGCGGTAGTCGAAGGCGCCAGACTGGTTGATCGTTCCCGCGAACACGGCATCGCCCACGCCCTTGTCCACTGGCAGGCTCTCCCCGGTGATCGGCGCCTGGTTCACCGACGAGCGGCCGTTGACGATTTCGCCGTCCAGGCCGATGCGCTCGCCGGGCTTGATCCGGACCACGCTGCCGACCGTGATGGCCTGGGCTTCCATCACCCGCCAGGACCCGTCTGCCTGCTGCACGGAAGCCGTTTCCGGAGTAAGTTGCACCAGCCCTGCGATCGCATGGCGCGCACGGTCGAGTGACTTCGCTTCGATCAGTTCCGCGATCGTGAACAGGACCATGACCATCGCCGCCTCGGGCCACTGGCCGAGTGCCAATGCGCCCGTCACGGCGATGCTCATCAGCGCGTTGATGTTCAGGTTGCCATTGCTGATGGCCACCCAGCCCTTCTTGTAGGTGGTCACTCCGCACGCCACCACGGCCAGGACGGCCAGTGCAGCGACCAGCAAAGAGGGCAGCCCGAGCCAGCTCACTGCCTCCGACGCCAGGGCGGCCACGCCGGCCAGGGCCAGCGGCCACCATTGCTTCTTCGTTTCCACGGCGGTGGCGAGGTGGCTGCCGGCGTCGGCCACCTCGGGCTGAAAGCCCAGCGACCGCACCGCCTCCAGCACCGGCTCGAGCGCGTCGGGCGCATGGACCACCGTCAGCACGCGCTGCATCAGGTTGAATTCCATGCTCACAACCGACGCCATGTCGCCGAGCTTCTTGCGGATCAATGCTTCCTCGGTCGGGCAATCCATCTGCATGATGCGGATCGCGGTTTGCATGCCGCCGGTCACCGCCGCTGGCGCGGCCAGACCGCCGACGACGATCGGAGCGGAGGGATGAGTGTGACCATGGTCATGGGCGTGGTCATGACCGGCGTGACTGTCCGTCCTTTCAGGCTTCTGGGTTTGATCGTGGTCGCAGCAGTCAGTCATCGTGAGTTCCGTGTTCTGTCGTATGCTGCGATTCAACACCCTATAGTGGCTACAGGGTCAAGCAAAACAAGGAAACTGTTTGAGCACACCTTTGTCTCAGATCCTCGGCCTGACGCTCATTCCGGTCTTCGCCACGGTCCTGGGTGGCGCCATCGCCACATTCCGGACGCCCAGCGAAAAGCTGCGCAGCCTGGTTCAGCACTTCGCCGCTGGTGTGGTACTGGCGGTCGTCGCGGGCGAGTTGCTGCCGGAAATGACCAAGGAACATCGGCCTGTCGGGGTGGTGATCGGTTTTGTCCTGGGCGTGGCCCTGATGCTGGGCGTCAAGGCGGTCACCGAACGCATCGAAGGCCGCAGCGGGTCGTCGGGTAACAGCAAGGCCGGCTTGCTCACGGCTGTCGGGATCGATGTCTTCCTCGACGGCCTGCTGATCGGCGTGGGCTTCGCTGCAGGCGAAAGGGTAGGCACGCTGCTCGTGATTGCTCTGACGCTCGAACTTCTGTTTCTGGGCATCTCGGTGGCGGCCAGTCTGGCCGAAGCGAAGTTCCCTCGCAGCCGCAACATCCTGACCGTCACCGGGCTGGCGGGGCTGGTCGCCGTGGGCGCATGGTTGGGCGGCTCCCTGCTCGGGGGACTTTCAGGGCTGAGTCTGGAGATCGTGCTTTCGTTCGGGGCGGCGGCCTTGATGTACCTGGTGGTCGAGGAACTGCTCACCGAAGCCCACGAGGTCCAGGAGACGCCGCTGATCACCGCGTCCTTCTTCGCTGGTTTTGTCGCCCTCTATCTGCTGGAGTTGATGGCGTGATGGCGGGCCTAGACTGCCGGCACACCACAGGGTGAAACACGACTTATCAGTTGGCGGCCCTGCCCCATGGAGGATCGAGACATGAAGATAGGTGAACTGGCCAACGTCAGTGGAACGCCGGTGGAAACGATTCGCTTCTACGAGCGCGAATCGCTGTTGCCTGCGCCGGAGCGAACCCAGAGCAACTATCGCATCTACACCCAGACTCATGCGGATCGGCTCGGCTTCATCCGCCAGTGCCGCAACCTCGACATGACGCTGGACGAAGTGCGGATCCTGCTGCGTTTCAAGGATGCGCCGCAGGAGGACTGCGGCGAGGTCGATGCCATGCTCGATGCACACATCGGGCATGTTGCATTGCGCATCCGCGAACTGCACCGGCTGGAGAAGGAACTCCGTGCCTTGCGCTCGCGATGTCATGGGCGGCAAGCAGCTGCAGGTTGCGGCATTTTCCAGGGCATCGAGATGGCGGCCGGTCAGACTGGACAGGTGCCTTCTCGTGGGCACGTGCGCGGCGCGCATTGACCTTGAATCATCCCCCGACCGAGGGGCCTGTTGCGGGCTTGCGTTTACCGCTCTGATGAGATTGAGGCAGAGCTCCCGGAGAGGGAACGCTCGCCAGCCGCAGCACCGACGACGAGCCCTCGGCGCCACACCGCAGAGAAATGTAGGCAGCTGAAGCCACAGTTCAGCGAGGACCACCAGTTCCGGCGTGTCGCCGGTTTGATTTCCCCGTCGCAGTAGGGCCTCGACGCAGGCCAACAGTTCGGAGAATGCGAGGCTTGACCATGACCATTTCGTAATCTGAATGGGCGATTTCTGGCGTGGCGCCCTCCCTAGAGTGACCTTCGTGATGCGGCCAATGCCTCACACACCAGGCAGAAAAGCCCGCTGGTCCGTTCACCTAAACAATGGGAAGGCTTCATGTTTTCGCAAAAGCTCCTCACCGCCGGATTCGTCGCAACGCTCCCCCGTGACGGCGGGATCCGCCTTCGCTGCCGGTGACACCTTGTTGAACGGCAAGTCCCGTTTCGGCCACCCCACCGAGGACATGCAGGGTGCCCGCGTGGTAGACCCCACGAACGCGAAGGCGCTGAACGTGCGCAGCGGCGACACCTTGACCTTCGTCAATGGCGCCAAGAAGTTCTAAGGGGGAGTTCGACACCACGAACCACGGTGCCGTGCAGCTGGCCCTGATCTCATCTGCTGACTACGGCGCGGTCGCATCGACGGCCTATGTCAGCCGCAACGGCTCCGAGTGCGGTGGCTGATGCACACCGTTCCGATCGCACCGACCCATCGCCCCGTTTCGCCGTGGCGGACTTCCGTAGCTGCTGGCCGGACGGCCGGCTACAACCCGTACCTGATACAATCCGATGTGATGCGCCGCATTCTTGTGATCCTCATGTTTTCCTTGCTGCCATTCCAGGTCGTCTGGGGCGCTGCGGCCAGCTATTGCCAGCACGAGCAAGGCGCGGGCACGGGGCATTTCGGCCATCACATTCACAAGCACCAGGGCAAGATGCTGAAGGCTTCGGGTGAATCCACGCCCGATAAGAAAAACATTGCCGGTGCCGACGATCCTGATTGCGCTAGCTGCCACCTGACCTGTGTTACCCTGGTGATGCACACCGCCGTGTGGCTCAGCTCAGAACCCGGTGCTCCGCTGCGTGCGGCGCCCAACAGCGAACAACCTCAGTACATCCCGAACACCATCGACCGCCCTAATTGGGCTCTCGCCGCCTGATTCGGCGAGACTGTCTTCACACGCACCCTATCCCCGCGTAGCACCGACCTCTCGCCGAATTCTTCCGGTTTGTTGTATTCCACAACGAGGAGAGTTCGATGCGATCGAAGACGCTGGCATTTGCCATCGGTATGGCGTGTGCTACCTGGGCCGCCGGTTCCATTCTGTTCATGCCCGACGTGGCCTGGGCACAGGTTACTGTCACGGCCCCGGCGTCGGCGCAAGCTGAGTCGTCCATCACCGATTCGATTGCCACGCAGCGCCTGACGCTCGTGGAGGCGTTGAGCTTGGCTGAGGCTGCCAGCCCGACCTTTCGCGCCAAGCAGGCGCAGCTGGCCGCCGCAGAGGGTGTTCAAACAGACGCCAGTGCGTTGCTGTTCAACAATCCCCAGCTGTCCACGGACTTGACGCGCCGGTCCGTGCCGCAGGCTGGCCAGGGCAACGAGCGCCGCCAAGAGTGGAGCGCCGGGCTGTCCCAAACGCTGGAGATCGCCGGGCAGCACGGGTATCGGCGTGAAGCGGCCGACGCGGCCCTTGCGGCCTTGCGCGCCGAGATCGCCGATGCGCGCCGCACAGCGCGCGCGATCGCAGCCGAGCGCTTCTACCGCGTCCTGGCGCTGCAGCAGCGCGTGATGCTGGAAGGCCAGGCGCTGAAGTTGTTCGAGGGGACCGCCACTGCCATTCAGAAGCGCCGCGCTGCAGGCGAAGACACCAAACTCGACGCCAACATCGCGACCGTGGAGGCCGAGCGCGCACGTAACCAACTCGCCATCGCACAGGAGCAACTGCTCGCTGCGCGGGCTGAGCTGTCCGCCATCATTCAATTGCCGCCGAGCAGCCTGCCCGAAGTGGTCGGCGAGCTGACGATGACGCCACGGCGCTTCTCGCTGGCCGAGTTGCTGGCGGCGGTGGACGCGCACCCGAGGTTGCGTGCGCTGGTCGAGCGCGAGAACAGCGCAACGTCACGGCTGAAGCTCGAACAGGCCAGCACCTACCCCGACGTGACGGTGGGCGTGAACATCGGCCGTGAGGGACCGGGCACCGCTCGCGAGCGATTGACAACGTTGACCTTGTCTGTGCCTTTGCCGCTGTTCAAACGCAACGCAACGGGCATAGGCCAAGCGCGCTCGGAGCTCAGTCAGGTCCAGATCGAGCGGCAGACCACGTTGCGCGACACGCGGGCAAACGTGAACGCGCTGTGGTTGAAGTTGGACAGCCTGGAAGCCCGGGTGCGGCGACTGCAGGAGTCGATGCTGCCGGCGCTCGCCGACAACCAGCAGCTCTCGGTCAAATCGCAGCAGGCCGGGCAGATCGGCCTGCTGGAGCTGATCGTCGTGAACCGGCAGGCACTCGATGCCCGGCGCGATCTCAACGACGCACTTTCCGAATATCAAGCGACCCGGCTCGAACTCGAACTCGCCGCTGGCTGGTCAACGGACGCAACCCAACCATGAACAACATGAATACTTCGATGATGGGCGCTCTCAATCGCGCCTTGTATTTGCTCTCGGCCGTCGCCGTGGTCAGCGCTTTGGCGGCATGCGGCAAAGGCGAGACCGCCGCACCGGGCAAGGCAGCCTCCTCCGCTGCGGCGGAAGAAAAGGGAGGGCCCAAGAAAGAAGAAGGAAAAGAAGGCGGTGGCCTGAAGCTGTCGGCCGAAGAAGCACAACGCGCCGGCATTAAGGTGGAGACGCTGGCGTCTCTGGCCTTTGCCGACTCGATCACCGTCACGGCCACCATCCGCCCGAACCAGGACCGCATCGCCCGCGTGGCGCCGCGTGTGGAAGGGCGAATCATCTCGGTGAGCGCCAATCTTGGCGACACCGTGCGTGCCGGGCAGCCGCTCGCAGTGCTCGACAGCCTGGCCATCGGCGAGGCGCAGTCGGCGCTGCAGCAGGCGCTGTCCAGCCAGCGCGTCGCGCAGTCCGACTTCAAGCGCGCCGAGTCGCTGAATGCCGACGAGATCATTCCGCAGCGCGAGTTCCTGAAAGCCAAGTCCGAACTGGAGAAGGCGTCGTCGGAGCTGCGCGCGGCCCAGGACAAGCTGCGGCTGCTCGGCGGCTCCGCGCAGGCAGGCGGGGCTGCAGTCTCCACCTTTGCGCTGAACGCGCCCCTGGCCGGAACGATTGTTCAGAAGAACGCCATCGTGGGTGAACTGGGCACGCCCGCGGCGCCACTGTTCACGGTGGCAGACCTGTCCCGCGTGTGGATCGAGGCCAACCTCACCGAAGACGCCTTGTCCAAGGTGCGTGTTGGCGCAGAGGCCAGCGTGAAGGTGGCCGCCTATCCGGGCGAACTGTTCAAGGGCCGCGTGACCTACGTCGCCAGCCTGCTCGACAAGGACAGCCGCACGGTCCCTGCGCGCATCGAGGTCGACAACAAGGACGGGCGTCTCAAGCCCGAGATGTTCGCGAGCGCCACCATCGACACCAACGGTGCCAAGCGCGAAGCGCTGTCGGTGCCTGACGCGGCGATCCTGCTGTTGCAGGGCCAGCCAACGATCTTCGTGGCCAAGGGAGAAGGGTTCGAGTCCCGCGCCATCGAGCCGGGTGACAAGCTGTCGGGCCGCACCGTCATCAAGTCGGGCGTCGCTGCGGGCGAGAAGGTCGTGACTGCCGGGGCCTATGCCCTGAAGGCGCGTCTGCTCAAGTCGCAAATCGGCGACGAGCATTGACGCATTGAGACCCAAGGAAAACCACCATGCTCAATGCCATCGTTGACGCTTCACTGCGCTACAAAGTCCTTGTCCTCGTCGCCTTCGCCGTCGTGATCGGCCTGGGCATCCAGGCGTTCCGCCAAGTGCCAGTGGACGCCTTCCCCGACGTGACGCCGATCCAGGTCAGCATCTACACCGAGTCGCCCGGCCTCGCCGCAGAGGATGTCGAAAAACTGCTCAGCACGCCCATCGAAGGCGGCATGGCCGGCTTGCCCGGAGTCGAGGAAGTTCGTTCCGTTTCGCTTTTCGGTCTGTCGTATGTAGCGGTCTATTTCAAGGACAACGTCGACATCTACTTCGCACGCCGGCTCGTCGGAGAGAAGCTGCAGGACGTGAAAGGCCGGTTGCCACAGGGATACGGCGAACCCGTTCTCGGGCCCAACAGCTCGGGCCTGGGTCAGGTGTTCTGGTACACGATCGAGTCCGCCGACAAGAAGCTGTCCGCGATGGACCTGCGGACCTTGCATGACTGGACCGTGCGGTTGATCCTGCGCACCGCGCCTGGCGTCGACGACATCGTGTCCTGGGGCGGCCATCAGAAACAGTACCAGGTGCAGATCGACCCGCGCCAGCTCATCAAGTACGGCCTCTCGTTCAAGCAGGTGATGGAGCGCCTCACGGCGAACAACAAGCAGGTGGGCGGCCAGTCGATCAACCTGGGCTCCGAGCAGTACCTCGTGCGCGGCCTGGGGCTGGTGAGCACTACGAAGGACATCGCCGGCATCGTGGTTGCCGAGCGCAACGGCGCGCCGATCTACGTGCGCGACGTGGCGCGGGTCTTGGAGGCGCCAGCACCGCGCTTCGGCGCCGTCACCAAGGACGGCCAGGAGGCCGTGCTGGGCATTGCGCTGGCACGGGTCAACGAGAACGCGCAGGCCGTCGTGGACGCGGTGAAGGCCAAGCTGGTCGTGGCGCAGGCGGCACTGCCCAAGGGCGTGACCCTGGTGCCGAACTACGACCGCGCTGAACTGGTACAGAAGGCGCTGAGGACGGCGGAGAGTTCGCTGGTCGAGGGTGCCATCCTGGTGGCGGTCATCCTGTTCCTGTTCCTCGGCGAATTCCGCTCTGCCATCGTCGTGATCATCACCTTGCCACTGGCGATGCTGATTGCGTTCATCCTGATGCAGCAGTTCGGCGTCTCGGCCAACCTGATGTCGCTGG
>LNFM01009043.1_pt1 | contig 25591 bp, 21 predicted proteins | sample 596031 | NCBI WGS metagenome assembly LNFM01 (sample SAMN04254537, study PRJNA301005) | activated carbon metagenome | isolation source: dual media filters at the Ann Arbor, Michigan drinking water treatment plant | place: USA: Ann Arbor | reverse complement strand
CAGCGCCGCCAGTTGCGCGTTCCGGCGTTGCAGATGCACGACGCCGATGGCGATCAGTGTCATGACACCGAGCAGCAGCACCATCATCCACTTGAGGTCGTTGGTGCGGTCGGAGGCGAGGGCCACGCGTTCGGAGCGCGCGGTGCCGACGCGCACCGTGGCGTTGAGCAGCGCCGACTGCACGGCGGATCCAGCTGTTGTGCCAATGTTCGGGTCGCTGACTTCGCGCAGAAGTTCGTCGTAGGCTGTACCGGCCGAAGCCGCGGAGCGGCCACGTTCCATCGCGGGCCAGTCGCCGGCGATCACGGCGTTCACATAAGCCGACCAGGCGGCGCGGATGTCGCGCATGTCGGACGCCGACGCCACGCTCAGGGTAAATACGTTGCGCAGTTCGGCGGTTTCCGTCTGCACCGCCCGCGCGGCCTGCCGGTTGCGGTCGCCGATGTCACTGGCCAGGAAGCCGGTCATCAGCGCGAACAGAATTGCGATGGCGGTAAAAAATGGCGCCACCACGCCATCGAGCCGCTGCGTGACGGTGCCCAGCGGCCGGCCATAAGCCAGCCATGCAATGATGACGACAACAGCGCCATAGAGGCCGATCAGGACGGCAAATACGCCGGCCGACGATAAATCGAGCCATGCTGCGATCATGCGCCACCTCGCTGCGTTGCCTGCCCCAAACGATCCGCGTTAGTAATGCGGTCACTGGGTTGGGGTATTAGGCCGCAAGACCCTTATATAACGTCAACTTCCTTTGCTGATTCGGAGAGCCGCCATTAACGCCAGCAAACACGTCGCCGTCCTGATGGGGGGCTGGTCTGCCGAGCGCGACGTGTCGCTGCGCTCCGGCAAGGCCTGCGCCGATGCGCTGGACCGGCTCGGCGTCTACCGCGTCAGCCGCATCGACGTCGACCGCGACATCGCCGCAACGCTGCGCGCTTTGAAGCCCGATTGCGTGCTCAACGTACTGCATGGCCGCCCCGGCGAAGACGGCACGCTGCAGGGGATGCTCGAAATTCTTGGCATTCCCTACAGCCATTCCGGCGTCATGGCCTCGGCGGTGGCGATGCAGAAGGATATCGCCAAAACGGTACTGAAGGCCGGCGGCGTGCCGGTGCCGGGCGGCGTCGTGGTGTCGCGGCTGGAGGCGGCGAAGGCGCATCTGCTGCCGCCGCCCTACGTGATCAAGCCGGTGGCGGAAGGCTCCAGCGTCGGCGTGTTCATCGTTCGTGAGGACCAGGCGCATCCCCCGCAGGAATTGACCCGGTCCGACTGGACGTTCGGCGACAGGGTGCTGGTCGAGCCGTTTATCCCCGGCAAGGAACTCACCTGCGCGGTGGTCGGCGACAAAGCGCTTGGTGTGATCGAGATCGTGCCGACGACCAAATGGTACGACTACGAGGCCAAATACGCGCCCGGCGGCTCCAAGCACCTGCTGCCGGCGCCGGTGTCGGCGGACGTCTATGCCGAATGCCAGCGGCTGGCGCTGCTGGCGCATTACGCGCTCGGTTGCCGCGGCGTCAGCCGGACCGACTTCCGTTATGACGACAGCATCGCCGGGGTGGGCGGCATCGCCTGCCTCGAGGTTAATACCCAGCCGGGCATGACCGAGACCTCGCTGGTGCCGGAGCTGGCTGCGCACGCCGGCATCCCGTTCGAGGAACTGGCGCGCTGGATGGTCGAGGACGCCTCGCTGGACCGGTAAAACAGTGCCCGTCCGGCAACAGCCGCAGCTTCCTGCCGGCACCGCGGCCAGATCCGTAAAACTTTACTAATCGTTTACCAAATAGCCCGAAGAGTAGGCATAGCGGCGTTTCAAGCGCATCGCGACGGGGAGTCGCGGGCGTGGAGGGGGCCGCTGGACGACGGCAGAAGGCCGGCCCCCATCTGGGTTCCGACCCTGCCGAAAAACCCCGATCGGGTATGACGAATCCTCGCTCGTGCCCGCGCTTGATGCCCACATGGCCTGAGGTTTCGGGCACAACGTTTGAAGAGCCGGTCGCGATGGATGGTCGAGGACGCCTCGCTCAGTCGCTAAAATCAAAGCTGGGAAGGCGTGCCGCGGCCGCTTCGCGGCTGGAGGCCGCCGCATGGGCGAACCATGCCTGGGCGCAATACCGCTGGCCGGCGGCGCTGTCGCGCTGGATGCGGCCGGTGCGGCGCTGGTACCACACGATCATCGAATGGGATGTCCCCCGCGGCGCCGGTTCGTCGGCCGCCGCGCTGCTGGTGCTGGCCAGCGCCGGATATGGTGCGATCAAAGGCGATCACGTACCGGCCATCGTCGCCCAGGTGCAGGATATTTGCGACGCCGCCGCCAACAGCGCCGGCTTTCGTATTTCCGAAGTGGCGCTTGCCGGTGAACGTGAAGTCAGCCGCGAAGACATTCTGGCGCTCGCCGGCATCACCGGCCATTCCTCGCTGCTGTTCCTCGATGCCGCCCGCACCCGCGAGCGCCTGATGGCCAATCCGTGGATTGCCGAGGCCACCGTGCTGAAGCTTTATCCCGGCCGGCTGCGCATCGAGATCAAGGAGCGCCTGCCGTTCGCGTTATGGCAGCTGGACGGCCGGGTCGCGCTGATTTCCGCCGACGGCACCATTCTTGAGTCCTTCGTGCCGCGTCGCTTCGCTTCGCTGCCGCAGATTGTCGGCACCGGCGCCGAGCGCGCCGCGCCGGACTTCCTGGCGCTGGTCGCACGCCACCCGCCGATCGCCCGCCAGGTTAGGGCCTCCGTGCTGGTGGCCGAGCGCCGCTGGAATCTTCATCTCCAGGGCGGCGTCAAAGTGATGCTTCCAGACAACGAGCCGGAGCAGGCGCTGCGGACGCTGGTCGATCTCGACCGCGCCAACCGGCTGCTGGCGCGTGACATCGTCACCGTGGATCTGCGACGGGCCGACCGGGTCACGGTGCGGCTTTCGGATGCCGCCGCCACCGCCCGCGACGCCGCCATCAAGGCGGCCGAGAAGGCGCGCAAATCGATCCGCAAGGGAGGCCAGGCGTGAACGTCGTTCGCTTCAACCTGACCCCGAAAATGAAGCCGGTGTCGCCGCGCCGGGCTGCGGTCGTGGCCGCACTCGATATCGGCACCAGCAAGATCGTCTGCATGATCGCCCGGCTCGAGCCGCAGGCGCCGCAGGATGTGCTGCGCCGGCGCAGCCACGGCGTCCGGGTGCTGGGCTTCTCGCATATCGCCGCCAGCGGCATGAAGGCCGGCAGCGTGGTCGATCTGGTGTCGGCCGAGGAAATGGTCCGCCAGGCGATCGACATCGCCGAGAGCGCGGCCGGCGTGCAGCTTGAATCGGTGGTGGTGTCCTTGTCCGGCGGCCGTCCCGGCAGCGAGCGCTTCATCGCCAACATCGAACTGGCCGGCGGCGCCGTGACCGACGGCGACCGGGCGAGGGTGCTGGCGGCCGCGAGCCGCCATTCGGTGCGCGATGGCCGCGCCGTGCTGCATTCGCTGCCGATCGGCTACGCGCTGGATGCTGCCACCGGCATCCGTGAGCCGCGCGGCATGCTCGGCCAGCGCTTCGGCGTCGACATGCACATGGTCACCGCCGACGTCGCCACTGTTCGCAACCTGATGCTGACGATCGAGCGCAGCCATCTCGGCGTCGAGGCCATGGTCGCGTCGCCTTACGTCGCCGGCCTGGCCGCCCTGGCAGACGATGAAGCCGATCTCGGCGCCGCCACCATCGATCTCGGCGCCGGCACCACCACCATGGCGGTGTTCTCGGGTGGACGCTTTGTCCACGCCGATGGCTTCGCGCTCGGCGGTCAGCACGTCACCATGGACCTGGCCCGCGGACTCAACACCCGCATTGCGGATGCCGAGCGAATCAAAGCGATTTATGGCAGTGTTTTGACGGGTGGGTCGGACGAGCGCGACATGATCACGGTGCCTCCGGTCGGTGACGATGAGCGTGAGCCGCCGCAGTTCGTTTCACGCGCGGCGCTGGTGCGGATCATCAAGCCGCGGGTCGAGGAAATTCTGGAGATGGCACGCGACCGTCTGGCCAAATCGCCGTTCGCGGCCGAGCCGCGGGCGCGTGTGGTTTTGACCGGCGGGGCCAGCCAGCTAGCGGGCATCGCCGATCTGGCGGCGCGTATCTTCAAGCGTCCAGTGCGTATCGGACGGCCTCTTGGCCTGTCGGGCTTGCCCGATGCGGCCAAGGGGCCGGCATTTGCCGTCGCGGCGGGCCTGTTGGTCTACCCGCAGGCGGCGCATCTCGAACACTTCGAACCGCGACGTACGCGGCAACTCATGACGGGAACTGGCGGCTACATGGCGAGGGTCGGGCAATGGCTGCGCGAGAGTTTCTGACCCACAACAACGCAACCACGAAGAGACCGGCGGATCGGTCTTGTTCGGCGGCGCGCGGGCACAATCGGCCTGCTGTCCGTGCATCAAAGAGGCAAACATGACGATCAACCTGAAGATTCCAGATATTCACGAGATGAAGCCGCGGATTACCGTGTTCGGCGTCGGCGGCGCCGGCGGCAATGCCGTTAACAACATGATCACGGGCGGCCTGCAGGGCGTCGACTTTGTCGTCGCCAATACCGACGCGCAGGCGCTCACGATGTCCAAGGCCGAGCGCATCATCCAGATGGGCACGCAGGTGACCGAGGGTCTCGGCGCCGGCTCCCAGCCGGAAGTCGGCCGCGCCGCCGCCGAGGAAGTGATTGACGAAATCCGCGATCATCTGACCGGCGCGCATATGGTGTTCGTCACCGCCGGCATGGGTGGCGGCACCGGGACCGGCGCGGCACCTGTCATCGCCAAGGCCGCGCGCGAGCTCGGTATCCTCACGGTCGGCGTCATCACCAAGCCGTTCCACTTCGAGGGTCAGCGCCGCATGCGGTTCGCGGAAGCCGGCATCGTCGAACTGCACAAGGTGGTCGACACGCTGCTGATCATCCCGAACCAGAACCTGTTCCGGGTTGCCAACGAAAAGACCACCTTCGCCGACGCCTTCGCGATGGCCGACCAGGTGCTCTACTCGGGCGTCGCCTGCATCACCGACCTGATGGTCAAGGAAGGCCTGATCAACCTCGACTTCGCCGACGTTCGCGCCGTCATGCGTGAAATGGGCAAGGCGATGATGGGCACCGGCGAGGCTTCCGGCGAGAAGCGGGCGCTGACCGCGGCCGAAGCCGCCATCGCCAACCCGCTGATCGACGATGCGTCGATGAAGGGCGCGCGCGGCCTGCTGGTCTCGATCACCGGCGGCAAGGATCTGACGCTGTACGAAGTCGACGAAGCCGCGACCCGTATCCGCGAGGAAGTCGACCAGGACGCCAACATCATCGTCGGCGCCACTTTCGACGAGACGCTGGAAGGCATCATCCGCGTGTCGGTGGTTGCCACCGGCATCGACCACGCCAGCGTCGGCCGTCCGACCGCCCCGGCCGAAACCGCGCTGAAGGAACTGGCCGGCAAGGTGCGGGCCTCTGCTCCGCGCGTGAACGACCGCGTTGAACGGTCGGTGCAGCCGGTGTCGGCTCACGCCAACGCCGCGGCGGTCGAATCCGCCGCTCATGCCGCTGTTGCTGCGGCTCTGTTGCCGCCCAGCTCGGTGGAAGAGGTCTCGATCCGGCCGATGCCGATGAAGCCCTCCTTGTTCGAGCCGTCCCCCGGCGAGGCCATGCACGCCGAACCGCCGCCGTCTGCGGCGTTCATTCCGCCAATGGCCGAGCGTGCGGTGCGCAACCAGCGCATGCCCCGAATCGACGAGCTCCCGTTGCCGGCCCAGGCCGAGATCAGGGCCCAGCGCGGCGAAGTCGATGACGATCATCCGGAAAAGCGCCGCATGTCACTGATGCAGCGTCTGGCCTCGGTCGGCTTGGGCCGGCGCGAGGAGGCCGAGGCGCCCCCGGCGCCGCACGCCGCCCGCCCGGTGCCGCAGTTTGATCGGCCGATGCAACGCCCTGCCGCCCGGCATCCGGAGGGCAGGGACCCCCGGTCAGCCGATCCGGTCTCGGAATATGCCCGCAAGGCCGCGCCGCAGGGACTTGACCCGCACGGCCGGCAAGCGCCTGTGCATAATTCCCCGGATGAAGATCAACTCGACATCCCGGCTTTCCTGCGCCGTCAGGCGAACTGAGCCACGTTTCGATGTGTGGCGGCCCGTCCCTGATGTCAGGGGCGGGCCGTTGCCGTTTTGGCATCTTCTTTAAGCTTTTGATTGATATGATGTTTTTGACCTGTTATCGGGGCTTATGGTGCGATGCGGGCGGGGGGCGTTGGGTGGCCGACCGGGCTGCGGTAACCTAACCGGTGCAATCTCCTGCGCGCCGGCTGGAAATGCGGCAAAATGGAGTAACACTCGGTAAGAAAGCGTGTTTGGAGAAGGCCAGGGGGATGGCCTAAGGTCCGGGTGTGAAAGGGACTTTTCGGTCTCTTTGGGGATTGTGACGCCAGCCGAAGACGTACGGAACTTGAGGCCGGAATACGGCCCGCCAACGGCTGAGATGGGACCGTGCCGCCCGTGTAAGGGGTGACCGGTAAGAGGGTTGATGAAGGGCGCTAAGCAAACAACACTCCGCGACCAGATCGCCATTTCCGGCGTCGGCGTGCATTCCGGCAAGCCGGTGACGCTGACTCTGCTGCCGGCTGACGATGATGATGGAATCATTTTCCGCCGCGTGGCCGTCGATGGCTCGGTCGAGCGCGAAGTTCGCGCCGATGTGCGCGCAGTCACCGCAACGGCATTTGCGACTGTGCTCGGCGATGCCCAGGGGCCCATCTGTTCGACCGCCGAGCATCTGCTCGCGGCGCTGCGCGGCTTGAACGTCGACAACGTCGTGGTCGAGATTGACGGCCCCGAAGTGCCGATCATGGACGGCAGTTGCGCGGCTTTCGTCGACGCCATCGACCAGGCCGGCCTGACCGCGCGCGCACAGCCGCGCCGCTTTATCGAAGTCATCAAGACGGTTCGCGTGGCCAAAGACGATGCATTTGGCGAGCTGCGGCCGTACGGCAGCGGCTTCCGCGTCGAGGCCGAAATCCAGTTCGATCATCCGCTGATCGGTCATCAGGCGATCGCGCTGGACATTGAGCCGACGTCCTTCCGCAACGAAATCGCGCGCGCCCGCACCTTCGGCTTCATGCGCGACGTCGCCAAATTGTGGAGCGCCGGTTACGCGCTCGGCGCGACCTTCGACAACACGCTGGTGATCAGCGAAGACCGCGTGCTCAATCCGGAAGGCCTGCGCTTCGCCGACGAATTCGTGCGTCACAAGGTGCTGGACGCCATCGGCGATCTGGCGCTGGCCGGGCTGCCGCTGCTTGCCGCCTACAAGACGGTGCGCGGCGGTCACAAGCTCAATCACCTCGTGCTGTCGGCGCTGATGGCCGATCCGACCGCCTGGCGGGTGGTCGAGGCACCGGCCGAGCCCGTCCGCCGCCTGCGCCCTGTGGCGCAGGGTGCAGCCGGTCTTGTCGCCGCCGCGCACGGCCCCGACGTATCTTGAATCGTTCAGCCTTATCAGCGATTTATTGCGACGCCATAATCCCGGCCGAATGTCCGCATAATCGCATGGCCAGAGCGGCCGTTTTCGACTAATTAGTCCGGTCGAGGGGTAGCGCGCGACGCTGATCGCGCGCCTTGAATGGATCGACACATTGCCGATGGTTTCCCGTATGTACACGCAGGCCACACCCGGCGTCCGCGCCAACCGGCCGCGCTCGCGGCTGGTCCGAGCCGTCACATTGCTGGCGCTGGGCCTGAGCCTCGGCGCTTGCAGCGGCTTCAGCCTGTTCGGCAGAGACGAAATACTGCCCGATGAGCCCGCCGACCGGCTCTATAATGAGGGCCTGTATTATCTCAACTCCCGCAACGACCCGCGCGAAGCCGTCAAGAAGTTCGAGGAAGTCGACCGTCAGCATCCGTATTCGGAATGGGCGCGCAAGTCGCTGATCATGTCGGCCTACGCCTATTACCAGGCCGGCAGCTATGACGAATGCGTTGCCGCGGCGAAGCGTTACATCGCGCTGCACCCTGGCAGCCAGGACGCGGCCTATGCGCAGTTCCTGATCGGCTCGGCCTATGCCGACGAGATTCCCGATATCACCCGCGACCAGTCGCGTACCGACAAGGCGCTCGCCGCCCTCGAGGAGGTGTCGCGCCGGTATCCGACCAGCGAATACGCCACTGCCGCCAAGAAGAAGATCGAACTGGCGCGCGACCAGCTCGCCGGCAAGGAAATGATGATCGGCCGCTATTATCTCGAGCGGCGCGATTACACCGGCGCCATCAACCGCTTCAAGGTTGTCGTGACCCAGTACCAGACCACGCGCCACGTCGAGGAAGCGCTGATGCGCCTGACCGAGGCCTATATGGCGCTCGGCATCGTGCCGGAGGCGCAGACCGCTGCCGCCGTGCTGGGCCACAACTTCCCGGATAGCACCTGGTACCGGCAGGCTTACACCCTGGTGAAGTCCGGCGGCGCCGAGCCGTCCGAAAACCGCGGTTCCTGGATCAGCCGGGCGTTCAAGCGGGTCGGTCTGGGCTAAACTGACCGGCGATTCGTGTAGACGGGACTTACCCACACTGTCATGGCCGGCCTTGTGCCGGCCATCCACGTCTTTGACTATACGGAATCCAGAAGACGTGGATGCCCGGCATGACGCCGGGCATGACGACGGCTAGGACACGGCCAGACGCCATGCTCTCCCGACTTTCGATCCGCGACATCGTTTTGATCGACCGGCTCGACATCGATTTCGCCGCTGGTCTTGCCGTGCTCACCGGCGAGACCGGCGCCGGCAAGTCGATTCTGCTCGACTCGTTTGCGCTGGCGCTGGGCGGGCGGGGCGATCAGGCATTGGTGCGGCAGGGCATTGAGCAGGGCCAGGTGATCGCCGTGTTCGAGCTCAAGCGCAACCATCCGGCGCTGGCAATCCTCAAGGCCAATGACATCGCAGCCGAGGACGAACTGATCCTGCGGCGGGTACAGCTGTCCGACGGCCGCACCCGCGCCTTCGTCAACGACCAGCCGGTCAGCGTGCAGGTGATGCGCCAGCTCGGCCAGACGTTGGTCGAGATCCACGGTCAGCACGACGACCGGGCGCTGGTCGACGCCGCCACCCACCGCAGCCTGCTTGACGCCTTTGGCGCGCTTGATGCCGATGCCGCCAAGGTTGCCGCGCTGTGGGAGGCGCGCCGGGCCGCGCAGGACGCCGCCGACGACCATCGCGCCGCCGTCGAACGCGCCCAGCGCGAAAGCGACTGGCTGCGCCATGCCGTTGACGAGCTTGGCAAGCTCGCGCCGCAGCCGGGCGAGGAGACGGCGCTGGCCGACCGCCGCGCCATCATGATGCAGTCGGAGAAGGTGGCCGAGGATCTGCGCGACGCGCATGACGTCATCGCCGGCTCGAAATCGGCCGTGCCGGCGCTGGCCGGCGTCATCCGCAGGCTGGAGCGCCGCAACGCGCAGGCGCCGTCGCTGGTCGGTCCGGCGGTCAAGGCGCTCGACGCCGCGCTCAACGCACTGGAGGAAACCCGCGGCCATCTCGAACAGGCGCTGCGCGCGGCCGATTTCGACCCGGCCGAACTCGAACGCAACGAGGAGCGGCTTTTCGCGCTGCGCGCGGCGGGCCGCAAATACTCCGTCCCGGTGGACGATCTGGCGGCGCTGGCGGCGAAGTACAATAACGACATCGCGCTGATCGATGCCGGCGAGGCCAGGCTCAAGACGCTGCTCGCCGCCGCCGCCAAGGCCGAGGCCGATTTCCGCAAGAGCGCCGAGGCCTTGTCCAAGGCGCGCGCCAAGGCCGCCGCCAGCCTCGACAAGGCGGTCAACGCCGAGTTGAAGCCACTGAAGCTGGAGCGCGCCAAGTTCTCGACCGAGATCGTCAGCGATGCCGCCGCGGCCGGGCCGCACGGCATCGACCGCGTCGAGTTCTGGGTGCAGACCAACCCGGGCACCAAGCCGGGGCCGCTGATGAAGATCGCCTCCGGCGGCGAACTGGCGCGGTTCCTGCTGGCGCTGAAGGTCGTGCTGGCCGATCGCGGTTCGGCGCCGACGCTGGTGTTCGACGAAATCGACACCGGGGTTGGCGGCGCGGTGGCCGATGCCATCGGAATGCGGCTGGCGCGGCTCGGCGCGGACGTGCAGGTGCTGGCGGTGACACACGCGCCGCAGGTCGCGGCGCGCGCCGGACGGCATTACGTGATCAGCAAGGACGCGCTCGACAAAGGCAAGCGGGTGGCGACGCGGGTCACCGAGGTGGCGGAGGAGCGCCGCCGCGAGGAGATCGCCCGCATGCTGGCCGGCGCGGAAATCACGTCCGAGGCGCGGGCGGCGGCGGAACGTCTGATCAAGGCGGCGAGTTGACGTCGTCATTCCGGGGCGGCGCCCTCATGCCCCGTCATTCCGGGGCGGCGCTCTTAGCGCCGAACCCGGAATCCATATTCCGCGACGATGACGATTATGGAGTCCGGGCGCGTCCGCCTCCGCCCTTCGGCCGGTGCCTTGGCATGAGCCGTGGTTAGCGTGTGATCGATGCGTACAGATCAAGCCATTCCGGATTGTCTTGTTCAATAAGGCTGATCTTCCAGTGCCGTCGCCACTTCTTCACCTCTTTCTCACGCCCTATAGCGTGCGTCGGATCGTCGTAGACTTCGTACCAGACCAGCCGCGTCACGCCGTAACGCGACGTGAAGCCGGCTACGGCTTTCGACTTGTGCTCATGAATGCGCCGAACCAGATTATTCGTCACGCCGAGGTACAGCGTGCCGTGTTTGCCACTCGCGGTGAGATAGACATAATACATGGGCGCCGGGACTATGGATTCCGGGTTCGCTCGCTTTGCTCGCGCCCCGGAATGACCGATGATGGCGCGCCCCGGAATGACAAAGACTAATATGGCCAAAGCCAAGATCACCGCCAAGCAGGCTGCGGTTGAATATGCGCGGCTTCAGGTCGAGATTTCTGCGCACGACAAGCGCTATTACCAGCAGGACCGGCCGAGCGTGTCGGACGCGGAATACGACGCGCTCCGGCAGCGCTATAACGCCATCGAGGCGCGCTTCCCCGATTTGCGGACGCTCGAGTCGCTTTCGCTGAAAGTCGGCGCGGCGCCGGCGCGCGGCTTCCGCAAGGTGCGCCACGCGGTGCCGATGCTGTCGCTCGACAATGCCTTCGCCGAGCAGGACGTCGTCGATTTCGTCGGCCGCATCCGCCGCTTCCTCAAGCTTTCCGAGGACGAGCCGATTGCGTTTTCCGCCGAGCCGAAGATCGACGGACTGTCGATGTCGCTGCGCTACGTTGATGGCGAGCTCGTCACCGCCGCCACCCGCGGCGACGGCAGCGAGGGCGAGGACGTCACCGCCAACATCAAAACGATTGACGACGTGCCGCAGAAACTGAAGGGCAAAACCGTGCCCGCGGTCACCGAGGTGCGCGGCGAGGTCTACATGACCAAGGCCGCATTCCTGGCGCTGAACGAGCGGCAAAAGGCTGCCGGGGAGCCTATGTTCGCCAATCCGCGCAACTCCGCGGCCGGCTCGCTGCGCCAGAAGGACCCTGAAATCACGCGGGCGCGGCCGCTCGGCTTCTTCGCCTATGCCTGGGGCGAGATCGGCGAGATGCCCGCCGATACCCAGTCGGGCATGATCAAGTGGTTTGAGCGCTGCGGCTTCACGACCAATCCGTTGACCAAGATATGTCATTCGGTCGATGAATTGCTGGCATTCCACCGCCAGATCGAGACCGACCGGTCTGGCCTCGACTACGACATCGACGGCGTCGTCTACAAGGTCGACCGGCTCGACTGGCAGGAGCGGCTCGGCTTCGTGTCGCGCACGCCGCGCTGGGCGATTGCGCACAAGTTTCCGGCCGAGCGCGCCGTCACCGTGCTCAGGGACATCGAGATCCAGGTCGGCCGCACCGGTGCGCTGACGCCGGTCGGCAAGCTGGAGCCGGTCGGCGTCGGCGGCGTCATCGTGCAGAACGTGTCGCTGCACAACGAGGACTACATCAAGGGCATCGGCGGCGATGGCGAGCCGCTGCGCGAGGGCCGCGACCTGCGCATCGGCGACACCGTGATCATCCAGCGCGCCGGCGACGTCATCCCGCAGGTGGTGGATGTCGATCTGTCGAAGCGGCCGAAAAGCGCCAAGCCTTACAAATTCCCGACGGAATGTCCTGTGTGCGGCAGCGAGGCTGTCCGGGAGCACGATGCCGCCACCGGGCGGTCCGACTCCGTGCGGCGCTGTACCGGCGGTTTCATCTGCAAGGCGCAGGCCGTCGAGCACTTGAAGCTGTTCGCCTCGCGCCGTGCCTTCGACATTGACGGCCTGGGCGAGAAGCAGATCGAACTGTTCCACGAGAAGGGCTGGGTCAGAGAGCCTGCCGACATCTTTACGCTGGAGCGCAAGCATCGGGAGGAACTGCTCGAGGAGGAAGGCTACGGCGAGACCTCGGTGCGCAATCTCTTCGACGCCATCAACAGCCGCCGCGAGATTGCGCTCGACCGCTTCATTTTCGCGCTCGGCATTCGCCATGTTGGCGAAACCACAGCCCTGTCTTTGGCGCGCGGCTACGGCTCATGGCAAACGTTTCACGATGCGGCGTTGAAAGTCGCCCAAGGCGATGAGGAAGCCATCGCCGAGATGGATGCCCTCGACCAGATCGGCGACACCGTGATCGAGGCGACGGCCGACTACTTCAAGGAAAAGCGCAACCTCGCCGCCATCGAGCGGCTGGCCAAGCAGTTGACGGTCCTCGACGCCGAGAAGCCGAAGACCGACAGCGCCATCGCCGGCAAAACTGTGGTGTTCACCGGCGCGCTGGAGAAGATGACGCGCGATGAAGCCAAGGCGATGGCCGAGCGGCTCGGCGCCAAGGCGGCCGGCTCGGTCTCGAAAAAAACCGACTATGTGGTGGCCGGCCCCGGCGCCGGCTCGAAGCTCGCCGAGGCGAAGAAACACGGCGTTCCGGTGCTGACCGAGGACGAGTGGCTGGCCATGGTGGCGGGGTGAACGCGGGGGACGACGCCGTGTAGCCCGGATGGAGCGAAGCGAAATCCGGGGGCTGACTCCCAGTACGCCGCTCCCCGCATTTCGCTTCGCTCCATGCGCGCTACAAGATTCTTCATCAGCGCCTACCGTCGCACCAGCGCCGCATAAGCCACCGCTGTCGACACGGCCGCGGCGAGCATCATCAAGGCCAGCGGCAGCGCGGTGGTGGACCCCGCCAGCAGCATCGACACGATCTGCGCCGCCGCCGCGCCGACCGCCATCTGCGCAAAGCCGGCCAGTCCCGCCGCGGTGCCGGCCGCCTGCGGCCGCACGCTCACGGCGCCCGCCATGGCATTCGGCAGCAACAGGCCGCTGCCATAGGAGATGATGAATTGCGGCACGAACACCGTCGCCGGTCCGCCGTCCGGATACAGCGATACCAGCGTCAGGGTCACGCAGGTGCCGACAAAGTGCACGGCGATGCCGGTGAGGATCACGGCATTGACACCGAAGCGCTGCGCCAGCCGCGATACCGTGAAATTCCCGGCCATGTAGCCGAGCGACATGATCGCAAACCACATGCCGTATTCGGCCGAGCTGCGGCCCATGATGGTGACGACGACATGCGGGCCGCCGCCCAGAAACGTGAAGAACGAGGCGGAGCCGAGCGCGCCGCACAGCATGTAGCCGTGGAACTGCCGGCTCGCCAGCAAAGCGCGCCACTCGTGCCACAGTTTGCCCGGCGCTGCCGCGATGCTCGCCGGCCGTGTTTCGGGCAGGCGCAACGTGGTCCACATCAGCAGCAAGGCCGCGGACAGCGCGGTGAACAGGAAGCTCGCTTCCCAGCCGAACAGGGTGTCGAGCAGACCGCCGATCATCGGCGCCACCATCGGCGCGATGACCATGGCGGTGGTCACCAGTCCGAGCATGGCGGCGGCGCGGTCGCGGTCGAACAGGTCGCGGATGATGGCGCGGCCGATCACCACCCCGGTGGCCGCACCGGCGGCCTGGACGATACGGGCGACAATCAGCGCGCCGATCGAGGTGGCGGCGACCGCGGCCAGCGAGGCAATCACCGTTACCGCCAGGCCCCACAGCATCACAGGCCGGCGGCCGTAGCGGTCGGACAACGGTCCCAGCACCAGTTGCGCCCCCGCCAGGCTCAACAGGAAGAGTGACAGTGTCAGTTGCACCGTTGCGGTGTCGGTGCCGAGCCGGACCGCCATGTTCGGCAGCGCCGGCACCATGATGTTGAGCGTCAGCGGGCCGATGGCAGTCAGGGCCATCAGCAGGATGAGCAGAGGCCACGGCTTGTCCGCACCCGCGGCGGTCTTGAGATAGGTGTCTGTCACGAACAAGTTCCGGCGGATGGTCGTCCAAAAGGAGGCGGCAAAGTCGCCGGTGAAGTCAGAGCGGCCTGGTGGCGGCGTCGAGCCAGCGCTGGGCCGGCGCATCGATCAGCGGGCTGAGCGCGTCCCGCACACGCAGATGATAGGCGTCGGTCCAGACGCGCTCCTTGGCTGTCAGCAAGCGTGTGTCGATCAGCCGGCGGTCGATCGGCGCCAGCGTCAGGGTTTCGAACTCGAGCAGCGGCTTTTCCGCGCCATCGGGAGCCGGTGCCGATGTCACCAGCACCAGGTTTTCGATGCGGATGCCGTAGCCGCCGGTCTTGTAGTAGCCGGGCTCGTTGGACAGGATCATGCCGCGCAGCAGCGGCACGGTGCCGAGCTTCGAGATACGCGCCGGGCCTTCGTGCACGGACAAATAGCTGCCCACGCCATGGCCGGTGCCGTGGTCGAAGTCGAGCCCCGCCTGCCATAACGAGATTCGCGCCAGGGAATCGAGTTGGGCGCCGCTGGTGCCCTCCGGAAACACCGCGCAGGCGATGGCAATATGGCCTTTCAGCACGCGGGTGAAGCGGTCGCGCATCGCGCCGGTCGGCGTGCCGATGGCGACGGTGCGGGTGATGTCGGTGGTGCCGTCCTCGTATTGCGCACCGGAATCGATCAGGAACAGCTCGTTCAGGCCGAGCTTGCGGTCGGTGGCGCGGGTGACGCGGTAATGCACGATGGCGCCATTCGGGCCTGAGCCGGCGATGGTGGGGAACGAGATATCCTTCAGCAGGCCGCTGTCGCGGCGGAAGCTTTCCAGCGCCTCGACCGCGCCGATCTCGGTGACCTTGCCGGACGGTGCCTCGGCGTCGAGCCAAGCCAGGAACCGCACCATCGCCGCGCCATCGCGCAGATGCGCGGCGCGCGTGCCGGCGATCTCGGCGTGGTTCTTGGCCGCCTTCATCAGCGTGATCGGATCGGCGCCGCGCACTGGTTTGCCGCCGGCGTCGGTGACCAGACGGGTGACGGCGTCGGCAGCACTGGCGGTGTCGAGCCGGACGGTTTTGTCCTTTGAGGCGCCGAGGTCGCGGGCCAGTTCGTCCGGCGCGCGCACGTCGGTGAATTCCTCGAGCGCATGCCGCACGGCATTGTCGAGCTTGGCGGCATCGACATAGAGCGCCGGGCGGCCTTCGCGCGGGATGGTCGCGAAGGCCAGCGGCAGCGGCGTATGCGGCACGTCGGCGCCGCGAATATTGAAGGCCCAGGCGACGCTCTGCGGATCTGACACCACGGCGATATCGGCGCGCAGCTTGCCCAGCTCGACACGGATGCGCTTGAGCTTGTCGGCGGCGCTCTCGCCGGCAAACTTGATGTCATGCAGCACGACGGGGCCGCTCGGCGGCGCCGGGCGGTCGCGCCACAGCGCGTCGATCGGATTGCCGTCGACCGCGACCAACGTGGCCCCGGCTTCGGTGCAGGTCTTTCTCAACTTCTCGGCGTTTTCCGTGGTGTGCAGCCAGGGATCGAAGCCAAGCTTCATCCCAGGTTTGAGGTTCTTGTCGAGCCAGCGATCCGGCGGGCTGTCGACAAGATGCTCGATGGCGAAGGTCTGTGTGTCGACCTGCATCGCCGCCTGCACGGTGTAGCGGCCATCGGCGAACAGGGCTGCGCGGTCGGCAAGCACAATGGCGAGCCCGGCTGAGCCGGTGAAACCGGTCAGCCATGCCATTCGCTCCTCGCTGGCGGGGAGATATTCATTCTGCTGGCGGTCGGCGCGCGGCACAACGAAACCATCGAGGCCGCGGCGCTGCAATTCGGCGCGCAGCGCTGCCACCCGCGCCGCGCTGGCCGCGCCATCGCTCGAATCATCGAAAGTCTGAAATCGGGCTTCGAACATGGCGGGCACTCTAACGCCCAAATCCGGGCGGGCAATGCAGCTATGCGCGTGGCGCGCGCCGAGCCATGCCCGTCACGCGGGGAGGCATGGCCAGCCCCGAGAGCGCGCAGGCGCAGCCTGAGCAGCAAAAAAAGCGCGGCCTGACTCGGTTTTGTGCAATGCGAATTCAGACGTCCCAAAAGACGCCATAAGTGTCACCGGCAGTTAACCGTTCATGCCGGGATTACAGGGCTTCTATGCATTGTCACGTATAGTTCGCAGATGCGAGATAGATTATGTTGCGTTGCAATAGTCAGGGCGGCACCAAGGAATTTTTTGTCACACACCGCTGCAGGAGAACTTCACATGGTTGCTGTCACTTATGGCGTCGCCGGCGTCGGCGAAGCCGCTTCACCGAAGGCCGTTCGGGCTGCCGATGCCGCGCCCCGCAAGGGTTTGCTCAAGCGCTTCTTCGAGGCGCTGGTCGAGTCGCGCATGGAGCAGGCGCGTCGCGAGATCCGCATGCACACGCGGCTGCTGCCGTATACGGTCGATGCTGAAGGCAACGTCCGCATCAAGACCGCTTCCGATACGATGCCGGCCGGCGGCTGGTAACGTACCGCACCGTGACTGGCGAATCTGTCCCGGGCTTGCCGGTCCGGGGCAGCTTGTCAGGCCCCCCGCTTGAGTACGAGCGTCATCCAGCCATCGCGGGGAATGCGTCGTTCCAGTGCAAAACCCTGCGCGCGATACGTGGCCAGTGCTGCATTGGCGTGCGATGGTAGCAGGCCGGACAGCACCACGCGGCCATGGGGGGCGGTGAGAAGGCGGATCGCAACCGCCAGCCGCAGCAGGGGCCCGAGCAAGATATTGGCGAAGATCAGATCGTAGGGCGCATGCGCTGCCATCGCCTGTGAGCGTGTGCCGGTGGCGTGCACGAAGGTGAGCAGCGGCGCGATGCGGTTGGCGCGGGCGTTGACCTGCGCCGAGGTCACGGCGATCGGATCGATGTCGCTGGCGATCACGGGACAGCGCAGCGCTTTGGCCGCGGCCATCGCCAGCACGCCGGAGCCGGTGCCGATATCGAGCACGCGGCGCGGCCGCCGGCGCTTGGCGAGGTCGGCGAACGCCAGCAGGCAACCGTGCGTGGTGCCGTGATGGCCGGTGCCGAAGGCGAGGGCCGCCTCGATCTCAATGCCGATGTCATTGGTCTTGACCCGGTGCCGGTCATGCGCGCCGTGAACCAGAAAACGGCCGGCGCGCACCGGTTTCAGCCCGGCCAGGCTTTGCGCCACCCAGTCGGCCGCGGCGACTTGCTCCAAGGTCAGCGCCGCCGCCGCCGCCTCGCCGGCTGCAATGGCAACATGCGACCGCAACACGGCCTCATCAGGCGGGTCGCGGAAATGGATAGCCACCTGCCATTGCTCGTTGTCGCCCTCGAAGGCGTCGCAGGCAACGTCGTCCTCGCCGAAGATCTCGCCCAGATAGGCTGAAATCCGGCGAGCGGTTTGCTGATCGCAAGCGAGGCGGGCGACGGTGGTGGCGGCATCCATGGCGCAAGTCTCACGCCGGGCGTCCGGCGCGCCGACATAGCCCGTCCGGGAACCGCCCGGTCAATGGCGATTTTGGAGTCCTGAACGACGAAAACCACCCCGCCGGTTCCCGGCGGGGTGGTTTCGGTTTAACGAGGCCGTCCTGCGCTTAGTTGCGGTAGGAGACGACGTCGCGACGATACTGGCCGGCGTCGCGGCGATACTGGCCATCGTCGGGGCAGTTACAGTTGACGCCGCGGACATGGCGGACTTCGTTGACGTGCCGGACGCTGCCCGCCACATAACGGTTCACAACTTCATTGCGGTGTTCGACCCGGACGCGGTTGGTGGTGTTGACCTTGCGCAGGGTGATATTGCGCACCACCGTGTTCTGCCGGTGCACGACGATTTCGCGGTTGACCACTGGCTTGACGTGAACGACCAGGCGGTTCTCCTGAACCAGCTTGGTGCGCCTCACCACTTTGGTGTGGTCCTGGTAGCGGACGCGGGTGTTCACCTGAGCCGGCCCGCGAACGACCTTCCTGGTGTTGAATTGGTGGTCCGGCTTGCGGCAGTTACAGACCGGGTCATAATAAGTGCCTGCTGCGGCCGGTGTCGGAGTGCCGGCATAAACCGCCAGCATGAGAAATGTCGCACCGATGATTTTCGCAAGATGTTTCATGTTCAACGCCCCGTTAACCATTTAAGTTATTTACCAGCCTCCATTTTTCAGCCTTTCGGAGGCCGTGTAAAGAACAAAATTAACCATATTCGACGAGGCCCCAGAGGCGGGGTTCCCGCGGAACTTTAGCCACTAAATGTTGTGGCTTTCCCGCAGAATGGGCCGTTGCGTTCTTCAGCGTTCCCGTGGTTGCGCGCGCGGTCACCGCATTTGCCGCTGCCGGATACCGCGGTAGGGTCTCTCGCAATGTCCTGTTTGTCGCGCCGGACAGTCAAAAAGAGCCGGCATTTTCAGAGGAAACGCGCGTGTCCAACAGCCTCCTTGAAGCCCGCCGCGAGCTTGCGCTCGCCAACCGGATTGTCGCGAACGAGGGCGTCATTGACGCCTTCGGCCATGTCAGCATGCGCCATCCTGCCGATCCGGGCCGCTATCTGCTGTCGCGCTCGCGCGCGCCCGAACTGGTGACTCCGGAGGATTTTGTCGAGTACGACCTCGACTCGGTGCCGGTCCGCGATCCCGGCGTCGGCCAGTATTCCGAGCGGGTGATCCACGGCGAGATCTACAAGGCGCGACCCGATGTCATGGCGGTGTGCCATCATCATGCGCCTGCCTTCATGCCGCTGCTGGCGACGCGCTCCGACTATGTTCCGGTATTCCATCTCGGTGCGGTCGGCGGCATCAAGCCGCCTTACTGGGACCAGCAGGACGAATTCGGCGACACCAACATGCTGGTGGTGAAGCCGGAGGAAGGCGCGTCGCTGGCACGCGCCCTCGGGCAAGGCTGGATGGTGCTGATGAACCGGCACGGCGTTACCGTCGCCGGCACCAGCGTGAAAGACCTTATTTTCCGTTCTGTCTATTCGGCGATGAATGCCGAGTATCAGGTGCGCGCGCTGTGCATCGGCCAGAGCATCGCGTCGCTGACGCCGGGCGAGGCGCAACTCTGCGGGCAGATCAGCACCAAGACCACGGGGCTCGAGCGCGCCTGGGAATACTGGTCGATGCGCGTGGCCAACAAGGCGGGCGGCCTGAAGGCTGCGGACGGCAAAACGGCGCGGGCAAAGCGAACAACGGCGCCAGCCGCGAAGCGTCAGAGTGGCAAGGCCGGCAAGCCGCGCCGGCGCTGACAGTTTCCGCTTCCTCCAGAGGCGGGGTCAGTGTTCAATGTTGCCCAATCGTGAGAGCCCCGTCATATGGCTTTGGCGAATAACAGAAAAGAAACAGGGAGAACGACATGAAATTTCACAAGACGATGGCTGCTGCGCTCGGGGTGATGGTTCCACTGGCGCTGGCGGCGACGACGGCAATGGCGCAGGACACGCTCAAGGTCGTCATCGGGCAAATCAATAACTGGGAGAACCAAGCGCCGACGCTCGGCCAGGAGGCCGGCATTTTCAAGAAGCACAATCTTGTGCTGGATAATACCGGCACGCAGGGCGCCGGAGAAACCATTCAGGCGGTGATCTCGGGCAGCGCCGATATCGGCGCCGGCGTCGGCGCCGCCGGTGTCATGCGCGCGTTCGCGAAGGGCGCGCCGGTGCGCATTCTGGCGCCGGCCTTTACCGGCACCGGCGATCTCTACTGGTACGTAAAAGCCGACTCCAAGCTTCAGAGTCTGAAGGACACGACGGCGAACAACACCATCTCCTATTCGACCAACGGTTCGACTACCCATAACATTGTTGTGGCCTTTGTTCAGGAACTGGGCGCCAAGGCCAAGCCGACCGCGACCGGTGGCCCTCCGGGTACGCTCACCGCCGTCATGTCGGGCCAGATCGATATCGGCTGGGCTGCGCCGCCGTTCGGTCTGCAGGAAATCAAGGAGGGCAAAATTCGCATTCTGGCACGTGGCAGCGACGTGCCATCGCTGCGTGGGCAGACGGTGCGCACGCTCATCGTCAATGCGGACTCGCTGAAGAACAAGCGCGAGGCGATCATGCGCTTCATGGAAGCCTATCGTGAAGCGGTCGACTGGATGTATGCCGATCCGAAAGCGCTTGAAATGTATTCGGCCAAGGTGAAGCGCCCAGTCGATCTGCTCAAGCAGTCGATGGATGAATTCCAGCCGAAGGAAACCATGCAGACGGATAAGTTTGCCGATCTCGAAGGCTCGATTGCCGATGCGGTCAAGTTGAAGTTCCTGGACCAGCCGCTGACCAAGGAACAGATCGCGGAACTGATCCAGATCCCGCCGCGCAAGAAATAATCGCGGCGCGGACACGGATGCCAACGGGCCGCCTCCGGGCGGCCCGTTTTCCTTTTATGGACCTCAGTGCCGGTCTTTGGCGGCGCCGCTGATGGCATTGAGCATGGCGGCGCGGCCGTCGTTGAGCGTCGCGCGCACACTGTCATGCTTGCCGAGAGCGCCCATTTCCCGCTGCCGCTTGACCGTGGCCTCGACCATCAAGGGTTCGAGGCCGAGTTCGCGCAAGGTGACGGCAGACTCTTCCATTTCGGCCGCGCGGCGCTCGCCATGGCTGGCCATGCGTTCGATGTTGTAGTCGCCCATCTGGCCGAAATCGAGCGTCGGGTAATTGTTCTTCATCGAGGCCAGTACGTCGTCGAGCAGCCCGGCGCGTGTCGCCGCGAGATAACATTCCAGCGTCAGCGCCTCCAGACCCTTGATCATGACCGAGCGGATCATCTTGATCGCCGCCGCCTGGCCGGTGTCGCCGGGCACGATCTTGGGCTTCATGTCCAGTTCGCCCAGCAGCGGCGCGATCTCGTCGGCGTGCGGCCCGGCGATCAACAGCGGCGTCTTGTGACGTGCCGGATGGATCGGCGCGATCACCGCAACGTCGACATAGCGCGCCTTGCCGGCCAGCAGCCGGGCGGTGTCCTGCTTGCGTCCGGGCGAGACCGAATTGATGTCGAGGTAATAGGGATTGCCGGAGAGGTGCGGCTCGACCGATCGCGCGGCCTCGAGGCTGGAGGCCGCGGTGACGGCGGAGATGACCATGTCGGTGTCGCGCACGGCATCGGCTGCCGACTCCGCCAGCCGGATGCCGAACCGGTCGCCGGCCGCCTTGAGCTTGGCGCCGGCGCTGTCAGGGAAAAGAATATCCCACGCGGCGATGCGCTCGATGCCGGCCTCGCGCAGGCCCGAGGCGACAGCCTGTCCGGCTTCGCCAAAGCCGATGAAGGAAATGCGGGGCGTGTTGCGGCGGGTCATGCGCGGCTGTCCTTGGGTCGTTTATTGGTTGCCGCCACCGTAGAGTATTCCAGCGCGCGCGTCTCCGGCCGGCGGGCGCTTACAGGATCGCCAGCGGCGTCGCTTTGCGCGGCGGCGGAAACGCCTGATCCAGCGTGGCCAGATCCTCGCCGTTCAAATGCAGATCGAGCGCCGCCAGGTTCTCTGCGACATGCGCCAGCGCCGTCGCCTTCGGAATGACGACGACGTCATCCTGCCGCAGCAGCCAGGCCAGCGCGACCTGCGCCGGCGTCGCCTGGTGGCGTTGCGCGACCTCGCGCAAGGCGGCGTGGCCGAGCAGGCGGCCCTGTTCGATCGGCGAGTAGGCCATGATCGGCATCTTGTGCTGGCGGCACCAGGGCATCAGGTCGAACTCGATGCCGCGCCGGGTGAGATTGTACAGCACCTGGTTGGTGGCGCAGTCGCTGCCGCCGGTTAATGCCGCCAAGTCCTGCATGTCGTCGATGTCGAAATTGCTGACGCCCCAGCCGCCGATCTTGCCGGCCTTCACCAGCGCGGCGAAAGCCTCCAGCGTTTCGGCCAGCGGCACCGCGCCGCGCCAGTGCAGCAGATAAAGATCGATATGGTCGGTCTTGAGCCGTTTCAGGCTGCGCTCGCAGGCGGTGATGGTGCCTCGGCGGCTCGCATTGTTGGGCAGCACCTTGCCGACAATGAACAGGCCGTCGCGGCGCGGCTCGACCGCGTCGGCCACAATGGTCTCGGCCTCGCCGTCTCCGTACATCTCGGCGGTGTCGATCAACGTCACGCCGAGATCCAGACCGTGCCGCAGCGCTGCAACCTCATCGGCGCGCCGGCGAACGCTCTCGCCCATCCGCCAGGTGCCGAGGCCGTACACCGGCATGGCGGCGCCGGAGGGCAGGGTGACGCGGGGGATGATGGTCATTGGCTATCCTGTCATTATAAGCCAACCGCGCATTGCGCATCAGCGTCGTCGACTAGGTGTGGTCCACCACCGGCGTGCCGTGGGTGTGGAACGACTCGATGGTCTTCAGGCCCCAGGCCTGACCCTTCTTGCGCTCGTCTTCGGTCCAGGTGATGGGCTTCCAGTCCGGCGCCAAAATCAGCCGCGCGCCGGCATTGGCGACTTCGACGCGGTTGCCGCCCGGCTCGTACACATAGAGAAAGAACGTCTGCTGCACCGCGTGCTTGTGCGGGCCGGTCTCGATGTGCACGCCGTTCTCCAAGAAAATGTCGGCGGCGAGCAGTACCTCCTCGCGCGAGTTCAGCGCGTAGGTGACGTGATGAAAGCGGCCGGGGATACCTGTGTGGTCGCGCGTATAGGCGAAGTCGTAGGACTTGTTGGTGGCGGTCAGCCAGATGCCGGCCTCCGAGCCGTCATTGAGGACGATGCGTTCGGTCAGCCGGAAGCCGAGATAATCCTCGAAGAACTTGCGGCAGGCTGAAATATCCGCCGCCAGTCCGTTCCAGTGATCGAGCCGGCGCACATTGCAGCCGCGGCCGGGAAACCGTTGCGCCTGGTTTTTCAGCGACGGCTTGAGTTCGGGCGGCGCTTCGTACCATTCGGTGTCGTAATAGAGTTCGATGACATGGCCGTCCGGGTCCTTGCAGACGAAGGTTTTGCCATGGCCGACGTCACCGTCGGTCCAGCCGACGTCGAAGCCCGAACCCTTCAACGCCATGGCGCGGCGCTCCAGCGCCTGCTCCGAGCGCGTGCGGTAGGCGACATGCGCCATGCCGTTGGTCTTCGACGCCGTCAGCTTCAGCGAATAGCGCTCGTAGTCGTCGTACGCGCGGAGATAGATGCTGTCGCCTTTGGTGCCGCTTTCGGTCATGCCCATGATGTCGATGAAAAAGCGCGCGCTGGCGTCGAAGGTCGGCGTCAGGAGTTCGAGATGCCCGAGGTGGGCGATGTCGTAAATCGGTTCCGGCTGCACGGGCGGTCTCGCGGCAAGAGGCTTGGACCGGCGCATAAAGCCACGGCCGCGGACCGCGGTCAAAGGACCCCGCCGTCACTCTGCGCCGTTCGGCGTATTGTCTTTGACGGGGCCGCGCGCGACACTCAAGCGACCGGACACAAAGGTTCTCCATCATGAGTCAGTCACCGATTTCGCGCGGCTTTCGCGGACGCGGCCGCAGCGGTGACACCGTCACGCGGGTGCCGCCGGGCCAGCGTCTGGTCACAGACTTTCCGGTGCTGTCGGCAGGCCCGACGCCGCCGGTGGACCTGGCGAACTGGCGTTTCGCCATCGATGATGGCGACAGTCCGGTGGGCGACTGGACGTGGGGGCAGTTCAACGCGCTGCCGCAGACCGACCTGACGGTCGACATCCATTGCGTCACCACCTGGTCGAAGCTCGATACAAGCTGGCGCGGAGTCACCATCGACGCGCTGCTTGAGGCGGCCGGACTTTCGGAGCCGCCGGGCCCGTTTGCGCTCATCCACTGCGACGGCGGCTACACCACCAATGTCCCGTCCGAGGATCTGGTCGACGGCAAGGCGATGATCGCCACGCAGTTCGACGGCGAGACGCTGGATCCCGAACATGGCGGTCCGGCGCGGCTGCTGGTGCCGCATCTCTACTTCTGGAAGAGCGCCAAATGGGTGCAGCGCATCCAGTTTCTCGACAGCGAGGTTCCCGGCTTCTGGGAAGAGAACGGCTATCACATCTACGGCGATCCGTGGCGCGAGCAGCGTTATGACGGCGACTGAAGGCGCATGATCCCGAAAAGTGGGAACCGGTTTTCGGATAAAGATCATGCGCGAAACTAAAAGTCTCTCTGCGCCGCGGCGATTGCAATGGATGACCGCAACGGTTCGCAATGTAATCGACGAGACGCCGCGGGTGCGCAGCCTTGTGCTCGATATCCCCGGCTGGCCTGGCCATCGCGCCGGCCAGCATGTTGATGTGCGGCTTACCTCCGAGGACGGCTATCAGGCGCAGCGCAGTTACTCGATCGCCTCGCCGCCGGAGGCGCCGAAGCTCATGCTGACCGTCGAGCGGCTCGCCGACGGCGAGGTGTCGTCGTATCTGGCCGGTGACCTGCGCGCCGGCGATACTTTCGAATTGCGGGGGCCGGTTGGCGGCTACTTCGTGTGGACCGCGGCGCTCGGCGGTCCGCTGTTTCTGGTCGGCGGCGGCTCCGGCATCGTGCCGCTGATGGCAATGTTGCGGCACCGCGCTGCGGCCGCATCGGAGGCGCCGGCCACGCTGCTCTATTCGTCACGCACCCAGGCCGACATCATCTACCACGCCGAGCTAGAACAACTGGCGGGGAAGGGCGACGGTTTCCGTCTCGTGCACACGCTGACGCGCGACCGACCGCCCGGCTGGGGCGGGCTCGCGCGGCGGGTCGATCGCGCCATGCTCGAGGAGACGGGTTTTGCGCCGGCTGAGACCCCGCGCATCTTTGTCTGCGGGCCGACGCCCTTCGTCGAGACGGCGGCGACGCAATTGCGCGATATCGGCCATGCGGCGCATCTGATCAAAACCGAACGCTTCGGTCCCAGCGGGCGCTAGGCAATCGCGCTCAGGCGTCTTCCGGGTTATCGACGTAAACGAGGCCCGCTTTCGCCAGCGGTTCACGCATGTTGTACATGTCGAGCCCGAGCACCCCGGCGGCGAGTTTTGTACGCTTGGCTTCTTCGTCGTCGGCGCGCTTCTGCGCCTTGGCCGCGACCTCCACGGCGAGCTTGTTCGGCACGATCACGACGCCATCGTCGTCGGCCACCACCACGTCGCCGGGAATGACGTTGACGCCGGCGCAGACTACCGGAATGTTGACCGCGCCAAGCGTGGCTTTGACCGTTCCCTTGGCCGAAATGGCGCGCGACCACACCGGGAAGCCCATTTCCTTCAGCGTCGCGACATCGCGGCAGCCGGCGTCGATGACCAGGCCCTTGACGCCACGCGCCTTCAGCGAGGTGGCGAGCAGGTCGCCGAACATGCCGTCGGTATTGTCGGCGGTGCAGCCGAGCACGACGATGTCGCCCGGCTGGCACTGTTCGATGGCGACGTGGATCATCCAGTTGTC
>LNFM01004504.1_pt1 | contig 25591 bp, 26 predicted proteins | sample 596031 | NCBI WGS metagenome assembly LNFM01 (sample SAMN04254537, study PRJNA301005) | activated carbon metagenome | isolation source: dual media filters at the Ann Arbor, Michigan drinking water treatment plant | place: USA: Ann Arbor | reverse complement strand
CGGCCCCCGACGTCGAAGCGCAGCACGTCGTCGCCGTCGAGGCGGTACGGGTGCGAGAACCCGATGTCGCCCCGCGCGCGGCCCATGAACCGCTTGACGCTGGAGATGACGCGATCGGGCGCCTCGACCTGACGGGCCCGCGCGGCGGCCCCGACCCGCGGGCGCTCGGGATCGCCGTAGTCGACGACCGAGGGCACCAGCGAGCCGCCGTCGATCTCGAGCACGCGCGGCGCCTCGCCGTGGGGCGCGAGCGCCACGAGGCTGTGCGTGGTGCCGAGATCGATCCCGATGCCGAAGCCCGCCGCCCGAGGGCGCGTGCTCGCGGCGATCGGCTCCTCGATCTGGAACAGCGCGCCAGCGGACGCGCCGGCGGAGAAAATGTCGTCGTCGTCGTCGTGGTCGTCGTGGGACATCAGGCCTCGTGGTCGAGCTCGTCGACCAGGCGCTGCAGATAGCGGCGCTCGACCAGCGCGACGGCGGCCTCGCGCACGGCCCCGCGGCGCAGGGCCACGACGGCGCGATCGAAGGCCTCGTCCTGCTCGCGCTCGACGCGGTCGCGCAGGGCGTCGATCGCTGCGGGCCCGCGCCGACGGGTGTCGGCCAGGGCGTCGCGCCGCTCGATCATGTCGATGAGGAACGCCTGGGGCATCGGCGGCGCCCCGCGTTCGGGGTCGGAGACGTCGATGTCGATCCCACCGAGGCGGCACAGATACTCGGCGCGGCGGACCGGGTCGCGCAGCACGCGGTACGCCTCGTTGATCGCCCCGCTGAGCTCCATCGCCGCCCGCCGCTCCCCGACCGAGCCGCCCGTCGCGTGGTCCGGGTGGTGTTGCTGCTGGAGCGCGAGGTAGCTGCGCTCGAGGGCGCCGACGTCGAGTTCGTACGCCGGCTCGAGCCCGAGCACGGCGAAGTGGTTGTTCGCGTCCATCGCCCAGCCCGATCGGTTCAGAACGTGACCGACTCGCCGCACCCGCACGCGTTCGACACGTTGGGGTTGTCGAAGCGGAAGCCGTGTCCGCGCATGCCCGTCTCGAAGTCGATGCGGGTGTTCCTCACCAAGCGCATCGACTTCGGGTCGACGTAGACCCGCACGCCGCCGACCTCGACCACGGTGTCGCTGGTGCGCGGCGGACCGTCCTCGTACTGGAACATGTACGAGTAGCCGGTGCAGCCGCCGCCTCGGATCCCGAAGCGGATCGCCGCGTTCGGCGTGCCGCGCTTGACCAGCTGGTCGCGCATGACCTTGGCCGCGCGCCCCGTGACGATCACCGTCGGCGGCGCGTCGGGCTCGGACACACTGGCGCCCGCGGGCGGGGGCGGCGTTGCGCTGGCCGGAGATGCGGACTCGGCCATCGCGTTCACGACGAGTGGGCCTCGGCGGCGGCGGTGCCCTGGGCCTGGGCCTCGAGCTGGGCCTGCTTGGCCTGCCAGTCGCGGATCGCGGCCTTGATCGCGTCCTCGGCCAGCACCGAGCAGTGGATCTTCACCGGCGGCAGCGAGAGCTCCTCGGCGATCTGGCCGTTGTTGATCTCGAGCGCCTGGTCCACGCGCATGCCCTTGACCCACTCGGTCACGAGGCTCGAGCTCGCGATCGCGGAGCCGCAGCCGTAGGTCTTGAAGCGCGCGTCGGTGATGACGCCGTCCTCGACGCGGATCTGCAGCTTCATCACGTCGCCGCACGCGGGCGCGCCGACGATGCCGGTGCCGACCTCGACGTCGTCCTTGTCGAGGCTGCCGACGTTCCGGGGGTTCTCGTAGTGATCGATGACCTTGTCGCTGTACGCCATGGTTCGGGCTTTCGTGGGGCTAGTGGGCCGCCCACTGGATCGAGTTGAGGTCGATGCCGTCCTGCACCATCTCCCACAGGGGAGACATCTCGCGCAGGCGGGTGACGTGGCGCTTGAGGGCGTCGGCCACGTGGTCGACCTCCTCGCGCGTGGTGAAGCGGCCGATGGTCATGCGCAGGCTCGAGTGCGCGAGCTCGTCGTCGAGGCCCATCGCCTTCAGCACGTAGCTCGGCTCGAGGCTGGCCGACGTGCACGCGGAGCCGGAGGACAGCGCGATGTCCTTGAGCGCCATCAGCAGGGACTCGCCCTCGATGTACGCGAAGCTGATGTTGAGGTGACCGGGCAGCAGGTGGTCGTAGGCGCCGTTGACGAACACGTGCTCGTTCTCGGCCATGATGCGGTCGTGCAGGTGATCGCGCAGCCCCTGGATGCGCGCCGACTCCTCGGCCATCGACTCGCGGGCCAGCCGGACCGCCTCGCCGAAGCCGACGATCGACGGCACGTTGAGCGTGCCCGAGCGGTTGCCCCGCTCGTGACCGCCGCCGTGGATCTGCGGCGCGAGCCGGACCCGCGGCTTGCGGCGGCGCACGTACAGCGCCCCGACGCCCTTGGGACCGTAGATCTTGTGCGCCGACATGCTGAGCAGGTCGATGAACATCGCGTCGACGTCGATCGGGACCTTGCCGAAGGCCTGCGTCGCATCGGTGTGGAACAGCACCGAGCGCTCGCGGCAGACCTTGCCGATCTCCGCGATCGGCTGGACCACGCCGGTCTCGTTGTTGGCGAACATGATCGAGACCAACACCGTCGCCGGCGTGATCGCGGCGGCGACCTGCTCGGCGGTGAGCAGCCCATCGGGGCCCACCGGCAGGTACGTGACGTCGGCGCCGTGGCGCTCGAGGTACTTGCAGGTGTCGAGGATCGCCTTGTGCTCGGTGACCGCGGTGATGACGTGCGGCCGCGTGCCCTCGGCGCCGGACTGCACGTACTCGACGACGCCCTTGATCGCGAGGTTGTTGGACTCCGTCGCGCCGCTGGTCCACGTGATCTCCTTGGGATCGGCGGACAGCGTGCGGGCGAGCTCGGCGCGGGCGTTGTCGACGGCCTGCTCCGCCGTCCAGCCGAAGCTGTGCGTGCGGCTGGCGGCGTTGCCGTACATCTGGGTGAAGAACGGCAGCATCGCGTCGACGACCCGAGGGTCGACGGGGCACGTCGCGGCGTAGTCGAGGTAGATCGGTGTCTGCACGGTCATGTCGCCCCCGGGGCGTCGGAACGGCCGCGCAACCGGATGGGCGCGGGCGAGAGGTGGACGCCGGCGACGAGGCTCGGCGTGGGATCTTCGGCGTGCACCGACTCGCAGACGGCACAGTCGCCGACCACGTGCTCCTCGGTGCAGCCGCGGCAACCCTCGAGGTACGCGAGGCTCTCGGCGAGGTCGCGCTCGAGCTGCAGCAGGCGTTCGACCTGGGCGCGCGTCGCGGCGAGGCGGCCGCGGAACATCTCGCGCAGGTTGAGCATCGCGCCGGGGCCGCTGGCCGCCGACTCGACGGTCTGGATGAGCCCCTGGATCTGCGGGAGGGTGAAGCCCATGTCCTGCAGCTTCGCGATCCAGTAGACCCGCGCGACCTGGTCGACCCCGTAGAGCCGGAAGCCGCCGGTCGACCGGGCCGCCTTGAGCAGCCCGAGCTCCTCGTACAGCCGCAACGCACGCAGGGACTTGCCCGTCTTGCGGGCGAGGTCTCCGATCTTGAGGGGTGCGTCGGCGGCCATGGCGAACCTTCACCTTACGTGAGGGTCAGGGTTTCGCCGCGGAGTCTGGCCCGGGGTCCCACGGCTGTCAACCGGGCGGGCGCAAGACCTGACGTTACGTCAGGAGAACCAACGGGAACGCCCCCGAGGGGCGGGGGCGCGGGCGGGGGCGGATTCGCCGCCCCGCGGGGTCAGGCGCTCAGCCGCCCTTGGGGGTCGGCTTGGCGCGGCCCGGCTTCGGCTTGACCGGCTCGACCGGCTTCTTCGGGTCCGGGGTCGGCTTGGGCGGCTTGGGCTTGACCGGCTCGACCGGCTTGACCGGGTCCGGCTTCGCGGGGTCCGGCTTGACGGGGTCCGGCTTGACGGGGTCCGGCTTGACCGGCTCGACCGGCTTGACCGGATCGGGCTTCGCGGGGTCCGGCTTCTTCGGGGTGACCGGCTTCTTCGGGGTGGTCGGCTCGTGGCTCGGGGCGACCGGCTTGGTCGGGATCTCGAGGGGCGGCGGCGGCTCCTCCGGGGTCACGCCGAGGTCGGCGGCGAGCGTCGGGCTCGAGGCGCCCGCGACCATGTTGTAGCCAACGGCGCCGGCGACGGCCATCGCACCGATGCCGCTGCCGACCAGCGCACCGGGGCCCTGGTCGCCCGAGCGCGCGTGGTAGGCGAAGGCCATCGGCGAGCTGCCGTAGGTCGACGCGAGCGACGCGAACTCGACCGCCGGATCGCCGCCGGCGGAGACCTTGCGGGCGGCCTCGAGGGCGGCCTTGCCCTCATCGGTCGCGCGGTTGCCGATGCCCTGCACCGCGATGTGCACCACAGGGGTGCCACCGGGCTGGGCGATCCACGCCGTCGCGCTCGAGAGCGGGGCGAAGAAGCCGAGCACCGCGTTGATCTGCGCGGGCTTCACCTCGGTCGAGGTCTTGAACGCCGCGTCGACCAGCTTGCGCATCGGGGCGCCCTGGATCGCGTCGAGCGGCATGTGCATCGCGAAGCTGACCTCGTTGCGGCCGAAGGCCTCGCCGAGCTGGTGGGGCAGCGACGCGAGCTCGTCGCCCGACGGGCCGGCGGCGCCGCCGTCGAGGAGCTTGCCGACGCTCGCCGCGTCCGGCCCCGCCGCGACGGTCAGCATGCCGTCGTGGGCGAAGGTCCAGAAGTCGGCGCTGAGCCCCGCGTACGACTTGAGGACGTCGAGCTCCTTCACGCCCGCGACCGCGACGTGGAAGGCGTCGACGGTGGCGCTGCCGCCTTGGATCTGGGTCTTCTCCCAGGTGAGCTTCGAGTCCTTCACCTCGGGGATCGAGGTCGGGAGCTTGGCCTTCTCGGCGAGCACCTTGTCGAACAGCACGGCGACACCGGAGGTGTCGCCGAGCCCGGCCTGGGCGTAGAGACCCCCGGGGGCGACCGAACCGGCGATCACGAACTCGCCGGTGATGCTCTTGAAGCTGGCGGCGACCTCGGGCGGCACGTCGCTGCCCATCTCCTTGGTCATGGCGTCGGCCATCAGCGCGGGGTTGACCCGCATCCACACGAAGCCGGCGCCCGGCTGGACCTGCGACAGCGTCTTCGCCTCGCCGGGCTGCAGCGCCGCCTTGACCTGCGCGGCCTCGGGGCCCTCGGGCAGCGCCACGGCGATGTGCACGAGGCCCGGCAGCGTCGCGACCGCGGCCGCGATCTGCTTGCCGTCGTTCGAGAGGTTCATCAGCAGGTTCGACTCCTCGAGGTCGACACCCGGGAGGCGATCGGACAGCAGCTTGCGCACCGGCGCCGGGTCGGTCTGCGGCTTGTAGCCGTCGACCGTCGCCTGGTCGTCGCCACAGACGTTCCAGCCGGTGTGGCCGTCGATGGCCTTGCACTTGTCGGTCTCGCCGGGGGTGGCGCCCAGGGCCTTCGCGAGATCGGTGATCGCCGTCGGCTTGTCCGCGGCAAAGATGATGAGCGTCTTGCCGGCGCCGATCTTGAGCAGCGCCCCGCCCTCGTTCGGGCGCAGGCCGGACGCCGCGATCGCGGTGACGACCTCGGCCATCTTCAGCTTCGCGCCGTCGAACTGCGTCTTCGCCGTCGCGAGGTCGGCGGGCATCCCCGCCGGGTCGGCACCGAGGGCGGCCAGCGGCCCCTCGACGAACTTCGCCCCCTCCTCGGCGTACTCCGCGAGCACCGACGCGTCGCGGATCAGCATGAACTCGGCCTTGTCGTCGGGCACCAGCGAGAGCAGGTGATCGAGGCCGGTCAGCATCGGCGCGACGGGAATGGGCTCGGGCGCGGCGACCTTGGCCTCGTCGGCCTTCTTCTCCTCGGTCTTGGCCTCGGTCTTCTCGTCGGCCTTCTTCTCGTCGGCCTTCGCGGTGGTGTCTTCGGTCTTCTTGCCGGTGAGTTCCTCGAGCTTCCCGCAGGCAGGGACCGCGGTGGTGGCGAGGAAGATCAACGAGAGCGGTAGCGCGATGCCGCATCGCCTGGTGGGGAGCATCGGCGGAGCATACAGGCGGGCCCGAAGCGGCGGTAGGGTCGCCGTGTGGACGATGACCGAATCTCCATGATGGCTCCATTCGGCCGTAGACCCGGGGAGAAACCCAGTTCCGACGATCCGTCGCGCGAGATCGGAGCGCTGCTCCGTGCGTTCGCAACCGATCCGCGTCGACGGTCGTCGGCGCGCCTCGGCGCGGTGCGGCATCGACCACGTCGTGGGAGGGCTGTGGTCAAGCGCCCGGCCGCGCGGTAGCTTCGCCCCGGAGCACACGCATGGGTTTCTCCGAGAAGATGCGCGACAGCCTCGGGGCCGAGGGCGCGAAGATCGAGGTCGTCGCCCCCGGCGACATGGTGGCCCCCGGCGCGACGGCGAGGTTCTCGGTCGTCATCGTCGGCGGGAGCAAGAGCGCGGCGGTCGACGCCCTGACGCTGCGCCTGGTGGAGGCCGTGCGCCACTGGGTCGAGGCCGACGGCACCACGCGCAGCGAGCAGAGCGTGACCGACGTCGACCGCTCCACGCTGACCGCCGCGTGGACCCGCACGACCGGCGCCGAACGCCGTATCGACCTCTGCGTGACCGTCGAGCCCGGTGCTCGCCACGCCGTCGACGTCGAGATCGAGATCCCCGCGACGACCCACGCGTCGTCCGCCGCGTGCACGCACACGCTCTCGGTGCAAGCGGACATCAAGGGCCAGATCGATCCGACCGGCCAGGCCCGCGTCGCCGTCGGGTGATCGGCCCGCGCTGGAGCCCACACGGCCGCACATGGCCGGGCCAGCGCCCGGATGATTGCGACGCCGGCGTGAGCGGTCGTACGATCGCGGCATGAGCTTTCCGCGTGGGTGGATCCCGGGGTTGACGGTCGCAGGCATGCTCGCGGTGCCCGGCCTCGCGCACGCCCAACGCACCGTGTTCCTCAACCTCGAGGCGCAGGCGGTCAACACCAACAGCGGCAACGACCCGAGCCTCAACTCCTACGCGAGCACCTCGTTCGTGCCCGGCACCCTCGATGGGTACCCCGCCCTCGACGACGAGCAGCGCGCGGAGCTGATGTACTGGTTCAAGCACGGCACCACGCCGTTCGACATCCACTTCACCTACGAGCGTCCGGCGGTCGGCAACTACGACATGCTGGTGTTCGGCAGCGAGGCGGACAACACCGAGCTGTTCCCCGACCTCGGCTGCTCGGCGTCGATCGGCCTGGCCGATTGCGCCGACGCCGACGCCGAGAACATCAGCTTCATGTTCTGGGGCTGCATGCCCGCGATGCAGCAGATGGACCTGCGTCGCGTGGCCTTCTTCGGCCTCACCGCGCTGGGCTTCGGCTGGGGGCTCGAGGGCGTGGACGTCTCGGGCCAGGTGATGGGCAGCTACACCCTGTCGGGGATCGAGTTCGGCAACTCGTGCGTCTCGATCGCGGGCGCCTCGCAGTGCACCCACCTCGGATGCGTCAGCGGCCAGCAGAACTCGACCGCCGACCTCACGCCCGCCGTCGGCACGCGGATCGACGACGGCCCGCCGACGCTGACCATCGACAGCCCCGCGAACCTCGCGGTGGTGGGATCCGACGTGACCGTCACCGCGACCGTCGACGACGCCTTCGGCGATGTGACGGTCTCGCTCGAGATCGTCGAAGCCGGTCAGTCCCTCGACGACGATCTGCCGCCGCACAGCTGGGGCCTCACGAACATCCCGGACGGGATGTGGACGCTGCGTGTCACCGCCACCGACGTCGACGCGAACGTCACGATGCAGGAGGTCGTGGTCTGTGTCGGCGTCGACGAGTGCGGCGGTGCGGTCGACACCGGCGGCAGCAGCAGCTCGAGCGGCGGCGCCGACGGGACCTCGACGACGGCGGCCGCGGATTCCACCGACGGCGGCGGCGGCGAGACCTCGTCGAGCAGCGGCGGCGACCCGACCACGGGCGGCGGCGCAGTGTCGGGCATCGGCTCGAGCACCGTCACCGCCGGTGCGAGCGGGGGCTTCGGCGGCGCCCCCGACACCGGCTGCAGCTGTCGGGCGGGCTCACGGCCCGGTGGCGTCGGAGTCCTGCTCGTCGGACTCGTCGGGCTCTTCGGGCTCCGACGTCGGCGGCGGTGACTCGCCGGTCCGCACGAAGGTCCACTCGCCCGCGCCCGACGTCGTGCCGTCGCCGCGACCGAACGATCCCGTGAGCGCCGACCCCTCGCGGTTGACGAGCAACCACCCCTCGCCCCGATCGCCGCGGCCGTCCTGCCAGGTGAAGCGCACGAGGTTCGAGGGCAGCGCCTCGCCGTCCGGGCCGGGCCCCTCGAGCTGTTCCATGTTGAGGACGTAGCGCCGCGCGAGGCCGCTGGCCTGGAACATCCCGCGGTAGCGCGGCCCCGCGAGGTCGTCGACCTGCAGCGTGCCCTCGACGCCCGCGACCTCACCGCGCCACTGCCCGTGCACCGCGACCGGCGGCACGTAGACCTCGGCGGGCGGCAGCTCGGGCGGCTGCTCTTTGTCGCAGGCGCACGCCAACAGGACCGCGAGCGCGGGGGAGCGCGCGCGGAGCAACGCGGTGCGGATGACCCGCCGGCCTCCGGAGACCATCGAGTGCCGGCAGAGTAGCAGGGCGCGGGCGAAGGCAAAGCGCTCGGGCCCGCCGGCGGGGGCGCGCGCGGTCAGTCCTCGAGGTGGCCGAGCTTCGCGACCTTCGTCGCGAGATAGCGCTCGTTGTGCGGGTTCTTGCCGGCGTGCAGGGGGACGCGCTCGACGATCTCCATCGCGTAGCCGGACAATCCGGCCACCTTGCGCGGGTTGTTCGTGAGCAGTCGCAAGCGCTGGACCCCGAGGGTGTGGAGGATCTGCGCGCCGACGCCGTAGTCCCGGAGGTCCGCGGCGAAGTCGAGCCGGAGGTTCGCCTCGACCGTGTCGACGTCGCCGTCCTGCAGGGCATACGCCCGGATCTTGTTGAGCAGGCCGATGCCGCGGCCCTCCTGCCGGAGGTACACGAGCACGCCGCGCCCTTCGGCGGCGATGGCGGCGAGCGCCGCGTCGCGCTGCGCGCCGCAGTCGCAGCGCAGCGAGTGGAGCGCGTCGCCGGTGAGGCACTCGGAGTGCATCCGCACCAGCACCGGCGCGCCGTCGTCGACCGCGCCCATCGTGAGGGCGACGTGCTCGCTCCCCGACAGCGCGTCCTCGAAGCCGTGCAGCACGAACTCGCCGTACGCGGTGGGCAGCTTGGCCTGGGCGACGCGGGTGACGAAGGTGTCGTGCGCGAGGCGGTAGGCGATGAGATCCGCGATGGTGCCGACGGCGAAGCCGTGGACCGCGGCGAACTCCAGCAGCGCGCCCATCCGCATCATGGTGCCGTCGTCGTGCATGAGCTCGCTGACGGCGGCGACCGGCTGGAAGCCGGCGAGTCGCGAGAGATCGACGGCGGCCTCGGTGTGGCCGGCGCGGCGCAGGACCCCGCCGTCGCGCGCGCGCAGCGGGAACACGTGCCCGGGCCGCACCAGGTCGCGCGCGGTCACGCCATCGCGCACCGTGGTGCGGATCGTCAGCGCGCGGTCCTTCGCCGAGATGCCGGTGTCGATGCCCTCGGCCGCCTCGATCGACACCGTGTACGCGGTGCCGCGCTTGGCGGCGTTGTGCTCGACCATCGGCGGCAGCTCGAGGTGGTCCGCCAGCGCGTTCGACATCGCCAGGCAGATCACCCCGCCGGTGTAGCGGATCGTGAAGGCGATGTTCTGCTCGCTCGCGATCTCGGCCGGAATGATGATGTCCCCCTCGTTCTCGCGGTTCTCGTCGTCCACGATGATGACGGGACGATGGGCGCGGAGCTCGGCGAGGATCGTGGAGGTGGGGGAGATGCCTGCGACCAGGGTCTGTTCCTCGGCGCGGCAAGCATGGCCGGTTTGCCCGCCCTGTCAAACGTGGGATCAGGTGCTCGCGCGCCGCGGTCGGCTCGTCTACAATCCGCGCGCCATGCCGTCTGGCCGAGCCGCGCGACCGCTTCTCTCGATTCTCTGTGGGGTGACGATCGCGACGGCATCGCTGCCGGTCGGTGCTGCGGTCACGCATGCGCCCGCGTCGGCGACACCGCCGGTCGCGGCGCCCGTCGACGACGGCGCATCGCCTGCGGTCGAGCCCGCGCCGACGACCGACACGACGCCCACCGAGCCGACACCGCCCGAGCCGACGCCGCCCGAGTCGACGCCGCCCGAGTCGACGACGCCCGTGCCGACGACGCCCGTGCCGACGACGCCCGTGCCCCCGTCGAAGCCCGCGCCCACCCCACCGCACGCGCCGACCGCGACCGCCCCCACGGACGACGGAGCGTCGGAGCTCCCCCAACGGCTCACGCCGATGCAGACCGCCGGCTGGTGGACGCTCTTCGGCGGCGTCGCGGTCGGGACGTTGGCGGGCGTGATGGCCGGACTCGCCGAGCGACAAGAGGATCGGGCGCTGCGCCTGTCGGTCCGCTTCGAGCTCGACACGGGCGCCCAGACCCGGTTCGAAGACGTGCAGGGCGAGTACGAGTCGACGCTGCGCAAGGGTCGAGCGCAGGCCAACGCCGGGATCGCCCTGGCGGTGATCGGACTGGCCGCGGCCGTCGCAGGGATCGCGGTGCTCGGCGTGGCGGGCGTGCGGCAGCGAAAGGCCGCGGGTCGCAGGGATGGCGCCCGGTTGCAGTGGCGGGGCAGCGGAATGCAGGTGAGGTTCTGATGCGACGGCTGGTGTTCGGTGCGCTCGCGGGACTCGTCGTCGGCTGCTTCGATGCACCGGCGGCGGCCGTCATGTTCAGCTGCGAACCCGAGGGCGCCTCGGCGTGCCCCGATGGTTACTCGTGCGAGGCCGATGGCTGCTGCCACCGCGACGGCACCGACGTCGCCGCGCACCTCGGCGAGTGCAAGCTCGCGGGCGGCACCGACGGCGCGACCACGGCGCTGCCGGGCACGTCGTCGGGCTCGTCGTCCTCGGGCACGGACGCGACGACGACGGGCGAGCCGACCGACAGCAGGTCCACCGGGGCGACCTCGACCGACGGCACCTCGACCGACGGCACCTCGACCGACGGCAGCTCGACCGGCGGCAGCTCGACCGACGGCGCGACCGGCAGCTCGACGAGCATGTGATTTTGCGGACGCCCCGCGCCCGTCCCGCCCCACGCGCGGCCCAACGCGGGCTCGCGCGCTTGAACGCTTCGGCGCCGTGCGCTAAGAAGGCGAGCCTCCCGTAGGCCGAGTCAAACCCGTGGGCCTCAAGGATCTCTTCTCGACCACTGGACGTGCGAAGTCGCGGCTCGACAAGCACGTCAAGGTGATCACCAACGCGTACACGCAGTCGGCCGATCGCTACCACGCGATGCAGCAGCTGCTCGAGGACGGCTCGGAAGAGGCCCTCGTCGGCCTGATGAAGCGGTTCGGCGTCATCTCGACCAAGAGCATCGAGGACGAGGAAGAGAAGGGCTGGGCCTACCGCGAGCTCTCGGCGCTGGGGTCCAAGGTGTTGCCCGCGCTGCGGCAGTTCTGCCTCGAGTCCGACAACGTCGCCTGGGCGCTGCGCATCCTCGAGGACGTCGCCAACGGCCCGCAGGAGTGGGACGTGCTCGAGGCCATGCTCGAGCGGCACCCGCCCGAGTACGCCCGCGACCCCAAGACCAAGCTGCAGGTGCTCACCCACCTGGCGGAGATCGACGACCCCCGCGTCGTCGACATCCTCGTGCGCTACCTCGAAGATCCCGATGAGGCCGTGCGGTTCTTCTGCGTGGAGCAGCTCGTCGACATCGCCGACGACCGCGCGAAGGCGCCACTGCTCGCGCGCCTGGGCAACCCGGCCGAGGATTCCGTCCGCCTGCGCAGCCGCATCCTCGACGGCCTCGCGACGCTGGCCTGGGACGTCTCCGACGCGCAGGACGTGGTCGTCGCGAACCTCGGCAACGAGCACCTGTTCCAAAAAGGCAAGATCGTCCGCCGCTGACCGCGACCCGCCGTCGCGGCGCCGAACAGCGCCGCCCGCGACGGTTGCCGCGCGCCATCGACTGGGGCACCCTCCGGCCCCAGATGCCACGCCGCGACGATCTCAAGCGCATCTTGGTGCTCGGCTCGGGCCCCATCGTGATCGGGCAGGCGTGCGAGTTCGACTACTCCGGGACCCAAGCGGTCAAGGCGTTGGTGCAGGACGGCTACGAAGTCTCCCTGCTCAACTCGAACCCCGCGACGATCATGACCGACCCGGAGATCGCGGCGCACACGTTCGTGGCGCCGCTGGTCCCCGAGGTGCTCGAGCAGATCCTCGCCGCGCACCAAATCGACGCGATCCTGCCGACGGTCGGCGGTCAGACGGCGCTCAACCTCGCGATCGCGGCGTCGCGCATGGGCATCCTCGAGAAGTACGGCGTCGAGCTCATCGGCGCCGCGGTCGACGTCATCGCCCGCGCCGAGGATCGCGAGCAGTTCAAGCAGGCGATGCTCGAGATCGGGCTCGACGTCCCGCGCTCGCACTACTGCCGATCCATCGCCGAGGCCCGGGCCTCGCTCGACGACATCGGCTTCCCGGTCATCATCCGGCCCAGCTTCACGATGGGCGGCTCCGGGGCCGCGGTCGCCTACAACCGTGACGAGTTCGAGAGCCGCGTCCGCTTCGCCCTGGGCGAGAGCCCCGACGGCGAGATCCTGCTCGAAGAATCCGTGCTCGGCTGGAAGGAGTACGAGCTCGAGGTGATGCGAGATGTCGCCGACAACTTCGTCGTCATCTGCTCGATCGAGAACCTCGACCCGATGGGGGTCCACACCGGCGACAGCATCACGATCGCGCCGGCGCAGACGCTGACCGACAAGGAGTACCAGCGCATGCGCGACCACGCCGGCATGGTCGTGCGCAAGATCGGCGTCACCACCGGCGGCTGCAACATCCAGTTCGCGATCGACCCGCGGACCGGGCGCGAGATCGTGATCGAGATGAACCCGCGGGTGTCGCGGTCGAGCGCGCTGGCGTCCAAGGCCACCGGCTTCCCGATCGCCAAGTTCGCGGCCAAGCTCGCGGTCGGCTACACGCTGGACGAGCTCAAGAACGACATCACCCGGGTCACCCCGGCGAGCTTCGAGCCGTCGATCGACTACGTCGTCACCAAGATCCCCCGCTTCGCCTTCGAGAAGTTCGCCGGCACCGACGACACGCTGACCATCCAGATGAAGTCGGTCGGCGAGGTCATGGCCATCGGTCGCACCTTCCGCGAGTCGCTGGGCAAGGCGATCTGCTCCATGGAAGAGGGCACGTACGGGTTCGACCTCGAGCCCGCGTGCACCGACGCCGAGCTGGTCGCGATGCTCGGCCGCCCCCAGCCCAAGCGGCTGTGGCACATCGGCGCCGCGTTCCGCCGCGGCATCCCGCTCGAGACGATCGCCGAGCGCACGAACATCGACCCCTGGTTCCTGACCCACATCCAGGTCGTGCTCGAGTGCGAGGCCACCATCAAGCGCGGCCTGAGCGGCAAGGTCCCCGGGCCGGCGGTGCTGCGCTGGGCCAAGCGCAACGGCCTGTCGGACCGGCGCATCGCCCAGCTCATCAGCGTCTCCGAGGAGGCCGTCCGCACCCGTCGCCTGCAGCTCAAGCTGCGGCCGGTCTACAAGCGCATCGACACGTGCGCCGCCGAGTTCGACTCGCGCACGCCGTACATGTACTCGACCTACGAGGACGAGGACGAGGCCGACGTCTCCGGCCGCCGCAAGGTCGTGATCCTCGGCGGCGGTCCCAACCGCATCGGTCAAGGCATCGAGTTCGACTACTGCTGCGTCCACGCCTGCTTCGCCCTGCGCGAGGCCGGCTACGAGACGATCATGATCAACTGCAACCCCGAGACGGTGTCGACCGACTACGACACGTCGGATCGGCTGTACTTCGAGCCGCTCACCCGCGAGCACGTGCTCGAAGTGCTGGACGCCGAGGCCCGGTCGGGGACGATCGTCGGCGTGCTGGTGCAGTTCGGCGGACAGACGCCGCTCAAGCTCGCGCAGTCGATCGAGGCCGCGGGCTACCGGCTGCTGGGCACGCCGGCCGAGGCGATCGATCTCGCGGAGGACCGCGAGCGCTTCGGCCAGCTGCTGTCGCGCCTCGGCGTCACGTGCCCGCGCTGGGGCGTCGCCCGCTCGGCCGAAGAGGCCTTCACCGTCGCCCACCAGATCGGCTACCCGGTCCTGGTGCGGCCGAGCTACGTGCTCGGCGGCCGCGCGATGGAGATCGTCGGCTCGGACACGCAGCTCGATCACTACATGCGCAACGCGGTGCGGGCCTCGCCCGATCATCCGGTGCTCATCGACGAGTTCCTCCGCGACGCGACCGAGTTCGACGTCGACGCGGTCGGTGACGGCACCGACATCGTCGTCGCCGGCATCATGGAGCACATCGAAGAGGCCGGGGTCCACTCCGGCGACTCGTGCTGCTCGCTGCCGCCGGTGAACGTCTCGCGCGACACCCTCGACGTCATCCGCCAGATCACGCGCATGCTGGGCCGCGAGCTCGGCGTCATCGGCCTGATGAACGTGCAGTTCGCCCTGCGGGGCCGCCGGCTGTACGTGCTCGAGGTCAACCCACGCGGCTCGCGGACGGTGCCGTTCGTGTGCAAGGCCACCGGCATCCCGTTCGCGAAGATCGCCGCGCGCGTCGCCGCCGGCGAGACGTTGGCGAGCCTCGGCGCCCGCGAGATGGTCCCCGACCACGTGTGCGTGAAGATCCCGGTGTTCCCGTTCCGGAAGTTCGCCGAGGCCGACACACTGCTCGGACCCGAGATGCGCAGCACCGGCGAGGTCATGGGCATCGGCCCCGACTTCGGCAGCGCCTTCGCGTCGGCGATGATGGCCGAGGGCACCGCCCTGCCGACCTCCGGTCGCGTGTTCATCAGCGTCACCGACCAGGACAAGGACGACGTCGTCGACGCCGCGCGCAAGTTCGTCGAGCAGGGCCTGCAGATCGTCGCGACCCGCGGCACCGGGGCCCGCCTGCGCGAGGCCGGCATCGCGTGCACGGTGATGAACAAGACCACCGAGGGTCGGCCGCACATCGTCGACGCGATGCTCAACGGCGAGATCGCGATGATCGTGAACACCTCCGACACCGCGGAGAACCGCGCCGCGAGCTTCACCACCCGGCGCACCGCCCTGCTGCAGCGCATCCCGTACTTCACCACCGTCTCGGGCGCGCTCGCGGCGGCCGAGGCGATCGCGTACCTGCGCACCGGTCGTCGCGCGCCGCCGGTCTCGCTGCAGGAGCTCCACGCGCGCCCGGGCTTCTCGCCCGAGACCGCCCCGGCCGTCCGCGCCGGCTACCGCTGACGGGCTCCTGACGTCTGGGCACTTCGCCATGGCCAAGTACACGCTCACCTACTTCGACTTCGCGGGCAGCCGCGGCGAGGAGTGCCGGCTCGCGCTCCACTGCAGCGGCGTCCCCTTCGAGGACGAGCGGCTCACCCGCGAGGCCTGGGCGGCGCGCAAGCCGAGCGCGCCGTGGGGCGGCCTGCCGATCCTGACGATCGAGGGCAAGGGCGAGCTGGCCCAGTCCAACGCGATCCTGTCGTTCGTGGGCCGTGCCCACGGCCTGTTGCCCGCCGATCCGTTCGAGGCGGCGCAGCACGAGGCGGTCATGTGCGCCGTCGAGGACTTCCGCGCCGAGCTCAACCCCACGGGGCGCATCGCGGATCCCGAGCAGAAGCGGGCCGCTCGCGAGGCGTTCGCGGTCGGCTACCTGAAGACGTGGTCGGCGTCGATCGAGCGTCTGCTCGCCGCCCGGACCGAGGGGCCGTTCTTCGGCGGCGCCGCCCTCTCGGTGGCGGACCTCAAGCTGTTCATCATCATGCGGTCGATCGTCGGCGGCGGGATCGACCACGTGCCGACCACCGCGTTCGCCGAGTTCGGCCGCCTGACGCGCCTGTACGAGGCCGTTCGCACCCACGCGGGGGTCGCCGCCTGGACGAGCCGGTAAGTCCTGGTATCGTCACCGACCCATGGCCGAGGAAACGTTCCCCATGACACCCGCCGGGCTCGAGCGACTGCGCGTCGAGCTCAAGCGGATCAAGGAGGTCGAGCGCCCGGACAACGTGCGCGAGATCGAGACTGCTCGCGAACACGGGGATCTGCGTGAGAACGCCGAGTACCACGCGGCGAAGGAGCGCCAGGGCAACCTCGAGGGCCGGCTGCGCTACCTCGAGTACCGCATCGCCCACGCCGAGGTCATCGACCCGGCGACGATGAAGACCGACCGCATCGCCTTCGGCGCGACCGTCACGGTGCTCGATGTCGACACCGACGACGAGATCGTCTACGCGATCGTCGGCGAGGACGAGGCCGACGCGGACCAGGGCCGGCTGTCGATCTTCTCGCCCATCGTGCGGGCGCTCATCGGCAAGGTCGAGGGCGACGCGGTGACGCTGCACCTGCCCAAGGGCGCGCGCGAGCTCGAGGTCGTCCGCGTGGAGTACAAGGCGCTGTGACCCTCGCGCGGATCGGCATCGTCGTGGCCGCGGCGCTCGCGTTCGTCGCGTGTCGCCCCGGCGAGGGCGACTACTGCCAGTGCCCCGGCGAGTGCCGCAACGGCCTGGTGTGCGCGCAGGGAGGCGCGGTCCTCGACAGCTGCATCCCCCCGGGGCCGGACCAGGCGGCGGGGCGCTGCATCGAGCAGGACGGGCTCCCGGACATGGTCGACACCGCCGAAGAGACCGCCGCGCCCGAGCACCACGACGTCGGCGGCAAGCGGGACTTCGAGCCCGGCACGCCCACCGACGACACGACCTCGACGGGCGCGACGTCGTCGTCGAGCGGCGCGGCGGACTCCGGTGCATCGAGCAGCGGGTCGACCACCGGCACGGGGACCAGCGGTAGCACCAGCACCGGCCCGTGACCGCCGAGGCGCACTGGCTGTGGCGGCTCGATCGCGCGGCCTGGGCCGCCGCCGCCCTCGTCGAGTGGCGCGCCGCGACCGAGAACCTCGCGCGACGTCGGACCGCGATCGCCCACGCTCGTCGCGCCGCAGGCATGGCCCTCAACGGTGTGCTCGTCGCGTGGGCCGAGCGCGAGCCCGAGCGCCGCGACGAGATCGCCGCGCGCTGGGGTCGATCGTACGTCGAGCACCTGCAGCGGATCGCCGCGGGCGATCACGGCCCGCTGCCCCCCGCGGCGATCGAGCTCGCGCGGGCCGTGCTCGCCGCGCCGATGACCGCGCCGGCGCTCGTCGCCCTCGGCGCGCGCGCACACGCCGACGTCCGAGCGCTCGTCGACGCGACGCAGGCGCTGCTCGAGCTGTGCGCCGCGATCGGTGCCGACGGCCCGACCGTGTAAGCCAACGCGAGGCCCGCCGTTGGGGCGGTCGTCGGGCGTCCACGCGGGTTCCTCCGCGGTTGGCCCGCGCTCGACCCTCGCGCTAGCCTACCGACCCATGGCCTTCCCACGCATCGGCTCGTTCTCGCTGTTGTTCCTCGCCGCGGCGTGCCAGCGCCTCGACTCCGGCTCGATCGACGACGGCGCGGACCCGAGCGCTGGCAGCACCGGGTCGACGGGCACCGTCGTCGACGAGAGCGACGACGGCACGCCCGCCGAGAGCGAGGACAGCGACCCCGACAGCGGTGGCCCCACCGAGTTCGACTGCGATCCCGTGGCGCAGAGCGGCTGCAACGGCGAGGAGAAGTGCACGGTCGTGCTGCAGGCCGGCCAGATCGCGTACACCTGCGTCGTCGACGACGCGACGATCGATCCGCTCGGCGGTTGCCAGGCCGCGCTCGGCTCGGGGATCGACGGCTGCCCCGCAGGCTACGCGTGCCTCGCAGACGAGAGCGAGACCGGCCTGTGCGTCCCGCTCTGCCTCGACTCCGGCGACTGCGACAACGCGGTGTGCATCCCCGAGCTGCAGCACGACATCCCGTATTGCGCTTCCGAGTGCTCGCCGTTCGAGGGCGGCTGCGCGACGCCGCTGCAGTGCCGTCGCCTCGACGACCAGTTCGGCTGTGGCTTCTCGCGACCCGACGACGTCGGCGGCCAGGGCGAGCCGTGCACGCCGCAGCAGGACGCCGGCTGCGGCGAGGGCTTCGTGTGCCTGCCGGGCGGGTTGATCCCGGGCTGCAGCTCGGACAACTGCTGCACCGTCGTCTGCGACACCAACGCGGACACGTGCGACACGCCGGCCTCGTGCACGCCGCTGTTCGACGCGCCGGCGCCGGGCTCCGAGGCGATCGGCGCGTGCATCGTGCCGAGCTGACGCTCGCTCGGGCGGCGCGCCGCTACGGCACGGGCACGGTGAGCGCCCGACAGCCCGTCGCGGCGCCGGGGCGGATCGTGGCGTCGCCGCGCAGCGCCATGCGGCCCTCACGGGCGACGAGCGTCGGCGGCACCGGGAGGTTCTCCATGCCGGGCACGCGCGGCCGCGCGAACAGCCCGAGCTCGGCCCCGCACTGCATCGGCGTCAGCGCGTGGGCCGGACCCACGGCGGTCGCGTCCTCGCTCACCGATCCGCCGGCGCCGGCCCAGAGATCCACGAACACGAGCTGCGTTCCGCTGACGACCCCGAGGAACGCCGCGGTCGGCACCTCGCTCTCGGCCCCCGGCTCGGTGACGACCAGCATCGGTCCGAGCTCGGTGTTCACGCCCTCGTAGCGGCACGCGGCGACACGACACGTCGGCGCGGCACCGCTCGCCGCGGGCTTGGGCGCCAGCGCGAGGCTCTCGAGCGTCAGCGTGCTCGAGCTCGCCACGACCGCGATGGGGCAGCGGTCGGGGCCGACCCACTGCGCCACGACGTCGCTGGTGGGCTCGGGCCGGCACTCCGGCGGCGGGGGCGGCGGCGGCTCGAGCGGGGCCGCCTGCTCCGCGGCGACGGGCGGCTTCTCGCAGCCGCCCGCCGACATCGCGAGCGCGGCCGCGAGCGACGTCACCGCGAGGGTGCCCACCCGCATGTCGAGCTCACTGACGCGCGGCTCGGATCACGATCGCGCCGCCCTGACCGGTGACCGCCTCGGTCGGCGAGAACGACTCCGTCGACCAGATCTCGTTGCCCTCGCCGTCCTGCCCCTTGATCGCGCCGTTGGCTGCGACCCGGACGATCGGATCGAGGCAGCCCGCGGTGTCCTTGGTCGGCAGGGGCCCGAACAGCAGCACGCGGTTCTCGAGGTCGTCGTTGATCGTGTACGTGATCGTCAGCTGCTGCACCTGATCGAGCTGCTGCTTCACGCTCTTGACGTCGCAGTCCGCCTGCGCGTCGACCTGCCCCGACTCGCACAACCGGTCGGTCCAGCCCTCGCCGTCGAGCTCCTGCGTGCCGAAGATCTTCTCGCCCTCGCGGCCCTCTTGGCGGAGGTCGGGGTTCGCGTCGTAGAACCCCTTCAGGCACTCGCGGTACTGCATCGTCGCGACGACCGTCGAGGTGCCGACGTAGGGGTTGCTCGCCTGGGACTCGCCGCGGCGCATCTCGAGCTTGACGAAGCCGTGGGTGAGCTCCTCGTCGCCTTCTTCGCATCCGGGCAGGGACGCGACCGCGAGGAGCACCGGAACGAAGGACAGGCGAATCAGACGCATCGTCCCCGCAGTCTCGCAGATGCGCAGGCGGGCCTCCACCCTTGCGCCCGCAGGCGCGAAGATGGGTGCGCACGGGCGATCGCAGGCCGACGCCGATGCGCACGCGCGGGCTCGGCGACGCAGGAATCGCGGAGCTGTGACGGGGATCACAGGTCGGGGACGGGGCCGTCCTCCAATCTCGTCGCGCCCCGTACCGCCCGTGTTAGGGTCCCGCGCTGCGGATCGCGCGCACCCCGCCCGGCACCATGCTCCACGCCGTTCCACCCGCGAAACCCGAATCCTCCGTCGTCCGTCCCGGCGCCAGTCCGCTGGGGGAGAGCGCGATGGATCGTGCCCTCGTCCAGCTCGAGTCCCGCCTCGCACCGTGGCGGGATCGTGCCCGGGCGTGCGGCTCGAACGACCCCGCGATCCGGCGCCCCGAGAGCCGATGGCTCGTCGAGATCCCCGACGTCGGCCCCACGTGCGAGGTGCTGCTCGCCGATCGCCTGCTCTACGATCTCCAGCCCCTCGAGCGCGACGCGATGCTCGCGTGGGTTCGCGCCAACCAGGACGAGTCCGGCGCGTGGGTCGACGTCCACGGCCGCCCCGACCTCTCGCTGACCGCCCTCGCCTACTGGGCGTTGGCCCAGGCCGGCGACGATCGGAGCAGCGACCGCATGCTCAAGGCCGTGCGGGTCGTCCACGCCCTCGGCGGGGCCCAGCGCGCCGACTTCGAGGTGCGCCTGTGGCTGGCGATGGCCGGGCTCATCGAGTGGTCGTGGCTCCCGGCGATCCCGAGCGAGCTGTTCCTGCTGCCGCCGCAGGTGCCCCTGTCGCCGGCGCGCTTCTCCCCGTGGGCCCGCGGCGTGCTGACGCCGTACCTGCTCATCGCCCGGGCGCCCGCGCGTCTCCACCTCGCGGACGCCTCGGAGCTGCTGTTGCGCCGCCAGGGCGAGGCGCTCGTGGCCCCGCGGCTGACGCGGGCCGGCCTCGCCGGCGATCTGCTGCAGGCGTTCGATCGCGGCGTGAAGCTGTCGCGGAAGCTCCCGCGCGGGCCGCTGCCGCAGCTCGCCCAGCGGCGCGCGCTCCGATGGCTCGACGAGCTGCAGCAGGATCACGGCGGCTGGTTCTCGACCCGACCGACGCTGCTCTCGCTCATCGCCCTGCGGGTGATGGGCGCGCGCACCGACGATCCCCGGATCCGTCGCGGCCTCGACTACCTCCGGGCCGCGCGCGGCCGCGTGCGTGGCGACGGCGACCAGATCCTCATCGCGCAGGGCATGTCGGCGGCGCCCCTGTCGATCACCGCGGACCTCCTCGCGACGGGGCTGACGGCCGGCGACGTCGCGCCGATGCTCCGCGCGCAGCTGCAGGACCCGGGGCCGTGGCAGACCCGCGCCGACGCGCCCGCGGGCGGCTGGCCGACCGAGCCCGGCGCCCGGTCGCACCTCGATCTCGACGCGACGCTGTCGGTGCTCGACGCCCTGTCGACGCTCGCCCCGGGCGACCCCGCGGCCGCCCCCGCTTGGGCCGCGTCACGCCGCGCCACCGCGGTGATGCTCGCGATGCAGGAGGGCAGCGGCGCGTTCGCCCGATTCGAGCGCGGTGAGGCCGACGTGTTCATGCAGCGCCTTCCGTGGACGGACGCGGATCTGCTGGCGTATGGCCGACCCAACGATGCGGTGCACGTGCGGCTCACCGCGGCCGTGCTGCAGCGCCTCGCCGAGACCGGCCTGCGCACCGAGGACGATCGCGTGCGGCGCGGCGTCGAGTTCCTCGCGCGCACGGTCGGGGATCGCAACGACGACGTGCCGCTGGTGACGGCGTGCGCCGTCGCGGGCGCCGCGGGTGCGCTGCTGCCCGACGACCACGCCCTGCGCCGCGAGATCGAGCGACGCATCCGCGTGCGACAGCGCGACGACGGCAGCTTCGGCTCGCTGCACGACACCGCCGCGGCCCTCGGCGCGCTCACGGACCTCGGCCACGCGTGTGTGCAGGCGCAGCGGGCCGCGCGTCACCTCGTCGCCGCGCTCGAGCGCGACCCCGACGCGTTCGTGAACGGCCGCACCACCCACGACGGTGGCCCCGGCCTGTCCCCCGATACCCTCGATCCCACCGCCGCTGCACGCCGCAGCGCGCAGGTACTGCGACGCCACGCCGCCCTCGCGGCCCAGGTCACGGAGTTGCGCTCGTGAAGCCGATCCACGCCCACTACGACGTCGTCATCATCGGTGCAGGCCTCGCTGGCTGCGCCACCGCCCGCGCCCTCGTGCAGGCGGACCCCCACAGCACGCGACGGATCCTCGTGGTCGACCGCTACCCCGGCGTCCACCCGCGGTTCTCGGGCGAGTGGATCCACCCGCGCGGCGCCGCGGTGCTCGACGCGCTCGGGTTCCACGGCCCGCTGCGCGAGGCCGGGGCCATCGAAGTCGACGGCTTCGCCGCCTTCGAGAACGCCGACGCGAGCTACGTCGACCTCGCCTACGCCGAGGTCGAGGGCGAGCGGGCGCGCGGGCTCTCGGTGCACCACAAGGTGCTGGTCCGGACGCTGCGCGCCGAGCTGCGCCGCGAGGGCCGCGTCGAGCTGGTCGAGGGCGTCACGGCGTGCGAGCTGCGGCGCGACGCGTCGGGCCGGTTCTGCGGCGTCGTGTTCGAGGACGGCAAAGGCGTCACGTCGGAGGTCGCCTGCGATCTCGTCGTCGCCGCCGACGGCAAGGGCAGCAACGTCCGCAAGCTCGCGGGCATCGAGGATCGCCGCGAGACCGTCGGCTTCACCGCCGGCGTCGAGGTCCGCAACGCGACGCTGCCAGCCCCGACGTACGCGCACGTGATGCTCGGCGCGTGGGGCCCGGTGCTGGCCTACCCGATCCACCGCGAGCCCGACGGCACGATCCTCACCCGCATCACCTTCGACCTGCCGCGCGAGCTGCCGGCCAAGGGCGAGGCGATCAAGCACTACCTGCTGCGGGCGTTCGTGCCGTTCATCCCGGCGCCGCTGTCGGAGCAGGTCGCCGCGGCGATCCTGGCCCGCAAGGGGCCGCTCGAGATGGCCCCGACCGTCGATCTCCCCGCGCCGCCCGCCGTGCTGCCCGGGCTCGTGCTCGTCGGCGATGCGGCCGGCTGCTCGCACCCCATCACGGCGAGCGGGATGACGATGGGCCTGCGCGACGCGGAGACCCTCGGCGAGCAGGCCCGCCGCCGACAGGCGACGCCGATCGGCGAGCCGTGGCTCGACGACGAGGCGCTGCGTCGGTATCGCGTCGAGCACGATCGCTACGTCCCGACCCGACAGGCCCTCGCCACCGCGATCTACGAGGCGTTCCGCGGCGAGACCGAGGGCGCCCGCGCGATCCGTCGCGCGCTGTTCGACTACTGGCAGAGCGGCCCGACGGCGCGCCGCCGCTCGATGGCGCTGCTCTCGTGCGCCGAGCTGCGTCCGTCGGTGTTCCTGTCGGAGTACCTGCGGACGGCAGGACACGCGCTCAACGTCAGCTTGATCCCCAAGCACGCGTCGCACTACCCGGTGGCGGATCGCGTGCGTCAGGCCCGGGGCGCGGCGAAGCTCGCCCGCGACAAACTCGGCCTCGTCGCCAACGTGGTGTGGGCCCAGCTCCGTCCGAGTTGGATGCAGACCGAGCCGAGGCCGCTGCGCATCCGCACACCTCGGGCCGCGGCCGGCCCGAGCGCGCCGGCCGCGGGGCCAGCCGAGTAGCCAACCGCCGCACCCGAGCCCTGCCCGGGGGCGCGAGGCCCGTGGTGTGTCCGAAGCGTCGCGTCGGAAAATCGCGCCGCCAGGCGGCGCAGCCTGCTACGCTTTGACGACTGTGGGCGCCCGCGTGCTCGTCGTCGACGACGACCCTTGGATCCTCCGAATGGTCAGCGCGACCTTGGAGAAGAAGGGCTATGCCGTCGACACGGCGCGGGAGGGTCGTCAGGCGCTCGAGCGGGCCCGCGCCGTTCGCCCCGACGTGATCATCTCCGACGTGATGATGCCGGTGATGGACGGGTGGACCTTCGTCCAGCAGCTCCGGACGATCCCGCAGCTCGCGACGGTGCCGGTCATCTTCCTCACCGCGTTGGGCAAGGACGAGGCGCGCCTGCGTGATCTCGGGTTGTCGCCCGACGACTACCTCGCCAAGCCGTTCCGCTTCAGCGACCTCGAGAAGCGCGTGGCGTCGGCGCTCGCGAACCACCAGGGCGCCGGGAGCTACCAGACCGCCAGCGGATCGACCGGCATGAACCGCGATCTGACGCCCGCCGGCGCGGGGCGGACCGACGCCACGATCGACCCGATGACGGGCATGCCGTACCCCTATCCGCCGCCGGGGTATCCGCCGCAGGGCTACCCCGCGCCACCGCCGGGGTACCCGCCGCAGGGCTACCCGCCGTATCCGTACCCGCCGCCGCAGGCCGCACCGTATCCGTACCCACCGGGATATCCGCCGCCGCAGGCGCCCCCGTACTACCCGCCCGCGCCCACGGCCCCACCGCCGATGGCCCAGCCTCCCGCCGCCCCGCCGGTGCCGACGGCCCCACTGCCGCCGCTCGGGGCGCCGCCCGTCGCGGCAGTGCGACCCACCGCCGCCGAGATCCCCTCGCACATCACCCCGTCGGGCTCGTTCCCCGCGCAGCGCCGCAACACGGCGATGAGCGGACGCCTCGAGCAGCTCGGCCTGTCGAGCCTCCTCGTGATGATGGAGATGGAGCGCAAGGGCGGCGTCATCACCCTCAAGGAGCTCGAGTCTGGCGTCGTCGGTCGCATCTTCCTGCGCGGCGGTCAGGTCGTGTCCTCGCGCCTCGACGCGCGCCCCGATCTCGACGGACGCCAGTCGGTCTACATGATGCTGACGTGGCGCGCCGGCGCGTTCTCGTTCAACGCGATGGAGGTCGACATGGAGGACACCGTCCGCTCGTCGACGACGCATCTGTTGATGGAGGGCGCACGCCTCATCGACGAGGCCAACCGCGACGCCGGGGGCTGACCCCGCGCGCTCCCGAAAGAGGGCGAACGATGGCCGACGACGAGTGGACCGCGGACCGAGACGGAGCCGCCGCCGCGAAGCGAGTCGCCCCGACCGCGGGCGGTGACGACGAGCTGCTCGTCGATCCGCCGATGGGCGCGCCGCCGGGCGGCCTCGATGGTTACCGCGCGGGCCGGTGGTTCCGCGCCGGCATCGCGGTGTTCATCGTAGGATCGATCGCCGGCACCATCGCGCTGGTCCGCCACTGGCGAGCCGAGGACGCCGCGGAGAAGGCGGCGCCGAAGCTCCCCAGCTACGACCTCGCCGATGACGGCGACGACGGCGAGCGACCGACGCAGCTCGTGTGGTCCGACGGCGTCGCGCGCCTGGGCCTCGCGCGGCCCAAGCCCGGTGTCCCGGGCGTCGAGGAGATCGTGCTGCCGGATCGCCGCATTCGACTCGCGCCCGGCCACGACATCGCGCAGATCAAGGTCGAGGTCCGCGCGGGTCGGACGGTGTCGATGGCCGTGCTGGTGGGCAAGGTGATCGAGCTGGCTCCGGTGAGCTCGGCAGATCCAGGATCGCCGCCAGCTCCGCCGGCCACGGGGCCGTGAAGCGCACGCGCTCGCGGGTCCCCGGGTGCGTGAGCTCGAGGACGTGGGCGTGCAGCGCGTGGCGACCGAGCCCGAGCTCGGCCTCGAGCTCGCCCATCAGTCGCCCGTGATCGTACACGTCGAGGAACGCGGACTCGTCGATCCCGTAGAGCTTGTCGCCGAGCACCGGGTGACCGACGTGCTCGAGGTGCACGCGGATCTGGTGCTGGCGCCCGGTCCGCGGCCGCGCCGACACCAGCGTGATCGGCAGGCCGCGGAACTCGCCGTAGGCCAGCGGCTCGACGTCGGTGGTCGCGAGCATGCCGCCCTCGGCGACGGGGCGCGGGCCCATCTTGATCCGCACGCGCGAGCCGATCGCCGCGCCGATCGGCACGTCGACGTGCACCGGAACCGCGAGCGTGCCGTGGACCAGCGCGAGGTAGTGCTTCACCACCTCGCGGCGTCCGAAGGCGCGCTTGAGCGCGGTGGCGCTGCCGCCCCGGCGACCGAACACGATCACGCCCGACGTCTCGCGATCGAG
>LNFM01004502.1_pt1 | contig 25592 bp, 33 predicted proteins | sample 596031 | NCBI WGS metagenome assembly LNFM01 (sample SAMN04254537, study PRJNA301005) | activated carbon metagenome | isolation source: dual media filters at the Ann Arbor, Michigan drinking water treatment plant | place: USA: Ann Arbor | reverse complement strand
TGCCTTAGTAGCTTTGACCGGCTACCTCCAGAATATGATGAAGGAGTCCAGCGCCATCCCTGAGATGATTGGCCTGGATAAGAACAACGCATCTATGGCGGACGTGTTCAACCGGTTGACGATGCCCTTCCGGGACGAGGACTCCACGGCAGCCACCAGGGCGAACAGCTTGCGCGGCAGTCAGTACCTTCTGCGCCAGTTGGGCACCTACGATAGCAAAGACCAAATGGTCAAGAACCTACGAGGCGACCTACACGCTCGGCAACAGGACATCGAGGGTACGGCGCGTCGTCGGCTTATGCCCTACCTGGATAAGATGAGAGCTGCGGAACAACGCGGGGATACAGACGCAGTGTATGAGTTCCAGAAGCAGATGCACAGCGCCTGGACGGAAGGAGTTCCGGTCAAGGACGTATTACTTAAACGAGCGTACCCGGATGGTACGTTCCGACTACCACAGTCCCAACTGCAAGCCCTGGTTTCGGAGGCTTTGACTCCTGACCAGGCCGCGTGGAAAGGCGCTTTGAATAGCCCCATCGGGCAGGCTATGAATTCTACCCTGCAGGCTTTCGAAAATGAAGGCTCTGTAATGGGCGACCCGGACGATTACTAAGGAGCCTCATATGATAAGTAGAAAATTCCTCTTCATCACATCGACCACCCTTGCCCAGGAGAACCTGTCCGTATTCGTGACTCGTCTTCTGCAAGAAGGGCACCAGGTAGCAGTAACGGGTCCGGTAGACTTACAGCTACCCGAGGAGGTAATACGTATCCGCAGCGGCTCCGAGGGAGTAGACTGGGGACCCAACGTAGTAATACCTATGGACGAACGCGCAGCAGAGGTCCTCTCCCAGAGCGGGGCGTTCAAAGGTAGCAAAGCCAGACAGTTCTGCAAGGAGCCTCTGGCTTTTCAGATGTCTTGCTGCCGCTCCTTCGGGCTGTCCCTGGTAGCCAAGACGGGGATGCCTACTATCCCGTACCACGTACTGGCCAACGAGGGAGACTTGCTGCGCCTGCAGGCTAAGATGGCGGAGTCTCCCGACGTAACCTGGCACAGATGCCCGGACCATCCTGCCGCTCTACACTATGACCCCAACGGGGCTTTGGCCGTACCTGCGCAGGAGGGGGAGGTAGTACGAGTAGCTTACCTCTTAAGCGGGCGTAACCTGGTAACCCCTGCCTTCGTCTACTACCCTCTTAGCGGGTTGCTGGCTAAGGGAGGAGTTCCTGATTGGCGAGGCTGCGTAGTAGTGCCTACCTGGAACGACAAGGTAGCGTTCATCGGCAGCAAGGTACAGCTTGCTTGCTCCTCCATCGGGGCGAGCGGCTTTGTCTTCGTGGACCTGCTCTTTCCTCCAGGCAAACGCGGCAAGGCATCTGTGCTTAATATTACGCTGACCCCTCCTCGCGGATTCCTGGCAGCGGTGTTCCTGTCTGGTATGACCGGCTTCGGAGTAGGGGAGGCGCTCAATCAGGTAGCGGCCAACAAGGAATTCTTCCTGCGCACCGAGCTACTCAAGCCGGCGTTCGCCTACCTGGTGACGGACCAGAGCTATGATAGGCCCGGGTTCCCCCAGGGGGACGCCTGGATGGAGTTCGCGAGTCCCGCCTACGAGAGAGGGTGGCACATTTCCAACGGCGCAGAGGTCAGCGACGAGCTATGGGAGATTCGTCCTACGGCGGAGGTAAAACTGGACGGACAGGCTACCCTGGATTATGCTCTTTCTCGTATGGAATACTTCCGACTCCTCCCGAAGGAAGGTAGTAATTCTGTACCAGAAGCGGTAATCGAGGACTCTGATCCCGAAGAGGAAGTCCAAGTAATACTTCAGGAAGCTTTGGTCGGAGAGGTAGAAGACGAAGAACCTCTCACAGAAATGGAGCTGGCCTTGCTAGCTACCTGTACAGGAGGTGACGAGTAAATGGGTAGTGGAAATTTTCGAGGGTCGAGCCCGACTCCGGTAATACCTTTGAGCTACGCGGCAGACGGAGACACGCTGAACCCGGCATCCGCCGCTACCCCTCTCCCTGTCTCCAGCACTCCGGCGCTACCTGCCTCGGTGACTACCGACCAAGATACGGTAGCTGTGACATCGTCTTCGAGCGTCATCAAAGCTGCAGGCGTAGGGACCAAACTCACCATCATCGTGAACAACGGAGCGAATGATGCTTACTTCTCCGTAACAGGCACTTGTGTCAGCGGAGCTACAGCAGTCAGCGGGGGGGGCGGATTGCTGAAAGCCGGGGGAGGTAGCCTAGTGCTGACCAACGCTGGCCCCCTGGTCATCTCCGCTATCTGTGCGGCCGGCACCATCTTCGGCGTAAGTTTGGTGGACTAAATGCAAGCGTCGCTTAACAACAATGTAGGAAGCAGCGGAGCGGGAGCTGCTGTTTACTCTCGGTGCGGAGTCTCAGATTCTACCCTGGAGACGGTTAATGGGGTGGAATACACAATTGTATTCAACGGCACATTAGCCGAATCTGTGGCAATTCAGAACCCTGCGGCCAAGCAAAACTTTATCATACCTTCTAACGGAGTCTACCGAATCGCCCTGCACGTTCAATGTCTTACCAACGGAGCAGGAGCGCATTACGCCCGCATCCTAAAAAATGGGGCAGAAATTGAGCGCACTCGCCACGACCTGGACTCCGGGGAGCAAGGCTCCATTGTGTGTGAGTATGTTGGCGCATTCGTAGCAACAGACGTAGTTCGTACTTCGGTCAATTTTCCCGTCGGAGGCTACGTCACGGGGGGCACGTATGGCGGGAGCACGGGCACCCGTATCTCGGTGACAAGGATTGGTAGTTAATATGGCCTATGATGCACAAAAACTCATCCCCAAGCTCAAAAGCCTGGGAGTAGACCCCCAAGCTGATTGCCGTATTGTCTCCGTCGAGGAAGGACTGGCCATCGAAGCCTGGCTACGGGAAGACGTGGAGCAACCAACTGAGGAGGAGGTAGCCGCATACACCCCCGGGCTGCCTTCGGACGAAGACGGGGCCAAAAGCTACGCTCTGGCTTACCAGGCTGCGCAGGGTATTATCTTCCTGCTGATGAGCCAGGTATCTAAGGCGCTGGTAATCGGCAGACACTTCACGCCGGAGACGGTCAACGCGGAGGGCAGTCGATTCACTCGCTACCACCAGGCAGAGATCGAAGCATTCAAGCTGGCAGGCAGGCACCCGGACGCGGGAGATGCCCTATACAAGGCGGTAGACGAAAGCGCCGGACTGTTCCCCTGGCTCAAGAAGGCAGACAACATCCCCTGGCTCAAGAAGGCAGACAACATCCTGGCTATCTTTGCTGCCACTCTCCCCAGGAACCCGAAATAGTGGATAGCCTGCTGGAGGTAAGGGCCAACATCAGTGACCTCAACTACTCCTTCGGGAGGGCTGTCACTACAATCGAGGGATGGGTGGGGACTCTGTGGCTGATGTATTTCACACCAGGTACTCTCGGTGCCACCATCCTCGGCCTCTGTGTGGGGGACTTATTCACGGGAACCATCCTCAGCAGGAAAATCACCCGGCTCCTCAAGGATGGCTACGACCCTAAAGCCTTTCCCGAGCTAACAGCTCTCATCCTATCGGGCAAAAAGACTCCCTTCACCTGGAAGAAGTGGGGTCATTGGATTGAGAAGATGCTGGTAGTCTTCGGCTGTATGGCGGGGGGCGAATGGTTCAAACTCTGGTTGGCCAAGAACCCCTGGTCGGCCGAAGGCGGCAACTTCGCCATAGGCGTAATGTACTTCGTGCTGATGTTCACGAACTTCCGAAGCATCGTGCGCAACACGGCCCTGGTAACGGAGAACGAGTTGCTGCTTTCCTTCTGGAAGTGGATGGGCAGCGACCACGGGGTGCCCACCCTGGGGTTCCTGCAGCAACAATCCACTACCACCTCGACTACAACTTCTGCAGGTGTTACGGTAACCGAAGACATCATCAATCGAAAGTGAGAAGAAAGCACAATGAGCATCATTGCCAATATGAAGAAGGGGCTCTCTATTGCCCCAGTTATCTCCGCTATGGTGGGACTGGTAGATCAGGCTGAGGTAGCTCCCGAGCAGAAGAAGGGTGCCCTTCTGGCTGCTTGGAACGGGGTGGAGAAGGCCCTGGGCTTTGACTGGGAGGACAAATATGTTTCGATTGCCATTGAGGTGATTTACGCCCTGGGAAAGTTCGTGGGAACCCTCAAGAGTTCTGGCGATCCTACGCCGGCTCTGCCTGGGAAGTAGTCCAGGATTTACTGGAGCCCTCCCTTGCTCACCTCATCAAACCCTGGGCCCAACGATTGGCTGCTGCTCAACAGGATCTGGGACGTTTTAACGAGAGGCACGACAGCTTCAAGCAGATGGCCGGAACTCTGGAGCAACTCGACGGAAGAGGGAACTCCCTGTCTGCCAAACTCTTGGGACTCACTCTCGACCATAAGCTGAAGCACGGGGTACAGCCCACCGAGATAGCTCCGACCGCTCACGACTACTTCGACCTAGTGAAACAGTTAAGAAAGGATGCTGGCCTATGAACGGTTTAGCTAAAATCCCCTTCAAGGAGGGCGACCTTCACCTCTACGTCAACGGGAAAGACAACACCCAAAAGGTGTTCCGCATCAAGGGAGGCAAGGGCGTACCTGTCTCAGTCAACGGACGGGAGGTGTTCCCTGCCTTCCCCCACGGTATCAACGGCACCGACCAGGCTCGCCAGGGTAACGATGCTCCCGAGGGTATCTACATCCTGGAAGCCCCCATCTACACCCAGCCCAATGAGCCCGACGAAATCAAGCGGGCTTTCGGTCGGGTGTTTGTGCCTATGCGGATGTGGAAGGGTAAGAGCTACGGCCGCCTGGGCTTTGGTGTCCACGGTGGGGGGCACTGGGGCAAGCACTGGGACGATTACCAGCCGCTGACTTACACTCTGGGCTGTGACCGCACCCACAACAAGGACGCCGAATCGGTGGCCTGGTTACAGAAGGATTGCGCAGCGAGAGGGTGCACTTTCTATATGACGCTTGACCACGTTGGCGGAGTAGGTCTAGTATAATGCTACAGCCGTACGGTACTCCTGAGAATGGCGATGCGCCTATCTGGAACGCTGCTAAGAATCGATCCGAGTGGGCGCCTCCAGCGGGAGGAGGAGACTTTCAGGCACAGATTGATGCCATCAATGCTCGCTTGATTTATGCGGGTATTGGAGGAGTTCCGGACCCTACGTTTACTCCTAGCTATAACAACACGTATGGTCGAGGAGACAGAGACGCCCTCATTAATGTGACCTGCTCCTCTGCTGCCGTTACTAACGAAGCCCACCTGCCTCGGCTGGTAGATGACGATAGAGTCAATGGTGCCTTTTTGACCAACACCTTGGATGGAGCGGGAACCTGGATTCGTTTCGAGTTCCCCGTCCCAGTGTATATCACAGAAGCCAGACTCATCTGGCCTGACTTGGGCCTTACCTACTCTATTGGAACCTGGCAGTGGCAAGGTTCCAATAATGACGGAGCAACCTGGGCGAACATCGGAGCTTCCTTCGATATGAGCCTGGTGGATGTGTTTGACATTGTAGACGAAATCTACGGAGTCACCGTAGCTAGGTATAATATGCCTAGCTTATCGGTCAATGAATTTACGTGGCTCGACTACCGTTTGCTATGTCTGAACACAGCCGCAGCCTGGAGCAATGTGCCTCAGATAGTAGAGTTCCAGTTCAAGATCGACAGCTAGTTATAATCTACCAGCTTGGTAAAACGTACTATACCTGATAGAATCGCACCATCTGACTTTGAGGAGATGATATGGGAAAGAAAACTAACGTACAAGCTGCGGTGCAGCAAATCGACCAGCTTCAAGGCGCAGGCTCTCCGCCTATCCAGGTGGACAACACAGCCGCCGGTATCGTGATTCGCCCCGGCAATGCCAACGCGGGCGAAGTAGTGGAGAGCATTCTGGTATCCAACCCCACGGGCGGAACCTTGACTATGATTGTCTATATGCTACCCATTCCTACGGATACTCCCACCCTGACGGACGCTATGAAAATCCTCTACACGGGGAACGTGGCCACCGTCGTCTCTGCTCAGCTCTTGACTCGCAATCTATGGTTACCCGCCGGTTACCAGCTTCGCGCTGTAGCCAGCGGTGCCGGCCCTCTCAACGTGACCGTTAGCGGCCGTGCAGATGAGCTGGTCTAATCAAAAGATTTAGCGAGAGGGGCTCCCCTTCGGGGGAGCCTTTTTGTATTATGGAGGAACAATGGGCGAGAGATCACGAGATTCACTAAACCGAGCCAAACGTACTACTACCGCTCCGGCCAGAGGAGGAGCAGGCGGCGGCACGTCCTGGGCTGACCGGCTGCTTCTGGAGCCTGTGCTGGATGACGGCCGCCGCTCCAACAGTACCAAGGCTCCGCCGACCTCGCCTGTTGCGGGGGACCGGTACATCGTAGGCTACAACGCTTCCGGCGCTTGGGCTTCCCTGCGTGGCAACCTGGTGACCTACAACGGGACGACCTGGATAGCGCCTGTGATTCCTACCGGCGCGCTGACCTACTCCAAGAAGAGAGAAGAATACCTGGAACTTACCGAGCTTTTGGGCGCAACCATCGCGCCGGCTCTCTCGCCTGAGCTGTGGCAGACCGTATCCCCAGCGCCGGCATCCATCAAGTTCTGGATTCCGCAGCACCTGGTAGACACGCTGGGCAACGTACTGGACCAGGGAGTTGTGCGCAGCCGTACGGCCGAGTCTGCTTCGTGGACAGCGGAAGAGTACTACCGGTACGTAGTGAAAGCAGGAGATGCCACCATCCCCAGCTTGGCAGGGTACATCGCTACCCTGGTTACCGACGAGACGACTCACGCGTCCTACTGGGTCTTCCATCAGCCTCGGGAAGGGGCTCTGATTTACGTAGATGACGTGAACGCTTTCTACTGGTACAACGGGGCTACCTGGCAGCTCTTTACCTCGGGAGGCACAGGCGGACCAGTAGGTACAGTATTCGCCGCCGAGGGTAGACAGGGAGTAACAGGGCTAGACCCTACCATTCTCCAGGCTGCCGCCGTGAATACCTGGCAGAAGATTGCTTTCGAGTATTCGGCCATCAGTAACCTGGACGTGTGCCCTCTGGCATTCTTTACGGCAGGCGGGGACGAGTTCACGATTCCTCGCGACGGTATCTGGAAGTTAGGTTACCACGGGTTTTACGTGACCTTTACCGATACAGACCCTGTACCTGTCTGCACGATTAGCGTATCCATCCAGGTGAACGGTATTGTAAAGCAGCAGTCTGTATTACCGCACCTAGACGACTATGAAGGAGACTCAGCTCATATCGTGGCAGAGCTGGAACAGGGGGACGTTGTTACCCTGGAGTTCAAATGTACCGGCGCAGACTATGATGCAGAGTTCACGGTTAACAACGGCTTCAATTTCTACGTGCATACGCTCGACGGCGGAGAGGGAGCTTTCGTTGAGCACCCTCTAAGTCAGCACACGGATGTTGTCTTCACCTCTCCCCAGGTGGGGGACGTAGTACAATTTGATGGTACCGATTGGATTAACGGACCTGTGGTAGCTACAGCAGGTCCGCACCTGGTAATCGGTTCTAGCCATTCCGACTCAGAGCTTGTAGGGTCGGTAACGGACGGGCAGATACTGAAGCGTATCTCCAGCAAATGGAAGAACTGGACTCCGGTCCTGGACGATGCTAGCGACGTAGTTATAACCGGCCTGGTTTCCGGGCAAGTATTATCATACAACGGAACGTCCTGGGTAAATAGTACCATCGCAGGCGCAATCAACTTCGATGACCTGGCAGACGTGAACATGACGGGCAAGGCCAACGGATCTGTGCCCAGGTGGAACGTAGGAGCTAACAAGTATATTCCTTGGAGTCCCGTACTATCAGGGCTAGGAGACGTGAATACTGCAGGAGCCGTACCTGGGCAAGGGCTCGTATTCAACGGAGTGCAGTGGGTGCCCGGCTTCCCGGTTGCGGTCGTGTCTGCCGTGTACTTCTGCGGGCAACTGTCCACTACAGGGCCGGCAGCCTGGACAGCTATCTCGGCTACTCCCGGTGCATTCTCCCAGGTACAGACGGTAGTAGGAGGGTATTACTTCTTCCAGCCGGCTGTATCAGGGCACTACGAGATGATAGTCACAGGCAGAGCTATCTCTTTTACGCCTCCTAATCCTATCCGTTACGGCATCTACCTGAACACCGCAGCCACTCCTCTGGGCATCCAGCAAGACTTCCCCGTGTCGCCTACGTCAGACGTGATTTCCGCTCACGCTTGCGCGTTCCTGAGCGGAGGCAATAAGATGGGATTCGCCTTTACCTACTCTACAGCTCTGGGAAGCGGAGCGCCGATGCCTGCCGGCATCGGCCTGAACATCTCTATTAAGAAGATCGGAGACTAATACAAATGCCTGGTGACAGCTACGATAAGTCTACTCGGAATCAGAACCCGCCTGCCCAGACCGTACCTCGGCTGTGGAGGCCCGGGTTCGTCGCCACTACCTTGACCAAGTACGCTAACAACCCGGCGAACATCGAGGGTTACTGCAGCTTGATTATCGCGGAAGTCTCCGGCGTAATACCTGAAGACCCGGATGAAGTGGTAGCCCGGGTGGACGTAGCTATCGTGGCCCTGGGGGAGACTCCTGGCAATGAAGACTACATCGGCCGAGGAGTCCCCCTGGTAGGGAACGAGGTGCTCAAGTTTATGGGCGAGAAGTTCCTGCTGCCGGCGTACGGCGAACTATGGTTGCGGAGTGATACGGGGAGCACCTTGACCGCGTACATCCACATCGACCAGTTCGTGTAAGGCAAGATTACAGGCCGCGATCGTTCCAAAGGTCACAAGCCAGATTTTTCAGGGCGTCCTCGCCCATCTGTGGGTTGGCGTCGTGTCTGACTTTCGGTCCGGCCGCCCCGCAGGTTGTGCAGTGGATTCGGATCTCGTAGTCCTGGTCGACCTCGTAGTCTGTGCCGTCAAAGCAAAGACGATCGTGCACGGGGCCGTTTTGTGTCTGCCTGCAAAATGGGCAGGGTGCCAGCTTCCTAAGTATCGGCATAAAGTCTCCTTGTCATTTTGGATTACAGGACTACTTCTTCTGCAAGTCCCGGAGACGGTGTGCCTCCAGGATTTTGTCCATATAGGCGCTGACCGTAGTATTACAGGCAGCAGCCTTCGCCTCCAACCATGTCACGTTGATAGGGGTAAGCGTCATACACTTACGGGTGAGCTTCTCGTCTGAGAGTCTGCGATTGTGATGGGCCATTATAACCTCCGGCGTTTGATTGGTTTAGGTACCTGGTCGAACAGGAACAAGCGCACTGTGATAATATCTCCGCGATTATCATACCTCTTAGAGGCGAGTAAGTCTACTACCTGGGCATCATCGTAATACGCTCCCCATCCTCCTGCGCCAGGGGGGTTTAGAGCATCCATCACCTGCTTAGCCAGGTTGTCCACGTCGGGCCTACCGGTCTTCTCTTTACCCGGCCACCAGTCTTTGGGGGTCTTGGTGCTGACGTACACGTGCAACCACACGGGACCGCTCCAGGGGAAGACATCCAGCATACCTGCCTCGCGAGCAGCGTTCGTGAAGTGGTTAAGTATTACCCACTGCTCGTCTTCCTGCCCGTCCGGGGAGCGCGTCCATCGCTGCACACTGCCGGTCTTTACGTTGACGTGGACCTTCGTTTCCGGGCGCTTCCAGGAGACGGCCTTCTTCCACATAGCGAAGGTCAGCTCGTGACGCAGCGGCGATTGGACATCCGGTACCCAGATAAACAAAACTAACCCTCCTCCTTGTATTCGCGGTAGTTAGGATTGAACTTAGGAGCCGGAGGAGAGGGAGGGTTCGAGAACGTCCACTGTATCTGACAGTAATCGCAGCTAGCCCTGTACTGCGGAGGGCTGGAAGCGAGCACCTCGTTAGATAAAGCGCCGGGCATATTACACTCCGGGCAATTACGAGTTCTCATCGGTTCACCGTCACTTTCGATACGTCGTTCTCGCGGACTACGTGGATACACACATCGCCTTCCACCAGGTCTTCCCTGGGCACGGCGACCAGGATAGTCTCCGCCACGCCCGACAGACTTCGTAATATCTCAACGAAGACCTTCATACCTGTTTTGTCCAGACCTCCCAGCGGGTCATCCACCAGTAATATAGATAGCTTGCAGCCGGTACGCGCAAGCATCGTTTCCCGGAGAGCAAGTAATATAGCGAACGCGGTGCGCCAGGATTCTCCCTCGCTCCACATAGACAGGTCCCTGTTCTTCTTTCTGTCCCAGACTTCAATGGCGAAGTTCTCACGGCCGCCGGCTGACGTACAGGGAAACTTGACTACAGTCCCATTCCCGGCAAGCTCGCGCATCCGCTGCGCCGTCAAATGCTCCAGGATTCCCCGGATGCGATCGAACATCATATTACGCACCTCGGTAGAGAACATCCGAGCAAGCTGGCCAGAGGTGTAAATCTCCTCGGACAGGTCCTGGACAACGGAGGCTAGCTCCACAAGGCGGGTCCGGCAATCTGATACGGCTGCGTGGTGTCCAGCCATTCGGTCCTGGTAGACCGCCAGGTCAAGCGACCTCTGTCCGAGGTCCACCTTAAGGTGTGCGTGTCTGTGGCGGAGTTCGGCCAGTTTAGGTTCTGCTTTAGCTCGTCGGAGAGCCAGAGCCCGTAGCTGCTCCTGCCGTAACTCAAGACTCTCCAGCTCGCGGGCCCAGAGGAGCTGCTCCTGTCTAAGAGTCTTATGAGTCGTTCTAACTTCCTCGTTGTGTGATAGTACATACTCCTGGTGAGCTGCGGTGATTGTAGATAAGCACAGAGAGCACTTAGTTCCCGGAGTAATATTATGCTCCGAGATGATTTTGCAGTTGAGGAGGGCTTCTTGGTTTCGCGAAAGCCGGGCCTTGATGTCCGCTCGTTGCTGTTCGAGAACATCCATTGACACGTCTGCCTTCTCTGCCAGGACGGTGGACAGCTCTTGCATTTGCGTTTGTAGTTCTGCAAGCTGCTCGCGTATCTTGCTTTTTCGTTGCTCCTCTGCCTCTTGGGCTTTCTCGATGCTGGTTTGCAACGCTTCAATGGACCGTTCCTCCTTGGCTAGCTTGGCTTGCAGCAGTTCCTGTTCCGTCTTGTTCTTCGTGTAGCGCGTCTCAAGGTTGGTTTTGTGGGTCTTAAGCATCTTCGCCGCGTGTTGAAATACCTGGTCATCAACCATATGCGATAACAGTTTCGCTCGTTCGGCTGGAGTAGCGTACAGGAACTGGACCGAGGTGCTAGTACGCGAAACATATAGGCAGGAAGAGAAGAGTTTAAGATCGATTTTAAGATGTTTGCGGATTTCCGCGTCAACGATGCTAGTGTCTTCGCCCTTTTCGTCCTCCTCGCTCGTATCTCGATGAGTCGTCTCAGGTGTTGTAAACGAAACCCTTTGCTTTCCTCTGTAGTATATACGTTCAATGACGTACCCTCCGCTGATGGTAATACGTACGCGCATAGCAGTCCCGCCTTCGCGGTCATCTGCTACCAGCTTACCTGCCCGCTTCCCGTCCCAGGTCTTACCGAACAGACACCAGCAGATAGCACGTATGATAGCCGTCTTGCCGCTGCCGTTGGAGTCTCCCTTATCCTGGCGAATGAAGTCTCGGTTCTCGGCTGTGATGAAAGACAGCCCGCGCTGCAGCGATAGCTTGTGGACGCCCACGAACCGCTGCACGTTCTCTATCTCTAGTTCAAGCAGACGCATCCAAACAGACCTGCGCTTCCTCTGGGGTTAGGTGTTGGTTTAACCACCACTTTAGATAAGACTTCCATTCCCAGGGGTCCCAAGTATTATCTGAATATTTGTCTGCTCGCATATATTCATCTACAATAGACAAGCAGACAGCGAACACCTTGATACTCCAGAACCCGCACTCCGAATTCTTTCCTACCGAATGGGAGACTTTATCTCCTTTTTCAGGCAACAGCCCTGTGCATTCACAACCCCGGCTAAGATGGTTGCGCTTTGCGTATCCTGTTCTTACTTCGCAGAAGTCGCCCACTAGTGCTGTTCCTTGGGTTGAGGCAGGGCAGCTTCGGCCATCTTGCGCAGCATCTCATACTGAGGGTGCGCCTTGAGTTCTTTCTCCAGGTAGCCGATGAGCCCAGCAGGAGAGATAGCAGACTTGTCCGGGTAGATTAGACCGGGGAACTTTACTACTAGGGAACCGAGATTCATCGTAATACCTCCATACGAAACTTGAGAGTCAGGACTTTAATCATACGCTCGTGGTCAGCGGGAGCCAGGTCCACGAACTCTTTAAGGGGAATGTCCCCTACCGTCTTGGGGTCGTTAGGCGAGGTAGCCAGGTAGCCCTCAAAACACACGCTACCGAAGTCTGTGGATAAGTAGTACGTAAGTTCTACCGGGCACCCGTGGCGGGAATAGTCGCTCTTGACCTGGTCCACGATGTACTGAATCTTAGGGCGCTGTTCGTTGAACGTGTCGCGCTGTACAATCTCTACTAGCTTCGTCACTTTCTTCTCCTTCTGCTTTGCCATTTACTTGTTCGCCTTTCCGTACAGTTCTGTCTGTGCTCTCTTGAGGAAGTGTTCCCCCATCTGGATGTAGTCCTTCTTCTGCACACTCTTATACTGAACGAAGGTTCGCCAGATGTCGATAGGGTCATCACCTTCCAGGTGCGTGAGTCGTCTGGTAGAATCGTCCACCTCACGGATTCCGTATGGGTCGAAGTTGACGCGCATACCAATCCGGTCTTCGTACTTAGGGAAGTCCTCGATGTGGCACTCGATGCGGTAGTAGTCCCTGGGGTCGAGGTCCGGTAGCTCCTCCCCCTGTTCCAGGTGTATCTTGTGGTAATACGGATACCGCTTCCGTAGAGGGACGTTGGTTACCGAGGGCCTATCCCCAGTCAGGTCTAGTAGCCACAGCCCCTGGTCGGGCGCATCCCCGAAGGCGTGTTGGATGGGGCTGCCTCCGTACATCGTGCGCTGTGATAATACCTGGTACATATGATAGTCGCCAAGTAATACCAGGTTGTAGTTCTTCTCCCGCAGGTGGTTGAGGAACACACGCTGCGGTGCGCGGTAGTAGTTGCTCGGGGAGAGCTGCCCCTCGTTAAGCCCGATGTGGGAGATGAGCACCTTGTGGTTCGCGGTCGAGACGTTAGCGTTCGCTGCCAGGTTGGCTGCGTGTTTAATGTACGTCTCGGCCAGGTACCAGGGCAGCATATAGAGCTGATGGGTCTTGCCGTTAGGAGCTACACCCGCCAGAACTTTAGGCTCGACGATGACTGTCGCGCACTCTGAGAAAAGAGAAAGAAGTGTACGGTGCGGTTGCGACTTTGCAGCAATCTCATGATTCCCTCTAAGGAGAATCCATTCGACACCTGCTTCAAACTTAGCGAATTCCAGCTCGTGGTAAAGCATAACCAGCACATCTGGATTGACCCCATACTTCTCGTGCCAGAGGTCGCCGGCACACACCACGTAATCACACTTTAGCTCCAGCGCAAGCTCCGTCGTCTCCCTCATCAGTTGCCGATAAGTTGCGAGCTTGTGTTCCGGTTGGTTCTGGGCGTGGGGGTCGAATATTACCAGGTATCTGCTCATCCTCGGGGACCTCTTTCGCTTTGGCATCTTCGGCTAGTTGGCAATCTCGGCAGTCCCGAATGTCTATCATCAGGGACATACACAAGTGGAGCTGTGCGTCGAAGGCTATCGTGTGCGGCATCATCTTGCGGAGTATCTCCAGCTCTCCCTCCAGCGCCTTAGCCTTGGTACGTATTACCTGTACGTAAGGACTGTGTACAGGTAATACTGACCGGCATAGCAGGCATACATCTACGCCGTCTACTTCCTCGCAGCACATCCAGGTGTGGGGGCGGACGCTGCCTCCGTGACAGTTAGGACAAGGTTCCATTTAAGTACAGCCTCCGCACCCGACCGCACCACAATGTTTACAGGGAGTCAGTCGCTGGATCGCTCTGTGGGTTTCTGTACGATACATCTCCGTAGCATCGTGCCAAGTATGTAGTTGTTGACAAACCCGTAAATTTAACTCCTCGGTATGACTTCGAATTAACGACCAAAGAGCGAACAAAGCAAAACAATTTATGCCTGTTAGAATAATCAAAGTTATAACTAGATTCGTCATTACGCAGCTTCCAATCTTGGGTAATACTCTTCCCCCACCATAGGCCCGCTCACGTAAGCAAGGGCTCCTTGGATAATACTACGGGCTTCGTGAGGGGTACAGTCGCCCGGCTCTTTCTCGTAGACCACTCGGGCCAGAGGCATCAGCCCGGATAGGATGGTAGTAATATCTGCTGCGGCCTTTACGCCGGGCCCGTCCGGGTCCATCCAGATGATGACCTTGGGGCACCTGTCACAAAGCCAGTGTACCGCATCCTCATAGAGCTTGGTGCCGAGGAGAGCGATAGCCTGGCCGGAGAGCTTGGGGGTCATCACGTCGAAGACGCCCTCCACCAGAACCACATAGTCAGGATTTACTATGCCTACCGGGTCGAACCAGTAGTTTTCCTTGTTCGCTTCCCTCGGCTGTACCATCCACCCGGACACTTCCGGGTCAGCTACGCGGCACATATAAGGAGCAGTCTCCGGCACAGGCCCCGGGAGGATGCGCTGGATGGGGATGCAGACCTTGTCTTTCCCTTGGTCATACCACACGCCGGCTTGCGCCAGAACCTCGGGCTCGCAGCGCCGGACTTTCTCCAGGTACCACTTGGCGGAGAAGTGCTCTTGCCAGGGGTAGTGTATTACCTCCTGCTGTACCCTGGGCTTGATGATGGCGTGAAGCGCCTCGTCCAGATCGCAGGAGTCCAGGCCCTCGAAGTGCAGCTTGAGCTGGCGAGAAGTGAAGGACAGGTTACCGCTGCGTGAGTTACCTGGGCACGTGAAGCATTGGCCGGAACCTCTAGTAGAGTTATACCAAAGGTTGTCCTTCTTGCAGTTGGGACAGATGAGCTGGTACTCCATCCCGTTCTTGCCTCGGTAGCGGGAGACGAATCTCCTAGGAGTCCAGGCCATCTTTTGGCTCCGGTTTCATATGCTGGATGTACTCGCCTACGCTCTTGGAAATCTCTTCCCCCATCAAATACGTAAGCTGCCTGCGCAGTTCCCAGTTCTGTTCGACCGCAGCTTTAACGCACTCGTCCATCATCTTCTGTACCCCTGCTCGAAGTTGATACTCTAGCTTAGGTTTCCAGATGTCCATTCTAAGCACGTCATCACAAGCGGCCTTTACACAGGATTCAATCTCAGGGATAAGTTCTTTTTGTATGAACTCCCCCATCATAACTTCCATCCTATCCAAGGTGAGTCTCAGATGAGTGCGTACGTGAGGGGTCTTGCCTTCCCCCTCTATATTCAAATCGCCTAGCTTATCCATTATACGATGTCCTCCACACTAAAAGGTTCTAGCTCGGGCAATTCGTCTACGATGTTGATACGGACCTTGGTGAAGATTTGCCCGAGCGCATCCTCCACCGGGTACCAGTACTCAGCGGGGAATCTCCACGCTACCAGGTCAGCGCGCCATCCCCACCCGGCCTTAACCTGGCGGTTGTCGGGTGGTATGATAGCGCAGAGAACCTTCACGGCCCGGTCGGAGAAAGGGAAGCGTACCAGCATAGCGTCTTTGCCGTGCTCGGCTAACCATACCTGGTCAATCTGACTACCCATCTTCCAGCTTCCCTTCTTTGAGTTTCAGGAACGATAGCTCAACCGGGCGAGTATCCTCTCCCACCTTGCGCCACTTGGTACGCCCTAAACGATTACCGTACATCGCAGCGTCCAGTTGTGTGCCGTCTCCGAACAGAGTATGAATCTCCGCCCACCGGTCAGACAGCATAAAGTTCAACCACAACAGGCTACGAGGGTCGCGGTTTTTGTCGATGTCCAGGTAAGCGCGCACCTCGTAGTTCCACCTGGGGCTGTCGATGATGTACACGGTAGGGCAGTCGTTGAGGGTATGTTCCGTCTTGATGAGGACGGGTACCCCTACTAAGGTCATCTGACCATCCGTGAGCGCAGGTGTTTCTACTATGCGCTTCTTCTCGTAAGGCCCGGCGACGAACGTCCAAGGGTTGTTCTCTAGTTCCGGGTAGCACTGCGTATTATAAAAGTCTCTCATCATACCTCCGGGGGTTCGATTGCAGGCAGGTCTTTGGGTTTCACCAGGCGGGCGGTTTCCTTCTTCTCGCCATCTTGCTTCTTCTTACCGCCGTCCGTCTTGGGAATGCCTCCCGAGCTGGACTCAAGGTAGTGGATTTCCAGGTCCTCGTTCTCAGAGAAGGTCTGGAAGAACGTGTCGCGGCGCATAGGCGTCACGAACTTCTCCCTCGGCCGACGAGTCTTCGCCCAGAATATATTCATCATACCTTGGATGCGCTCGATCTTACTGCCGTAGAGCATAGGTATGATAGCTGCGTGATGGGATTTGTTGAAGGCTTCCGCCAGGTTGTCAATGTCAGGGACCTCAATGAACTTGGCCGTCCGGTTGAGCTGTGAAGGGAAGATGCCTGCTACCTCTTCCTCCTCGCACATACCGGCGGCGGCCTTCATCGTGTCATCGAGGTTGAAGCGCGCCTCGTTGAAGTTCCTGGTGCTAGCGAATACGTCGATGTAGTCTCCCATCGCTACGTCGAACTTGCCGGCCGTTTTCTCAGGTACGCCTCGCTCCAGGTCATACGGGCGAATCATCTTCTCGAACAGCTTCATATCCCGGCGCATATCCTTGATGGTCTTGCTACCACGCGGCCACTTACGTACCACGAGGAGGCGATGAATGTCAGGATGCTTGGCCCGGAGATGCGCCAGCTTGTACTTGGTTTCGTTGGTAGGGAGTAGTAGGTCATCCGTACTACATTGTAACAGACACGCCCACACCTTCGCGATGATTTCCTCGAAGGTATTATCTAGCTGGGCGAAGTAGACGCGCTGCCCACTTTTAATAAGCATCGCGGCCAGGGTGACCAGGAACATAGTCTTCCCGTCGCCCGGCAAGGCAGCGGGAAGAACCAACTCCCCTCTGCGTATACCACCGGAAAGCCAATGCGTAATTCGTGGCCACGCTGATAGAGGAATAGGATTCCCGAGATACGTGGCCAAAGACTTATCCGGGTCATCAATCCATTTGTCGTCAAGGGGGAAGGCCCACGTGCCACGGTCAGTCTGCGAGATGATTCGTAAACAGTCGATCCTCTTCTCAAACCACTTGGCCTCCTCGTCGAAGTTGTGTGCGTCTACCTTGAGCCATCGCTCGGAGAGCACTGCCGTCTGCCTACCAAGCACCTCGCCCAGGACCAGGGACTTATCTATCCCATCCATCTCGTTGGAGTAGCACATATCTATCAGCTTGCAGATGGTGCTCGCCTTGCCCTGGTCCTCGGCAAAGGACCGCTTGGTGTACAGCCAGCTCTTGAGTTGCTCCTGGCTAGGTATTACCTCGAACCGTTTGTAGCTGTTCTTGATGGACACGTGTAGGAACTGGAGGATGGGGTTCTTGAACTCGAACTCGGTATCTTCGAAGACCGGAGCCAACGCCGGGTACTCGTCGGGGTTCTGAACCAGGTATGACAGGACATTGATTTCCGGGACGCTACCCATTCGTACGCCCCTTTACCGTAATACGATCCTCGTAGTTCTCTTGGAAGTAAGCTTGCCGAGCCATAGCTACGATATGCTTCGCAAGTTTAGGGTCAGTCTCGATAGCCTCGTGCCAGTCCTTACGGTACTTAGATTGGTCGTTGAACTGGATGTATGCGCCTCTCATCGTGATGTACCCCTGATGCACCAGGTAATCGAAGCAACCGATAGGGTCGTGCCAACCCCACTGGTACCAGTACGGGATATGACACTTGCGCCCGGAGATTTGCCCTCGGTTCTTCCTGAAGTGGAACTGGTGGATGGCCACGTAATCCGAGCCTCCGTCCTCAAGCAGGTGCCCCAGGCCGACAGCATCCGCGTCCGTCTTGTTGAGCTTGCTGATTTCGATCTGGTGAGAAATCCAGAAGCGCAGCGCCCTGCCGCCGGGAACCTTGGTGCCTGCCGTACCGAAGCCTCCGCCGCCCTGGGTGCCTGCCTGGTCGCGGTTCTGTTGGATGATGCAGTAGTAGAAGGGGTAGTCTCCCAAGCCTTTGAGTTCGGCCGTGGATCGGAACCACTGGGCGAGCTTGCCCGGGGTGCCCATCGGTAAGCCGCTGTGCTGCATCGTATTACTTACCTCGCCCATCGTGGACAAAGCGGCCAGGCTATCCAGCCCGGCGAAGATTGGTAGCCCACGCGAGAGCAGAGGCGACTGCATAAACCGGGTAGCGATGTTGAGATGTTCCTCGACGGACTTGGACTGCGTGTATAGGAAGCAGCCCGGGTCGGTGCTGACGCCGTGTACCTGGGCAAGGTCCTCTTCCCAGGAGTTCTCCGGGTTGTCCAGCCAGAAGAATCCTCCGGCCTGTTGAGCGGCAGCCCCCATCCGGTAGAGGAAGGAGGTCTTCATCGTTGCCTCGTCCCCGTGGAGTAATACGATACGCCCGGACTTGAATCCGTACTTGCCGTTCTTGGCTGTCGTCTCCGGCTTCCATCCCATATTCACATCAACGAATGCCAGGTCGGTATGGAGATGATACTTGGGGACCTTCGCCTCCAGGGTCTGGCCTGTGACCTTGGCTACCTCCGCGCGTAGCTCGTCCCAGTCTGTCTTCTGGCTTGACTCCTTTGTTGGCTTATCTCTCTGTGATGCCTTCTTCTTAGTGTTCGGTTTAGATTTAAAGCCCACTGTTTACCCTTTCGATTAGAGACAAAAGAACCCAGGGGGCGCTTCGAAGTCACGGCCCCTGGGTTCATGTTGGTAGTATTATACCAGGCCCTGCGGGATGGCGTCAAAGTCATACCCGTTCTCCGGGTCAGACTTGGGGAACGTCTTGCACAGATGCTTGATGAACCAAGTCTCAGACAGCTTGGCCATACCCTTGGCGTAACCTACCTTGTAGTTCTTGGCGAAGGGGCTGGAGCTATCGCCCATACCGTAGCTGTTGACGTTCGGGAAGTTCTTGATGCAGGTCAGCTCCTTCTCAGTCAGCGGGCAAGCCGGCCCATCAGGGGCAACACTCTGCCCGTTGGACTTCTTCTCGTAACGGAACCAGCGCCCGCTTCTCTGGGAGAGGTTGGAGGCGTCGCTGTAGATGTGCTGCGATAGCAGCTTGATGAGGGTCAGGTCGGCGTTCCCCTCGTAGGGTTTGCTGCTCAGGTTGAGCAACACAAGGACGCACTGCTTGTCGTTGGGCACCCAGATTTTCTTCTTCTTGCCCTTGTCGTCGGTGGTTTCCGTCTCGGCCGCGTACAGCAGCACCGGGTACAGGAACTTGCGGCAGCTCGCGCTGGACATCTCATCGAATGCCTTGACGATGTCTTCGTCCACCTCGTCCAGGTCAAACCCTTGGCGGAAGTCTTCGTAGCCGTCGCACACCGGGCAGGGAGCAACGAGCTTGTTCTTGCCGTCAACCTCGTGCCAGCCCTTGTAGCTCTCGGTGCAGAGAACTTTATCATACGCCGCGTTACGGGACTCGGAGTCCAGGTCCCACTTGTTGTCTACCGGCTTGCGCTGCATCTCGTGAACGGTGTAGATGCGGAACCCATCGGGGCACTTCTCCTCGTTGGAGAGGCCGCGCATCAGGTACGTGCCATTCGCTAGCGACTTGCGGTAGACCCAGGGTAAACCCTTGGTTTCGACCAGCGGCTTCTGGCCTTCGATGGTATTTAAAATTCCAGCTAAGTTATTCATTCTTTCGTTTCTCCAATATCTTCCATTTCAAATGTGCGATTGAACAGACCCTGCTTACCGGGGATGTTGGTACCCTTCATCTCCAGCGAACGCAGGAACCGTTTAACCTTGTTCGCTTTGTGTTTTAACTTACGCTCCTTCGCGATTAGCTCTTGTAGCTTGGTATTCTCTCCTACCTTTCTCTCGGCATACGCCACCGAGTAGGGCTGTTGGGTCTTGGGGTTAACCTGCTCGATGACGTGCAGGATAAGGCGGTCATAGAAACGCTTACGCGCGTCCCTGGTTTCTTCGTAGGCTTCCTCCAGGTTGGACAGCATCGCTCCATACTTACCGTGGACATAGGCCACCATAGAAGCGTGTTCATCTATCTGGTCTAGAGGTGTAGCAAGGAAAGCCATCGTCGGTTCTGGTTCCTTGTTGAGCCAGGAGTTCGCCCATTGCAGAGGGCTAAGAGGCTTAGCCATCCAGGTCCCTGTTGCCGCGCAAGAACTCTACTTTGTTTTCGAGATGCTCTACCTTACGCTCCAAGTCCTGGACCACGGAGCTTAGGCTCTCCACTGCGTCTAAACAATCTTGCAATGCCGACTTAAGAGTTAGCACTGCTTGTTCTATTTCCATTTGCCTGCCTCTCCAGGTCCGTGATGCGCCGGTCCATATCGCGAATGACTTGGAGCAAGTGAGCGGAGTCTACCTCATCACGAATCTCTCTTAAGTGAGGAGTCGCCATCCTATGCCGTCTTGAAGTTAAGCCTTCTTCGTAACTGATTTCTTTTGCCACCGTATTATATTACCAATCCTGGAATGTTGAGGATGCTGTTCGCCTTCGGGAGCTTGACCTTTTCCATAGCTCCGAGATGCTTGCCCGCCTTCATCTCCAGGTCGAACAGAATCCTGGGGGCGGTTGTCTTGATGTGGATACCCCACTTCTCTAGCAGAGTAATATCACGGGCAATCTTGCGCAATAAGACAAATAGCTCTACCTCTCTTCCCTCTCGTACGTACCCCCACCCGGAGTCGTGGACCGTGTTGTTCAGGTCCAGGTCTGCCAGCCATTCCTGCTTCTTCCCGTTCAGCTCTAAGTACCGGTGCAACTCGATGAGTAGAACGTCCGTGATGGACTTGGCCGCCGCCTGGGTCATAGAGTTCTCTGCCTTGCGGATGAGTTCGGCGTCCGACCCTGGCCCGTCGTCGATGCCCAACAGGCGCTGAAGTTCCGGTAGGGTCAGGTGCTTATGCTTCTCGTGGTCGTAGGCGTAATACCCGCGCAGGTTATACTTGAACCGGTGGCCGGCGCACGAGGTCAGCATCTCTCCCTCGAACACGGCCCGGCGAATCTCCGCGTTATACGCGAGCAGCTCCGGGAACTGCTTCCAGAAGATAACCAGGAAGCTAGAGCAGATGTCATACGGAATGTTCTCGCGCTGGTGGATACCGATAGCCGACGACTCGTAGAAGCTACCGAGGATAAGGGGCTTAGCCATCTGGCGCTCCTCGTCCGTCACGTCTCCCGATTGATACCAGGTCTTGCCTTGCTCCCGTTGGAAGTTGCGCCACCCTATGCGGTACAGGTCCGCGTCCGGATTGTCTGGCTCCTTGTCCTTCAGCTCGAAGATGTCGATGAGTGCCTGGCAGTTGGCGTTATAGCCCAACACGCGCGGCTCCACTGATGCTTGGTCGGCCTCCCAAAAGAGCTTGCCCGGCGGAGCAGGGAAGCCTCGGCGGAAGACATTGTTCTTGATGATATTACTAATGCAAGGGTCAGCCGTGGAGAACCGGTTCGTGTCCACGCCGCCTTCCATCGTAGCGTCCGTGCCGCTTTCGCTCCCGCCCAGAACCTTGTTCATCTTGAAGTTAGTATGTACGCGCATCTGGGCAGGACCTTCCACGGGCTGGAAGGACACGGCGTACTTGATGAACGGCAGGATGAAGGAGCTAAGTTGCTTCTGCATACCGCGCCATAGCAGGATGCCGAAGAAGAACTTCTGCTGCCCGTTACGTTGGAACTCCGGATTAGCCGAACCTCCGGCCTGGCGAATCAGCTCGCGCTTATCCGCCTTGGGGGCTTGGGTAACCTTGGACTTCATCTTCGCTTCGATGTCCAAGGCACGGAAGATGTTGACCATCTGGGGACTGGAGGCCGGGTTGAACTCCTCGGGCAGGTACATCGAGGCAGGTATTACCTTGGGGTTCTTGTGCCTGTCTAGCTTCTGGTTGCCCTCCTTGTCCAGGTCCGGGCGCTCCGGCTTGAGCGGGTCCTCCATAGCTTGCAGCTTGCGTACGATGGGATGGTTCTGCAACCACTCGCCCATAATAGCAATCTTCTGCTCGGCTGCTTCCTTGTAGATTTCCAGATAGTCCAAGTCTACTATCATACCGCAGCGTTCAATCCAACAGATGACAGGAGTCATCGCTTGGGTACGCACGTAGGCCGGCGTGTTGTACTCCGGCTTCAGGTGAGCAGCGTTCGCCGGGTCAGCATACTTCTCCAACCACAGGCGCGCCTGGTGGTAAGCGTCCCATCCCTGGTACTCGTTGCAGAAGTCCCGGTCTAGATGACGGTAGTCATACTCTTCCAAACCTTCTGCCAGAGGTATCGTCCTATCCGACTTAATCTTCGCGAGCGCCTCGTCTGTCTTGAACTTCCACCTCTCAGCACCATAAACTTCGACACACTGTTCCTCCAGTCCGTTGTTGAATTGCTCCTGGTCCTGGTGCCAGCGAATCTGTCCGGTGTCGAACAGGTTGTGGATGCCGATAGTAGAACCAGACCAGGCGTTATACTTCGAAGTGAACCACATCACCATAAGGTCAATCTTACCGAAGGTGGTGATAAGCGTAGAGTTCTGGAGCAAGGAGCACAGGACTTTGAATCGCTGCGTAGCTGTCCAGTCCCGGCAGTCGAACACGCGCACCTTGATAGTATCCACGGATTCGCCGTAGCCTACGCCGAAGCAGAGCAGCTCGGTAGTGTGGTGCGATACGTTGACGTGAGGCTGCAGGCCGAACTCGGTATCATACGCGAACCAGCAAGTCTCCAGGGCAATCTCTGCTGCCCACTCAAGCGCCTGGTCTACGTCCCTGGTACACAGGTAGTTCTTAAGGGTGGTCGGTTTCCATCCCTTGCGTAATATATAGTCGATGTGGTACCACGCTTGCGTATATACCGGGCGTAGGTCTTGCCCCCGAAACTGTTCCTCTTTGAACGAAGAATGATTGCTCGGATGATCCGTTACGATAGTAGGAATACCATAAGGCCCGAGTATGATACCCGCCTTCGTTAGCTGGTTCAAACCCAAAGATGATCCCAATACGGCCTGCGCCGCGTCCAGTCCCACGCACCAGATAATCTTCGGCCGGGATTGCTTGAGCCTTGGATGCAAGAAACTTTCGGAGCACAGTTTCTTTTGGGCCGCCGTAGGCCTGTTCGAGCTGCACCGAACTACGGAGTCCACAATGTAGGACAAACCGCTCTGTCTTACCGTGTTCATTACCCATTGCCCGGCGTCGTCTCCCATCATCTTCTGCTCGTGCTCGTAGACCTTGCCGGTCACGATGTACAAATCTACTGGCTTGGTCGGGTCTTGCTGCTGCCCGTACGCGCCACAGAAAGGAGAGGTCGCTTTGGTGTACAGCTTGCAAGTCTTGCAGTTCTCGTGCTGCGGTTGAAGGTCATCGCTCATTGAAGTAAGTCTCCAAAATGTTTAGTCCGTTACGCACCAAGAATCTCTTCTCTTCAGCAGGCAGGGCTCTCCAGTTCTCTCCTCTAATCTTGTACGACGACATAGAAGCAAGCTCTCCTTTATGCGTTCGTATTACATACGGAGATTTATCCTTGTGGCGAGCAAACATACTGAACTGAATGTACAGTCGGATAGTGCCTCCTTCCATACTCAGCTCCGCTTGCTGTAAACTATTACAGGAGAAGCGTAAGCCTACAACATTACCCGACCTGTCCTGTAGTCTGGTTGCAGTACGAACTCGGCTACCCACGGTAGTGGTCCATCTGTTCTAGGCAGTTCTGAATAGCTATCACGGACTCTATGCCTCCTGTAGGTATGTTGTTTCGAATGATGCGTACGTTACACCGCAGGCATACGTCTGAGGCTTGCTCTCTAGACGAGACGAAGAACTCCGCTTCGCACGTACACCGCATAGTGTAAGTACTCTGTCCCTTTTTGGTATCCGTATTCCATACAACGAGCCTACTCATCAATCACCCCGTACTTCTGGTAGGCTAGCCAGATGCTGTCTGTAGCTGCCTCTACGAGATAAGCGATCTTCCCTTTGATGATAGGGTTATTATCTCGCTCGTGGCCGTACTCTCTACGCCACTTCTTTCTTACACGCGCGCCCACGCGCACGAACCAGCGTGTAATACGTGCTCGCTCTCTCACTTCTTCTTGCCTTTCTTGGGCTTGGGTTTGTCCTTAGCCTTGGCTGCATTGGCATCCTCACGACACGCGGGCTGGCAATACTTGGCGAGCCGGTGGCCCTCGAACACGGACTCGCACCACTCACACTGCTTCACCTCCAGCGCACCGGAGATGTCTCGCCCGTCTGCTGCCTTGGTGATGTCGCTACTATGCGGGGCTACCTCGCGCGCCTGCTCCTCGCAATACTTCATCAGGGCAGGCATCATCTTGAGGAAGAACTCGGTGTGCTTCTGGTAGGACTGGAGGAAGGCGAGGGTAGCTTTCAGGTCCGGGTCGTGGACGTTCTTCATCATACCTGTGATGAGCGGTAAGCGCCGGCCCACGTTGCCCAGGCTATGATAGAACCCCTCGCGCAGGACAAGCTGTAGTCTATACTGCGGGGTACCCTCCCACTTGGTAACGGTAATATCAGGATTCTCGAACGGCATCTAGCGTTACCTCTTCCGTTTGTTCCAGGAGACGCTTCAGCTTGCGCACGTTCTCCAACATCAGAGTAAAGTACAAGCAGCGCAGGTTCTGTCGGGCGTTATACTTCTCGCCCTTGTCTGCGTACTCGGGGTGAGCTGCGCCTATCTTCGCACGGGAGCTTTGTACTAGCCCTTCGAGTTGGTACTCCATCCAGTCTTCAGTAGTCGAGAAGTCCTTGCTGGTCTTTGGTACATATTGTTCAGGCATCTGCAGGCTCCTCTTCCAAGCGACCCAGGTCTAGCAAGTACCGTTCGCAACAGGCAAGCAAAGCCAGTACAAACTCCGGCATCACCGCCATTTTAATCTTCTTGCCTTTGGTGTAGAAGGTAAGGTCCCCGATGGTATCCTTTGCTTCTCGCGTAAGGGTCGCGCAAGTCGGCCCGCTGTACGCCTGGTAGTTAAGATGCCGCTCGGAGTCCTTATCCTCGTACGTAATATCTGAGGTTTGCAGGCGGGCTACCTGCCCTCGTTCATTCTGGTACAAGACTTCATTCTTGATAACACTTCCCATCACCATACCTCCAGAGTTTAAAATGGGGAGGAGTAGGCTGTTAACCTACCCCTCCCCGTGGGCTATTCAGGGGTTCCATTTGTATCGTACTCGCAGTAGGTAACAGTCGTTACTTCCTACCTACTACGCTGCTGGGAGAGGCAGGATTTGCGCCTGCCTACACGCCCATACGATGGCGCTGCTACTCTACTCGCATACTCTCCCGTAGCGCCGCCCTGACTAGCTAAGTGGAACTTAACTCCCAGGACTTCTCGTCTTTCCGAGCCGTCAGCTTAGCTCGCGCATCGGAGTCTGGTAGGAGTAGCCCGGTTGACTACAGAGGTACGTTAGGTTGGCCACCCCCGCATCTCCAGCCTTTCT
>LNFM01004501.1_pt1 | contig 25597 bp, 23 predicted proteins | sample 596031 | NCBI WGS metagenome assembly LNFM01 (sample SAMN04254537, study PRJNA301005) | activated carbon metagenome | isolation source: dual media filters at the Ann Arbor, Michigan drinking water treatment plant | place: USA: Ann Arbor | reverse complement strand
ACGGGGTTGTCGGCGATCAGCCCGGAGTCGATGGCGTACTCGAAGATGCCCCAAAGGTAGTTGCGCAGGTTCCGCGCGACCTCCGGCGCTCGCGCCTCAACCTCTTTCAGCGCAGTGGTCAGTTCGAGGCGCGTGATCTTCGAGATCGGCCGGTCCTTGAAGCGGGGCGTCAGGTCCTTCTCGATCTCCCGGTTGCGCTGCAGGACCGTCGCTGGACGAAGGTCCGCGCCGGTGGCCTTGTTCCAGTCGGCGCAGACGGCGCCGAAGCTGCCCTTGACGCGATGCAGTTCGGCTTGGGCGCGGCCCTCGCGCTCCTCACGCCGCGCCTGTACCGGATGGATGCCCTTCGCGACCAGCTTGCGCGACTCTGCGTGCGCGCTCCGCGCGTCGGCGAGCGTGACCTCGGGGAACGCCCCAAGCGCCTGCAGACCTTCGACGCCGTCCAGCCTGAACTTGTAGCGCCAGAGCTTCGAGCCGTTGGGCTGGACGAGGACGAACAGGCCACCCGTGTCGGCCAGCTTGTAGGCACGTTCTGCCGGCTTGGCCGACTTGATCTGAAGGGTCGTCAGCACTGGGGGTATCGGTCGATCCGTACCCCCAACCATACCCCCAGCCGATCGAGATCTCAAGAAATCAGCCGGAACGGCTTGAGACAAGGTGTGGCGCTAAGTCGTTGTCACGTATAGGGTATTCAGGACAACCTGGGACATCCTGAAATCGCCCGGGACCCCCATGCACAGTTCAGGTGGCGAGTTGCATTGGTTGAAGAGAATCCTGTTGAATCGGGTAGTTCAAGCAATCCGCCATTGGCCCGCTGCGCATGTGGCTACCCCAGCACCTCCATGCATCTATTGATTCTGCCTTCCTCTGCGCGTGCGAACCGGCGGCGCGTCCAGTCCGGCAATCGGTGGCGATTCGGGCGGTCAGACGGTCAGACGGTCAGAAAACTCTGCGCGCAGGTGGTTCGCCCCATTCGTGTCGGGTCGAGAAGCAGCGGAGCGGGGTGGGTGGCCGGGGCAGACCTCGGGCCCACACATTGGGTAAGACCGGATGCACACCAAAACGGGACCCATTGAGACATTCCGGGAGCGCTTGCGACTTCCAAGGCTGGAAAGCCCTGGACGACACCGCACGCGGTTCGGGTCACTGATTCTGTTCTGGCTGACCGTGCCCCGATGGGCGAGCCAGATGACAGTGCGACGGCTTCCAACGAAAAGAGCTGCGGCTGCACGAAGGAGCGTCAATGTCATCCGTCGGCTTGTCCTGTGCTGCCGCCAACGCCCCGACGCGGCTGGTCAGCCGCGTTGCGGCTCCGGCGATGGGGGGCGCCGTGGCCGTTCGCGCCGCACTCGATCGGGCCTTCCGGATGCCGGCGGACGACCCACCCGCTGGCCCGGCAGGCTTGATGCAGAACCTGGGAAAAGTGGTCGGCTTCGTGCTTGCGTTTCTGGCGGGGCGCTGTCTCACCAGTGAAGGCGAGTTGAACGTGGCCAAGGCACCTCTTGCCCGCACAGGCCACTTGCCCTTCAGGCCTGAGGCGCTGAGGCTGCTGCGCAGACACGATGAGAAGCGACGGAGCGTGGTGCAAACGTACCAGCTGCCGTTTCCGGGGCAGCAGGTTCTGGCAATACCGCGCCGCCCTGAGTGCCTGGGCCCGACGTCGGGCGGTCAAGCAGCAGCAGCGCGTCGCCGCCAACCCACAGCCCACAGGCCCAGCAGACCAGCGATGAACAGCCCGGCCGTCTGGGGTTCGGGTACGGCGGTCACGACAAGCCGGAAATTGGCGTAGTCGGCCAAGAATTCAAGCTCGCCTGGGCCCACGAGGCTGCCTGTCTGCAACAGCCCAAAGGTCATGGGCGCGCCATTGAAGTCGGGGTTGGCCACGCCAAAGCTGCCCGCGGCGGTGCTGTAGCTCACAAAGTCTGAGGCCTGCAGCGCACTGGCAGCCAGGGTGTTCCAGCCCGTTGTTGACCCGTTGATCAACGAGGGCCCTGGCACCACAGCCGCAAACAGCTGGCCGTTTTGCAGGATCAGTGGGCGAAAGGAATTGCCGAAACTGACCACCGGTGGGTTGGTCGAGAGGTTCTTGTCGATCTGCGCGTTGATGCTGGCGACACCGCCTTGAACCGAAGGTGTGTAGACAAAACCGTCGACGAGGTAAGCCACATTGAACCTTCCTTCGCCGGTGTATTCAGCGCGCACACGCAGCGCCGTGCTGCCCGTGGGGCCGCACAGCAAGCATGTGCTTGGGGTGACGGTGACTGAGCCGAACGTCTGCGACGACGAGGTGTAGGGGCCGGTGTTGAAGCCGCCATCGAAGAAGATCACCTGAGCCTGTGCGGCACTGGCCGCTGCCGACAAGGCAAGGGCTGACGACAGGAAGAAAGTTGTTGCTTGCATGAGGGCTTGCTCCCGTGACTTGAATTGAAGAGCCACGAGTCTGGGCGCAGGAACGCAGCGCTGTCATCCTACAAAGGAGCGCCGCGCAACCGCGGTTTGAAACGCGCGTGCTGCAGGCGGTGCACCGCGTCATAACGCGGCTGCTGATACTGCTCACCCGCAAAGGGGTGGCGGCAGGGCGCCCTGGCCAGGCACTTTCACATCGGCTGGGAACACCGGCCGCCTGTCGTCAAGCCGCTTCTGAGACAGGCGCTCCTCGGCGGCGCAGCCTGCCTGCTGCCAGTGCTGCACAGCCCAGTGCAAACAGGGCCAGCGTGGAAGGCTCGGGTAGCGCCCACCGCCGCCAGGCGTTCGCTGTCCTGGCGCCTGAAGGTCGATGCCCTGCAGGGGGCATCGGTGGCCTGAACGATGTGGCCATGCTGCTGCAACACGGTGGCTGGGCTGGCGCGTCCGGCTGAGCTCGGCGCGGAAAGCTGAGCGGGCGTCGGTTCGGGCGTCGAACCCACGCCGTCTTGGATGTCCGATGACCCGGGCTGCGGGGCCGAGAGCTCGGCGACGGGATGATCATCGTCATCGGTTCTGTGGCGCTGCTTTTCTTCGCCACGAAGGCCTTGTTGGCCATGTCCGCCTTGTTTGTCGTGCACGCCCGGTTTCAGGCTGAGGCGCAGTCAGCGGTGGCCTGGCGGACAGACAGGCGTTGCAGAGGGTGGCGCAGGCAGCACGTCCAAAAAAAATATAGGTACCCCCGAGCGGCAATCTGGGTAGCGGTGCGGTTGTTCGCGCCAAACCCTCGCCTGAGACTGGCTGGCGTTTCAACGAGCGCGCCGGCCTCAGGACCTGACACCGAGGCCGTCGCAGTGCCAGGGGCCGGTGCGCGCATGGCTGAACAACAACGAACACAACAAACACCCGCAGGGGAGACAAGCATGAACCGAACCTTGCCCGAAGCGCCCGTCTTGCTGATGTGCGCGGCAGCCGCCAGTTTTGTTCTCAGCAACGCCGTTGTGAAGCACCTGGGGCAAGAAGGGCTGCCGACGGGGCAGACCTTGTTTGTCAGGGGCTGCATCGCCACGCTGATCCTGCTGGCCGTTGTGCTGGCCACGCAGGGGAAGCAACACCTGGCGGCGCTCAGGCGCGGGCCGGTGCTGGCACGGGCGACGGCCGAGGGCGTGGGCTCGACGCTCTTTCTGGCCTCTCTGGCTTGGCTGCCGCTGGCCAACGCCACGGCGATTGACCTGTCGTCGCCGCTGGTCTTGAGTCTGCTGGCCGTCGTCTTCTTCGGCGATCGTGTGCCGCCGCAGCGTTGGCTGGCCATCATGGCCGGCTTTGTTGGCGTGCTGTTGGTGGTTCAGCCTCGGTCGGGGCAGCTGGACGGCGCAACCCTGCTGTGCGTGCTGGGCACCGGGTTGCACGCCGTACGCGACCTGTTGACGCGGCGCATCCCGCCGGACATTCCGTCGGTGGTGGTGGCGTTGGCGTCTGCTCTGGCGCTGACGGCGATGGCCGGTGGCTGGACGCTGTTGGGTGGTTGGCAGCCCATGGCCTGGCAGCACCTGGGTTGGCTGATGCTGGGTGCGGTTTGCCTGGTGGCGGGCGTGCTGCTGGCTGTGGCCAGCCTGCGCCGGGGCGCGCTGCCCACGGTGGCGCCGTTTCGCTACCTGAGCCTGCCGTTTGCGCTGCTGCTGGGCTACACGGTCTGGGGCGAACTGCCCAACGCACTGGCATGGGCCGGCAGTGCGCTGATTGCCCTTTCTTGCCTGTGTGTGCTGCGCAGTGCAAAGCCTGCACCCGTTGCTGAAACTTCGAACCAGCCCGATGCGCGGGTTTCCGCCCTCGGCTCACGGGGCACGGTGTGTTGATGACCCACACGTCGTCCAGCCCGCCGGCTTCCCGCTGCGGGGGCTGAGGTCGCAGCCCTGGGTCCGCGTTGCGGCGCGATGGACGCTGCGAGTGCCTTTCGAGCCGGTTCTCGTCAGCGCCGTACATCCCCAGCCTCTCATGCTGGGGGTTTCGGTGTTGCAGCGACTCAGGCAGTGGCCTTGATCAATTCGACGGTGGCCGCATTCACTTCGGCGGGATGCGATGCGGAAGGAAAGTGTTGGCCACCCGCGACCACCTGCAAACGGGCGCAGCTTGAGCCGGTGAACCTCTGAATCTCGTCCTGGGCATTGGCGACTGAATCGACCTGATCAGACGTTCCGTGCATCCACAGCACAGGGCAGGTGATGTAGCGAAGCCGTCCATGCAAGCCGTCGCGATCGCACAGGTTGATCGACGCCATCAGCAAGCGCCGGCGTGCTGCATCGCCGCTGTAGTTGTCACGGTGCATCCGATGCCAGTGTTGACGCTGTTCTTCTGATTTCGGTCCACCGATGCCGGCCGACAAGATGAAGTCGGTGAACCCGCCATCCACTACCCAGTCATAACCCAAGGGCTCAGACAAGGCATCAATGACGGGCGAGCACGCCTCGTGGCCATTCCAGCATCCCAGGGCTTGCATGCGTGCGCTCTCGAAATCCATGCATGTGCCCAAGGGGACGATGCCTTGGATGCGGTCTGGCCGCAGCAGCGCCATCCGGGCAGCCACCCAGCCCTCTTGGGAAGTGCCCACCACGTAGGCCTTGTCGATGCCCAAGGCCTCCATCGCCTGCAGGTTCGCAGTGGCCGTGTCCCAGTAGGTGAACTGTTCCGACGGGCTTCGGGTTGCGCCATGACCGAATAACTCGATGGCGATCAAGTTGGCGGTGGCGGCCAACGTGGTGTCTTCGAACTGTGGGGCGAACAGGTCCGCCGAGGTGCTGAATGAATTGACCATCGACTGCTTCAAGGAAGTGCGCCGCTCACCCCCTCTGCGCGACATCGTCGACTGCTTCTGGCGTGACGAATCGCTCTTCTTTGCCTCGAACGGCTTATTCGAGATGCTTTCCGACGGCGGCGTGGACGTCATGTTCGTCCTGGGTGCAGCTGTCTGCGTCGAAGCGCTGATGATGGAACGCGCAGGGCTCCCACAACCCCGCTGCATGGGCTTCAGCGCCCCGCCATGAACCAGCGCGCCAGCCAGTGGCTGCGGCGCATGGCCTGGATCTCGTCCCAGTCGGGGTTCCGCAGCCGCTGGCCGCTGCGGCGTTCAAGGTCCAGCAGGAACAGCGCCTTGCCCAGGGCGGGGCCCGCCTGCGCTACCCCGGCCCAGACCAGAGCGGCAGTCAGCAACACGATCGCCAGGGTCAGAAGCCCCGTATCGCCGCCCCCGTGCAGGCGCCACAGCAGCGGCAGGTTGGCGGCCAGCGCACCCACCTGCCAGGGCGCCATCGCCGGACGGTGCTCTGGCGAAGCCGTCAACGCCGCAGGCTTGAGCACGCCCTTGCGCCTGTCCACATGCTGGCGCACCCAGGGTCCGTCGTCGCCCTCGCGCGACAACTGCGCCCGCACCTTCCACGCCGAACCCAGCACGGGCACCACCGCCACGCCCATGCCGGCCAGCCAGGCCAGAACGGACACACCGGTCAGGCCCGCCAGATGCACCAGCAACAGGTTGGCGCCACCCGCGAACGCAGCCATCAACAGCATGTAAAGGGGGATGCCCGCCACCATGTGCCGCGCGGCCACGTCGGAGCGGTAGGCCATCCAGCCCGCGATGCCCCCCAGGGCGATGGCGAGCAGGGCTCCGGCCACCCAGGCCAGCGTCGCGCCCAAGGCGCTGACGTACAGCAAGGACGTGAGCAGTCCCATGAGCCCGGCGCTGGCCGGCCCGGTCAGCAGCTGGCTGCGCTGCAAGATCAATTCAGGGCCCGTTCTGCCGCGCCTTCGATGGCGTCGCCGTATCCCGCCGTGTTGAAGGCTACCTGGACGGCAACGCCCGCCACCAAGCCGATGATGACCAAGGGTGCGCCGGCCACCGCGCCAGCGGTGACGAAGCCCACGGCCCACACCGCTCCCCATCCGCCCGCGAAGCCGGCGAGATTGCCGCTTTGGCTGCCTGCCGACTGCACCAGGAACCGCCGGCCGTTGAAGCTGCGCTGCCCGCTGGCCTGGTCCACGTCGATGGAGCCGACCAGGTCCAGCGCCGCGGTCGGCGCGAAGGCCAGCACCCCCGAGCCTGTGCGGCCCTGGGTCCAGCGCAGCCAGGCGGGCAGGCGCTGTTCGCCGGCCATCACCGCGGCGTTGCGCATTTGCTGCGCGCTCATGCTGCTGCCCCTGAGCGTGGCGGACGTGCCGGATCCGTTCGCGCGCCATTGGGTTGCGGGCCCTCCAGTGCCGGGGATGGCCCGGTTGATGACCTGTATGGGCAGCCCACGGATGCGAAGCCGCACCCGTGGTCGCTGGCCGCGTTCGGCGGCGTTGTACAGCTCCATGTGAGGCGACAGCCGAACGCGCTGCGCGCCGCCAGCGTTGATGGCTGCGAGGCCTGCCTGCATCCGTCGCAGCGTGCCGGCTTCGTTGACACCCTGCAATGCACCCGCCAGGGCTGCAGAGCTGTTGCCCAAGACATTGCCGGCCCCGTAGATTGCGCCTGGCGCTTCCTGGTTCAGCCGGGCGATGCTGCTGGCAGGCGCATCGGGTTCCGTTTCCGGGAACAGGTAGTTCAGGACCCTCGATCTGCCAGCCGGCTGGGTCGCCCCACGCCCTGAGGCCGGCGGTGTCGCCCGCATTTCGGGGCCGCTTGGCCCTTGCTGCAGCAGGTGCTGCACGACGGGTGCATCGAGCGCGAAGTCGCCGTCCAGCGTTTCCAGGTTCACTTCAAGGCCGTTGGCCAGGCCACGCCCGCCCGCGCCATCGACAGCGACTGCAACAGGCTGTTGTGCCCAGCGAACTGGCGCGCGAATTCGCGCGCCTGAACTTCGGCAGCCTGCTGGGCGCTGCTGGGTAGCGAAGGGGCTGCAGGCATGGGGTGACTCCGTGGTGCGCTTCGACGTGTGTTCAAAGTGGATTGTTGCCGTACCCAGCAGCACGAAAGCACGACTTTGAACGACCATTGCCAAGTATCGCTTGCCGGGTTGCCTGCCGGCTTGACAGCCCGTGCGCCCGCCTGGGATCAGGCCGCAGCCACCAGCGTGTGTCGGCCGCCCTGTTTGCCGCCGTACATCGCGGCGTCGGCCACACTTAGCAGTTCGGCGGCGCTGCGGCCCATCTGCTGCAGGCGTTGCGCCACTTCACGCCGCAGCAGGTCGCCGGCCTCGTGACCCCAGCGGTCGTTCACGGCCTTGAAGCCATCCAGGTCCATCAGGTACAACGCCAGCCGGAGCACGCCGCCGGCATCGGCGTCACCCGGGTTGGCCAAGTGCGTTTCCAGCGCGATGTCGAGCACACGGCGGTTGTGCAGCCCGGTCAGCGGGTCGGTGCTGGCCAGCAGCCAGCAGCGTCAGCAGGCTGAGCACCGAGATCCAGTGCAGGGCGCGAACGGCACGCGGGGCGTGCAGCCGCATGTTCAGTGCGCGCAGGAAGAATTGCACGTTGGTGACGACGATCAGCGCCGGTGCCAGCACCGTGATGTTCGCCGCCAGCCAGTCGCTGTTTGGCCAGAACCACACCGCCCCATGCCCGTAGATGCCCAGCGAGAGCAGTCAGGACGACAGCAACGCGCCCGCATGAGCCAGGAACACGCCCTGGCGCCATTGCAGGCCGGTCACCAGGCGGTACAGCATCATGAACACCCACAGGCCGCCCATCACACCCTGGAACGCCAGGTCGGCGCCTTCGTCGGCCAGCAGTTCGCCTTTTTGCATCAGCACCGGTTCGACGAGTTGGGCGCTGGGCGTGACGATGCGCAGCATCAGGTGCTGCGTCTGCCCGTGCTGCAAGCGCAGCGGGGCGGTCAGTGCGCGGGTGGGAAGCGGGCGGTCGCGGTGGTCGACCAGGGCACCCATTTCCAGCGTGTGCAATACCCTGCCCTGGTTGTCCAGCACGGTGAGCTGCACCTGCTGCAGGATCGGGTAGCCCAGGCTCTGGGTCCCGTCCGACGGTGCCTGTCCATCCAGATAAAGCGGCAGGTGGACCCAGGTGACGCCGCTGTGCGGCCATAGGTTGCCTCGGGGCCCGGTGGGTGCGGCGAATTCGTCCCGACGCTGCCTTCGGGCAGACCGAGGGAAGGAGGGCGGACTCAGGGTGCAAGCAAGGCGATCGGGCTCATCGCCAGGGTCTTCGGCCCGTTCGGCTGGAACTGAACCGGCGGCGGACCCCCCAGCCATGGCCAGTGCCGGCCGCGCCGGTATCGGCCAGTACGCAGTTCACCGCGCCGGTGCCGTCGCCCTGAAGCGTTCGTGGCAAGCCTTGCAGGCGTCCTGCACCTGCACTACCGCGGGCCGCACGGCGTCCAGCGTGCCGGTCTGGGCGGCGGCCAGCAGCGCGTCGACGGTTTGCAGGTAGACAGCTTGAGCCTGCTCGAACGCGGCGGGTTCGGCCCACACCTCCGGTCGGGCGCGTGTGGGCGGGTACTGGCTGTCGGCCGGGAACAAGGGCCAGGGCTTGCGCGACAGTTGCTGCAGCGCCAGCGCCTGGGCGACGAATTCCGACGGGTTGTAGGTTTGGCGTCCGCGCGCGGCCAGGCCCATCGGTTCCAGCGTGCGCGTGAAGTCCTTGAAGATGGCTTGGCGCTGGCTCACCCAACGTTGCGGATGGGTGTCGGGCACGGCGGTCTCTCCGCAGGCGGACAGCAGCAGCAGCGCGGCCAGCAGGGCTGGCACCGGATGGCGGGGTCGGGGCAAAGGCATGCGTGGGGCTCGCGGCAAAGCATGGGGGCAGGGCGGAAACCGCCAACCTTAGCCGGGTGCCGCCGTTTCGACGAGTCCCCGAGGTCAATGACCCTGTTCAATCCGGCGTCGGTCCGGGCTGCGGCCCGGCCCTGGGCGCGCGGGGCCGGGCGCTGCAGGCAGAATCGGCGGCGCCTGCAGGCTGCGGCCTGGCTGCCAGGCCTGCGTTCAATCCGGGAGACCCATCGCATGAGCATCCACACCCCGTCGTCATCCGGCTCCGCACCGGTGTCCCTGCCGCGCCTGCGCGACATGGCCGGGCGCGGCGAGAAGATCGCCATGCTCACCGCCTACGACGCCAGCTTCGCCGCGCTGCTCAGCGACGCCGGCGTCGACGTGCTGCTGGTGGGCGACTCGCTGGGCAACGTCATCCAGGGCCAGCCCAGCACGCTGCCGGTGGCGCTGGAGCACATGGCCTACCACACCGCCTGCGTCGCCCGCGGTCTGGCGCAAGGCGGGGGCCGGGCCTGGCTGGTGGCCGACATGCCCTTCGGCAGTTATGAGTCGGGCCCGATGCAGGCCTTCGAGTCGGCCGTGGTGCTGATGCGCGCCGGGGCGCAGATGGTCAAGCTCGAAGGCGGCGGGCCGGTGGCCGAGACCGTGCGCTTTCTGGTCGACCGCGGCATTCCCGTCTGTGCCCACCTGGGCCTGACGCCGCAGCGCGTGCACGCGCTGGGCGGGTTCCGCGTCCAGGGTCGTGACGAAGCCGGCGCCGCCCTGCTGAAGGCCGACGCCGCGGCACTGGCCGCGGCCGGCGCCGCGCTGCTGGTGCTGGAACTGGTGCCCGCGGCGCTGGCGCGCGAAGTGACGCTGGCACACCCTGGGCTGATGACCATCGGCATCGGCGCCGGTGCCGGCACCAGCGGGCAGGTGCTGGTGCTGCAGGACATGCTGGGGCTGACGCACCGCCCCAGCGGCAAGGCGCCGCGCTTCGTGCGCGACTTCACCCGCCTGCCTGGCAGCGATGCCGATGCGCCCGGCCTGACGGTGCGCCAGGCCGTGCGGGCCTACGTGGCCGCCGTCAAGGACGGCAGCTTCCCCGACGAAACCGTGCATTCGTTCTGAGCATTCGCCAGGGTCCTGTTCCCATGCAAACACTGCACACCCTTTCCGAACTGCGCGCCGCCCTGCAAGGGCAGGCCCGCACCGCCTTCGTGCCGACCATGGGCAACCTGCATGAAGGCCACCTGGCCCTGGTGCACGAAGCCCGCCGCCACGGCAGCCCGGTGGTGGCCAGCGTGTTCGTGAACCGGCTGCAGTTCCTGCCCCACGAAGACTTCGAGCAGTACCCGCGCACCCTGGCCCGCGACAGCGAGATGCTGGCCGATGCCGGCTGCGACCTGCTGTTCGCGCCTTCCGAACATGAGCTCTACCCCGAACCCCAGGCCTACAAGGTGCACCCGCCGGCGGCGCTGGCCGACCTGCTGGAAGGCGAGTTCCGCCCCGGCTTCTTCACCGGCGTGTGCACGGTGGTGATGAAGCTGTTCCAGTGCGTGCAGCCCGCGGTGGCGGTGTTCGGCCAGAAGGACTACCAGCAGCTGATGGTGGTGCGCGGCATGGTGCGGCAGTTCGCGATGCCGATCGAGGTGCTGGGCCTGCCCACGGTGCGCGCGGCCGACGGGCTGGCGCTGTCCTCGCGCAACGGCTACCTGGGCGCGCTGGAACGCACCCAGGCCACCGAACTGCCGATGGCGCTGCAGCGCCTGGCCGCCGAAGCGCGCGACGGCAGCCGGCCGCTGGCCCTGCTGGAAGCCGCCGCGGCCGAGGTGCTGCGCACGCGCGGCTGGGCGCCCGACTACCTGTGCGTGCGCCGTCGCAGCGACCTGCTGCCGCCCAGCGATGGTGAACGCGCTTCAGGCCTGCCGCTGGTGGCGCTGGGCGCGGCCCGGCTGGGCGCCACACGGCTGATCGACAACCTCGAATTCTGAGAACAAGAACCCGAACTGCTGGAGACAAGAAGATGAGCGTGGATTTCAAGGGCCGGGTGGCCATCGTCACCGGGGCCGGTGGCGGATTGGGGCGGCAGCATGCGCTGGCCCTGGCCGCCCGAGGCGCGAAGGTGGTGGTGAACGACTTCGGCGGCGCGCGTGACGGCACCGGTGGCAGCAGCGCGGCGGCGCAGGCCGTCGTCGACGAGATCCTGGCGGCCGGCGGCCAGGCCCTGGCCAACGGGGCCTCGGTCACCGACATGGCGGCGGTGCAGGCCATGGTCGACGAGGCCGTGGCGGCCTGGGGCCGGGTCGACGTGCTCGTGAACAACGCCGGCGTGCTGCGCGACAAGAGCTTCGCGAAGATGACGCTGGAGGACTTCCGCTTCGTGCTGGACGTGCACCTGATGGGCGCGGTGCACTGCTGCAAGGCGGTGTGGCCGCTGATGCAGGCGCAGAAGTACGGCCGCATCGTGATGACCACCTCGTCCAGCGGCCTGTACGGCAACTTCGGGCAGAGCAACTACGGCGCGGCCAAGCTGGCCCTGGTGGGCCTGATGCAGACGCTGGCGCTGGAAGGCGAGAAGTACGACATCCGCGTCAACGCCCTGGCCCCCACCGCGGCCACGCGCATGACCGAAGACCTGATGCCGGCCGCCGTGCTGGCCGCGCTGCAGCCCGAAGCCGTGGTGCCGGCGATGCTGGTGCTGGCTGCAGCCGACGCACCCACGCGCACCGTGCTGTGTGCCGGTGCCGGGGCTTTCGAGGCCGCGCACATCACGCTGACCCAGGGCGCGTGGATCGGCACTGGCACTGATGCGCCCGAGCGCCTTGCCGCCGCGCTGGATGCCGTACGCGACCGCCAGGGCGAAACCGTGCCCGGCAGCGGTTCGGCCCAGGGCACGCAGGAGGTGGCGCGGGCGCTGGCGCAGGGCGGCGTCAGGCCTTAGCCCGATCACACGCGCCGCCCAGCGAACCCTGCAGCCCCGGCCCTTCGCAGCGACGGGCCATCGCTTGACCGCCGCTGCAAGCCGCTGCTAATGTCAAAGTGAAGTGGCAATCAGGCGGTTCGGGCAAAGATCGAATCAGCGGGGGCTGGCATGAACGGATCAACGGATCAACGGATCAACGGATCAACGGATCATCGGCTTATGTCGGCGCGCGACACCGTTGGTTTCATTTTCTGGCTCTGGCCGCAGTTTGTTTTCCCGCGCACGCTGCGCAACTCTCCAGCGCTGAACGCGAGCAGCTGTCGCAGCACGCCGAAAGCAACGGTGGCTACGCCAGCGTGATGTTGTCTCTGGCAGAGCTGTCTCTGGAGCAGATTCGCCAGCGCGGCGTGGCCGCGATTCGTCAGGAAACTGAAGTGACGCTGACGAAGCTGCGCACCCAGTTGGGCGCTGAAGCGCTTCCCACAGGCGTCTGGAACAACGGCATGGGTCAGGCGGGCCTGTTGGTGACTAGGCGGGGGTTGGATCTGCTCGAGCAGGCCAACGAAGTCAAGGCCCTGCAGCTCGACACTACACGCGGCCTGCGAGATCTGGCTTGGATGAGCTTGCATACGGGCCGAGCTATCGAAAGCGCCTTGCGAACCAGTGGCGAAGCCATAGTCGAAATCGTTTTGAACTCCGAAATCGGCTACGAGATAGGCAGCAGCGGACAGACCGTGTACCGCCCGTCGGCTGCGGCCGCCACTGAGCATGTCCGCATGCTGCAGCGTCTGCAGTCCAAGGCTGGTGCCGGGCTGAGGATCATCGACGACCGCTTGGCGCGCCAGGGCGCATCGGCCCGAGTGGCCGCGCAGATCGACCGGGCGGCTTACCACGCGCTGCGCATGGCGCCAGAGGTGCGTGCGCTGCTCGTCGAAGGTGTTCGTCCATCCCTCTGGTCGGAAGACGTCTTGGCTGCTGCTGCCGCAGCGGATGGCGCCCGCGTCATCTTGAGCCTGCACGGGGCGGACAGCTTCTCGCCCTACCAGGGCTACATGAGTCCCAGCAGCTGGGCTGCCCAGTCCGTCAGCCATCGCGCTGCGCTCGACGCGCTGCTGGCAGAGATCGATGCACAGCCGGTCGAGCCCGTGCTGGACGCTGGCGTCGGTTCGCTGAGCGCCTGGCTCAGCCAGGAAAGCCTGCAAACCCTATACGCAAGGCGCGACCCGCGAGTGCGAGCAGTCGAACTGGTCAAGCCCATGGGTGGGCCGGCGCTCAGTACCAGCATGAGCGCCCCACTGGTCAACATGGCGCCGGCCTGGGCCGCTGGTTACCGCGGTGCGGGCCAGGCCATCTTCATTCTCGACACGGGCGTTCGAAAGGATCACGAGTTTTTCAAAGGCAGCGGTAGCGCCAGCGCCAGCCGCGTTATCGCGGAAGCCTGCTTTGGCACCACCAGCGGCGGCTACGTGTCCATCTGTCCTCCACCGCCGAACCCGCTACCCCCGGGTACCAATTACCAGGTGGGGCCCGGCGACAGTCTCGTAGGGACGGTCGGCTCGGGCATGCCCTACAACAATGCAAACTACTGCGCGGCTCAGGCGGGCATATGCAGCCATGGCACCCATGCGGCAGGTATAGCGGCCGGCCGCAGCCAACCAAGCTTATCTCCAGCAGGCATCCAAGGCATGATGCCCGATGCGCAGCTGGTTGCGGTCCAAATCCACTCCTTTCCCGCGAATTCGAGCGGCGGGCCGCGCTGGTTCAACGAAGACTTGCTTGAGGCCCTGAAGGCGGTGGAGCGTGCGGCCCAGAACTTGGCGCAGCCCGTGACCCCTTACGTGGTGAACGCCAGCATCACCGGCTCGACTGCGATTGGTACTTGTGACGGCGACCTGAACCACAGCGCCATTGCGCCCAAGGTCGGCCAGCTGATGTCCCTAGGCGTGCCGTTCGTTGCAGCGACTGGCAATGGGAGTTCGAACCAGTACATCACCTTCCCGGCCTGCCTCGGGGCAGCCGTCAAGGTGAGTGCCGTGGTCAACGCCGGCAGCGGTAGTGTGCGACTGGCCAATGCGAATCTCGCAGACCCTGCCTCTTTCGCTGGCCCCATACTGTTGGCACCAGGCGGCGGTGTGATTGCGAACGGTGAAGGTGTTACGTCATCCTCAGCGACGACGACCACGAGCATGATTCCGCTCACCGGCACATCGTTCGCAACACCGCATGTCAGCGGCATGTTGGCGGGCGTGAAGGCTGCCATCCCTGGGGTCGACGTGGCCAACAGCGTGGCTTGGATCATGGGGACGGGCAGCATCGCCGTCAATGTGCAGATCAACCCGCCACCTGCGCAACCAAAGCCGTTTCGTCGCATTAGGTATCCCGGGCCTTGAATTCGCGACAGGAGACGTCATGAACCAAGCCTACAGGCGCCGCTTCACCCTGGCCTCACTCTGTGTTGCCCTTGCAGCTTGCGGCGGTTCTAACGGTGACGCGGTTGAAGAGTATCAACTGCAGTTCAATCGAAACACATCCGTGTACGAAGATAGGCAGACGAACGGTGAGGGCGCACCTGACTGCGCGCCGACCTACGTCAATGTATTCATTGAACGCAGGGACGGACGCGAGCCGCCTGGCGACCTGGTGGCGCATCGTGTGACGCTGTCCCGTGCCGATGGCTCCCAAGCCTGGTCACTACCGATAGACCAACGGCGCTCGGGCTTGTACCAATACCCGACCGGGCGGCTTTGGCAGGCCTTCGCCGAGAGATGTTCCTTCAACCGCGTGACGGGCGAGCGTTTCAACGTCTTCCCGCCTGGCAGCTTAGCCACCCTCACCGTCGAACTGAGCGCAGGGGGCCTCAACGGTCAACTCCAGCAGCACGACGTCTACATTGATCGTTGACGCAGTCCGCCTTCAGGCTCTGCGTCGGCGCCGGGCCCGACCCACGCGACTCCGCTGGGCCCGTCCAGGTCGCAGCAGAATCAAGCGGCAACTTGGCGGTAGGTCACAAAGTCCAGTCTATTGCCCACCGGTATACAAGGCATGATGCCTGACGCTACTGTCGTCGCTGTCCAGATTTTCTCGTACCCGAAGTCCGGCGCAGGAGGAGCGAGATGGCTCCCAGATGACTTGGTGGATGCCCTCACGGCTGTCAGGACTGCGGCGGACAACCTGCCGCTGGGCACCGCGCCGAGGCCTTGCGTGGTGAACGCCAGCCTTGGTGGCTCGCAATTCATCAGCACCTGTGACTCTCAGCCGGGTGTGACTGCGATTGCAACCCAGGTTGAAAACCTGCTTTCCAGGGGTATACCTTTCGTCGCAGCGACGGGAAACAGCCAGTCCAATAATGCGATCAGTTCCCCGGCCTGCATCAGGGCTGCCATCAAAGTGAGCGCCGTTCGGAATTTAGGTAACGGTGACGACCGCCTGCCCAAGGCGAATATCGCTAACCCGGCGATGTTTGGAGACAGCGATCCAAACACTTTCGATGGCCCGATCTTGCTGGCACCCGGAGGTAGCGTGCCTGACAGCAATCCGGGTGTGCTGTCCTCGTCGAGTTCCACGGCCACGAGCATGGCGCGGTTCAGCGGCACTTCGATGGCGGCGCCCCATGTCAGCGGCATGTTGGCCGGGGTGAAAGCCGCGAGCCCAGGGGCCAGCGTGGCCGACTGCGTCGCGTGGGTCTTGAGCACAGGCAGCATTGAGGTAGATGTGCCACTGAACCCGCCATCTGCGCAAACAACGCCGTTTCGCCGTATCAGGTATCCCGGGCCTTGACTTTTCGACAGGGGACCGTCATGAACCAAGCCTACGGGCGCCGCTTCACCCTGGCCTTGCTCTATGTTGTTCTCGCAGCTTGCGGTGGTTCTAAGGGTGACGCGGTTGAAGAATTTCAACTGCAACTCGGTCCATTGACAGGTGCGAGTGAGAATAGGACGGCGCTCAGCGCGGACGGACCTGCGTGCATATCGACCTACGCCGGTATATACATTGAACGCAGGGACGGAAGCGAGCCGCCTCACGACCTGGTGGTGCATCGTGTGACACTGTCCCGTGCCGACGGCTCCCAAGCTTGGTCACTATTGGTGGACCAGGGGCGCTCAGGGCTCTACCAGTACCCGACGGGACGGCGCTGGCAGGCCTTCGCCGAGGGATGTTCCAGTGACTTCGTGACTGGCGAACGTTTCAACGTCTTCCCGGCGGGCAGCTACGCCACCCTCAACGTCTACTTGAGCGCGGGTGGCCTAACGGGTCAGCTCCAGAAGCACGATGTCGAAATCGGCTTCTGAAGGCTTCCACCATCAGCTTGTGCCTCGGAGCTTGGCCCGACAACCGCGACTCCGCTGGCGACTATCAACCACGCAGGCTGTTCAAGCCTCAACTCGGCGGTAGGTGACAAAGGCAAAGCGCGGGCGGGCTGCAACTGAAGCCTGTTTGCGGGCTTCCATTCCCTGCGCTTCCGGCGGCGGTCCTTCGTGCCGCTGCACTTCCTGCCACCGAGCCGGGTCGACGCGCGGGAACAGGGTGTCACCTGGCAGTTCGGCATCGACCTCGGTCAGCACCAGTTCGTGCGCCAGCGGCAGCGCCTGCGCATAGATCTCACCGCCGCCGATGACATACACCTGTGTTGACGGGGCCAACGCCGCCAGGGCCAGGGGCAGCGAGGCATGCACTTCGGCCCCCGTCAGCTGCAGCCCGGCCTGGCGGCTGACGACCAGGTTGCGTCGCCCGGGCAGGGGGCGAAAACGTGCGGGCAGCGAGTCCCAGGTCTTGCGGCCCATCAGCACCGCATGGCCCTGGGTCAGGCTGCGGAAGTGCTTCAGGTCGGCCGGGTCGGACCAGGCCAGGCCGCCGCCCTGGCCGATGACGCCATTGCGGGCGACGGCGGCCACCAGGGTGATGCGCGGCGTGGCGGCAACGGGTGCGGGTGAATTCATGGCGCTGCGATTCTGCCCGCTGGCCGCGCGGCAGAATCGTCGAATCGTTTCCTCGTTCTGGTCACCCACGTGCGTTCACGCCTGAAGATCCTGCCCTTCGTCCTGGCCTGCGCTGCGCCGCTGCTGGCCACCGCCGCTGCTGCGGCCACCGATACGCGCGCGCTGGACGCCGCCATCGAACGCGAACACGCCGCCGGTCGCTTCGACGGCACCGTGCTGGTCGGGCAGGGCGACAGCGTGGCCTACCAGCGCGCCATCGGCCTGGCCGACCGTGAAACGAAGCGCCCGCATCGCGCAGGCGACATCTGGCGCTGGGCTTCGGTCAGCAAGCAGGTGGCGGCGGTGCTGGCCATGCAGCAGGTGGAACAGGGCAAGTTGTCGCTGGACACGAACCTGGCCACGCTGCTGCCCGACTTCAAGGCCCCGCAGGCGGCCGGCATCACGCTGCGCCATCTGCTGCAGCACACCAGCGGCCTGCCCAACCCCGACGCCCGGCCCAGCTTCTACATGCAGCAGTTCGGCGACGAAGGCGGCCCGGTGACGGCGGCCCTGCGCACCTGCAGCGGACCGGCCACGGGCGAGCCCGGCGCGCGCTTCAGCTACAACAACTGCGACATCCTGGTGCTGCAGGCGGTGCTGGAAAGGCTGACAGGCCAGCGCTATGCGCAACTGGTGCAGGCGGCCGTGGCCCAGCCGCTGGGCCTGGGCACGCTGGCCCTGGTGCCGGCGCGGCTGCGCCCTGGGCAGGCGCCGGTGCCCACCGCGCGCGGCTACCTGGACGCCACGCGCGAGGAACCGGGCCTGAACCTGCCCAGCTTCGGCGCCGGCGGCGCGCTGCAGGGCAGCGCCGAAGACCTGTGGCGCTTCGACCGCGCCCTGATGCAGGGCCGTCTGCTGGGCGCCGACGCGCGCCGCACGCTGTGGCAGGGCGAGCCGCAACTGGGCTACGTGGCGCTGGGCGCCTGGAGCTTCAGCGCACCGCTGGCCGGCTGCGCCGCACCGGTGGCCCTGGTGGAACGGCGCGGGCAGATCGGCGGCGTGCAGGTGCGCAACCTCATCGCGCCCGAACTGGGTGCCGCGCTCATCGTCTTCAGCAACACCGCGCTCACCGATTTCGGCGAGATCTGGCAGGGCCGCGGGCTGACGCACGAACTGGCCAGCGCGGCCTTCTGCGCCAAGGCGGTCACGCCGGGCGGCGGCGGCGCGGGGGTGCCTGCGCCCACCGGCGCGGCGTCCAGCAAGCCCGCCAAGTGGAACGTCGACCAGCCCCCCGGCACGCCGCGCACGGTGAACATCGACACCCGCACCGGCACCTGGATGAGCGTGGACGTCAGCCCCGACGGCCGGACCCTGGTCTTCGACCTGCTGGGCGACCTGTACACCCTGCCGATCGCCGGCGGCGACGCGACACCGCTGACCAGCAGCATCGCCTGGGACCACCAGGCCCGCTTCTCGCCCGACGGCAAGCGCATCGCCTATGTGACCGATGCCGGCGGCGGCGACAATGTCTGGGTGATGAACGTCGACGGCACCAGTGCCCGCGCCGTCACGACCGAGGACTACCGGCTGCTGAACAACCCCGCCTGGCACCCCGACGGCCAGACCCTCCTGGCGCGCAAGCACTACACAGGCACGCGCTCGGCCGGCTCGGGCGAGATCTGGCTGTACCACCTGGACGGCGGCAAGGGCGTGGCCCTGAACGAAAAGCCGAACTGGCAGAAAGACCTGGGCGAACCGGCCATCAGCCCCGACGGCCGTTTTGTCTACTACTCGCGCGACAGCACGCCCGGCAACACGTTCGAGTACAACAAGGACTCGAACAAGGAGATCTTCAGGATTTTCCGCATCGACCTGCAGGACGGCAGCACCGAAGCCTTCGTGCAGGGCCCCGGCGGCGCGGTGCGGCCGGTGCCTTCGCCCGACGGCATGCACCTGGCTTTCGTGCGCCGCGTGCGCAACCAGAGCACGCTGTTCCTGAAGGACCTGAAGACCGGCACCGAGAAGCCGGTGTGGGGCCAGCTGGAACGCGACCTGCAGGAAGCCTGGTCGGTGTACGGCGTGTACCCCTCGTTTGCGTGGACGCCCGACAGCCGCAACATCGTCGTCTGGGCCCAGGGCAAGCTGTGGCGGCTGAACCCGTTCGCCCAGCCCGTCACCACCGCGGCCGAGATTCCCTTTCGTGTTCGCCACACCCGTGAAGTGCGCGACGCACTGCGCGTGCCGCAGGTGGTGTCGCCCGACAGCTTCCCGGTGCGACAGCTGCGCTGGGCCCAGGTGTCGCCCGATGGCGGGCGCGTCATCTACTCGGCCCTGGGCCATCTCTACGTGAAGGACCTGAAGGCCCGGGGCGCTGCCGGCGAACCGCGCCGGCTGACGACGCAGACCACGCACTTCGAGAACTTCCCCAGCCTGTCGCGCGACGGCCGCTCGGTGGTCTACGTCAGCTGGAACGACCAGACGCAGGGCCAGGTGCGGCGCCTGGACATCGCCAGCGGCAAGGACACCCTCGTCACGCCCACGCCGGGCAAGTACCTGGCGCCGCGGCTGTCGCCAGACGGGCGCAGCGTGGTTTACGTGAAGTCGCGCGGCGGGTTCCTGACGCCGCCCTGGCAGGGGCTGGACACGGGGGTGTACCTGGCCAGCAGCGACGGCAGCGGCGAGCCCGTGCGCCTGACGAAGGACGGCGACGCGCCACAGTTCGGCGCCCGCAGCGACGAGGTCTTCGTCACCCGCAGCACCCAACCCGCCGAAACCGAAGTCCGGCGTTCGCTGTGGCGCATCCACACCGTGGACCGCAGCGAAAGCGAAGTCGCGCGCGGCGAATTCATCGGCGAATACAGCGTCTCGCCCGACGGCCGCTGGCTGGGTTTCGTCGAGCGTTTCCACGCCTACGTGGCGCCGTTCCCGCTGACCGGCAAGCCGCTGGCGGTGGGCCCGCGCATGGAAGGCATGCCAGTGCGGCAGCTGAGCCTGAGCGCCGGCCAGAACCTGCACTTCAGCGGCGACAGCCGGCAGGCGCACTTCAGTTCCGGCGACCAGTTGTTCAGCGTGGCTCTGAGCGACGCCTTCGCGCCCGCGGCAAACCCGGCTGCCGCTGCCAGCGCAGACAACCCCGGCGGCGGCAGTGTCGCGAAGCCCTCTGGCTTCAAACCCCCCGCCGAAGGCCGTGCCATCGGCTTCATGGCGCGCAGCGACCGGCCCAGCGGGCGCATCGCCATCACCGGCGCGCGCGTGGCCACCATGCGTGGCGTGAATGGCGGCAACAGCGCCGACGAAGTGATCGACAACGCCGTGATCGTCGTCGACGGCCACCGCATCAGCGCCATCGGTCCGGCCGGCAGCGTGGCCATTCCGGCCGACGCGCGGCGCGTGGACGCCCGCGGCAAGACCATTGTGCCTGGCTTCATCGACGCGCACTGGCACGGTGGCATGGGCGAAGACGGCATCGTGCCGCAGCAGAGCTGGGTGAACCTGGCCTCGCTGGCCTTCGGTGTCACCGCCATCCACGACCCCAGCAACCGCAACGACCACATCTTCACCCATGCCGAACTGCAGCGCACCGGCCAGGTGCTGGGCCCGCGCATCTACGGCACGGGCTCGGTGCTGTACGGGGCCAAGGCGGGCATCACGGCCATCGTCAACAACATCGACGACGCAATGACGCACCTGGTGCGCCAGCAGGCCAATGGCGCCATCAGTGTGAAGAGCTACAACCAGCCGCGCCGCGAGCAGCGCCAGATGCTGCTGGAAGCCGGGCGCCGCACGAACATGATGGTGGTGCCCGAAGGGGGCTCGATGTTCCAGCTGAACATGAGCCAGATCGTCGACGGCCACACCGGGCTGGAACACGCGCTGCCGATCGCCGAGGTCTACGACGACGTCACCCAGCTCTGGCAGCAGACGAAGGTGGGCTACACGCCGACACTGAACGTGGCCTACGGCGGCCTGGACGGCGAACACTACTGGTACGCGCGCACCGACGTCTGGCGCCACCCGCTGCTGCAGCTCTACGTGCCGCCGGCCGTGCTGCAGTCGCGCAGCGTGCGCCGGCCCACGGCGCCCGAAGAAGACTTCAACGTCATCCGCGTGGCACGCACCGCCACGGCGCTGCAGCGCGCGGGTGTGCCGGCGATGATCGGTGCGCACGGCCAGCGCGAAGGCCTGGGCGCGCACTGGGAGATGTGGATGTTCGGCCTGGGCGGCATGACGCCGCTGGAGGCCCTGCGCACCGCCACGATCAACCCCGCGCGCCACTTCGGACTGGATGCCGACCTGGGCAGCCTGGACGTGGGCAAGCTGGCCGACCTGGTCATCATCGACGGCGACGTGCTGGCCGACATCCGCCACAGCGACCGCGTCAGCCACGTGATGCAGAACGGCCGCCTGTACGAGGCAGCGACGCTGAGCGAGGTGGTGTCGCGCCAGCGCCCGCGCACTTCCTTCTTTTTCGAAGGCGCAGACGGACGCTGGCAGGCGATGCTGGACGCGCACGCCTTCTGCGCCGGCCACTGAGCGGCCTGCCGTGAGCGACGACAACCAGTTCCTCGTCCCGCCTTCGTTCATCGCGCTGTTCGTACCGCCCGGTGGCATCAAGCCGCGCGAAAGCCGCACGCACATCGCCGAGCGCTACGAGTTCTGCGAAGACCTGGCGCAGATGCTCACCGACACCGCCAGCACCAAGCTGTTCGAGCTGAGCGTGACCGAGTCCGATGTGCTGGAGCGCATCCACCGCGGGCTGCTCGTCGAAGTCGCGCCGGTGGACGCCGACGAAGCCCGCTGGGTCGTCACCCGGCTGGCGGAACTGCTGGGCTGGCCAGCGCCAGTTTGAAGGTGCCCTGCGCGTGAGCGTCTGGCCACTCCAGCTTGACGAAGTTCCCAGGGTGCAAACGGCTTGCAGCGATGCCGCAGCCATTCGTCGAGGCGGTGGCTGGGATGCGCGTCGATGCGCGCCCGTCGGCGACAGCAGAGATGATTCAGAGTGTGCTTCAGCCCGGGCTTGCGACGCTTGCTGTAGCGGGCCAGGTTGATCCAGGGGTTAGCAACTGTCTTGAAAGTCAAGCTGTAGCCGCCGGCGCGACGTGCCTGGCCGCATCCCAAGCTGCCGAGTCACGCAGCATCGCGTTGACGATGGTCAGCAGCTTGCGCATGCAGGCCACGATGGCCACCTTCTTGGGCTTTCCTGCAGCGATCAGTCGGCTGTGGAAAACCTGCACGACAGGGTTGTGCCGGATGGCTACCAGGGCTGCCATGTAGAGCACAGCCCGGACATCCGCGCGTCCGCCCCAGACGCGGCGCTTGCCCCGTCGTTTGCCTGAGTCGTCGGCTAGGGGTGCGACACCTACCAGCTTTGAGATCGCGCGGCGATCCAGCCGCCCCAGCTCAGGCAGGGCTGCGGTCAGCGTCAAGATCGTCACCGGCCCGATGCCCTTGACGCTGTCGAGCAAGGAGCGCTGCAGCTTGAAATGGCGGTCCATGTGCTCATCGATGTCTGCATCGATGGCCTGCAGCTGCTTGTCCAGCGTCTTGAGCACGCTGTCGATGCTGCGCGCCGCGCGCTTGCCGGCATGCTCGCGCCGATTGCCTTCAGCCACCCGCATGTCCACCAGCTGCCGGCGCCGGGACATCAGTTCCACGAGTTCCTGCCGACGTTCATCCACCAGCGGCGTGATGTAGCGATCACGCTCGGCGTGCCGGGCCAGCACATTGGCAAAGTCGCGCAGCACCCGGGCGTCGACTTCATCGGTCTTGGCCAGCACGCCCATCGACTTGGCGAAGTCACGCGCCTGGCGGGGGTTGACCCGGGCCACACACAAGCCGGCAGTTTGCAGGGCACATAACACCCCGCGCTCATAGCCGCCGGTGGCCTCGATGACCACCAGATCCACCTGGGCCTCACCCAGCATCGCGACACACCCGCTCCATCCCTGCGGATCGTTGGCCAGCCGCACGGCTTGATCCTTCAGGCAGACATCGAGATGCTGCTTGGAGACATCGATACCGGCGTTGGGCCGTTCACTGCAGATCGCTACCCCACCTTGCTGATGCGTGCTCATGGCAAAGACAACTGTTCGGGCTACACGGTTGGATGAAGACGGGCCGGTGCGTTGACCAAAGGCTAACCCGCGAGCTGCTGGCTCCTAGGTCTATCAGGTTTGGCGCACCGGCCGCGAAACTGGGCGGCCACGGGGCTGTGGATAAGTGGACAGTTCGGGCTGCGCCCGAAGCGGCCCGCTGGCCGTGGACAACGCCTACGGCGTTGCCCACCGCGCGGGCCTCTGCCCACTTACCCACAGCCCGCCACCACCACGACGGAGATCAATAAAGCCAAAGTCAAATACGATCTTCGGGAAGACAAGGCCGCACTCTCGAACTGACCTGTGCTTGTGTTGCGGATGAATGCTGAGCCAGCCGGTGAATCCAGAAACTCGCGGAACGAGTCGTCTCTCGAAAGTACGGCACCGAGTGAGACGTACGCGAGGTTCTCGGAGTCGTCCATGTACTCGTCCGACTCGTCATTTGCGGTGATGCGCCAACCGCTGTCATCTTCTCGATCAGGATCTTCTCGATACAGATAGCCAACCCTGCAACCGTCCTCCAGAACCCTGTTGGTCACGTAGCAACGCTTGATGTAGCGCTCAACGAGGTTGTCGTCATCATCGCGCTCGGTATTGATGATGTGACAGGCGCCGAAGGCGACAAGGTCACCAGCGGCAAGATCCTTGATCCAGTGCGGCTCGTTGTCCAGGCGACCAACGAACTCTCCGTCTTCAAGGACTTTCTCGACAACTACCCACATGCGCTCGGCCTCAGGGGCTTCGGCGTCCTCGCTGTCAAACTCGAAGATCAGCTTGACAGTCTCTCCCGGGCTCACCGTTGCGATGACTTCACGTGAAGGCTTGTAGAAGGTGTAGGGATGCTCGGCCGCTATCGGGTCGGCATCTCGGAGGCGCCATGTGGGCATAGGGTTGTCTCGTGCGGCCTAACGTTCGAGCTAAGCTGCCCGCGGAGGCAGGCGCTGTAAGCCTGGTTCGCGATGATGCACCAAGTGCCGCGGACCAGGCTTACAGCGCCTGCCGTAGCGGGTCAGCTTGAGCGAATACGAAGGGACTCCCCCATTCCGATAACGGTGTCGAGGCACCAAGATTGAGTTGCGAGTCAATCTGAACTGGAAAGGAGAAGTCCCATGGCGGAGATTACACGAGCGCTGATTGCGCGGGTAGGGGTGGACCTGGCCAAGAGCGTCATCCAGGTGCACGCGGTGGACGCGGCGGGCCGGCGCGTGGTGTCGCGCGCGCTCAAGCGCGATCAGTTTTTGGCGTGGTGCCAGAAGGAACTGCCAGCGGGCTGCCTGCTGGCCATGGAAGCCTGCAGCGGCGCCCACGCCTGGGCACGGCGGCTGCGGGCGCTGGGCGTGGACGCCAGGCTGATCGCGGCCAACTTCGTCAGCCCCTACCGGATGGAAGGCAAGAGCGGCAAGAACGACATGACCGACGCGGCCGCGATATGCGAAGCCGCCAGCAGACCGACCATGCGCTTTGTGCCGATCAAGACCGCCGAGCAGCAAGGCGTGATGGCGGTGCACCGCGTGCGCGAAGGCTTCAAGGAAGAGCGCACGGCCTGCATCAACCGCATCCGTGGCGTGCTGGCCGAGTTCGACCTGGTGTTCCCCAAAAGCCCGAAGGCGCTGCGCGGGGTGCTGGTGGACACCCTCGAAGACGCCAGCAACGAGCTGACCGCCACGGCGCGCCTGGTGGTGCAGCGCGCCCTGGCGCACTGGCGCGAGCTCGACGAGCACATACGCTGGTGCGACCAGCAGATCGGGCTGCACGTTCGGTCCAGCCTGCAGGCGCAACGCGCAACACAAGTCACCGGCATTGGGCAGATCGGCGCATCGGCCTTCGCCGCCGGCGTGGGCGAGTTCAAGCAGTTCAAGAGCGCCCACCAGTTCAGCGCCTGGCTGGGGGTGGTGCCCAGCCAGAACTCCAGCGGCGGCAAAGCCAGCCTGGGGCGCATCACCAAGCGAGGAGACGACTACCTGCGCACGCTGCTCATCCAGGGGGCCAAATCCGCGGTGATGAGCGCGGCCAAACGCGACGACGCCACCAGCCGCTGGCTGCAGCAGTTGGTGGCCCGCGTAGGCTGGCAGAAGGCCTGCGTGGCCATGGCCAACAAGAACGCGCGGATCTTGTGGGCGGTGATGACGCGCGAAGTCGACTTCGACGCACGGCACGTCAGCGTCAAGCCGCCGGGCAAGTGTTCGCCGAAAGTACAGCCACAGCCACAGCCACAGCTGCAGGTCCAGACATGCTCGGCCTGAGAGTGGCGAATAGCCCCCACCGAACGCCGTCCACCCAACAAACACAAACCAAGTTCCTCGCTTGATTCCTCCCGTAGACATGCTCTCGAAGATGCACTGACAGGTCAGACCGGCAGCCGGTGAACTCGACTAACCCTGCGTGGCGGCGATCGTGCCCAACCCCGTGGAGCGAATGGAGCCCGACTGAGCGGTTCGTATCTGGGTCCGCACCGGCAGGTGCAACAAGGCCGTTTGTAGATGTGCAGTCTGTTCTCTGTCGCGCCGCACCTTCGATGCCGATCTACGCCGAATCACGCCAACCAACAGCCAATACCAACAGCCGCTGACCAGGAGGAAA
>LNFM01009895.1_pt1 | contig 25600 bp, 17 predicted proteins | sample 596031 | NCBI WGS metagenome assembly LNFM01 (sample SAMN04254537, study PRJNA301005) | activated carbon metagenome | isolation source: dual media filters at the Ann Arbor, Michigan drinking water treatment plant | place: USA: Ann Arbor | reverse complement strand
AAGCCAGTTATTGATAATGTTATATCCTTTGGTATCCTGTACTTCCACAAAAACGAAATAGAGTATGAAGTTACAGTATTAACGAAAATTAAAAGACACCTTTCAACACCCCATCCTGCCATTTCAGGAAATAGAGTTTTTTATTTTCGAAATAATCCAGTGTCATGGATTGTTTGTTGATGTTAGGCTGAATATCATAGTCTGTAAACACTTTGTACTGCTTATTACCAAGATTGGAAGAAATGTCTTTGCCATATTGCATAAGCAACTTTGCATATTTCCAGGTTACCTCATACCCACGAAAGACCATATCAGACGGCCGGGCAAACATCACAGTGTTGAAGTAATTTGTAATTCCCTGGCTTATTTTATCAACTTTTGAATGATAAAAGGGAGTGCTGTATATAATTTCAACGCCTTTGTATTCGGACTTGTTGAAATCTTTAATATTATCCCAGGTAGGCATGCCCATTACAGTAGCCTGGTATTTTTGTTTTTTTAGAAGGGATAATTGCTTTACCAATCTTCTTCCAAAATTCTCATCAAGACTTCCAGCAATACAAAGCGTTTGATTAGTAGTATCAAGATGAGCCCGAAGCTGGGTTATCGTAAAACTATCCGTAAGCTCAACGTATTTCATTTTCAACGGCACAGCTACGGTGCTTTTTGAAAAGTCGTCGAAATACATTTTAAGCCGGTCTTCTAATTGGCCTTTTTTTCTAAACACCACAATCGGGTTGAGTGAATAGTATTTCTGGATATGTTTATAGATTCCTTCGCACTGTGTTTTTAATGTAGAATTTAATACCACAAAAAATGGATTTGCACTGGTACCGCCATCGTTGGGGAGATTTACATTGATAACAGGTATGTTCCTTTTCAAGCCAGCATCTGCAAAAATCTTTATTTCCTGGCTGGAGCTATGCGCAATAATCAGTTCTATACTATCACTTTCTGCTTTATTCAATTGCTGGGCGATACTTTGTTTGGAAGAACGGGTATCATAAATAAAGATTTCTAACGGTGCTCCTTCTTTATTGAGAGAGTCAATAGCCAGTTGGGCTCCTTCATAAAATTCTAATCCAGGGTTGATATATTTTGGGAATACATTTTTTGCGTAACGGTATTCATCATTGTAACCAAATGCCGAATCAAGATACAAGGGAGCAAAGATTGCCACCTTATGTTTACGAATTTCTGTTTGTGCATTCGACATATGAAATGCAAAAACTAAAATCAATAATCCAAGAATGTTTTTTTTCATAAATAAGAATTCTTTTAAAGAGGTATCCCACTCACCATCTTATTCCCACTCAATTGTTGCAGGGGGTTTACTGCTTATATCATATACCACCCTGTTTATTCCTCTTACATTATTAATGATCTCGTTAGAGATATTCGCTAAAAACTCATACGGTAAATGTGCCCAATCCGCTGTCATTCCATCCACACTCGTCACCGCTCTTAATGCTACAGTAAATTCATAAGTCCTTTCATCGCCCATTACACCCACACTTTTTACCGGCAGTAAGATAGCTCCGGCCTGCCACACAGTTGCATACAAACCGGTATCTTTTAACATCTTAGTATATAAGTGATCTGCTTCTTGCAACAACTGTACCTTTTCTTCGGTAATTTCTCCCAAAATTCGGATGGCAAGTCCCGGTCCGGGGAAAGGGTGACGGTCGATCATTTCTGCAGGTATCCCTAACTCACGGCCAACTTTTCTTACTTCATCCTTAAATAATGAACGTAATGGTTCTACCAATTCCAAATGAAGATGGTCAGGTAAACCACCTACATTATGATGGGATTTGATAGTAGCCGATGGGCCATGTACGGACAGACTTTCTATCACATCCGGATAAATAGTTCCTTGTCCTAATAAACCAACACCTTCGATCTTTTTAGATTCTTCCTGAAAAACGTCAATGAACAAACTGCCAATCGCTTTTCTTTTTGCTTCGGGGTCTGATTTATCGGCTAATGCAGTATAAAAACGCTGCTTAGCATCAATACCAGTTACATTCAATCCCAATTGCGCATACATTTCCAGTACCGCACCAAATTCATTTTTGCGCAACACTCCGTTATCTACAAAAATTCCGAAGAGATTTTTCCCAATTGCTCTATGAATTAACGTAGCTGCTACCGTAGAATCAACACCGCCGCTTAATGCCATGATAACTTTACGGTCGCCAATTTGCTTTTTTAATGCTGCAACTGTATAGGTAATAAAATGGGCCGGTGTCCAATCTTGTGTGCAACCGCAAATATGTAGCAGAAAATTATTCAGTATCTTTTTTCCTTCTTTGGAATGATATACTTCCGGGTGAAATTGTACACCATACAAAGGTTTTGTTTCGGTTCCATTTTTTTTGAATGCGGCTACGGGAATGCTTTCTGTGTCGGCTAATAATTCAAAACCCTCAGGTAGGACTTTGTTGCGACACATCTTTAAGCAACACATCTTCTTTTTTAAGTTGAAGAATGGCACGGCCATATTCCCGTTTATTACTTTTTGCAACCAGCCCGCCAAAACGTTTGGCTGTTAATTGTGCACCATAACAAATTCCCAGCACTGGTACTTTTGAAATGAAAGCTTGCACATCCACATCCGGAGCATTATTTTCATTCACCGAAAAAGGAGATCCCGAAAGGATAATTCCTTTCAATCCGGGTTCAAATTCAAAAGGTTTATTAAAAGGAATAATTTCGCAATATACATTGGCTTCCCTTACAGCACGGGCAATTAACTGGGTAAATTGAGAGCCAAAATCAAGAATCAGGATTTTTTCAGTCATGTAATAAATAATTAGAGAAGGGTGTGTTAGCTACCCCAGTTTTCCCTTCACAAGTAGGGGTAATGGCAGCGAAGGTAAAAAAAGGTTGGTAGTTTATCCCACACAGTTTAAAACCCTTTGCAGTAGCGGATTTTAGCCTTCTTTTGTTATTAATTCTCCATTGTAACCTTACTGCCGCCGAAAGCGTCAAATTTGTTGAAATCGACATTTTTGCACTTACATTTGTTACCACAAAACCATTGAACATGAAACGTTTTTCTCTAGTAGCTGCTATAACTGTCCTATTATTTTCTTCTTGCGACGAAATTACCGGAGAAAGGATCAGGGGTAATGGTAATGTTATTTCCCAGGCCAGATCGCAGACCAATTTTACCGGTGTTGAAGTAAGCGATGCTATTCATGTATATGTAAAAAGCGATTCTGCATTTTCTGTAAAAGTGGAAGCCGATGAAAACCTGCAACAGCATATTATCATTACGGAAGTAAATGGTGTGTTGAGAATTCGGGAAGAAGACGGTACCAATTTGAATGCTACCGGAAAAATAAAAGTGTATGTATCTGCTCCTTCAATAAGAAGCCTCGATGCTTCTGGTGCCAGCAAAATAATTAGCGAAAATGAATTAACCACAGATGCAATTGATATTGATGTTACAGGTGCCAGCAGTGCCGAACTGGAATTAAAAACCCCAAAAGTTTCGGCCAGCATGAGTGGTGCCAGTCGTATTACATTGTTCGGGAAAACAAAGGATCTTGTTATAAAAGGTAGTGGTGCTTCTGATGCCAATTGTTATGAATTATTATCCGAAAATGCAGATGTAGATTTATCGGGTGCCAGCAATGCAGAAGTATTTGCTAGTGTAAAACTAAATGCAGAAGCCAGCGGGGCCAGCGATGTTCGCTATAAAGGAAGTGCCGTTGCAAGCCAACATACAAGTGGTGCAGGCAGTGTGAAGAAAGTAGAATAAAAAAATTAATGCATGAATAAATAAAAGTCAGCAAGTTCGTCGCTGACTTTTTTTGTTACCCGGCTGCATTGCTAATATCATCGTCCCTTGCAATCGAAGATTTGTTCGAAACCCTTTCTTCCAGTGGAAGAAAGGTGAGAGCCCCTCTTCATCTTTCTGCCTGCCGGCAAAGGCAGGTTCGCTACGGAGCATTCTGCAGAATTTCCTACTATATTTTATTTGATTCTTAAGTACAAAGTAATTGGTTGTATTTCCTCTGCGAACTCTGCGTTCCCTGCGTGATGTATTTGCTCATATTCCCAAAATTCCAGAACTTACAATCCAACCAAAACCTTACGCATGAGCTCCCGGAGACAATTCATTAAGGAAGCCACCTTAGCTTCCGGCGGTTTGTTAGTAGCCACTTCCTCCTTCAGCAATTTTTTTATTGGCGCAAAACCTAAAGTGATCATTATCGGAGCCGGCTTTGCTGGATTATCTGCTGGCTACTACTTACACAAAAAGAAAATTGATTTTGTGATCCTTGAAGCCCGTAATCGAATTAGTGGCCGTGTATTTTCTCATACCATCGACGAAAAAGAGAATCTGATAATTGAATTAGGAGCAGAGTGGGTCGGTAACTCACATGAGCGGTTACAAAATTTATGCAATGAATTTGGTCTGGAGTTACAAAACAATCAGTTTGATTCACATCTTATTTACCAGGGTAACTATTATAAAAATGGCGATTGGGATTATAGTCCCGAATGGAAAAAGAAATTTCAGTCAATTATCGATAATTATGAAAAGCTTACACAGGCAGACAAATTGAAATTGGATAAAATGGACTGGTGGCGTTTCCTCGTCAATAATGGCTGCGAAGGAAGAGACCTGGACCTGCGGGAATTATTGGACAGCACTGACTTTGGAGAAACTATCAGAAGTGTATCAGCCTTTGCAGCATTGGCTGAATATGCAGAAAGCAGCGAGAAGAACGAAATGGACCTGAAAATTAAAGGAGGCAACAGTATGCTGGCAAAAAGGATCGCTGAAAAAATTGGTATGGATAAAATAAAACTGGAACATGCTGTGCAGCGGGTAGTGCAAAATGTAAAGGGTGGTGTTACGGTGTATTGTAAGAACGGGCAACAATTTACGGCGAATAAAATTATTTGTACGGCTCCTACCTATGCAGTAAAGAATATAAAATGGGAACCGGGTTTGCCCGCCGACCAGGTAAATGCGATCAATGAATTGCAATATGCCCGAATCAACAAAAATCCATTACTTTTTAGCAAACGTTTTTGGAAGGATGAAAGCTTTGACATGATAACCGACCAATCACCGCACTATTTTTATCATGCAACCAAAAATCAAGATTCAAAAAAAGGCGTACTTATTTCTTATACAATTGGTGAAAAAGCAGCGGTTGTAGCCAATCAAACTGAAGAGTGGAGAAAGGATATGATTATGCAAACGCTTCGGCCACATTTTAATGATGTGAAAGATAGCTGGGAAAAACAAACAAATTATTATTGGGGCAACGATGAGTTTTCGCATGGTGCTTATGCCTTGTATGGAAAAGGACAATGGTTTAGGGTAATGCCGATATTAAAACGATCCCATATTCATACCCATTTTGCAGGAGAGCATTTAGCAGACTGGCAGGGATTTATGGAAGGAGCTATCAATACCGGGGAAGAAGCGGCCGCAAAAATTTAAAATTTAAAATTTATACAACAAAATAGTAACGGAATGAAATTTGATTTTGAAGAGCAGATGGAGAAATTGAGCGATGAGGAATTATTAAAAGTGGTTACAATTGATAGAAATAATTATCAACCGGATGCATTAGCGGCAGCAAAATCTGAATTTGAAAAACGTAAATTACCAGCTGAAGAAATTTTCTCCATAACAGAAGAACTAAATAAGAAAAAGGAGCAAGAGTATAAGAAAGCAGGTGAACCTCTTGATCCAGGTCTAAAAGTGCTGACTTTTCTTTTTCCAATGATACTTACTTTCATTTTGTCGGGATTTTACAAATCAAAAGGCTATGATAGAAAAGCCTCACAACTTGGAAATTGGACGATGTTAGGGTTTGGCTTTTATGTGATAATCGCAATCCTAATGGCCAGATCATAAGCTTACATACTTCACCGTAATTTTTATATCCCTGTTCCTTCCTTTATCATCCGTACAAGAAATTTTTATCGGCCCTTCTTCTGGAACAAAAAATTGTTTTTCCCCGGCATTACTGCTTTTGTAAAATTTGTTGTTGATGTACCAATAAACCTTGCTTACATCATTCGCAGTTTTGCAGATCAACTGCAGAGGCTCGGGATCTTTTTTATTGATTAAATATTCTGTACCATTCACCGGCGAAGTGACAGCAGGGGCCGCTCCTTTAAAGATCAATTCACAATCCGGATTGTGCTGCGGTATTTTTTGATAGGCGATCCTGTTCTCTTCAAACCATGATTGCATATCGGGAGGCACCACTTTATACCATTTCTTTTTATAACCGTTTTCTGGCGCACAACTTTTGCAAAAAGAAATTTTTTCGCTGGCACTTATTATTATTTCCTGCCAGTTGTCACAAACTTTTGTGGAAGATATCAATGGAATAAAATAATCCGTGACCAAACTGCTGCAATGTTCAGAAGGAGCTAAGCCGGTTTCACTGCAAACCTGTCGTATATCACAATCATTCGGTTGCGTAAACCATTCTTCGTCGCTATCGTAATCAATGGTATTAAAAATTTTAAAAAGTAATGGCGTTGCAATATTTGCACCACTTAAATCTGCTACTCCAACACCTGAAAAATTTCCTGACCACACACCCACCGTATAGTTTTTATTGTAGCCAATACTCCAGGCGTCTTTGCGGCCGTAACTGGTGCCGGTTTTCCAGGCAATTTTTGGCATTTTCTCCGTAGCAGCCCAGTTCAATGGGAAATCAGGGCGGTTTATTTTTGATAATATTTCGTTGGTCATATAATTAGCTGCCGGACTAATCACTCTTACTTTATTATATACTGTATCGTTTTGTGTATATGATGGAGAAATATACATGCCATCATTGGCAAACGATGAAAACAGGCCTGTCAATTCTTCTAATGTAGTGCCGCATCCGCCAAGAATTAAAGACAATCCAAGTTTTCGCCTATCCTTTTGTATTTGTTTGAAATTACAATTGGATAGTTTTTGGATCATCTTCTCATGTCCCAGCATCTTCAATCCTTTTACGGCAGGAATATTCAATGAATGTTCTAGTGCCTTTTCTACGGTAACATAGCCATTGAACTTCTCATCATAATTTTCAGGTGCATAGCCATCATAGTTTACAGCTACATCTGTCATCACCGTTTTTGGGGTAAGCAATCCTTCGTCAAAACACATCGCATAAAGCAAAGGTTTTAAGGTACTGCCCGGTTGGCGAACTGCATTGGCACCGTTTACCTGGCCCCCGTCAGTAGTATCAAAAAAATTGGAAGAGCCTACATAGGTAATAACTTTATTTGTTTTGTTGTCAATTATTACAACAGCTGCATTCTTTATATTTTTTAATCGTTGTGTTCTTATATAATCTTCTACTAATTTTTCCGTTTTCAGTTGAGTGTTAAGATCAATATTCGTATTGATAATGTCACCTCCCTCTCTCTTTAACTTATAGGAAAGATGAGGAAGATAATGCGGCACAGTTCCTCTTGTTGCATTCATCGGTTCATTCAGCGCATCTTCAATTTCTTTTTGGGTAAAAACTTTATTGTTTGCAAACTTTTTCAGCCAGCCATTTCTTTCATTAATGATACGGTCATTATGTTTTCCTACAACTAATGAACTGGGATTGTTTGGAATAATACTTAATGCGGTTATCTCTGCCAGCGATAAATGATCGGGATTCTTTTTGAAATATAAGATGGATGCTGCTTTTACTCCTTCAATATTGCCACCATAGGGAACAAGGTTCAGGTATAATTGCAGTATTTCTTTCTTACTGTATTTAAGTTCCAGTTGAAAGGCCCGGAACATCTCTCTGATCTTACTGGAGATGTTTCTTTTTCCCGGCTCCAAAGCTTTTGCCACCTGCATAGTAATAGTACTGGCACCGGATGTGCGACGCATTTGAAAAAGATTGTTGAAAAATGCCCTGGCAACCGCAAATGGGTTTACACCGGGGTGAGAGTAAAAATGTTTGTCTTCTTTGGCAATGATAGTTTTTTGCAGCAAAGGCGAAATCTCCTCCAACTCGGTTTTCATCCGCCACTTTTGGTCTCTAGTAAGGAAGGCGTTTATCACTTCGCCTTTATTGTCCGTGATGATGGTAGAATATTCAACTTTATCGGGTACGGGAAATATCCAGTTCAACAGAAAGAATAAAATAATTAGTCCTATAAAACCTATACCGAGCCGCTTAAAGAATCGAAGCACTCCTTTTTTAGTTATGCTGAAATTAATTTTTTTCATTTAATGTAAAATCGCTGTTGCCTGCATCTCTACTGATGCAAAAAAACAACTGTTGATCGGAACTATTGATCCACTTAACAAATATTTATCTTCTAAAATTTGCAACTACTATTCTATGCGCTGTATCTTTCCTGTCAAATTCTTTTCTTCTTGTATGGAATCGACTGACTCATCCCGCCCAACACGGGATATTCCCCCTTAGCTGTCGCAGTGCTAATTTCTGTTATTTACACCACAGGCCCACAAGCCTTTTGTGAAAAAGTAATGTACAGCTAAATTTTTTTCTCCATCAAACTTCTTTAACTTATCTCCATAAACCTAATCCCGTACGGGTATAGCTAATACCTGTACGGACATTTAACTACACATCTATGCGTATCAAAGCCTATTTAGTTCCGCTGATTGCAGCAGGAGCTATTTTTTTGTCTTCTTGTAAAAAGAATGCGGTTACTATTTCTTTTACCAATGCAAAAGGGGAAGTGCCACAACTCGGGAATCTTATTTTCCGTTTCAGTAGTTCACTGGCAAAAGATTCAATGCTCAATGCCTGGGACTCGACGGATTATATTTCTTTTGAACCCAAAATTGCCGGTAAGTTTCGCTGGCAAAGCCCGGATGAGTTAGTTTTTTCGCCATCACAACCACTCAAACCGGCAACAACTTACAAGGCGAAAGTGAAGAGTGCTGTGTTGAAGTACAGCAAGTATAATTCAGTAAAGAATGGAGATAAGATCAGTTTCCACACTCCTAATCTTACATTGGATAATTCACAAACAGTTTGGGTGGGTGAAACCAGCACATCCGCTGTGCCGCAAGTAGATCTGTTCTTTAACTACCGGGTGAATCCTGAAGATCTAAAAGGAAAATTGAATATTGAAGTAGAAGGTAAAAAGGCTGACTTCAATATGATCACTATTTCGCCGGATAACAAAATATCAGTTCGTATCAATGGATTGAAAGCAGAAGATAAAGATGCAGATGCAAAGGTGAGTATTGCCAAAGGGCTGAAACCGGAAAAGGGAAATACATCAACAGAAGATGCTATTACAAATACAATTATAATTCCATCTCCTTATGTATTAACCGTACAGAATGTAGAATCAGAGCATGATGGAATGGAAGGTGTGGTAAGGGTAACAACCAGTCAGCAATTATCGGGTGAAAGCATCAAGTCGTTTGTAAAGTTTGACCCCGACCTTGCTTACACGGTAGAGGCCAATGATTATGGATTTACATTGCGCAGTGATAAGTTCGATACAGAAAAAAGCTATGCTTTAACCATTGTACAAGGTTTACGGGGAAAGATCGGCGGGGTGATGAAAGAAGATTATAATGGAGGGATCGCTTTTGGAGAATTAGAATCCGGTATTAATTTTACCAATGGTAAAGCCGTTTATCTATCAAAGAAAGGGGGAAAGAATATTGAAGTGCAGATCACTAATGTGCCGAAGGTTAAATTGATCATCTCAAAAATTTATGAGAATAACCTTTTAATGGCACAACGCTACGGCTACTATCCGCAGGAAACTAGCAGTGGCCCGGATTATGCAAGCTACGAAGGAGATTATGATTATTATGATAGCTATGGTGGGGGCGATGCGATGCTGGGTGATGTTATTTATGAAAAGGAAATTGATACCCGTTCATTACCAAAAAGTGGTGCTGGGCGAATTTTAAATTTCTCTCAGTTTGAAGACAGACTGCCTGAATTTAAAGGTGTTTATCATATTGTTATTCGCTCAGCAGAAGATTATTGGGTAAAAGACAGCCGTTATATTTCATTGTCTGACCTGGGATTAATTGCCAAAGAAGGACAGGATAAAATTTATGTATTTACAAACTCAATAAAATCTGCTGAACCTGTTACTGCTGTAAATGTATCTGTTTACTCCAGTAATAACCAGTTGATCGGAACAGGTGCTACCGATAAAGACGGGGTAGCAACTATTGCTTATAGCAAAAAAGAGATCAGTGGTTTTAAACCAGCCATGATCATTGCAAAAACGGCAGATGATTTTAACTACCTGCCTTTTAATAATACAAGAGTGAACACCTCCAGGTTTGATGTAGGAGGTAAAAGGAATAACGCATCCGGATTTGATGCATTTGTATATGCAGAGAGAGATGTGTATCGCCCCGGTGAGAAAATCAATTTTTCTGTTATCCTCCGCGATGCACAGTGGAAAAATCCAGGTGATGTGCCGTTGAAAATGAAATTTCTGATGCCGAATGGGAAAGAATTAAAATCTTTCCGTAAAAGTTTGAATGAAGAAGGTTCAGTAGAGGGAAGTATTGATATTGCTACCGCAGCTATTACCGGTAGCTATACATTAGAAGTTTATACCTCAACTGATGTGCTACTTGCTGCTAAGAATTTCTCGGTAGAAGAATTTGTGCCTGACCGTATTAAAGTAAGTGCTAAACTAGATAAAGAATTCCTTCGTTCAGGAGATGCAGCTAAACTTTCTATTAATGCGATGAACTTTTTTGGTCCTCCGGCTGCAAATAGAAAATATGAAACAGAAATACAGGTTAAACAAAAAGCTTTTTCTTCTGTGAAGTTTGATGGCTATGATTTTAGTTTGGCCAATCAGAATACTTTTTTTGATAAAGAAGTAAAAGAAGGCATGACGGACGAAGCTGGTAATGCCAACATTGATTATACAGTTCCGGATACGTATACAAATATAGGTGCATTACAAACCAGCTTCTTTACTACTGTTTTTGATGAAACAGGAAGGCCAGTTAGCCGTGCCACAAATATTGATGTATTTACCCAAGATGTATTCTTCGGCATTAAGCAAGATTGGTTTTACTATTATCCGTTGAATCAGCCAGTGAAACTGCAATTGGCGGCTGTAAATAAAGATGGTAATGGAGTTAGTTCAACTGCAAGAGTGGAAGTAATAAAGCATGAGTACAGAACAGTACTAACAAAAAGCGGCAGCTACTTCCGCTATGAATCTCAGAAAGAAGATAAGCTGATGATTGAACAACAGATTTCGGTTGGTAACAATACAGTGTATACATATGTGCCAAGAAGTCCTGGCGATTATGAAGTAAAAATTTATCGTCCCGGTGCTAATAGTTATGTGAGCCGCAGCTTTTACAGCTATGGAAGTTATGGTGGCAACAATACTTCATTTGAAGTAAGCAAGGAAGGTAATATTGAAATTGAAGTGAATAAAAAGTCCTATCTCACGGGTGAAAGTGTAGAAGCTTTATTTAAAACACCATTTAGTGGCAGGATGCTGGTAACATTAGAAACGGACCATGTAATTTCTCACCAGTATGTGGATGTAAATAACAGGACAGCCAGTGTGAATTTAAAATTGGATGCCAAACATGTTCCCAATGTATATATCACTGCAACATTGATCAAGCCACATGAAGTATCTGATATTCCATTAACGGTGGCACATGGATTTAAAAATGTAACAGTAGAAGATAAGAGCAGAAAAATTGATGTAACCATTGATGCAAAGAAAACAGTTCGTTCAAAAACGCATCAGAAGGTAACTGTAAAAGCGGCTCCTGGTAGCTTTGTAACCTTATCAGCAGTAGATAATGGTGTGTTGCAGATCAATGATTTTAAAACACCAAATCCTTACGATTATTTCTACCAGAAAAAAGCATTACAAGTCTCCGCATTTGATTTATATCCGTTGTTGTTTGCGGAAGTTAGGGCCAAATTGAGTAGTACAGGTGGTGATGGTGCTTTTGAAATAAAAGACCGTACTAATCCAATGCCAGCTAAAAGAATAAAAGTAGTTAGTTATTGGGGTGGTATCAAAAAGGCAAATAGCAGTGGATTAGCTGAATTTGAATTTGATATTCCACAATTTAGCGGAGAGCTGCGATTAATGGCTGTTTCTTATAAAGGACAAAGCTTTGGTGCTGCTGATAATACAATGATTGTGGCTGATCCGATTGTAGTGAGCACAGCATTGCCAAGATTTTTAAGTCCGGGTGATACCGTGAATGTGCCGGTTACATTAACCAACACAACTGATAAAGCAGCGAATGTTACTGCAACAATAGGAGTGGAGGGGCCGATGAAAGTTGTTGGTGGAAGTAATCAATCAGTAAGTTTAGCTGCAAAAAGTGAAGGCCGTGCAACTTTTAAGGTTGTAGCGGACCCAACAATCAATGTTGGTAAAGTAACGGTTACTGTAAGTGGAATGGGAGAGAAGTTTACGGATGCAACGGAAATTGCTGTTCGTCCTCCATCTACCTTACAAAAATCAACAGGTAGTGGTTCTATTGCCGGAGGCAGCACACAAAAAGTAAGTATTGGATTGAGTGACTTTATGCCGGGCAGTGTTAATTATAATTTGGTAGTAAGCCGTTCTCCAGTATTAGAGTTAGGCGAACAATTAAAATACCTGGTTCAATATCCTTATGGTTGTACGGAGCAAACTATATCAGCAGCCTTTCCGCAACTCTATTATAGCGACTTGTCTGATCTGATGCAGTTGAACAAGCAACAGAACCTGCCTACCGGACAGGCAGGCAAACTAAATGCGAACAGCAACATCATGGAAGCCATTCGTAAAATAAAAATGCGACAGTTGTATAATGGAGCTGTTACATTATGGGATGGTGAAGGAAAAGAAGATTGGTGGACGACCGTTTATGCTGCACATTTCTTATTGGAAGCAAAGAAAGCTGGTTTTGATGTAGACAATAGTTTGCTGGAAACGATGTTGAACTATATCAACAACAGGTTGAAGAATAAAGAAACGATCACTTATTACTACAACCGTGACCAGAATAAAAAGATTGCTCCAAAAGAAGTGACCTATGGTTTGTATGTGTTGGCATTGGCCGGAAGAACGAATGTGCCAGCTATGAACTATTATAAAGCCAATCCAGCTATTCTTGCTTTAGACAGTCGTTACTTATTGGCAGCGGCTTATGCAACTGCGGGTGACAGAAAATCTTTTACTGCTATGTTACCGGCGTCTTTTAGTGGCGAAGAATCGGTGCCACAAACAGGCGGCAGTTATTATTCGGATGTAAGAGATGAAGCTATTGCTTTAAATGCATTGATCGATGTTGATCCGGGTAATGCACAGATTGGTACGATGGTAAAACATGTGGCTGATAAATTAAAAGCAAGACGATATTTGAGTACGCAGGAAAGAGCATTTGCTTTCTTAGCATTAGGCAAACATGCTAAAGCGGCAAACAATTCCACCGCTACAGCCGAAATAAAAGTAAATGGTAAAACAATTGCTAAAGTAGATGGTGGTCAATGGACAGGCGATATGAAAGCGTTGGGTAATAACAATGTAGAAATAGCAACAAAAGGTAGTGGCCGTTTATACTATTTCTGGCAAGCAGAAGGCATTAGTGCTAGTGGTGCGTATAAAGAAGAAGATAGCTACCTGAAAGTTCGCCGCCGCTTCTTTGATAGAACTGGCAAGCCTTTAACAACAAATACATTCAAACAAAATGAGCTGGTCATTATTGGTGTTACATTGGAACGTTCTTTCAATACACCGATAGAGAATGTTGTCATCACCGATCTGTTACCTGCCGGTTTTGAAATTGAAAATCCCAGAACCAAAGAAATACCAGGTATGGATTGGATAAAAGATGCAATGACGCCAACTGCTTTGGATGTGCGGGATGACCGTATCCATTTCTTTGTAGATGCTAATAGTAACAAGCAAACGTATTACTATGCGGTTCGTGCCGTATCACCCGGTAATTATAAAATGGGGCCGGTAAGTGCAGATGCAATGTATAATGGAGTGTATCATTCTTATAATGGCGCAGGTGTGGTGAGAGTAGTTCAGTAAAGAAAAAAACGATTAGATTTATAGTCCCGCCAATTGGCGGGACTATATCGTTTAATGCACGCCAACTCAAAAAATATTGCCATAGTTTGTAATCAACTCGCAGGTTCGGGACTATCAGCTGTATTAGCTGAAAAAGTAATAGAAAATTTATCCAGCAAAAAAATTGCGCATATACTTTTCAAGGAAAAATGGCCGCCGGATTTTAATGGATTCACGGATGTATGGATTATTGGTGGCGATGGGACACTAAATTATTTTGTCAATCATTACCTGAATATTCAATTACCCCTTGTTATTTTTAATGGAGGCACAGGGAATGATTTTCACTGGATGCTTTATGGGAAAAGTAGTTTTGAAGAACAATTACATCTGGCTTTATCAGCAGAACCTAAGTCCATTGACCTTGGAAGGTGTAATGAAAAATATTTTGTGAATGGAGTTGGAATTGGATTTGAAGGGGAAGTAGCAAAAAGTCTGGCAGGCAAAAAGAAAAAGGCTGGTAAGGCTTCATTTATGGCGATGATACTGAAAAAGATATTTTCGTATCGTTCAAGAACTTATCGGGTAATAGCAGATGATAAAACACTTACTGAAAAAAAATATTTTATTATTGATATCAGTAATGGTAGCAGGGCAGGTGGCGGATTCCATGTTGCACCACAGGCAAAAGCAGATGACGGATTGTTTGATTTGGTAATGATTGATGCACTTCGGCCTTTAATTCGTTTACGATGGCTTCCGGTTATGGAGAAAGGACGACACTTGAACCTTTCGTTTGTTACTCATTTTAAAGCAAAGCAACTAGTAATAGAAAGTAATGAGAGTATTTTATTTCACCTAGATGGAGAATACTACGAAGCTACAAAACTTGCTATTGATATAATGCCCGGGAAACTTGCATTCCGCTATTAGTTTTTACAAATCTGATGCGGTTGATTAAATGATATGTCAAGCAACATCATGTCCTGTAGATGCAGCCCATAACATAAACCATTCCTCCCTTTCAAGTTGTAAACCAGTATTAGCAATAGCTGACTTAAGTCGTTCAATTTTAGCTGTACCTAAAACAGGAATAATACCTGCAGGGTGGGTTGTAAGAAAAGCCAGCAGGATGTTGTCAATGCCAGCATTATATTTTTTATCTAAACGTTGCGCTACGGCCAGGATTCTTTTGCTTTTTTGATCTGGTATTACTGAAAATATGCTGCCGCCACCAAGAGGAGCCCAGGCCATCGGAATTATTTTATGCCCCATACATTGGTCCAGTTGTCCATTATGAAATGGCTCAAGATGTGAGATAGAAATTTCGATTTGGTTTACTTCAACCGGGAAGTAATTATTTATAAGAGTTACCTGCGAAGGCGTAAAATTTGATACGCCAAAATGCAATACTTTTCCCTGTTGTTTCAATTTTGTGAATGCCTCAGCAATTTCTATTGGGTTCATTAATGGATCGGGACGATGTAAAAGAAATACATCTATATAATCTGTATGCAGGTTCTCCAGTGATTGCTCTGCACTTTTAATAATATAGTTTGAGCTGGTATCGTATGATTTTATTTGATTAGCTGGCCGGTTGGCAGAAAGCATTTTAATTCCGCACTTTGTAATCAAATGAATTTTTGATCTTAAAGCCGAATTATTTTTCAATGCATCACCAAATTCTTTTTCAGTTGTATAGTCACCATATATATCAGCATGATCAAAGCTGTTAATATTTTTTTCTGCACAGAATTCTATTGCCGATAAATAATCGGAAGTAGAAAAACAGGATCCCCATTTCCCCCATTTCATACAACCGGCTATTACGGAAGACAACGCTATTTCATTTTTCATAAAGAGTGAAAATAAAAAAAGTCCGGCTCTTGCGAACCGAACTTATTAAAGCTTCGTTGAATATCGTTATTGATTAATAATCGTTATTGTATCCGCCGCTACCGCCACGGTCACGGTTTTGTAACCGCCGCCGCCACCGCCGCTTTTACCTTTGTAGCCGCCGCCACCGCCGCCGCCTTTGTAGCCACCGCCGCCACCGCCGCTGTAGCCACCACCGCCGCCACCGAAGCTTCTTTTCTTGAAGCCACCGCCGCCGCCAGATCCACCACCTTCAGGCTTAGGACGACTTTCGTTAACTACAATGCCACGACCGTCAACTTCAGAACCATTTAAAGCTGCGATTGCTGCTTGTGCTTGTTCATCATTTGCCATTTCTACAAAACCAAAGCCTTTGCTACGGTTCGTAAATTTGTCGGTAACAATTTTTGCTGATACTACTTCGCCATGTGCTGCGAAAAGGTTTGAAAGATCTTGGTCTTTCAGGTTCCAACTAAGGAAAAATAAAAGTGTCAACAGTAAACAGCACCCATCGAACATATACGGTTTTTCGAAACGTTCAGGACTTGTGAAACTGAAAGAGCACCAAATGCATTACAAAATAACGGTTTTTTTATTTACTTACTAACAATTTTAATTTATATGTTAGTTAGCTTATTAGCAGACTATTAGCTGTAAACACCCGATAGCATTGATTTTCAGAGATTAATGAAAGAAACCTGCACTTGGCAGGTTTCTTTCAGATTGATTTTCAGCTAGTTTGAAGTTAGTTTTTTAAGAGTTTTGCAGTTTGGATATTCCCCATTCCATCATCTAACCTTAAAAAATAAATTCCTGGTGTCATACCGCTTACATCTACTCTTGTGTTCGATGCGCCAATAGCTGGTATGATTGTTTTCAAAGTTTTTCCATCGAGTGAGGTGATCACCATTTTAGCGCCTCGGGTTAATTTCTTATGCGCAACAGTTACTTCACTATTAGCTGGTGTTGGATACACTGATATTATATCAGTATAACTATCTATTGAGTTGCCGGAAAGTTTTATAACTCCGCTATATTTAAAACGGCTGTCGATATCAACACTTTTTAAGCGATAATAAACGGTTGTTGCGGGTACATTGTAATTATTAAATGTATAAACTGATTTTCCTTTTGCTGTTACACTTCCAACCGGAGTAAATGATCTTCCATCATCACTTCTTTCCACCTGGTATTCCTGCACATTAATCTCATCACTTACATCCCACTTAACATTTACAGAATTATCCGTATTTCTATTTGCTATCATTCCTATAAAATCAACCGGTAACGGAATGTTTAACGGGCCGATAGAAAAGTTATCGAATACTGCAAAGAATGGCCCGTTTAAAATATACGCCACTTCTACTCTGTAGGTAGTATTTGGCCCGTTAGTAATATCAGGATCTACTAATCTCATACAAACAAATCCTTCAAAACCATTAAGCAATGGAGTTGGCGATGGTCCATTATCTACATAAGGAACAGGTGTACTCCATGCGGCAAATGATTGAAGACCTGATGTAGCCTCAACATTTGTTACAGTTCCCTGTCCAGTTGAAGTAACACTTATAAGCCGGACTTGAAAACGATCCACCAATGGATTATTGACAATATAATAGAAACCTACATTAAATGTTCCTACAGCATTTGGATTAGGATAAGGTGGAGAAAGAATACTCTGTGCTCTTGGAAAACCCGGAGCAGTTACTCTTATAGGAGGTAAATAATCTGTCCAGTACCCTCTGCTTTGATTAAAGAAGAACGAACTGTCAAAAATACTCCCGTAAATACTGGGGGAATTAAAACCATTATCACTTGTGTTAAAATCAGCAATTACACCCTGGCATATACCCTGGGTTATTGTGGTTGGCGTTTGTGCTGAAGTAGAAACTGTAAGAAAAAATAAGGATGAAAAAAGGAATCCTTTTAAAGAGTACAAAAGTTTCATGAGTTGCTGTTTAAAGAGTAAAAGATTATTTTATATGTCCAGTTAAATTGACATACTCTTTCACAGGAGGGATATTTGTAAGAGTTAGTCAAACAGCATGCCTTGGTTATTTAAAGGGAAAGTCTAATGATTCGTGGAGCGGAGTGTAAACAATATTCCCCCTTTCGGGTATGGAGAATAAAAAAAGTCCCACTTGGAAGTGAGACTTTTAAAAAAATTATGTGTGTAGATATTATTCAGCTACCACTTCAAATTCAACTTCAGTGCTTTTGCCATTACCAAAATCAATAGTGGCTTTGTAAGTCCCAAGTTCTTTTACTTCATCAGGCAAAGTGATCTTTTTACGATCTATCTCGTATCCTTTTTGCTCACGGATAGAACGGCTGATTTGAAGCGATGTAACGCTGCCGAAAATTTTACCGCTTGTTCCAGTTTTAGCACCCAATTTAAGAGGAGCTTCATTCAGTTTAGCAATAACACTGTTGATCTCAGCAAGCATTTTATCTTCTTTCTTCTTCACCTGCTTCATTCTTTCTTCTAACTGCTTCTTGTTGCTTAAGCTGTTTTCTACAGCTAATTGGCGTGGTAATAAATAATTACGGGCATATCCGTTCTTTACTTTTACTACTTCGTTTTTTGCACCAAGATTATCTACGTCTTGAATTAATATAATTTCCATTGTTCTCTTTTTGTTCACCAACCCAGTTTCACTTTCGTTACACTGTCTTCCCGCTTATAGGCGGGAGTTAGGGTGAGGTTATTTTAAAAGGTCTGTTACGTAAGGCAATAATGCCATCTGACGGGCTTTCTTTACCGCATCAGAAACTTTGCGCTGATACTTCAGGCTGTTTCCGGAAATTTTTTCAAAAACTCTACATCTTTATAATCGATGTAGCGCATACCGTATTTTTTAAAACGGCAGAATTTTTTTACTCTTTTATCTGCTTTGATCGCAGTAAGGTATTTTATTTCATTTTTTGCCATGATATTAAGCCTCCACTGCTTTTTCGGTATGAGATTTTACACCACTTTTCTTTCTTGCATTGTACTCGACGGCGTATTTATCGAGTTTAGTGCATAGGTGACGAAGAACTGCTTCATCACGCAACATTTGAATTTTCAACTTTTCATTAAAGTCAGATTCTGCTGCATACTCAAGTACCCAATAAAGGCCAGTTGTTTTTTTCTGGATCGGGTAAGCTAATGATTTAAGACCCCATGGATTTTCTGCTACAATAGAACCACCGTTATCTTTAACGAGGGCAGCATACTTTTTTTGTTCCGCTTTGAATTCATCATCGCTGAGAACAGGGGTAAAAATCACCATTTTTTAAATTCGGTTTATCCCATTGGACAGTTCCTGCAGTAGCGGGAAAAGAATCTGCGAACACAGATTTGGGGCGGCAAAGATAGGGGAATTAGCCAAGAAGCGAAAGGCAAACTTAAAGTAAATTTAGACCTCAAAATAAATTGAATGCCAGGGGTATTTATCCTGCTTAAATTATTTACAATCAATTAGTTGTTTGTAAAATAAAAAAGCCTGCGGAATTGCCGCAGGCTTGTATTATGGAAAGAACATTAAAGTTACTGCTTGGTAAACTTTTGAACGGTAACAACACCATCAGCAGTTATTATCCGTAGAAAATAAACACCAGCTGCCAATGATGACACATTTACGGTAGCGGGTTGAGTAGCACCGTTAATTTGTTTGCTGATAAGCACCTGGCTTTGTGTGTTTAAAATTTGTACTTGCGCATTTAAACCAGTTGAATTATCAACAGCAATTCTAATTACATCTGTTGCTGGATTTGGATAAAGACTGAAGGTGTACTTATTGTCAAAATTTACCCGGCGGATGGCAGAGTATTCAAATTTACTGTCAAGGTCAACCGATTTTAGGCGGTATAAATTAGCACCTTTTACGGGTGATGCATCAGTAATGCTGTAATTTATTGAACTGTTGCTATTGCCACTTGCAGGTACTACGGCAATTACCTGCCAGCTGTTTCCGCCATTAACAGAACGTTCTACTACAAACTCACGGCTATTTACTTCTTGCGAAGTTGTCCAGGTGATTTTGCTGTTTGCATTTTCTTTTACGGCAGAAAAATTAGTAATGATGACAGGAAGTGTTGCATCTAAAAATAATCCCATCATTATCGCATCATGGTCAGAAGCTCTCCATACCGAATTGGTATAAGTAGCTGCCCATGGATTAACCTGGTCACCACCTCCATCATTTATTCCATCATTATAATCTAAGTAAGTTGGCTCTACCGAATTGGTGTTCCATTTTGCAATGCCGGTAACGGTTCCTGCTAAGGAAGGACTAACCACAATGTGGTCCAGTGAACCCACTTGTCCGGCAAACAAGTATGAAGTAGCGGTAGCACTTCCTGCTACTGTGTATCCACCAGCTCTTAAAATATCCATGGGATCTTCTTCATGATACGCATTATAATCTCCAACTGTTATGATGCGGTTAGTTCCGGATACCGCTATAACACCGGTAGTTGGAGTATTAAAGAAGTTCAATAATGCATCTGACTGTAATTTTCTTCTATTGTTCCAGCAAGATTGTCCGTCACCCTGATCGATATCTACACCAGAACCCGGGCAACCACCTTTTGATTTGAAATGATTGACAACAAAATTAAAGGTCTTGCCGCTGGAAATAAGGTTAAACGTTTGTGCCAAAGGTGGTCTGTCGAATGTGGCATCACTGCTAAGCATAGCAGCACCTACCGGAGTAACTACTGTCGATTTGTAAATGATTGCACAACGGATTGCATCAGTATTATTAGTTTGTATAGAAGCCCCATCATTTACAATACTGTAAGTGCCAGGTCCGAGCACAAGATTTAACCCATTCACTAAATCCTGCACAGCAGAATTAGCTCCTATACCATCATTTTCTATCTCAATCAATCCTACTACATCTGCATTTATTTGCGTAAGGGCAGTAATGATTTTATCCCGTTGTCTTGTAAATTCTGCAGGAGAATGGGCACCTCTTGCAGTGGGGAATCCACCACCTAAACCATCACCATTAAAATAATTTAACACATTAAAGCTGGCCACTTTTAAATTAGGGCTTGTGCCATATCCGGGTACCGATGGTCTTGTTGCATGTGTAAAGGTTGGAACGGCTGCGGCGATTGGTTGTATACGATAATTTGAAAATGCAAAACCTAATATGCCGGTAATATTATCAATGGTGCTGCCCACCCTTACGGTGTTGTCAGCATTTACATATGGCAAGGTTGGTATAGTGCCTCTTCCATCATCCAATAAAATTGTTCGTAGATTATTACTTGCTGTTAACGCAGTAATAGCTGCTACATTACTTGTTCCAGTTGAAGTAGTGCCGCTTGCAGGATTATCATTCGGATCAATAATTTGTGTTGGCTGATACACTAAACCACCGGCAGAAAGTTTTAATTCGCCAAATGAGCCCAGGGCATCGTTATCCGTTACAGTTAGTGTTCCGGGAAAACGTACCCGCATGCCCTCATATTTTTCATAATCGCCAACAGCAGTTACCGGTAATGTAATATCTGTAAAAGCAGGTAATGGATTGCCACTGCTTTGTATTGAAACAGTTGGCGGGCTGGGTACTGATCCTATTACAGCCTGATTAAAAGAAGGGGAAGCTGCACTTTCCAAAACTGTACCGGTTACTCTTACCAAATCTCCAACTGCTACAGTAGCAGACGATACTACAAAAATTCCTTCGGAGGTATTTGGGTCAGCATCAGCATCCGCATCTTCTTCCTGTATATAAAAACCAGCGGGGCTTAATGTTGGGTAGATACCGGTTACAATTGCTTCAACTGTAAAGCTACCGGCTGTTGCAGTGGCGCCAGAGCCTTGTATTGTACTAAGTGGTGTAGAAGGAATATCATTATCCACCAACGTAATATTTGCTGCTGCTGTTCCTAAAGTATAGCCACCACCCGGATTAGACAGCGTTAGAATGATTGTCTCGTTTCCTTCATTAGTGGGGTCATCAATAGGTGTAATTGTAACGGTAATAGATCCAGTAGATGCAGGAACAGTAATTGTTGCTCCAACTCCACTTGCAACAGTTAATGGTGAAGGTGTGGCTCCACCAGAAAGTGTAACACTGTAATCCGTATTAAAGGTAGCTGTTCCAGTAAAGGCATAATCAAAAGTTGTTGCTGCAGTAGTGGACGGGGTGAAATTTATGGTGAAGCTACCATTAGTAGATGGTTCTGATGCATTAGTACCTGCTGCAATTGATACAGTATTTCCTGCAGCAGCACCAGTTATCCTAATATTATCAAACCTATTGTTACCACTTGCATCAGTCGCACCGGTAACTGTTATTCTTATTTTGAAATTAACATTATTATTTACTGCTGTAATTGCAGAGAAATCTAATGTTTGTAATGAGAAAGTCGTAGAAGTTCTTCCTGTTAACGTCGTTAAATTAGTATAAGAAGTCCCATCTGTAGAATAATCAATTATATGATTTGCAAAACCAGTACCAGTACCTCTAGTTGCATAAGTGAGTACAATATTCTGAAACCCTGAAGTAGAAGCATTTAAAATTAAAGAATTATTGTTGTTTGCTAACCCAACAGGGCAAAAGCTAGCACCTGCCGTAACAGCTGGAAACCCAGCAGCATCTAAAGTGCTACCCCCAAAATCTTCCGTGGCTGTAAAATTGAAAGTTAAGTTACCAGAGTTTAGAGAAGAAGTAGCATTTATTGGGCTAGCCCAAGCAGCATTTACTGTACTTGAAGACCCCGTATTAAAATCCCAAAAATGAATGCTTGTCTGTGCTATTGAATTAAGTGAAACAACACATACACATAGAAATAAGTAAATCTTTTTCATGCCATAACCGTTTTAAGTGAACGGCAAAAGTAGATTACTAAGGGTATGCTATTAGGTTCCGTTAATGAAATATTTATTAACAATATTAATAGTGTGAGTTTATTGTGTACATCTTTATTCGCTGCGCCGAACATCTATCACCATCAATTGTAGATTTTTTTCTTCTTTCCATTCGTTTAAGTTGATAGTAAACACAATATCAACCAATGCTTGTTTTTCGAGCAAAGCAAATTTATCAGCCATGCCAAAGCCAATACCGGTAATGGTTGTATTGTCCTGGCTTACAGAAAAGCGGAGATGTTGTTCTTTTACAATTTTTGACCAGCCGGTATCTTTTACTTTTTTTGCGACAAAAACAGGCCGCATATTTTCCGGGCCAAAAGGTTCCATTTGCAGGATGATGTCGTAAAAAGATTGCTTAATATCTTTTAATGCAATCTCCACATCAATTATTATTTCAGGTATCAATAACTCATCTGTAATAGTGGTAGCTACTACTTCTTCAAATTTTTCTCTAAAGGCCTCTACTTTGTCTAACTCCAGCGTCATACCTGCTGCAGCAAAATGACCGCCATAACCAAGCAAATGTTCCCTGCATGCATGAATGGCTTCGTACAAATTAAAGCCGGGAACACTCCTTGCACTGCCCGCTGCATAGTCGCCGGATTTTGTCAATACAATAGTTGGGCGAAAATACGTATCAATAAGCCTGGATGCCACAATGCCCACTACACCTTTATGCCAATGCGGTTGAAAAACAACGGTGGATTTTCTATTTATCCATTCATCATTTTCAAGGATCGATGCTAATGCTTCCTCTGTTATTGTTTTATCTGCTTCTTTTCTGTCTGTATTATCGCTGTGCAATATTTCTGCAAATGCAAATGCTTCTTCATCGGTGGGAGCAATAAAAAGTTGGACAGCTTTTTTTGCATCATCCATTCTGCCGGCTGCATTTACCCTGGGAGCAATCATAAAAACCAGGTTGGTAATATGCAATTCCTTTTCAATTCCACTTAGTTTTATTAATGCTTTAATACCATTATTAGGATTGCTGTTTACTTTTTTTAAACCGTAAAAGGCAAGAATTCTATTCTCATCTGTTATGGGAACAATATCAGCAGCAATGGCTGTTGCTACCAGATCAAGATATTCATACGCTGCTTCAATTGGCAAATTGAGTCGTTCGGTTAAAGCACACATTAATTTAAAACCAACACCGCAGCCGCATAATTCTTTATAAGGGTAATTGCAATCAGTTTGTTTGGGATTTAAAATTGCTACAGCCGGTGGTAGCACCTCATCGGGCAGGTGATGATCACAAACTACAAAATCAATACCCAGCTCTTTAGCATAGGCAATTAGATCGGCAGATTTTATACCGCAGTCTAATGAAATTATTAAGGTAATGCCATTTTCTTTTGCATAATCTATTCCTGCTTTGCTTACACCATATCCTTCCCGGTAGCGGTGCGGAATATAAAAATCAATATTGTTGTGAATGTTTTTTAAGAACTGATACATGCTGGCAACAGAAGTAGTGCCATCTACATCGTAATCGCCAAACACCAAAATTCTTTCATTGTGATTGATGGCAGTAATTATTCGTTCAACCGCTTTTTCCATGTCTTTCATCAACCACGGACTATGCAATGCTGATAGCTGCGGACGAAAGAAATTTTTTGTTTTTTCAAACGTATCAAAGCCACGTTGCACTAAAATGTTACAAAGTATCGGATGGACTTTTAATGCTTCCTGCAAAGCAGTTGCTTTTTCTTTATCGGCTGTAAGTATTTTCCATCTTTTCTGCATTGGTTTGTAGTAAGTGTAATCAACAATTGCAATTAATATTTTCTGTCGGTTACAAAAAGTACAAGGTCTTCTAATCCTTTTCTTATAGGGCTTTCAGGAAACTGATGAAGAATAGCAAGTGCTTCTTGTTTGTATGCATTCATTTTTTCAGTAGCGTAAGTTATACCACCTGTTGCTTCAACCTGGCTGACAACCCATTTTACTTTTTCTTTATCGTTGTTATTGTTTTTTACAATGTAAATAATTTTTCTACGGGTAGATTTATCAGTGTTATTCAATGTGTAAATAAGTGGGAGGGTCAATTTTTTTTCTTTGATGTCATTACCAGTAGGCTTGCCTACATTTTCGCTGGCATAGTCAAACAAATCATCTTTAATCTGGAAAGCCATTCCTGTTTTTTCGCCAAACAATCGCATTTGCTCTGTTATTTTTTCGTCCCTGCTGGTACTCCAGGCACCGGCAGCGCAGGCAGAAGCTAAGAGGGAAGCCGTTTTATTTTGAATAATTTCATAATAAATCTCTTCTTTAAGGTTCAGGCTTCTGGCTTTTTCCAGTTGCAATAACTCGCCTTCACTCATTTTCCGTACTGCATCGGAAAGAATGTGTAAAATCTGGTAGTCGTTGTTATCAAGCGATAACAATAGGCCTTTTGCTAACAGGTAATCGCCGATGAGTACATTGGCTTTGGCCTTCCATAAGGCGTAAGTCGAGAAAAAACCTCTTCTTTCCATAGAATCGTCTACCACATCATCATGAACGAGAGTAGCGGTATGTAATAATTCAACCAAAGAGGCAGCACGGTAAGCAGGTTCATTGATTTCGCCGCAGAGTTTAGCAGAAAGAAGAACAAACATGGGCCTGAGCTGCTTTCCTTTTCGCTTTACAATGTACCGCATAATACGGTCAAGCAGAGGCGCCTGGCTTCTTGCGGCTTCTTTGAAACGGGTCTCAAAAATTTGAAGTTCGTTTTTTATTAGGTCGGTAGGTAATTGCATTTTTATAAGCAAGCAATTTACGGCCAAAAAGATAATTGTTAAAGAATGCAACAAAATGCGTCAAAAAGTTGACTAAGTAATTGAAAAATAATGCGCAGCTGAGATA
>LNFM01004499.1_pt1 | contig 25604 bp, 19 predicted proteins | sample 596031 | NCBI WGS metagenome assembly LNFM01 (sample SAMN04254537, study PRJNA301005) | activated carbon metagenome | isolation source: dual media filters at the Ann Arbor, Michigan drinking water treatment plant | place: USA: Ann Arbor | reverse complement strand
TCGAGGTCGAACGAGAGCACCGTGCCGCGCTGCGCGCCGTCGTTCGAGATGGTGAGAGGAATGGCGAAGACGTCGCGAAAATCCTGCCGGTACATATAGATGAGCGGGGGCGGGTAGACCCTCAGCTCGGCCTGCTTCAGAGATGTTTCATAGAAGCTGTAGCCGGAGAAGACCAACGCCACGATGGAGACGAGGGTGGCGAGGCCGGCGCCGATCTCTGAAAGACGCGAGCCGCGCTCGGAGGGTGCTTGCCGGTGCCCGGACTGGTCCAGATCGCTTGCGGCTGTGTTGGCATAATCGTTCATGTCGCCCATCAACGCTTGAAAATCGCGGGTCGCATTCCGCCCCGGGCCGGCCATCGTGCCCCCAATCTCTTGTCACGCGCCCATCGATCCGAGCACGGCTGCAACCGGGCGCTCAATCGCGTCAGAATTGAGGCAACAGGCGAGACCGTTGTCCGCGCAGAAGCAGCGGTCAATACTCGCGGCTTCCAGCGACTTCCGGGGAACTCCATGAAACGCCTTCGCACTATCGACCATGATACGTCGTACGTGGACATCGGTTCCGGCCCCGCGATCGTGGCGCTTCACGGCTCGCTTGGGGACTTCCGATCGTGGTCACCGGTCATGGGGCCGCTGTCGCGAGACTATCGGCTTATCGTACCGAGCCTTCGGCGGTTCTTCCCCGAACACTGGGATGGCAAGGGCGGTGGCTTCACGATTGCCGAGCATACGAGGGACTGCATCGCCTTCCTGGAAGGTTTGCAGCTCGGCCCTGTCCACCTGATGGGGCATTCGCGCGGAGGACATATTGCCTTTCGCGTGGCCCAGCAGCGGCCGGACCTCGTGCGGAAGCTCATCCTCGCAGAACCCGGCGGCGAGCTCGATGCCTCACTGATGCCGCCGGGACAAGCGCCTTCAGCGGAACGCGTGGAGAGCATCGTCGAGGCAGCGCGTCTGATCGCTGCCGGCGACGTGGATGGGGGCCTCGAGCATTTCGTCGACCGGATCTACGGTGCCGGCACCTGGGCAAAGCGTCCAGCTGCGTCGAAGCAGATGCGCCGCGACAACGCGTATACTTTGATCGGGCAGATTCACGAAGATCGCAAGCCGTTCTCGCGCTCCGATGCGGCGTCCATCCGCAACCCGACACACCTCATCGGCGGCGAACTCACGCGAGGGATGCTGCCTGTGGTGCTCAAGGCGCTCACCGAGGCCATTCCGGGCGCGCGCTGTACGATGATCCCATACGCTGCACACAGCATGTTCGAACAGGCGCCGATCCGGTTCTCGGAGATCGTGCTCGAGTTTCTCGACGAGGCTTGACGAATTCAACCCAATGCGCCGCCGACGATGACGAAACAGGCACAAGAGTCATCGACCTGCCTGCTTTCAAACCTAGGTGCCTTGAAATCAATCACCGCCGTCCTTCGGGATGTGCTTGAAAACAGGCACATCATGCAAGACGATGCTCAGGCGTCCGTTCGCTTTGGCGAACTGGGCGTCAACCCGAGCCGAGAGGCGACGCCGTCTTGACCGAGCCCGCTGCCAGCCGCCCCCTCGAAGGCTACGATCCTCTGCCGTTCTTCTGCGAATTGACCGGACAGTCCGGCCGTGTCGCGGCAGACCTCGCGTTGATCCGTAAACGACTCGAGGGCAACGATATCGCCACGCTGATGCAGCGCGCGCGGGAGGCGGAGAACGAACTCTTCAATCTGGGCATCACGTTCACGGTCTACACAGACAAGGACGCCATCGATCGCATCCTGCCGTTCGATGTGATCCCGCGGATTCTCACGCCCGGCGAGTGGCGTCAGATCGAGACTGGTGTGACCCAGCGCGTCAAGGCTCTGAACCTGTTTCTCTGGGACGTCTATCACGACCAGAAGATCCTCAAGGACGGCGTCGTCCCCCGAGATCTGGTGCTCGGCAATAGCAACTACCGCCCAGAGATGGAGGGGCTAGATCCGCCTTGCGGCACGTACATCCACATCAACGGAACCGACATCGTGCGCAACCGGCACGGCGAGTTCCAGGTGCTTGAGGATAATGGCCGGTCACCCTCGGGAGTATCCTACGTCGTCGAAAACCGCCATCTGATGCAGCGTGCCTTCCCGGACCTGATGCGAGGGCTCAAGGTTCAACCCGTGTCGAACTATGGTGAGCAGCTGGTCGCAAAATTGCGGGAAGTGGCGCCTCAAGGCGTGGACGATCCCTCGATCGTGCTGCTGTCTCCGGGTGTTTATAACTCGGCCTACTTCGAGCACATCTTCCTTGCCCGAGAAATGGGTGTACCGCTGGTCGAAGGCCGTGATCTCATCGTCGAAAATGATCGGGTGTTCATGCGCACCGTGGCCGGCTTGCAGCCGGTGCACGTGATCTACCGGCGCATCAACGATGATTTTCTCGATCCTGAGGCCTTCAACCGGTCGAGCATGCTCGGCGTGGCCGGCCTGATGCGCGCGGCGCGCAAAGGCAACCTGACGCTGGCCAACGCGGTCGGAACGGGTGTCGCAGACGACAAGGCCGTCTATGCCTACGTGCCCGAGATCATCCGCTACTACCTCGCCGAGGAGCCGATCCTGCAGAACGTGGAGACGCACATCTGCGGAACCGAGGCCGGGCTCAAGTACACGCTGGAGCATCTCGCCGAACTGGTCGTGAAGCCGGTGGGCGAATCCGGAGGGTATGGGATCGTCGTCGGCCCCAAGGCGACGCAAATGGAGCTGGATGCGTGCCGCCGGCAGATCGAGGCCGATCCGGACAACTTCATCAGCCAGCCCATGATCGACTTGTCGGTATGTCCGACCCTCGTCGACGGCAAGGTAGAACCGCGGCACGTCGACCTGCGCCCCTACGCTGTGACGGGTCGCAGCACCTGGGTGTTGCCGGGCGGACTCACTCGAGTCGCACTGAGACGCGGATCGTTGATCGTGAACTCGTCGCAGGGTGGCGGCACCAAGGACACCTGGGTGCTCGAGGAGGCCCAGCCATGAGCCTGCTTTCGCGGTACGCGGAAGACCTGTTCTGGCTCGCCCGCTACATCGAGCGCGCTTCGAACCTGGCTCGGATCGTAGAAACTCACATGGCCTACGATCGGGGCCGCGACGAGGACGTCTCCTGGGCTTGGCTCGTCGCTCTGAACGCAGACCAGGAGCGTTTCAACAAGTCCTATGGCGATGCGTCGTTCGCCAACGTCATCCGGTTCTACGTCGCCGACATGGACAATGCCGGATCGGTGCGCTTCTCGCTCCGTGCGGCACGTGAGAACGCCCGCGCGCTGCGGGCCGTCATCCCGACCGAGATGTGGAACCATCTCAACGAGTTCTACAACCGCTTCCTGATCGTCTCGGATGCCGATCTCGAGCCTATTCGACTGTGGCGCACCTGCGCTCAGATCAAGGACGGCTGCTACGCTCAGATCGGCGTGGCTGAAAGCACACTCTATCGCGACGAAGGTTGGCGATTCTTTCGTATCGGACTGATGCTGGAGCGGGCGGACCAGACGAGCCGGCTGCTCGACGTCAAGTTCGCGCAGCTCGCGACGGGGTTGCAACCCGCGGATAGGGCCGGCGATGCCACATTCTGGTCGCTCGTGCTGCGATCGGCGGCCGCATATCAGGCCTTCGTCAGGCTCGAGCGACGCGGTGCCGACCCCAACCGGGTGGCCCGGTTCCTGCTGGTCAACTCGAGCCATCCCCGCTCGGTCGCGTTCAGCGTCGTGCAGATCAGGATGATGCTGCACGAGCTCGGGTCGGGTTACGGCCTCAGACAGTCGCGACACGCTCAAGAGAAGATCGAGGCGCTGCTGGAAGTGCTGCAGGTTGCTGCGATGGAGCCGGATCTCGTCAGCAAGTTGCATGCGATCAACGACAGCCTTCAGCGCAGTCTGATCGACCTCACGAACGAGCTCGGGCTTCGATTCTTCGGCCACCCGGCCGAAGAGCCCATCCAGGCTGCGACCGGCCAATCACAGTCGCAAAGCCAAATGTCGACTTGAGACCCCGATGGTCATATCCCGGCCATTGCGAACACACAGAGTCCGCCCCGTATGACGCTCAACGTCGCGCTGACCCATCGCACCAGCTACACCTACGACCGCCTGATCGGCGTGTCACCGCAGGTCATCCGACTGCGCCCTGCCCCGCATTGCCGGACCCCGATCCTCAGTTACAGCCTGACGCTCGAGCCTAAGTTGCACTTCCTGAACTGGCAGCAAGATCCGTTCGGCAACTTCCTGGCGCGTGTCGTCATTCCCGAGAAGACGCGCGAGCTGTCGGTCACGGTCGATCTCGTCGCCGACATGGCGGTTATCAATCCGTTCGACTTCTTCATCGAGGAGGGCTCGACAGAGTGGCCGTTCGCCTATGAAGACGGGCTCGCCAAGGAATTGCAGCCCTATCTGGTGCCCGACCCCGCGGGGCCGCGGCTCGCCGCCTACCTTGCCGGGATCGACCGCAAGCCGCGCACCACGATCGACTTCCTGTGCGACCTCAACCGGCAACTGCAGCAGGACATCAAGTACCTGATCCGGATGGAGCCGGGAGTCCAGACGCCCGAGGAGACGCTCGGCAAGGCGGCCGGCTCGTGCCGCGATTCGGGTTGGCTGCTGGTTCAGATCGCGCGGCATCTGGGGCTCGCGGCGCGCTTTGTGTCCGGCTACCTCATCCAGCTGGTGCCCGACGTGAAGTCGCTGGACGGTCCTTCGGGCGCCGAGACGGACTTCACGGACCTTCACGCCTGGACGGAGATCTATGTGCCGGGTGCCGGTTGGATCGGTCTCGATCCGACGTCGGGGCTGCTCACGGGCGAGGGTCACATCCCGTTGGCGGCGACGCCAGCACCGTCGAGCGCAGCGCCGATCAGCGGCAGCCACGAGAAGGCCGAAGTTACGTTCTCGTTCGACATGAGCGTGACGCGGATCGCGGAGAGCCCGCGGGTCACCAAGCCCTATTCCGACGAGCAATGGGCGCGGATCCTCGACGTCGGGCATGCTGTCGACCAGCGCCTCGCAGACGGCGACGTGCGGTTGACGATGGGTGGCGAGCCGACGTTCGTCTCGGTCGACGACATGGATGGCGCAGAGTGGAACACGGCTGCTGTCGGGCCGACGAAGCGGCGGCTGGCAGAAGAGCTCGTCAGGCGGCTGGAGCGGCGTTTCGCACCGGGCGGGTTGCTGCATTACGGACAAGGCAAATGGTATCCCGGAGAGCAGCTGCCTCGCTGGGCGTTCGCGCTCTACTGGCGAACCGACGGCCAACCGCTCTGGGAAAACCAGGCGCTGATCGCGCGGGAGGTCACGAAGGACACGCCAACCATTGCCGAAGCAGAGACGTTCGCTGCGAGACTGTGTGTAGAGCTGGATCTTCCGTCGCAAAGCGCGCTGCCTGCTTACGAGGATGCCGGTCACTTTGTCCTGATCGAGCAGAAGCTGCCGATCAACACGTCGGCCGCCGACAACAAGCTCGCCGATCCCGCCGAGCGAAAGCGGCTCGTTTCCGTGTTCGATCGCGGCCTCGAAGCCCCGGTCAGCTATGTGCTGCCGATCCAAGTCTGGCAAACGCGTGATCGAAAGCGACGCTGGGTGACCGAGAGGTGGTCACTCAGGCGCGACAGGCTGTTTCTCATACCGGGCGACTCACCGGCTGGGTTCCGGTTACCGCTCGGATCGCTCCCGTATCTTCCCCCGCTCGAAACGCCGCAGGTGCTGCCGCGCGATCCATTCGATGCAGTCCCGCCACTGCAAGAGCGCCAGACTTTGATGCAACGCCGGCGCGGCGGTCTCGGCGATGTTGCGCCGACGGCGCCCGCCGGGGCGAGCGACATCTGGGGAAGCGTTCGCACGGCATTGACCGTCGAGCCACGGGACGGCCATCTGTGCGTGTTCATGCCGCCGCTCGAGGATGCCGAAGATTATGCGGCGCTGATCGCAGCGGTGGAGGAAGCGGCCCGGAAAACCGGATTGCCCGTACATGTGGAGGGCTACACGCCGCCGCACGATCCGCGCCTCAGTGTGATCAAGGTGACACCGGACCCGGGCGTGATCGAGGTGAACGTGCAGCCGGCGAAAAGCTGGGACGAGGCCGTCTCGATCACGACGGCACTTTACGAGGAGGCCCACCTCACGCGGCTCGGGACCGAGAAATTCATGCTCGACGGGCGGCATACCGGTACGGGTGGCGGCAATCATATCGTGCTCGGAGGCGCCACGCCGGCCGACAGCCCATTCCTTCGACGCCCCGACCTTCTCGCCAGCATCATCGCCTACTGGCAGAACCATCCGTCGCTCTCGTACCTCTTCTCGGGTCTATTCATCGGGCCGACGAGCCAGGCCCCCCGCATCGACGAGGCTCGGCACGAGAGCCTTTATGAGATGGAGATCGCGCTCTCGCAGATCCCCGATGCGACCTCCGGCACGGTGCAGCCGTGGCTCGTCGATCGCATCTTCCGCAACCTGCTGGTCGACTCCACCGGCAATACGCACCGCGCAGAGATCTGCATCGACAAGCTCTACTCGCCGGACGGGCCAACCGGACGACTGGGCCTCGTCGAGTTCCGCTCGTTCGAGATGCCGCCCCACGCGCGCATGAGCCTTGCCCAGCAACTGCTCCTGCGCGCGCTGATCGCGCGGTTCTGGGAGCGGCCCTACCGCAACGGGTTGGTCAGGTGGGGTACGGCGCTCCACGACCGTTTCATGCTGCCCCACTTCGTCTGGCAGGATTTCCTGGAGGTGATCGGCGATCTCAGGGAGAGTGGGTTCCCGGTCGAGGCGGACTGGTTCCTGCCGCATCTCGAGTTCCGATTCCCCCGCTACGGGACCATTGAAGCCGGAGGCGTCGCCGTGGAGATCCGGCAGGCCCTCGAACCGTGGCACGTACTCGGCGAGGAAGGCATCATCGGCGGAACGGCCCGTTACGTGGACAGCTCGCTCGAGCGGGCACAGGTACGCGTCACGGGCGGGACGGACGGTCGCTACATGGTGACCTGCAACGGCGTGCTTTTGCCGCTCACCGGGACAGGAATGCGTGGGGAGCGTGTTGCTGGTGTTCGATACCGGGCCTGGTGGCCGCCGTCGGCGCTGCATCCGACCGTTCCGACACACGTGCCGCTGATATTCGATGTCGTCGACACCTGGTCGGGGCGCTCGATCGGGGGAGCGCGTTATCACGTCTCACATCCCGGAGGCCGCAATTTCGAGGTGTTTCCGGTCAACTCCTATGAGGCCGAAGGGCGGCGTCTCGCCAGGTTCGAGGACACCGGTCACTCACCGGGACGGATGAAGCCGATCTCCGCGAAGCCCAATCCCGACTACCCATTGACACTCGACCTCAGACGTTCTCGCTGATTTTTTGAGCACTCATCGTGCGCATTTAATATGTCGCGACATTTTCGCAACATCGGAGGTGTCCAGGTAGGCTAGATTGCCACGCAAGGTGCGCCGCGGGCGTGATTCCGCGCTGACAATCGGGAACACCGGGACACATGACGGTCGACGCCCAAACGCAGGAACGTCAGTTGGATCTGCTCGAAGCCTATGGCCCCACCGGTGGAACCTATGACGAGTTGGTCGGTCCCGACCGCCGCCCGCGTCCCCACTGGACGACGTTTCTGCACGGATTGCGCCGGCTAACCTCTCGCGACCGTCTGGCCCGCGCCTCCCGTCTCGACCGGCAAGTGCGCGAGACGGGTCTCGTTCACGACGTGTTTGCCGACCCCGAGACGCCACAGCAACAATGGCGTCTGAATTTGATGCCGCTGATCCTGTCGGCAGACGAATGGAGCTGGCTGGAGCGCGCCGTCGGCCAGAGAGCACGGTTGTTCAATGCCATTCTCGCCGACATCTACGGTCCACAACGCCTGCTGCGGCGAGGAAAGATCCCGCCAGCGCTCGTGTTCGGTGACGGATCGTACCTGAGAGCCTGCCAGGGCATACAGCCGGTTCAGGGACATCTGCAATTCTACGCTGCGGATCTCGCCCGGTCCGCTGACGGAAACTGGCGGGTGATCGACAACCACGCGGAGACGCCGGCCGGCGTCGGGTATGCGGTCGCCAATCGGGTCATGCACGCCGATGTCACGGATGATCTTTTCTCGGAGTGCCGCACGAGACGGATCTCGAACCATTTCAGCGGTCTGCAGGCGGCACTCGCGGAGCGCGCGGGACGCGGTGATCCGACCGTCGCACTCCTGACGCCAGGCCCGGCCCACGGCGACTATTTCAGCCATGCCTACCTCGCACGCTACCTCGATCTGGCGCTAGTTGAAGGCGGCGACCTCAGGGTGGTCGGCGACGAGGTCTTCCTGAAGACTTTGGAAGGTCTGAAAAAGATCGATCTGCTGGTGCGCTGCATCGAGGGCAGGAAAGCGGATCCGCTCGAGCTCGATCCGTCGAGCTTCCTCGGTCCTTCCGGCCTGGTCCACGCCAGTCGCCGGTCGCCTGGAATGATGATCAATGCGATCGGGTCGGCAGTCATCGAGAACCGCGGGCTCGGTGCCTATCTGCCTTCACTGTGTGAAGAGCTGCTTGGTGAGACGCTGCTGTTGCGCGATGCACCGCGCTGGTGGCTCGGCGACGAGACGGCGCGTCAGCACGTGGAGGCGCGTCTCGACGAGTACGTCATCAGACCCGCCAGCGAAGGGACCGGTCGACCAGGGCAAGCGGTTCGAGGGCGTGTCGCCGGGGTCCTCTCCGGTGATGAGCGCACGCAGCTGATCAGCGACCTCCAGCGTCACGGTGAAACGCTGGTCGCTGAGCAGCGGGCCGGATTCGGAACGATGCCATCGCTGACAAGCCAGGGATTGCAGCGCAAAGCTTTTGGGCTAAGGCTCTTCGCTGCGGCGTCGAGCGACGGCTTCAGCGTGATGCCCGGCGGACTGGCAATGGGCGTCGATGCGGAAACGGCTGTCGCGCTCAGCACCTCTGATGGTGAGACGCACGACGTTTGGGTGATGGCCACCGAGCCGGAGCGACCGCATGCGAGCCTGTGGCGGCCGCGGGTCGAGTCAGCGCTCGTGCAGCGCTCTCAACGGACGCTGCAGAGCCGGGTCGCAGACAACCTGTTCTGGCTCGGCCGCTACCTCGAGCGGGCAGACTGGACAATGCGTGTCATCCGCTCGAGCCTCGGCCGGCGGCTCGAATATCTCGAGTCCGCGCCGACCCGGCACGCGGGCGACGTTTGCCTCGAGATGTTGATCTCGAAGGGCGCCGCGCTCAGCATTCCTGTCGGTTCGCGGCGTGTCTCCGGCCGCTCCGCGACACTCGCGGGGCAGCTCGCCTCGGAGCGCGAGAGCACCTACAGCCTGATCAACTCGTTCGATGGCATCTATCGCGTCGCCAGCCTGACGCGTGATCGACTCTCGCTCGAGACCTGGCGTACATTGGCCTCATTCAGGGTCGATGAGACATGGCGGCGACGGATGGCCGAGGCCAGCGTCAGCGAGTTGCAGGACGAGATCGAGGATAAGCTCTCGCTGGTGGCAACCTTCAGCGGGCACCTCGCCGAAAACATGACGAGGAATTTCGGTTGGTTCTTCCTCGACATGGGGCGGCGGCTTGAGCGCGCCTACAATCTCTGCGACGTTCTCCAGCTACTGTTCCACGCCGGTCAGAGCGACGACGAGAGCAATGAACACTTGAACTTCATCCTGCGCCTTGCCGACAGCTACATCACGTACCGGTCGCGATACCGCCTGCAACCGATGCTGCCATTGGTGCTCGATCTGCTGGTCATGGATGAGACCAATCCGAGGAGTGTCGCGTACCAGGTGGCGGGTCTGATGCGTCATCTCGAGGCTTTGCCGCAGCAAACGGGCAGCAACGCGCTGACGCGCGAACGCCGCATCGTTCTCGCCTTGCAGACAGCAATCCGCCTTGCCGATGTCAACGAGCTTGCGACCGTGGGGCCGGAGAAGATCCGACCGGCACTGTCGCTGCTCCTGCGACAGGCATTGAAGGACTTGCCAGATCTCTCCGATGCCATTTCACGGCGCTACTTCAGGCTCGTCGACGATGAGCCGCATCGCGTCGTGCTGCGCCACGAGGCGTAAGTGTCATGATCTACGAGGTAAGCCATCGAACATCCTATCGGTACGAATCGACCGTCACCCAGTCACAGCACCTGATCCATCTGGCGCCACGCCCTGCTGCCCGGCAAACAGTGCAGCGGCACATGCTGATGATCGAGCCGACCCCAACCTGGCGTCATGATTTCAGAGATTATTTCGGCAATCCCATCTCGGTGCTGGGCATCGATAACGAGCACCGAGAACTCGTCATGCGGGCGCACAGCACGATCGAGGTTGCGCGGCGAGGCCCGATCGACGTCACGGCGGGGAAAGCCTGGGACGAGGCAGGTCATCGGCAAGCCGCGCGCAACCACGACATCGATCTCGATGTCGCTCAGTACGCGCTCCCGTCTCCCGCGACGGCTACCGGCGCTGCCGTTCTCGATTATTCGCGACCTTCTGCCCGGCCGGGACGTCCCATTTTGGCCGTAGCCTGGGATCTGACTTGCCGAATCTACGACGACTTCGAGTTCGACAGCCATGCAACGGACGTGTCGACGCCAGCGGTCGACGTGCTGCGCAAGCGCCGCGGCGTCTGCCAAGACTTCGCGCATCTGGCGCTTGCCTGCTTAAGGGCGCACCGCATTTCGGCACGTTACGTCAGCGGCTATATTTTGACACGGCCGCCGCCGGGGATGCCGCGTCTCCAGGGCGCCGATGCGTCCCACGCTTGGTTTTCGGTGTGGGCACCCGAGACCGGGTGGGTGGATTTCGACCCGACGAACAGGCTGATGCCGAACGACGAACACATCGCCTTCGCCTACGGGCGGGAGTACGGCGATATCAGCCCGATCAGCGGCGTCCTGCTCGGTGGCGGGCGCCACCATGTCGACGTGGCGGTAGACGTGGTGCCGATAACGGGCGACAGCCGACCCGCAGACTAGGCGAGCGGCGGCACGATCATGGTTCCAAGGCAAAGCGTGGCACCAGCGCCTCGGGCGTGGAACCGCGAGCCGCGACTTCGGTTGGCCCAGAAGAGCACGCTGCGGCGTGCGCCATCTTCCCAGCTGAGGACTGCCATGCCGACCCAAACTCTTATGATCGTCAATGGACCCGATAAGCCCGCGTTGCAGTGGGCCTTGGCTTACCCCGAACGGGAGCAGGTGCACTTTCAGCTCGAGGGCGACGGGATCGACGCGCAGATCGTTCGCATGGACGAGCTTTCGGACGGCTTCAGCTTTGCGATCGACGGCATCGTCAAGTCCGGCGACAAGGCGGGTACTTCCTTTCACGCTACCTACAGCGTCGAAAAAAGATCGGGCTCGCTCTCGATCGACGAGGGGTAACCGATCAAGTCAGCGCGACTGGATCATCGCGTCCTGTGAGCAGAAACCGCTTCCGGTGCATGAGAAGACGGCAGGGTTTTCGAGGCTAGGTCGCTGCAACGTCGTTGTGCTTCCACACCATTTCTCGACCAAGGCAGGTTACAACTGACGGATAGCGACCGGTCTTGGATGGAAACGCGTCTGGAGACACTTGCATCGTAAGCGTGATTGAGCCATAAGGCGTGCCTGCGATTGCGGTGTCTTGGTGCACCGCTATCTGCTGGATGCGGGTGTAGCTCAGCGGTAGAGCATCACGTTGCCAACGTGAGGGTCGAGGGTTCGATCCCCTTCGCCCGCTCCAATATCGTGTTCGGAGAACGCGTGGACCTGGGGTTCACCGGACGGATCGATCAACAAGCGCATTTTTTATTCTCTACCGCGACGCTGCCTTGCGCGCCGCGCATCGAGGTGCTTGTGGTAAAGCGTTAACCGAACTAGAATCGACTGGTCGAAGCTTCGCCAATGTGTCGATCGGCGCTCAACTTGACTTGATGGACGGCGGACTATGACCGGCATTCTCGTCGATGCGGCAGGAGAGTTGTGGCCCGACACATCCCTAGCCCTCCAGAAATCGTTTCGGGCCGAACTGCCTGCCCCTGAGTTCTGCAAATTTTGTGTGATGAATTTGGGCTTCGCTCATATCGGGCGGGCGCGGAACGGGCTAGCGGTGTCCTGGCGTCCGACGACTCTTTCCGGCGCAACGTTCGCCGGCTTGATGATGGCGCTATCCGACGAGAAGCAAGCTCGAGTGTCGATCGCGACGCTGACGGAAGACTGGAGCTATGAGCTCGTTCCGTCCATAGAAGCTGCCCGCCGGAGGCTGATCGACGTCTTCAACACTGCCACTTGCGAGCAGGAAGGCCACTATCTGGCACGTCGTCGGCGCATCGAAAGCCTAAGGTCCGACGATCATCTGTCCCGGCTTCTCAACGCACTGCAAAGCGCAGGCGACGAAATCAGTTTGCGTGCCGTCAGGGCCGTTCTCGACAAGCTCGGCAAGGGGCGGTTCGTGCTCGTCAAGCCCGACCAAGGCAAGCCTTCACTGCCGGTCGTCACATGGGGGGCGGGATACAAGAGGTTTACGCCGGACTGGGCTCTCAGAAGGGTGGGTCAAGCCTTCGAGGAGCAGCCGGACCGCGCCTATGCACGCTACGCCTCCGCAGGCTACCGCGAGGCATTCCATCGTGGGGAAACCGTCGTGGAGGATGTCGCGACTTCAACCTGGTGGCCTGGTAGAGGTCGGACGCGCTTCACCTACACGCGCTTGCTGTTGCCACTGAAAATCGAAGGCAAGGGCATCTACGTGCTAAGCAGTTCGCAAGATATCGCTTTGGTCGAGCCCGGCCGCAAGCTCGCTCATGAAGTTTGAAAGTTCAACGAAAAGCTCGTCTTCGGTAATCCAGACGATGCCGCCATCGTAGTCTCCCATCTCGAAATTGCGGAAAGCGACACCGGTCTCGATGTGCTGGTAGCCATTCCGTTTCGGGAAGCCGCCGGCGATCAGTTTTTCAGAATTGATCGCGAGGGACAGGTCCGTCCGCCAACGAGCGTACGCGTATAGCCTCGAGACCCTAGCTACCAACGCGCCCAGCAATCGGCCCCGGACGCTCGGGTGCCACCAAGCCGCTCCATGGAGTGCAACGCGTCCGGACATGGAAGCAGCGGACGGCGCCGTCACGATGCATCGTTCCTGCGGACGCGGCCGACTCTCGGGAGACGCGTAGAAGATGCGCATACTTTCTGCTTCATCTTTGAGATTCGTCCCGGTCCAATCGAAAATTATGGTGCCCTGAGCGACAACGACCTCTCCGGCCGTGTTCCTCCCGATGAGGACGTAGCCTTTGTCGAGATCGCACAGGCCGTTGGCCGGATCGTACGACGGAACAATCGGTAGCCAACTGTCTCGGTTGCGCCGGTTGGTCTCGACTAACTCTTCGAAGGTTCCGAAGCCCAGGGATACGCCCTTCTGGCGCAGTGCGGTGTCCGCCATCAGAAAGAACCGCGCGAGTTCCTCGCGTGGACCAAAGTCGATGCGAATATCGGTCAGCCTTTTCTCAGGCTGAGTCCTCTGCCTCTCGGCCTTGAGGGTCTGAGATGAGATACGCGCTTTGTTCGATGCATTCGACATGGAACCCCCCCTTGGTTGGTGCAACGGACAGATATCCTCAACCTAGAGTAGTTCTATCCGTGTCCATCCAGGACCTCAAGGCGTTGACGTGGGAGATGATCCACGATCGGCACAAGGAAAACATCGCTAGAGAATTGATAACATGAATAAAAGGTTAATTTCCGCGGCGAGGTAGCGTGCGATCCAGCTGTTGGCCCGACGTGGTGGGCTCCGCGTACGCCGAAACGGTTGCCGCATAAGGGGGGATCCGCCGCGAACATCGCATGACTGGATGCGCTAGCAGCGAAGCTCAGTTTGGCGTGGCAGTAGAGTCAGATTCGCACGAACAGGACGACGGGGCGCAGCCCGCCTCTTGAAATCACCCCGTCTTTCAATGCCGCGCCTACTGATCTTCAGATTCATGGCATCGCGCTCGACGTGGTGCTCGCGCTCCAACGGGTGCAGATCAACCCCGAACACGAGACATCAGCACAACGATCGTGCCGATCCACCGGACACATGATTGCGCTCTGTCCGGACACCGTAAGGTCACATTCCGCCATATTTGATGCCAATCGCGGTGGTCATCGGCGATTCGCCGATTCCGCGTGGGGCGGCATGGCGAGCCTCCCAGGCAAAGGTTGGGCTGCGCGAGCCGCGAGGGGGATCGAGCCGCATGTTCCGCTGGAAAAAGCGCGACGAGGGTTTCGAGTGGCACAAGTATGTTCGCACGACGATCAAGCTGCGCCGTGAGGCCCGCCGCGAGAAGGCACATGCGCTTGGCGCGCGAGTTGCCGAAGGGGCGAAAGCCGCTGGGGGCCTTGCGGACGGGCTCGCGGAGAGCGGTGCCGAGCGATTGGGCAATGCCGCTCGCATGGCCGGCTCGGGTCTCGGTCGCGTAACGGGGGCGCTCGCAGCCTGGACGGCGGCTGGCCTGCATTCGCTGGGGAGGCGACTGAGTACGGCGCTAGCCATCACGATCGATGTCTTGGGGCGCCCGGGAGTCGGAGGTCCGCTCACGTTCATCGGTCTCATTGCCGCGATTGCCGGAATCACGCGTGGGCTGGCCGGTACGACAGGGTTCGATGCAGAAGCCATCGCTGCTTTGGGCCTTGCCGGCTTTTGTTTGGCACTCGGTATCGGACCTGCTCTCTGGCTCGGCCATGCCGCGTTGCCGACGCGCTTCGTTGCGCCCATCACCGATCTGCCGCCGCGGCCTTGGTTGATCGGAGGGATGGCGGTCGTGTTCGCCCTTCTCGGTGCGATCGGCTTTGCGGTGATGCCAGGCAGCCCAGGACTGCCGAGCCTTGCAAACCACCTTCCGGCGCTACCGTTCACGAGTGCCGAGACGGTTTCAGGGCCAGCTAGTGTGGTCGCTGCCGATGTCTTGCGGATCGGCGATCGAAAGGTGCGCCTCGAAGGGATCGAACCGCCCGATGCCAACCAGCGCTGCCTGAGGCCCGGAGCGCGTCCAGGCGGTCGCACATGGCCCTGCGGGCAGGACGCCCGCGAGGCGCTGCAGCGCCTCGTGCAAGGACAGCAGGTGACCTGCAAAGTCGGAGGCAAAGACAAGGCAGGTGGCGGCATTGGCCGGTGCCGGGTCAAGGACGCCGATGTCGGCGAAATGCTGGTGAAGGGCGGGTACGCGTTCGCCGATGTCGGGTCGGCGAGTTCCTACCGCGGAGCCGAGGACGCTGCAAAAGCCTCCAAGTCGGGGTTATGGAACTCCTCGGACCCCGAGCGTCCAGCGGTCTGGCGTGATCGGCTGTGGGCTGTGGCGAAACGGGAGGCGCCGGACGGTTGCCCCATCAAGGGACGGGTCCAGGGCGACGAGCGTGTGTATCTACTCCCCTGGGACTCGAGTTACACTCGCGTCCGAGTCCGGAAAGGTCGGGGAGAGCGGTGGTTCTGCACGCAGGACGAAGCCGAGGCCGCGGGCTGGCGAAAAGCCCAGAACAGCTAAAGTTCCGACCGCTTCGTTCGATGCTTCGTATAACCTAGAGACTGACGCTGACTTGTGCGCGTCGACAGGGTCAGACACGTTTAATGCAAGCTGGCGCCGAGCCCGCGATGCAGTCTAATGTCCCGCTGGCTAGCGCCAGAACAAGTGGGCTGGCATTGCCGCGTGCTGCCGCCATAGGCAAATCATGAGCTTCAAGACCGTCTTTACCGCTCCTTACTTCGATCCAAGGGCGCTGCGTGTAGAGCTGACAGCTGTGTTTCGCGCGGCGGGAAACAACGCGTCGGCCGCACGGCCAATGGTGCTCGACCGCCTAAAGACACTGCTCAAGGATTCCCGAAATCTGGCCCGGCTTGCGCTGGAAGCGGACGGCAAGGGACGGGGTTGCGCGGAGGGACTCAGCGCGTTCCAGGACGAACTCATACGCCTGCTCTACGACTACACCACGGCGCACATCTACCGGACCGACAACCCGGACGACGCAGAGCGCATGGCGATTATTGCGACCGGCGGCTATGGGCGCGGCCTGATGGCACCCGGCTCGGACATCGATCTCCTTTTCCTGTTGCCCTACAAGCAGACGGCTTGGGGCGAGAGCGTCATCGAGTACATGCTGATGCTGCTCTGGGATCTCGGGCAGAAAGTGGGCCATGCGGTTCGGACCGTCGACCAGACCATCCGCTTCGCCAACGCCGACATGACGATCCGAACGTCGTTGCTCGACACGCGGCTCATCCTGGGCGACCGGGGCCTTGCCATGGAACTCGAGCGGCGCTTCTCGGCGGAGGTCGTGCGCGGTACGGCGAGCCAGTTCTTCGAGGCCAAGCTCACCGAGCGAGACCAACGCCATCAGCGGTCAGGTGCCTCGCGCTACCTGGTCGAGCCGAATATCAAGGACGGCAAGGGTGGGCTCAGGGATCTGCATACGCTTCATTGGCTGGTGCGGTACCTCGCCATAGGCTCCGCGAACGGCGACGGACAGGCGCAGACGATCTTCACGAACGCAGAGCAGAGCACGTTTCGCCGTTGCGAGGATTTCCTGTGGACGGTGCGATGCCATCTGCACTTCCTAGCCGGACGACCGGAGGAGCGGCTCTCGTTCGATCGCCAGCCGGCGCTGGCAGGGCGGCTCGGCTATGTGGATCGGGGCGGGCTGCGCGCCGTCGAGCGCTTCATGAAGCACTATTTCCTCGTGGCCAAGAACGTCGGCGACCTGACGACGATCCTGTGTGCGACGCTGGAAATGCAGCAGCTGGTGAGAGCACCCGCCCTTGATGCTCTGCTCGATCCGCTGGGATGGCGGATGCGGCGGAAAATCCGGCGCACCACCGACTTCCGGATCGACAACGGGCGCCTCAACGTCGCCGATGCCAAGGCTTTCGAGCGCGATCCGGTCAATCTGATCCGCTTCTTCGCCTATGCCGAAGAAGCCCATGCGCGCGTCCACCCGGCCGCCTTGCGCCTGATCTGGCAGTCGCTGCGGTTGATCGACGACAAAGTGCGCAACGATCCCGAGGCAAACCGCATCTTCCTGTCGCTGCTGACGGCGCCGGGAAATCCCGAGGCGACACTCAGGCGGATGAACGAGGCGGGCGTTCTCGGCCGGTTCGTGCCCGAGTTCGGGGCGGTGGTGTCGATGATGCAATTCAACATGTATCATCACTTCACGGTCGACGAGCATCTCATCCGCACGGTCGGCGTCGTTTCGGAAATCCTGCGCGGGGAAGCGGAGAAGGCGCATCCTCTCTCCCATCAACTGATCAACTCGCTCGTGAACCCGCGCGTCCTTTATGTAGCTGCGCTTCTGCACGACATCGCAAAAGGACGTCCGGAGGATCATTCGATCGCCGGGGCGCGCGTTGCGCGGCATCTCTGCCCGCGGCTCGGACTCAGTGCCGGCGAGACAGAACTGGTCGAATGGCTGGTCCTCCACCACCTCGACATGAGCACCATCGCGCAGAGCCGCGATCTGTCCGATCCGAAGACCAGCCGCGATTTCGCCGACATTGTCGAGACGGCCGAGCGGCTCAAGCTACTGCTGATCCTTACCGTCGCGGATATCCGGGCCGTGGGACCAACGACGTGGAACGGCTGGAAGGGGCAACTGCTCCGGACGCTCTATCATGAAACTCTACCGCTGGTCGAAGGACGAAAGAAGAACGGGGGGGCGGCCGAGAGCGTGGCAGAGGTCAAGGCAGCGCTCCGCAAGGCGGCGGGGAGTGTCAACGCCGCGACGCTCGATTATTTCATCGAACGCCACTACGACGATTACTGGCTAAGGACGGACACGAAACGGCAGTTGCAGCACCTCAAGCTCGCAACGTCCGCAGCCGGCCGTAACGTGCCGTTTGCGACGCATTATGCGACTGACGCCTTCACGGCCGTAACGGAGCTGACCGTGCTCGCGCCCAATCATGCACGGTTATTGTCGATGTTCGCCGGAGCCTGCGCTGCGGCGGGCGCCAACATCGTCGGCGCGCATATCACGACGACGCGCGACGGGTCGGCACTCGACACTTTCCTATTGAAGCGCGAGCTTGATCACGACGAAGACGAGGAGCGCCGAGCCCGCCGGATCGGTGAGACGATCGAGAAGCTGCTCAAGGGCGAAATCCACCTCAACACGCTGATGGGCCGGCGCCGTGAGCCCAAGGGGCCATTGCAGGCCTTCAGCGTGGAACCCGAGGTCGTGATCGACAATGGAGTTTCGGACCAGTTCACGGTGATCGAGGTGGTCGGGCTGGACCGTCCCGGCCTGCTCTACGAGGTCACCTCGGCTCTATCCGATCTCAGTCTGGAGATCACCTCCGCGCATATCACGACGTTCGGCGAGCGAGCGGTCGATGCCTTCTATGTGACCGACCTGACCAACGAAAAGATAGATTCGCCCGAGCGGCAAAGAGTGATCCGTGAACGATTGATTGGAGCTCTGCGGGGCGAGGCCGTTTCAGCCTGAGCCAGCGACCGAAGACAGAGGTGCCGGGCCGGATCACATATCGGCCAACGCTCCTGACGCGGCGCCATCACGCGATCGTCTCTTCTCGGCGAAGGCGGGTTGGGTTCTAATCGGCGGTCAGGCGAGACGCGGATGTGGTTCGTCAGGCATGGTTCGTAACTTGCGGTATAGGACATTGTCGGGAGTGCGTGTCGCCATCCTGTCATCCGCGCTGATCGCGATGTCGATCGTGGCCGGACTGATGCGCCCAGCGCTCGCCGATAGCGTCGATCTCAGGCTGGTCCTGGCCGTCGACGCATCCGGCAGCGTCAGCGAAGCGCGGTTCGAGTTGCAGCGACAGGGCTATGCTGCCGCATTTCGCAACCGCCAGGTTTTGAGGGCGATCCAATCCGGCGCCCTCGGCAGGATCGCCATCACGATGGTGCAGTGGACGGGTCCGGCGCTGCAAGTGCAGGTGATCCCCTGGGCGGTGATCTCGAACGAGGACGAGGCCAACGCCTTCGCCGCTGCGATCGACGCGGCGCCGCGACGTCTCTTCTCGGGCGGCACGTCGATCAGCGGGGCGATCGACCATGGCGTGCGCCTTCTCGCGGAAAGCCCGCATACCGCAGCACGCAGCGTGATCGACGTCTCGGGCGACGGTGCCAACAACAGGGGCCGCCCGGCCCATGCGGCCCGAGACGAGGCCGTCGCGGCTGGGGTCGTGATCAACGGCCTTCCGATCCTGGAGCTCGATCCGAACCTCGACGAGCACTACTTCAACAACGTGATCGGCGGGCCCAATGCTTTCATGGTCCCCGCGCACAGCTTCGCGGAATTCGCCGACGCGATTCTCAAGAAGCTCATCATCGAGATTGCCGATCTACCTGCCGGGCGGGTACGACTGGAGCATCACACCGCCAGGATATGCACGCTATGCTGAAGGTTCGCCTGATCCCCTGCCTTGACGTCAAGGACGGCCGCGTCGTCAAGGGCGTGAGTTTCGTCGATCTGATCGACGCCGGGGATCCAGTAGAGGCGGCGGCTGCCTACGATGCGGCCGGTGCCGACGAGTTGTGCTTTCTCGACATTACCGCGAGCCACGAGAACCGGGACACAATCTTCCATATCGTCGAACAGACCGCGGAGCGCTGTTTCATGCCGCTGACGGTCGGCGGTGGCGTGCGGACGCTCGATGACATCCGACGGCTGCTCCAGGCTGGCGCCGACAAGGTCTCGATCAATACGGCGGCGGTGAACCGCCGCGCGTTCGTCGCCGAAGGAGCTGAGAAGTTCGGCGCGCAATGCATCGTGGTCGCGATCGACGCCAAGCGCGTTTCCGCCGACGGGGAGGCGCCACGCTGGGAGATCTTCACGCACGGCGGCCGCAAGCCCACGGGCATCGATGCGGTCGCCTATGCGCGCGAGGTGGTGGCTCTCGGGGCGGGCGAGATCCTGCTGACGTCGATGGACCGGGACGGGACCAAGGCCGGTTTCGATATTGCGCTGACGCGGGCCGTATCCGACGCAGTCTCTGTGCCGGTGATCGCGTCGGGCGGCGTGGGGACGCTCGATCATCTCGTCGAGGGCGTAAGGGACGGCCACGCCAGCGCCGTACTTGCGGCCTCGATCTTCCACTTCGGAACGTACACCATCGGGCAGGCCAAGCGGCATATGGCCGAGGCCGGCCTTGCTATGCGGCTGGACGGCTGACGCGGACGCGCTTGCCTATTTCGTGGTGCGTCGCTTATCGGGATGCAGCGACTTGCCGAGAATATGTTCGTCCTTGCCGATGACGTGGACGGTCGAGCCGACGATCAGCGGATCGGGTCCGCGGGCGACGGAGCGGTCCTTGTCGGGGTAGTCGATCTCGGAAAGGAAGTGCACCATGGCGTTGAGGCGGGCGCGCTTCTTGTCATCCGATTTGATGATCGTCCACGGGGCGTCGGCGGTATCGGTGTAGAAGAACATCGCCTCCTTGGCCTCAGTGTAATCGTCCCACTTGTCGAGCGAGGCGAGGTCGATGGGCGACAGCTTCCACTGCTTGAGCGGATCGGTCTTGCGCGCCTCGAAGCGGCGCCGCTGCTCCTCACGGGTGACCGAGAACCAGTACTTGAAGAGGCGGATGCCGGATCGGACGAGCATGCGCTCGAGTTCGGGGCACTGACGCATGAACTCGAGGTAGTCGTTGGGTTTGCAGAACCCCATCACGCGCTCGACGCCGGCGCGGTTGTACCAGGAGCGATCGAACAGAACGATGTCACCGGCGGCGGGAAGGTGCTCGATGTAGCGCTGGAAGTACCACTGGGATTGCTCGCGGTCGGATGGTTTCTCGAGGGCGACGACGCGGGCGCCGCGCGGATTCAAGTGCTCCATGAAGCGCTTGATCGTGCCGCCTTTGCCGGCGGCGTCCCGTCCTTCGAACAGCACGACAACGCGCTCGCCGGTCTCCTTGATGTAGCGTTGGGCTTTGAGCAGTTCGACCTGGAGCGCCGCCATCTGGCTCTCGTAGTCTTTGGTGCGAACATGGGTCTGGTAGGGGTACTCGCCGGTCTCGAACGCGTGGCGGATAACCTCCGGATTGCGCCGGCGCTCGGCGAGGCTGAGCGCCGCGATGGGTGGCGGCGAAAGTGATCCATTCGTTTGCGGTGCGGCCGACGTGGGCTCGGTCTCCAGCGCAGGCACAGGTCCCGCCGATGCCGACGTTTCCCCGTCGGTCGGCGAAGCCGGTGGCGTGACTTCGACGCTTACGACCGAAGCCGTTGCATCCAGGCCGTTTGAGTCAGATGCGGCATTTGGAGCACTCGAGACTTGCCTGCGCGTCTTAGCCACGATGAGGGGGTTTCCTTGATTGTGCCTAGTCGGGCGGAGGCGGAACAGCGAGTTGTTCCGACGTAGTCCCGTTTGTCACAAATCATGCGGGGTCGTACTCGGACGGGGATTGATCTCGATCAATCCGAGTCCGCTGCATGGCGGGTGACCCCGCAAGCCTTGGCGTTCGGAGGCGGAGCCCAACTTCGCCGTCGACCGGAACCCATCGCGCCCCCCTACGTTGCCCAAACATCAACTTAGATGATCGGAGTGTTTGGCTGCATCGGGTGGTCGAGATCGCTCCGACCGAAAGGAGCGACATGCGAGTTTTTCCCACCGTCCGCGGCGCAATGGTCGCGACGTTCACGGCGTTCGCGGCGACGACTGCGGTTGCAATCCTCAATCCAACGTTCGCATCGCCCGTTTCGCCAGCTGCGATACAATCGGGCATGACGCAGTCCACGACCGTTCAATTGCCTGACGCCGTTCAACAGGTCCAGTTTCGCGGACGCAGCGCGCGAGGCATTGGGCGGTCCTATGGGCGCGGTAGCCGGTTCCGGGGCCGTCCGGCATTTCGAGGCCGACAATTCGGTGGTCGCTCGGCATTTCGAGGACGGCAATTCGGCCGCTCCTACTATCGAGGGGGTTACCGAGGTCCGCGGTATGGCTATCGCAGTTACGGCTACGCCCCTTGGATTGGTGGTGCGATCGCGAGCACGATCATTGGCGGAAGCATCGCAGCGTCACAGAGCAGCTATGGTGATGCCTGGCAGCGCTGCGATGACCGGTACAGGTCCTTCCGGTGGAGCGACGGCACGTTCCAGCCTTACGGTGACGAGCCGCGGAAGTTGTGCCCGTACTTGGCCAACTGAGCGGAGTTCATAAGTAAAGGCCCCAGGCCCTGCCGGTGCGACCGGCGGGGCCTTTCGTCATGTCAGTGGATGTCGTCCTGCTCCTCGAAGGCCTTCTTCAGGTCCGCGACCGTGAAGCCGGGCTTCCTGGCCTTGTCGAGGATGGCAGCTTCCTTGCGAGTGAGAAGATCGCAGGCGGCGGGAATTTTCTCGGCGGCAGCAGCGGGGATGACGACGGCGCCGTGGCGGTCGGCGTGGATCAGGTCGCCGTGGCGGACCAGCATGCCGTGGATGCGGATCTCCTGGCCGAAGCCGGCGAGATGGGTGAAGCCGTGGCTCGGTGCGATAGAGCCGGCGAGTGCCTGGAAACCCGGTGCCCAGGCGGGGATGTCGCGGATGCAGCCATCGGTGACGACGCCGAGCGAGCCCAGCGCCTTGTGCACGGTGGATTGCACTTCGCCCCAGAAGGCGCCGAAGCCGACGTCGTGGCCATCGAGGTCTTGGATGCAGGTGATGGTCGGGCCGGGCTTGGAGGCGATGTACTCGTAGTACGCGAGGCGCTGGTCGCGCGCGGGCTTACCCGACAGCTCGTGGGCATGCGTGGCGCGGACGGTGGCGGTGCGGGCGTAGCCGACGATGGGCGCCAGATCGGGGAACGGGCAGACGAGCGGCTTGGTCGTGAAGCCGGTGAGGCGCCGCTCGGGCGTCACGATCTCGAGCGCATTGCAAATCGTCGGGGTGTCGAACTCGGCGAGCTTTTTCAGGAGCTCGGTGGAATGGGGCGCAGCGGTCATGGATGTTTCCCTCGGCGTGGTATGTCCGTGTGGTGGGCGGACTGTAGCGGGGGAGCGAGGGGAGGGCGAGGGGGAAGCATTTTGCGGGGGCGCCACCCATCCGCTTGAGTTAAGTCAATTTCGTCCGATGCCAGCGACGTAATCATCATCCCCGCGTTTCCGGAGGAGGGAAGATCAGATGATCACACGTCGCGCTCTTATCACAGGCTTGGGCTCTCTGCCGCTTGTAGGCACTTACCACGCCGAAGCCGCCGCGGCGCCTCTCACGCCAGCACGTGCGCGCTCACTCGCAAAAGAGGGCTACATCTACGGCTTTCCTCTCGTCGACGGCTATCGCGTCCTACACGCCTATTACGTCGACAAGGCGAACCGAGAGTACAAGGGTACCTGGAATCAGGTCCATAATACGGCCCGCGTCTATACTCCGGCCGATGTCGCGGTCCAGACCCCCAATTCGGATACGCCCTACTCGATGGCCGGTCTTGATCTCCGGGCCGAGCCGATCGTACTCACAGTTCCCGCCATCGAGAAGAATCGCTACTTCAGCATCCAGCTTGTGGATGCGTACACATTCAACTTCGCTTACGTTGGCAGCCGAGCCACCGGCAATGGCGGTGGAAGTTTCTTGATTGCGGGACCCGGCTGGAAAGGGAGCAAACCCGCCGGTATTACCAAGGTGTTGCGATGCGAGACGAATCTCGCGCTTGCCATCTACAGGACGCAGCTTTTCGGGCCCGATGACCTCGAGAACGTCAAAAAGATCCAAGCTGGGTACAAGGCTCAACCGCTCTCGGCGTTTCTCGGTCAGGCTGCTGCCAAGTCCGTGCCAGCCATCGACTTCATGAAGCCACTCACTCCCGAGGCGCAGAAGGCTTCGCTCGACTTCTTCAATGTCCTGAATTTCGTTCTCCAGTTCTGCCCGACGGTAGCGTCCGAGAAGGATCTGATGAGCCGTTTGGGGCACATCGGAATCGGCCCGGGCAAGACGTTCGACCCGAGCAAGCTCAGCCCTGAGATCAGAGATGCGATCGAGAAGGGCATGGCCGACGCGTGGGCCGAGTACAGCAAGTTCAAAAAGGAGAAGGTCGACACCGGCAAGGTGACGTCCGGCGACATGTTCGGGACGCGAGCGTATCTGAAGAACAACTATCTCTACCGCATGGCCGGCGCGGTGATCGGCATCTACGGCAATTCCAAGGAAGAAGCCACCTACCCGTTCTTCAGCTCCGGAAGTGACGGTAAGCCGCTGGACGGCAGCAAGCGCTACACGGTTCGGTTCGCCCCCGGACAGCTGCCGCCCGCAAAGGCATTCTGGTCACTGACCATGTACAAGCTGCCGGAAAGCTTGCTGGTCGAGAACCCGATCGACCGTTATCTGCTCAACTCGCCGATGCTGCCGCAATTCAAGAAGGACGCAGACGGCGGCTACACTTTCTATATCCAGAACGAATCGCCCGGCAAGGACAAGGAAGCGAATTGGCTTCCGGCGCCGAAAGGCCCGTTCCTGATGGTATGCCGCATCTATTGGCCCAGTGAAGCTGCCCTCGCAGGCAAATGGAAGCAGCCGCCCATGAAAGTCGTTGGGTAGAGGCGCTCGATCGATTTGCAAATTCCTTTCCGCGTGGCCTCGAACCTCTTAGTCGTGTGATCGGGCAATGTGTGGCCAAAACCCCACATCACGCGCGTTTGGACATGTTATCTTTGGGACTCAGGACATCTGAGTCGCCGGACGGCGCTTTCTTCACACTCGGGGCGAAATTCCATGAGAGTCATGAAACTGTCGCTTGTCATCGCGACGGCAGTTGGAGCCCACCTATACGTGGGACAGCAGTGTCTTGCGGCGGAAGGTGCCACTGGAACCTACTTATTGGGTGGCAAGCAGGAGCTGGCCGGTGTGTTGCCGCCTCCGGGCACATACTTGGTTGACTCGAATTACTTTTATAGCGGCAAGGCGGACTTTGATCTCGCGTTCGCGGGCGTCACGCTGTCCGGCGGCGTCAAAGCTGATGCCTACTACAAGCTTCCGACACTGCTCTGGGTAGCGCCTGGACAGGTTATGGGCGGCAATTTCGGCGTAAGCGTAACTGTACCGGTCGGATGGAAGGACGTCAGTGCAGGAGTGAGCCTCACGGGTCCGGGCGGGAATGTCATCTCGACGAACATCAGTGAAAGCGACACTGCCTTCGGTGATCCCGTTCTCGGTGCGACGCTTGGCTGGCATGCCGGCAATTGGCACTGGAATATCGGCGTGCTTTACAACGCGCCTCTGGGCTACTGGCAGCTGCGCAATCCATCGAACATAGGGTTCAACCGCTCCAGCGTGGACACGACCGGCGCGATCACGTGGCTCGATCCGAAGAAAGGGCTAGAGGTGTCCGGCGCCGCTGGGTTCACATTCAATTTCGAGAACCCGGATACGAACTACAAAACCGGAACCGAGTTTCACGTCGAGTGGGCAGTGCGGCAGTATTTTTCGAAAACGCTCGCCGTCGGGCTTGTCGGCTATCACTATCAACAAGTCACGGGCGACAGCGGTGCTGGCGCGACGCTGGGTGATTTCAAGGGACGCGTGACCGCAGTCGGAGCGAGCGTCAGCGAAACCATTTTGCTCGGTCAGATACCGGTGACCGCTAGCGTCAAATACATGAAAGAGGTTGAGGCCGAAAACCGATTGAAAGGTGATGTGGGGATGCTGACATTCTCGCTCCCACTGTCGGTGTCGCCTCCGGCACCGGCGCCTTTGAAGGACTAGATCCG